>Ga0183095_10177_pt1 | contig 344793 bp, 306 predicted proteins | sample BioMet4_FD_130346 | JGI IMG/M metagenome (GOLD analysis project Ga0183095, IMG submission 130346) | Microbial communities from bioreactor (seeded with sewage sludge) at LBNL, California, USA - Biofuel metagenome 4 (v2) (version 3) | ecosystem: Engineered > Bioreactor > Anaerobic > Unclassified ...
AAGTAAATAAGTTGGTACTGATTACGGTGAGGGTCCACCCGTTCCCATCCCGAACACGGAAGTTAAGCTCACTGGTGCCGAAGATACTTGGCTGGCAACGGCCCGGGACAATAGGAAGGCGCCAACACAAATATTCCTCAATAGCTCAGCCGGTAGAGCATGCGGCTGTTAACCGCAGGGTCGTTGGTTCGAGTCCAACTTGGGGAGCCAGATAGAAACCGTTTGTCGAAAGACAGGCGGTTTTTTTGCTATTGTTATTTTGTCGCAAACTGTCACCTGAACTTTGTAAAACTTGACAGATATCGTTTGGTTACTTATAATAATGAATGTGAGAAAATTAAGTCTTTGAAACAGTCATCATGCTTAAATTTGTATTTGACTGCCGGTGAATAGGGATCATGCAGTCATAGATGAGAAAGGTAACACAGTAATGAAATATACCCACGTCGTTTTTGATGTAGACGGTACCCTGCTCGACAGTGAGGATGCGGTTCTTTTGTCGTTTCAGAAGGCGCTTTTTACCATTCAAGGAAAAATGTATCCTATAGAAAAGCTGCATTTTGCGCTTGGAATACCGGGATATGATGCCCTGGAGCAGATGAAAGTAGATCATATTGATGAAATTCTTCACCTGTGGGGTGATCTGGAACAGAAATTTGCATATACCTTGAAGCTATTCGACGGAATTACTCCCACACTGTCACAGCTCAAAAAGAGAAAAGTCAAACTGGGGATTATTACTTCACGCACGCGAGAAGAATTTCAAAGTGCCTTTTCCCCTTTGGGGCTCAACACTTATTTTGAGCATATCATTTGTGCCGAGGACTCTGCTGAACATAAGCCGAATGCGGGGCCTATGCTGAAATATCTGGAATTGACACAGGCAGATAAAAAGGAAGTCCTTTACATAGGGGATTCGGTTTATGACTGTGACTGCGCTAAGGGTGCAGGAGTGGACTTTGCGCTTGCATTGTGGGGATGCCGTGTTCCGGAAAAAATTTATCCGGTGTATGCCCTGAAACAACCCCAAGATATTCTTTTTTTATAAGCGGCAAACTTGTTCGCACTGGAATGAGTTTCGTTATTCCAGTGATCATTTGAAATGCTATATTATTGTTTAAAGGAAGGCTGAGGTGCGGTTATGATCGGAATTATTGGAGCCATGACGGTTGAGGTTGAAAATTTAATCGCTGCAATGTCGGATAAAATCACGCAGACAATCAGTGAAGTGGTTTATTATAAAGGAAAAATAGAAAATATTGACTGCGTTGTTGCTAAATGTGGAGTTGGAAAAGTGGCTGCGGCAATCTGTGCGCAGACGATGATATTAAAGTATCAGCCCAGTGCGGTCATTAATGTCGGGGTGGCCGGCGGAATCGGTGAGAACATCCATATCGGGGACATTGTTGTTTCAAGCGGGCTGGTACAGCATGATATAGACACCACTGCGATTGGGGACGAGAAAGGCCTGATCAGCGGCCTGAATATTATTACGATTCCGGCAAGCAGCAGGCTGATTGATCTTGTTGTATCCACTGCGAGGAAAATTTATGGAGAAGGCGTGCATGTCGGCGTAATCGCTACAGGCGACCAGTTTATCAGCAACGGAGATAAACTGAAAAACATTGCGCTGGAATTTAAGGCATCTGCATGTGAAATGGAAGGCGGAAGCATCGCACAGGTGTGCTATATCAATCATGTCGATTTTGTTGTCATCCGCGCCATTTCAGACAATGCGGATGAGGCGGCCAATATCGATTTTGCCGCTTTCGCTATTTCATCCGCGCATAAAACCGCGGAGTTGATCAAAAACATATTGCCCGGTATCTAAAAAGAGGTGTAAGACATGAAGATGATCGACGTGTCGCGGGAACTTTTTTCCGCTCCGGTTTATCCGGGCGATCCGGAACCTTACCGCGACCTTGTGCGCCGGATGGAACTGGGTGACGTCTGCAATCTTTCGGGTTTTTACACGGGCTGCCACAGTGCAACCCACATTGACGCACCGCGCCATTTTATTGAGGACGGTAAAACGGTCGATCAGCTGGATCCGGCGCGTCTGACGGGTGAATGTACCGTCGTAGAGGCAACAGGGGTGATTACCGGCGCCGATATAGACAGCATCCTGCCGGCCGCCAAAAAAATGATCCTTTTCAAAGGCGGCGGGCAGGCATTTCTTTCCCAAAGCGGCGCTTTTGCGCTGACGGCCGCAGAAATTCTTCTGGTCGGCACGGATGCTTTGAGCATTGAAACGGAGGACGACGACACCTTTCCGGCGCACAGGGAACTGCTGGGAGCGGACGTGCCGATTTTGGAAGGGCTTGACCTGTCCAAAGCCGAGCCGGGCGATTACACATTGATTGCTCTGCCTCTTCTTCTGGGCGGAGCGGAGGCTTCCCCGGTGCGGGCCGTTTTAATCAGGGAAGACACATAAAAAAGACGATATGCCGCAGGGGCGGAAATCCTTTTGGATTTCCGCCCCTGCCTGTTTTACTCAATAATAACGGAAGACGGCTACCACTTTTCCCAAGATCAAAACGTCCTTCGTATAAATCGGCTGGTAGTCCGGATTTTCCGGCTGAAGGCGAATCCTGTCTTTCTCACGGAACAGGCGTTTTACCGTCGCCTCGTCTTCAATCAGGGCAACGACAATCTCTCCGTCAAGTGCGGTCGGCGTTTTCACTGCAACAACGATATCGCCGTTCAATATGCCGGCATCCTTCATGCTTTCCCCGCGCACGTTTAGTGCAAAATATTCTTCGTCACTGTGGCGTACAGGCGAGAAAGGCACATAGCCTTCCACCTCTTCTACGGCCAGAATCGGCTGACCGGCAGCGACTTTTCCCACAATGGGAACCTGTATGGTGCTCTGCTCGCCCGCAAGGTGGATTGCGCGGTTCAAACCCGCGTCACGGCTGATATATCCTGCACGCTCCAGTGTTTTCAGATGCGCGTGTACGCTGGAGGTCGATTTCAGCCCGGTTGCGCTGCAGATTTCGCGCACAGTCGGCGGCAGTCCGTTTTCGGCCCTGCTTTTTAAATAATCATATACTTTTTGCTGGCTTTTGGTTAACATCTCCGCAGCCCTCCCATGTATTTGGCTTCCAACAGTATTATAACACATTCTTTATAAAAATCAAACAAATGTTTGGGAAATTAAAAATTCATAAGATATTCATAGCTATGTAACAACTGATTTCCGCCATGCGATATAATAGAGACGTAATCAAGGATATGGAGCCGCACCATTACTTGATACATGTTCTACCCTCCTCAATATACCCCTCAAGCTAATGAAAAAGGACCCAATCATGTTGGATTGGGTCTTTTTTCTTTTTATTTTCTTATAAAAATTGCAACCGCCGAATATAATGTCTGATTTATGGTCAAAATATGTTCGGAGGTGGCACGAATGAGTAATTTACATCTGTTAAACAACAAATCAAAAAAGAATAACTCCAAGGGATTTTATATTGCACTCGGCGTGTGCTTAATTGCGGTTGGTGTTGCGGCTTGGACTACCTATGACAGCGTGGTCAATTATGCTTCTCCCGACGAGGGAGCGACAAGCAGCGCGCAGGCGCAGCATACGAATGAAACGGTCAGCGGAATAAAGGTAGTTGCAAGCGAAGCGGCTTCTTCCGCGGCAGCGCCTTCTGAAGCGGAGTCTGAAAAAAATGAGCCGGCGCCTTCTCAGGCACCGTCCGCGGCGCCGTCGTCAGCCGTTCCGGCCAAACAGACCGCGGCCAGCGTCCTGACCTTTACAAGTCCGGTTGACAAAACCGTCACGCAGAAATTCAGCGGGGAGAATCCGATTTTTTCCAACACCATGAAGGACTGGCGTGTTCATAACGGCACTGATTTCAGCGCGAAAGCGGGCGCTGTCGTCAAAGCGGTCGCCGATGGGACTGTTAAAAACGTCTATACGGACGACCTTTACGGTACTACGGTGGTCATCCTGCACGGGGAATATGAAACCTATTACTGCGGATTAAATGCGGTGGCCGTCAAAAAAGGAGCGACAGTCAAACAAAGCCAGCAGATTGGTGCGGTCGCGACCGTTCCCTGTGAAAGCGTGGACGCTTCCCATCTGCATTTATCAATGAAGAAGGGCGGAAAATACGTCGATCCGCTTTCTGTTATTAAATAAGCATGCCCCCGACACTGTTAACGCTTAGGGGCGATGAAGGGCTGCAGGATGAATGAATCCTGCGGTCTTTTTTGTGTGAACTTTGTTATTTGAATAATCCGGCATTTTATGCTATAATTTACTCAAAAGTAATAGATCTTACAAAAAATGTCGAATTTTTATTTAACACTTTGTTAATGATTTATACACTTTCTGTTACCATAACGGACATCAAATCAAACTATACTAATCATGGTTGGAAAATACATGATTCGGAAGGGAGGCACAGTATTGAAAAACAGGAATACAACCCTGGTTTGCGTTACGGGTCAGCGCGACTGTGACAGACTGATTCGTGCCGGTAAGAAGATTGCTGAAGAAAGCTCTACTTCTTTACAGGTGCTATGCGTGCAGCCAACCTCTGCAGGATTTGAAACCAGCTGTGAAGAGCTCGAGTATCTGCGTCAAACAGCACGTGACGCGCAGGCGGAAATGACCGTTTTCTTTAACGATGAGGCGGCATTAATCGCTGTGGGGTTTGCAAAGCAAATCGGTGCGGCCCATATTGTCACGGGAATGGCCGAGGCACCGGTTAACGGATTTATAGAAATGATTCATAAGCTTTTGCCCGAAATTCCGATCTCCATGGTGGCAAAAGAAGGAACGATTTATAATATTTGTCCCTCAGGCAAAAAAAAGCAGACTGTTAAATTGGCAGTTCAGAATTAATACATAGGCGGGCGCCGGACTTTTCACTCCGGCGCCTTTTTTATTCTTTGTGGGATATTCCGCGCGTAAAAGGATGCCTGCCTGACAAAACACTTGCAAATCGTTACAAAAATGTTTATTATTATAAATACATTTGTTATTTTGAATTGTAGGGTGATTGTTTGTATAAGGCATGTATTTTTGACTTGGACGGAACGTTGGCGAATACGCTCGCTTCTATTGCCAATTTCGCAAATGCCGCCATGAAGCAGTGCGGATATGATTCGATTGAGGTGGAAAAATACAAATATCTTGTTGGCAACGGGACGGACAGACTGATGCACGCCATGCTGGATACTGTGTGCGGTGCGCAGAGGTACACGGAAGACGACATTCACAGGATGAGGAAGATTTACGACCATCTGTATGAAAGCGACCCGACGCATCTTGTCACAAATTACAGCGGTATGCACGAAACGCTGGCAAAGCTGAAGAAAGACGGAATACGCATGGCAGTGCTGTCCAATAAACCGCATAACTGCACCACCGCGATTATCGGCGCGCTGTTTGAGACGGGAACCTTCGACCTGTGTTACGGGCAAAGGGAGCAAGTTGCGCGCAAGCCGTCCCCGGAGGGGGCGCTTCTGATTGCGGACGAGCTCCATATCAGTCCGGAAAACATCCTTTACATCGGCGACACAAACACGGATATGAAAACCGGCGCGGCCGCGGGGATGGATACGGCCGGTGTGCTGTGGGGTTTTCGCCCCGAAAGCGAATTGCGGGAAAATCACGCGAAATATATCGTCGAGAGGCCGGAACAAATTTATGAGATTGTTGCCTGCGGCATGAGGTGATTCATGAAGTGGATGTTAAACCTTCTTAAAACCGAGCACCGGCTTGGTTTCCGGGTGGTGAAAACCGGCATTGCCGTCACCATGTGCATTGTTGTTGTGTCTTTTTTAAAGCTGGATGAGCCGTTTTTCGCGGTAATCGCCGCCGTTGTGACAATGGGGAAATCCATAGACGCCTCCATCAAAATGGGAAAAAATAAACTGGTCGGCGTGTTGATCGGCGCGGCGGTCGGCTACGGCCTTGTCATGGTTTCGCCGGGAAATGCCGGGCTTTGCGGTGTAGGCATTATCATCACGCTGTATCTTTGCCATTTATTCCGGCTTTACGGCGCCGCCACGCTTTCCTGCTTTGTCTTCGCCGCGATGATGTTTCAGATCGGCACCGCTTTTACCTGCATCATCAACAGCATCATCGGCATTGTCATTGCCATATTGGTAAATTTAGTGATTATGCCGCCCAATTATGCCGATGAAATTAAAAAATCCTTTACGTATCTGTGCGGCCAGGTGGAACAGGCCATGGAAAGCGCCGCCCTGTTTCAGCAGATTGACACGTTTGCGGTGGAAACCGCGATTCAGAAGCTGAGCTACAATGTCAACATGTACATTGCACAGGCAAAATTCCTTCGCTGGAACGATGATGAGGTGTTCGGCATATCCTGCAAAATATCCACTTATAAGATGATTCTGGACGAGCTCAAGGCGCTTGAGGTAATGGAGCTGACCGACGGCCCTGCGGAATCCGGCAGCGAGATTGCCGTTGTTTATCATTACCATATGGACAGGATGCAAAAGCTTTACGAGCACACGCTTCCCGGGACGGAGGATGCAAAATAAAAAAATGGCCTTTGAAAGGCCATTTTTTTTTGCTCATTTTAATGTTTTGGCTGCGGCGGTCATTAGAGCGGAAGCGATTTGGCCGGCCGAACTGATGCCGCTTTTTGTATTTTCCACAACGACCGCAAAGGCCAGCGGCGTGTTTTCGTTGGAGGAGAAACCAACCATCCAGCCGTTGGGCTTTTTCCCGCCGCCCACTTCCGCCGTGCCGGTTTTGGCACAGACGGCAAGGTTGGGGAACAGGCCGTCGCCGTAATAGCTGGAAACATTGTAGCGCATATACTGCTTTAGCTTCTGAGCGGTGGAGGCTTTTAACAGCCGGTCTCCCGTGTTTGTGTGCCCGCTCTGTGTGGTCAGCCCGAACGGGGTGGTAATGCTGCTGATTAGATAGGGCTTGACAGGCACGCCGTCATTTGCGATTGCGCCCTCCATCAGCATCATATGGAAAGGATTGGTAAGGTCGGTGTACTGCCCGACACCGGACCAGCCCAGTTCGTTCGGATGCGCGCCGTCCACCTTGTATACGCTCTTGCTGGTCGTGATCCCGTCAAGGTCGAAGCTGCGGTTGAAGCCGAGTGAATTTGCGGCGGCGGTCATTTTGTCCGCGCCAAGCTCGATTGCAATCTGCGAGAACGCCACATTGGAGGATTTCGCCAGCGCGTTTTTAAAGCTAAGCGTACCGTAGGAAGCGACATCGGTAATTTTATTCCCGTTGATGGTGATGCTGCCTTTGCAGTCCCACGTGCGGCTGTCCAGATCGGGAATGTTCTCAATCGCCGCGACCGACGTTACCAGCTTGAAGATGGAGCCGGGGGTGTAGGAGGAGGAAAGCACGCGGTCAAGGTAGACACCGTTGTATTTTCCCGTTTTATCCGTGTCCAGATCCTTCGGGGGATTGGAGGGGTCAAAATTCGGCGAGCTGACAGAGCAGAGCATTTCTCCGGTTTTATAATTGTAAATGGCTACCGCGCCGCTGCTGCTGCCGAGCTTCTGAAGCGCAAGCTTGCAAAGCGCGCTGTCGAGTGTCAACTTAATGTCGCTGCCCCCGCTTTTTCCGGTGGGAGAGGCCAGTCCGGTGACGATATTATATCCTGAAAGCTCGGAGCGGTAATTGTACTGGATGCCTGTTGAAATGTAGCCTTGACTGTCGCCGACGGTGTGGAGCATCGCGCGGCGTACAGTTTCATCGCTGTTGTAGACCCGCTTGCCGTTTTCGCTTTTGGCAAGTACTACATTATTTCGGTCAAGAATTTTCCCGCTATTGGAAAGCTGGCTTCCGCCTGTCAGATGCTTATTGAACGGCTGCATAGCCCATCCGCCGCCCTCGGTGGCGATTCCGTACAAAAATACGCCCAGCCCGAAAAGAAAACCCAGCCCCAGTATATAAAGGATAAGAGACCGCGCGCCCGTCGTTTTCATCAGCTTTTCCTCCTTGCCGCGTAAGTGCGCTCGTCGCTGGCTTTGATAAAGGCGAGCAGCCCCCAGACGGCGACCATGCTGGAGCCACCCAGACTGATAAAGGGCAGCGTGACGCCGGTCATGGGGAGTACATCTGTCGCGCCGAAGACATTCAGGCAGGTCTGAAACAGCAGCATGCCGCCTGCGGCACAGGCGGATATGGAGTAGAAGGTGGAACGGCTGCGCGTGACGTCCGAACGGGCGTAGACCATCAGCAACGCAAGGGTCAGCACGATGACAACTGCCAGAAGGATTCCAAGTTCTTCACAGATCATGCCGAACACCAGATCCTGAGTGGCGGCGAAAACCTTTTTCAACCACCCGTCCCCCAGACCGAGCCCGAACAGGCCGCCGCTTGCGGAATAACTCAACACGCGGGTCTGCTGGTACCCGCCGGATTCGTTCACGTGCTCCCAGACATGGCGCCATGCTTCAAACCGCTGCGCGACGTAGGGCTTGAATTTTAAAATAAGGAAGGCGCCGAACGCCGCCACCGCGCAGATCAGCGCGATGGTGCGCACGCTGCCGGAGCGCATGAAAGCAATAATTAAAAAGGTGATAAAAAAGATGCAGGCGGTGCCGAAGTCACGCATCAAAAACAGCGCGCCCATGCACACAGCCGAAAATCCGATAAAGCCTGTCAGGTTTTTTGCTGTCTGCAGTCTGTCCAGCGTGGATGCGCCGACAAATACAAACGCGATTTTAATAAATTCAGAGGGCTGTACGCTGACGGGACCCAGGCTGATCCAGTTGCGCGCGCCGTTGTGTTCGCGGGCGAGCAGCAGGTTGGCGACGAAAAGCAGGATGGCAAAAATTCCGATTGCCAGACGCCAGCGCATCACCCTGTCCAGATCGCTGAGGAACCAGAGCATCACGCAAAACAGGATAACGCCCCCGGCGAGCGCGCCAAGCTGCACATAGGTGTTTCCCACACCCGTGCCGGAAATGAGCAGAATCCCTATGCCGCTCAACAAAAACGCGATCGTTTCCAGTTCAAAGCTGACGTGTCCAAGCCCTTTCATGGAATACAGGTACAGCATCCACTCCATTGCGAAGATTGCGCCGAAAGGCACAGCGGGCAGGTAGCTGAATTTGCCCCCCGCAAGGCACGCCTGAATACACAGGAGCAGCTGCACGAAAGTTGTCGCGGTCAGAAGACCGGCCGGCGAGGCCGCGTGCCGTACGGTGCGTTTGGGCGGCTTACTGTTTTTGGCATCGCTTGTCCGCTTGAGCATCAGCGCGGTGGAACCCATGGCAATGCTGTCTCCGGGCAATATCTGCATGCGGTCTTTCACCTTGGTTCCATTGACAAAGGTGCCGGCTTTGGAGCCGGTGTCGGTGACAATCCAGCCGCTTTCCCTGCGCATCAGAACCGCGTGATCCCGGCTCGCGGTAGGGTCGTGCAGAACGATGTCGCAGCTTTTGCTGCGCCCGATGGAATTTTCCCAATACAGCACGGGGATCACGTCATGCGTGACCATGTCTTCCAGAATCACAACGGGGTCTTCCCGCCTGCGCCCGCGTTTCATAGACGTGAAACACTTGCTGATCACAATAATGGATACCAGCGGAACGATGATTCTGAAAATATATAGGATCAAATCAGTGATATTCTGAATGATAGGGCTGTTCAGTGCCAAAAAAACGCCTCCTTCCGCTGCCAGAAGAAAAAATAGACTTTCCCAGACAGAGATCGTATTGACAGTTTCATTATACAATGATTTATCCATAAAGTAAACGGAGGGAACAACACCGTTCCCTCCGTCCGCCTGTTATTCTGTTATGCCCAGCTCCCGCATGAATTTTAAAAGGCCCGCCTCAAAGTTTACGCCGAAGCGGGCGTCGGTCCCGGCTTCCCTTGTGCGCCGGATGCACCCGGCGGTAAAGTCGACCGCGATCTGCATGGCAATGTCCAGCTTTATCCCATTCAAAATTCCGGCCAGAAGCGCACTCGCAAAGACATCTCCCGTACCGTAATAATGTCCCCTGATCTTTTGGGAAAACGCGTAGCTGACCTGGTCCGTGTCGCGGCAGTATCCCGCCGCGCCCACCAGTTCAGGGCTGAACCACACCCCGGTAATGACAACCTGCTGCGGGCCGAGCCCGCTCAGGCGCCGCAGCAAATTTTCAACATAATCGCGGGTATAGGGACCCTCGTGGTATTTTTCACCCAGCAGAAACGCCGCCTCCGTAAAATTCGGCACAATCAGGTCCGCTTTTTTGCACAGGTTTGCCATTGAGTCGGCCATCCGGGGGGTGATGGTCTGGTAAAGCGCGCCGTTGTCCGCCATAACGGGGTCCACCATGATGAAAGTGTCCTCCGTTTTAAAGGTGTCGAAAATCTCCGACACAATGGAAATTTGCTCGTAAGACCCTAAAAAACCGCTGTAGAGCGCTTCAAAGTGCAAGCCAAGCTGTTTCCACTGCTTTGCGAACCCGGGCATATCGTCCGTCAGATCGCGGTAAGTAAAGCCGGTCAGATCGCCTGTATGGGACGAAAGCACGGCGGTCGGAATTGCGCAGACCTCGATTCCGGCGGCGGAAAGGATGGGCAGCGCAACCGTAAGGGAGCATTTCCCGAATCCGGAGATATCGTGAATCGCTGCGATTCTTTTTAATTTGTTCATTCAGTCACCTCATAAATACAGCAATTGTAAAGGATAGGAAAAACACAGTTGCCATTATACAGTATATCATATGGGAAATCGGGGTGAAAAATGTAAAACCGGAAAAATCACAGCTATATTTTATTGGCGATCTCGCCGGCATGTTTGTAAATGCTTCTTGCGGGAATAAATCCGCGTACCATGGAAAGAGGATAAATCGTGCTGTCCTTCCCGATAATGGTGCCGGGGTTCAGGACGGAGTTGCAGCCGACTTCCACACGGTCGCCCAGCATTGCGCCGATTTTTTTCAGCCCGGTTTCCATTCGGTCGCCGTCCGCGCTGATGACGACAAGCGTTTTGTCGGACTTGATGTTGGAGGTAATGGAACCCGCGCCCATATGGGACTTGTAGCCGAGGATGGAATCACCCACATAATTGTAATGGGGCACCTGAACGCTGTCAAACAGGATCACATTTTTCAGCTCCGTGGAATTGCCGACAACACATCCCGCGCCGACAAGGGCATTACCGCGGATAAACGCGCACTGTCTGACTTCGGTGTTCGGCCCGATAATCGCGGGCCCGTTGATGTAGGCCGAATCGAATACCCGTGCGGATTTTGCAATCCACACGTTGTCGCCGCGCTGCTCGTATTCCTCCGGTGAAAGCGTCGAGCCCAGCTTTAGAATAAAGTCGCCGATTTTCGGCAGCGCCTCCCACGGATAAGTCAGCTTGTCAAGAAGCGGCGCCGCCGCAGTGTGCGTCAGATCGTATAAACAGCGAATGGATATTTTGTCAGTCATTATAAAATGCTCCTTCATTTTCACTTTTGTGTAAGTCCATTATATTTTCATTTTACCGCAAGGTCAATCATGTCAGTGTCATTTTATAAGTCTTTTTATTTTCAGCAGGTCGCCCGTCTGAAGGCTGCGGCCGCTTTTGTCCGTCCGGTTTTCATCGCTGATTTTCGCCGCTTCCAGATACGGGCCGCTGAGAACCGACGCGTTTTCCGTGCCGGTCCGTGTAAAATAATCGTACAGCAGGCGGCAGTCGTAGTCTGTCACGGTGCCGGAGCCGTCCAGATCGCCGGGGATGACCGCAATGTAGGCGCTGGCCGTTTTGCCGTTCAGCGTGGTCAGCACAATCTGGCCCGTGCCGATGTTCCCGCTTTTGACTTCCTTTTTATCACCGGTAAAAACACGAAGCTTCTGATTCAGATGATTCTCATCCAGCTCTTTCTGCAGGGCTTCCATCGTTACGGGGCCGGGAAAATCATAATTATCAATGACTGACGGAAGGTCATCCGGAATTTCAGCGGGAGAAGAGGAATACTGCGAAGAGGCGCCGCTGGAATCAGAGGGGCCGGAGTCCGGAGTGCTGGAAACTGGTACGCTGGAGGCTGGCTCAGGGTTCTGAGGGCTGATGGTGCCGTTGTTGTTCGCACCGTCGAAAAGGAACAGCGATGCGGGCGTACTCCCGTCAATCTGCGTGCCGGCGGCAGCCGTAACCAGAAAAATTCTTCCCTGCGCGTCCGCGCTGAAATCCCGTGTAAAGTCACAGCTGACCCCCGGCACGTTATTGATAATGCACTTGCCGTTGCTCAAATCGAGGCGCCCGATTTCCGCGCAGTCGGCGGCGGCCGGGGACATCCCTGCAAGATATAGGTAATTGCCGCACAGTGCGGCAGCCTGATATACAAATTTCATGGCGGTAACGTCCCTGACGGAGCCGTAGTCAAGTTTTCCGCCGCTGTCAAGAAGGGCGGCCTTCGTACTGAATAACGAATCCGTACTGATTAAAACAAATCCGGTTCCCGGCCTGTGAAAAAACTGCTGATTGTCCGGATAGTACAGACTTGGTTCAACCTTGCTGATATCGGGATAATTTTCCGCGTAACAGGACAGGGCTGCGACCATGGACGTCAGGGCCGCCGCACACAGGCACACGGAGCAAAGAATCAGACGTTTTATCCGCCGTTCTCTCATTTTTCCACACCCCTCGACTTTATAATTGCTTAATAGCAGTATACAAAATATCGGAAGTGAAGAGGCATAATGTGAAATTTTTTCAATTCGTTCTGATGTTGGCAAAATAAAACAGGAACCGGTTATACCGGTTCCTGTTTTTGGGGAGGAGTTGTATTGAAAAGGTCGTGACAAATCCTTGCCACAGTCTTATAATCGAATAAAATACGGATTCAGTTTTTCTTCATTTCTTATTCCGTGATTTCATTATAATACCCACATTTCACAGTGTCAATCATTTGACAATCGATTTGTCAACAATCTCTTTATTGTATAAAACGTAGTTTTTTGTTGAAGTAATTTAGTGATTATTGACGATGAATTTTCGTAGATTATCGAACAATTGCCGCTGCAAATTTGGAATACTTTTGCCTGCTACTGAACGCCGGGAATTTTCGGCAGCGAATCAAAACCGGGCTGCAGGTCCTCGTCCGTCGGAATATAGTCCGTCATTTTATTTTCCAGATACGCCGTATACGCAGCCATGTCAAAATAGCCGGTTCCGGTTAGCCCGAATAAAATGGTTTTTGCTTCGCCGGTTTCCCTGCATTTGACGGCCTCATCGATTGCGCAGCGGATTGCATGCGCGCTTTCGGGGGCGGGAAGGATGGTTTCCAGCTTGGCGAACTGCACGGCGGCGTCAAATACCTTGGTCTGCTCCGCGGAACGCGCCTCATCGATATAGCCGTCGTGGTACAGCTTGGAAATGATCGGCGACATGCCGTGGTAGCGCAGACCGCCCGCGTGGTTCGGCGAAGGAATAAAGCCGCTGCCCAGCGTATACATTTTTGCCAGCGGGGTGACCTTGCCGGTGTCGCAGAAGTCGTAGGCGTAGCGGCCGCGGGTCAGGGATGGGCAGGAGGCAGGCTCCACCGCAATAAAATACGGATTTTTTCTGCCCAGCAGTTTATCCTGCATGAACGGCGCGATCAGTCCGCCCAGATTGGAGCCGCCGCCCGCGCAACCGATGATGATGTCCGGATATTCGCCGAGCAGCTCCATCGCCTTTTTGGATTCCAGCCCGATAATCGACTGGTGCAGCAGAACCTGATTCAGTACGGAACCTAAAACATAGCGGCAGTTTGGGGTTGTCGTCGATTTTTCAATTGCCTCCGAGATCGCGCAGCCAAGGCTGCCGGTGGTGTCCGGGTCCATTGCCAGAATCGCGCGGCCCACCTGCGTGGTGGAGCTGGGGCTTGCAACCACGTTGGCGCCGAAGGTCTGGATGATCGCCTTGCGGTACGGCTTTTGCTCGAAGGAGGCTTTCACCATGAAAACATCCAGGTTCATTCCGAAATACGCACAGGCCTCCGCCAGAGCGGTGCCCCATTGGCCGGCACCCGTTTCGGTTGTAAGGCCGGTCAGGCCCTGCTTTTTTGCGTAGTAGACTTGGGCCACGGCGGAATTGAGCTTGTGACTGCCGGAGGTATTGCTGCCTTCAAACTTAAAATAGATTTTTGCCGGCGTATCCAGATATTTTTCAAGCGCATACGCCCTGTTGAGCGGAGAGGGACGGTATGCTTTGTACACATTGAGAATCTCTTCCGGAATATCAAAATACGCTGTGGTGCTGTCCATCTCCTGTTTTGCCAGATCCTCGCAGAAAATGGGATAAAGCTCCTCCGTGCGGATTGGCTGCAGGGTTCCGGGATTCAGCATCGGGTCGGGCAGGGACTTCATGTCCGCGCGGAGATTGTACCATTGCGTGGGCATTTGCTCCTCGGATAAAATCAGTCTGTGTGGGATGTTTGCCATGATCATTCTCCTTTCAGATAAAAAATAGTATAAGCATAAAAGAGTATAAAAAAACGCCCTTGCCCCTAAAACTTAGGGACAAGAGCGATTGCTCCTGCGGTACCACCCATATTGCGCAAAACGCGCCTCTTTTTCCGCGCACCAGCATACGCGCTCCCTTGGTAACGGGCGGAGTTCCCGTCAGCGGCTACTCGTTGCCTTTCGCGCTGCCCTCATAAGTCCATTCGGCAGGCCCCGCTCTGCCGCAATCACACCGCCTGCGGCTCTCTTAAAAAGCGCTTTGCCTGTTTACTACTCTTACTCGTCGGTTTTTTTATCTTGTGCATTATTATATGCGGGTATGCGCGGCTTGTCAAGCATCAATTTCAAAGTTCCGCAAATTTCCGCCGGTATTGTTTTTAGACGGGTATAATGTTAAAATAATGGAATTAATAAGGGTGGCTGAATATACGATTTTACGGGGGAGAACATGGAAATTAAAAAGAATGATGTAATAGATCTGGAGATAACAGGTTACACCGCGGAAGGAAACGGCGTAGGCCGCTATAAAGATATTGCCGTATTTGTACCGCTTGCGGCGGCGGGGGACAGGCTTCGCGTAAAAATACTGAAAACGGCAAAAACCTATGCCTTTGGCAGAATTGATAAAATTGTTGCCGCTTCAAAAGACCGTGTTCCGCTCGACTGTGCCCAGTTTGCCCAGTGCGGGGGCTGCGTGTACCGGCACATCGGCTATCAGACCGAGCTGAAGGCGAAGCAGCAGCGCGTGCGGGACGCGATTGAGCGGATCGGCGGATTTCATGATGTTGAAATAAAGCCGATCGTCGGTGCGAAAGACCCGGATCATTACCGCAATAAAACGCAGCTTCCCATCGGGCGCGGCCCGGGGAACGAAGTTAGGATGGGCTTTTTTGCAAGCCACAGCCACCGCATTATACAGTGCTCGGAATGCCTTTTGCAGCCGGATGACTTCACAGCGGCAATGGACGCTTTTCAGGAGTGGGCGCGCCAGAGCGGCGAAGACGTATATGATGAGGAAACCGGCAAGGGCAGATTAAGGCATCTGTATCTGCGCCGCGCGGGCGCAACCGGAGAAGTGATGGTCTGCGTGGTCGTCAACGGCAACGGGGTTCACTATGAGCCGGAACTGGCGGAGATATTAAAGAAACGCGTTCCGGGATTGAAAAGCGTGATTATGAATGTGAACCGGGAGCAGACCAATGTGGTGCTTGGGAAAAAGTGCCGCACCGTGTGGGGGAGCGATTATATTACAGATACGCTCTGCGGCATGAATTTCCACATTTCCCCTATGTCGTTTTATCAAGTGAACCGCGACCAGGCGGAGCGGCTTTACACCATTGCAGGCGAATATGCCGGCCTGACCGGCAGGGAAACCCTTCTTGACCTTTACTGCGGAACCGGAACCATTGGTCTTTCCATGGCTAAAAATGCCGCACAGGTAATCGGCGTGGAAATAATTGAACAAGCGGTGGAGGACGCAAAAAAGAATGCGGAGCTGAACGGGATAACCAATGCGGAATTTCTCTGCGCCGACGCGGCCAAAGCCGCGTCTATGCTGAAGAATCGCGGGACCCGCCCCGACGTGGTAGTCCTTGACCCGCCGCGCAAGGGCTGCGATCCTTCGCTGATTGATGCGGTTACCCAAATGGCGCCGCAACGCGTCGTCTATGTTTCCTGCGACCCTGCGACCCTTGCCCGCGATCTGAAGCTGTTCGCGCAGAAGGGCTATGAGCCAAAGGTAATTACGCCTGTCGATATGTTCCCAAGGACCGCGCACGTTGAGTGCGTTGTGGGACTACAACGTCAAAAGGTTGATCATCCTTGAATTTGCGCACTATTCACGACATGTTGTCTTTACTGCCGATGGGGATGATTTCCGAAATAAGAAGCTGATAGACGGAGTTAAGGTGTTAGTTGCAATCCGAAGATAGTGTGGGTGGGTATGTTTATATACCCAATTTTCCCAAGGTAAGTGTGGAAGATACCAAATGAGCAGTCGGGAAGTCCATAGCGGAGAACAGCTTGATTTTGTAAGGCGACAACATACAATAATAACTCCAACCTACAAAGCAGTACCCGCCGTTACGTAGGATGAGCTGAAAGTCCACAGGTGTTGTCATACAAGTAATGGGGATAATTAAGAATATATTGGATTTTGTTGTTTCGGGTGGTCATAATCGGCTTAAACTGTGTATTATAAGAAAGTCTGATGAACACCAATTAAAACAAAATCAGAAAGTGAAAAATCCTTATGCAAATTAAAAAAGCACTTTTCCGATGTGTCGGATACTCAGATTAACAGCATGATTTAGAAATTTCAAATGTACAATAGTTGATAAATGCACTCAATCGGCAGGTGTAACCAACATCTGTCGTTTGAGTGCTTATTCGTCAATATCAGCAGAACTAGGAACAGTCATAATTTTCGTTAAAGAACTTCTTAAACTTCTCAATGGAATTGCTGTATTTGTTGACTGCATAGTACTGTTATGATAGTTTTTCATGACTTTTCCATAAGCGATAAATAATCCAACGGCTGTTCAAGAGGACTGGGAAATGAGATAATAAGAGAAGTTCTAAAATGGCTTTAGGCAAATTCGTGTATCAAAAAAGGTTAAAGTCATTTTCGACAAACAGGAAAAGGAAAACTTCTCTATGGGAGTAAATATTGACGCGTGCACGCAGACGGTGCGGGCACAAAAGTGGGCAGAGATCCTTCGAGACAGGCAAAGTAGCGGACAGAGCAATGCCACATACTGTACGGGGCACGGAATCAACATCAAAACATTTTACTACTGGCAGACAAAACTGCGTCGGCACGCTGCCGGAATGCTGAATATTTCGAGCTTGAGTAAAAAACGCACTCCGGCCGAAAGCCATCCGATTGTGCCGGTGAGTTTTTCTAGAAATAGCGGTTCAGAAATCACCATCCGAAAAGGTGGATTTGCCATTGAACTTTCAGGCAGTACATCATCGGCTGTTCTTGAGACACTGCATCCGCGCTAGAAGATGCCTTCGTAGAGTTACCGCCCGAAGAACGAAAAGCAAAGCGTGCAGAACAGTCTAAACCTGTTTTGGATGCTTACTGGTCGTTGGTCGAAAATATTCACGGAAACCAAGGCTCCAATCTTGAAAAAGCACAGACCTATTCCCTGAATCAGCGTAAAACGTTGGACGAATTTCTGCTGGATGGGCGCATCGAGATGACCAACAACCGTGATGAACGTGCAGTGAAGTCCTTTGTGATCGGACGCAGAAATTTCTTATTTGCGGATACCGTTCGCGGCGCCGATGCCAGTGCCTGTTGCTACAGCGTAATTGAAACCGCGTGAATGGACGACTTGGATGTGTATGGATATCTGCTGCATCTTCTTACGGAGTTACCTAAATTCGGTAACCAGCCAACTGACAAGCAGCTCAAAACAGATTGGAGGTGAGGAACGGCAGCCTGTGCCACAAAAAGACTTGTCTCTTTTTATCGGGAAACCACAATGTAAATTGCCACATAAATAGAAAAGGCCGGGTTTACTAATAATCGTAAACCCGGCCGCAAAAGCTATTGCATCAAGCAGTTTACTGCTTGCAGAATTGTTATCGCCGGTAGCCTTGTAAGTTGCGGCAGAAAAAACAAAACCGAATAAAAAGCAACAGCCTTAATGCGGCATTCATCGCTTCAAAGCTATCTGTTTTTTTCCCTTATTCCTATGCAGTGTCAGCAACTTATAGCCATTTCAAAAAAGATGAGGATGTGGTAAAATAAAAAGGAAAAAAGAATCGGTGACAAGAAAAGATAAGCGTAGATATACGGGAATTGATTTTTGTTCATAAAAACCACAGAGTTGCATCAGCAGCTGGCTTTCGCAAGAGCTTTTTATAAAGCGATGCTTTGCTGACGGCGTACCTTTAAATCAAAAGTCAACTTTTTATTATACCAGATTTTCGTTACAGGTGACAATAATGAAATTCACACCTTTTTTTATCAAAGTATTTTTCATTTTGGGATCGATATCCCAATCGGTTATGATATGTGTCACATCGCTGAATTTACAGATGTTGACAAACGATACTTTGCCGAATTTGCTCGAATCAGTCAGAACGATGACCTCTTTCGACCGCTCAATAAACGCCCGTTTGGTTTCTACCTCATCCATGCCGAAATCGGTCAACCCAGAATTTTCCGAAATGCCTGCTGCCCCCAGAAAAAATTTGTCGAAATGGTACTGTCTGATCACACTCCTTGCGATGGGTCCCCCTAGGCAGTTTTCTTTGTGTCGTAGTATCCCTCCAACCAAGTATACCGATACGTTCGTATTTAGCAAAATGGCGGCGATACTTAGACTCGCCGTAAAGACGGTGATATTGTTTCGCCCCCTCAGAGCTTTGGCCATCTCAATGGTGGTGCTCCCGACATCTAAAACAATTACTTCTCCGTCTTTGACAAGATCGGCAGCTTCTATCGCAATAGCGCGCTTTTTTTGCAGATTGTCGGTTTCGCGCTCCTGCAGGGTCGGCTCATGACCGAATGACGAACGGGCGAGCATTGCGCCGCCTCTAAAACGGGTTATAAGCCCTTTTTCATAAAGCTTGCTAAGATCTCTTCGCACTGTGGCGGGAGATATTTTGAACATACTTTCAAGCCTCTCTGTGGAAACCGATTCCTCTTTATATAAAAGATTCAGAATTTCATTTATCCGCTCGTTTTCGTTCATATCTGATCATCAATCCTTACGTAATACTTGTTAATACAGGAAGATGTATATCATACCCGATTAATGTAATTTATTATAGCATAGTTATACGGCAGAGCGCTATGCTTTTTTAAGAATAATTCAATTGAAAGAACAATAAATTATCAAAATTACTAAAAGCCTTTTCGCACGCGCGAAAAGGCTTTTAGTTTTTACAATAAATAAATTCAAACAGAATAATTGATATAAAGCCAGCAGCAATCTCAGAATATAATAATAAATATAAATTTTTAAAAAAACAGTTGCATTTAGGTGAAAATTGATATATACTTTAAAACGATGATTGAAGATGAGCGTTATTGTTAATTAACTTAGTTTAATGTCATTTAAAATCATTTATAAAGACTATATCTTGATCGAAGTCTGTATTTATTTATCGGACGGCGGCGCAGTAGGACAAATTTACTATTACAGTGCCAGTATGGCTAACTTGTGCTATCAGCTTGAACAGACATCAATTCAAATTTCGCGACCTATGAATCCCCAAAAGTAAAATAAATATTAAAGGAGGAAATTTACGTTCAGCCAAGTTTTTGTGGGGTTCAATTTTATATAAATCTATAGCGATTTGACAAATGAAAACTTATGATCTATCGCCCTGACTACTGCGGGTCGATAAAGAGAAAAGAGTACCGTTTGTTTAGTAAATTGCTACAAGAAGGAAGGGGAGAAGTTCAGTGAGCAAAAAAATTTGTATTTTAGGAAGCAGCGGCGGTAATCTCTATACTTTAGGCGGCAAAGACCCAAAAGGCCTTTTGGGAGAGATGGTGAAGCAAATCAAAGCTGCTGGAATGGAAGTAGGCGCAATACAGTTTGTCGCAGCTGAAGCTTCCATGGATTTTGCCAAACCTACAACCAAAGCGCATTTATGGACCTGGAACGGCAATGAGCCTGAGGCAGTTGCAGACGGCACGCTCCAGGAAATCAACGAACTGGCAATTGTTGAAGACAAAAAAGTCGCTAAACTGATTGAAGACGGGCAAATTGACGGCCTCATTCTTGCGAGCGCCGACCCTAAAAAAACAAACCATGAGGCGATTGAAGCTGCGGTGAAAGCTAAAATAGTTGCAACCGGAACGGGCGGAACATCAATGGCGGATGTCCAATCGAAAGGACTTAAGGTCATCGCGGTTTCAGGCACAACAGGAACAACAAACCGGACAAGGGCGGTTGCTGCGATGTATGCTCTCTCAAAGCACTGGGAAATCAAATATCACCCCGTGATCGGCAATGCCGATGAATCCGCCCAATCGGGGAGCGTCTTCTCAAGGATCAGCCTTCGGGGCATCCTAATGGCTTCGTTGCCGGGCTTTATCGCGATGGCAATCACCCTGTTAATTACCAAAATTCCCGGAATGCCGTCAGAAGGCACAAAACTGTTCGATATTATGATCGACGCGCTTCCTGTGATTGTTGCTGCGGTCGCTGCCAAACAGATTTCAGGCCTTAACGAGGTGGCCGTGTGCGCAGGCGTGGTGGCTGGCACGCTCTCAACATCTGGCGGTTTAATTGGTGGTATCATCGCCGGTATTATAGCAGGTATCCTTGTAAACATATTCCTGATGAAATGTCTGAAGTGGCATTTTCCCGCCACCACAGCCAACCTTTTTGCAGGGGCATTTGCGGGATTGATCGGCGGCATGATTGTTTATTTCTTCTTGGGACCTTTAGCAAATATGCTAGGCAATGGGATCCGTGATCTGATTAACTTGGCAATCAAATTCAGCCCGATCCTTTGCGGCGCGGTCGCAGGGCTTTTGATCTGGCCCGCAATCATGGGCGGTGTATACCATGCGGCGATACTGCCGATCATTATGCTTGAAATGTCAAAATACGGTAACAGTTTTCTTGGTTCCATCGACATGTGCGGCCTGGTTATGGTTTCCGCAGGAATTACTCTTGCAAATATTATTTGCCCGAAAACCAAAGACGAAGCGTCTCTGGCAACTCCAGGGTTCATCATCAACGTGTGCTTCGGTACCTTTGTTGAAGCGTCGTATCCGTTTATGTTCTCAGATAAAATTACATTTGTCGGAGCTTTGGCTTCCGCATGCATTTCAGGCGCAGTTGTGGGAATGTTCAACGTCAGAGGGACTGCCTATGTACCTGCCATATTTGCGCCTTCGCTTTCAAATAATCCAATAGGTTTCCTGATCAGCATGCTTACGGCAGCAGGATTTGCATTTCTTTTTACATTCATTGCCAATAAAATCTATAGAGCAAAAAAATTCAAAGAAAAACAAATAAGTGAGAATTAGAAAGGAAGTATTTTTTATGATCCATGCAGACATGACAAGAAAAATGGAATTTGCGAGGAAAAAAGTTCAGGACGCGATTAAGCTTCACAATGGTTGCACACTGCTTTCAACCGGTATAACCGGCGACGATGCCCGTTTTGCAAAAGCGGCCGTCGACGCAGGAGCAAGGATGCTGGAGCCTAATCATCCGGCAGTTGCTCTGGCCAGAGGGCATAAAGGCGTTACCAAAATGAATGACGCAGAACAGATTAGGCATGAAATTCCCATTTCGGAGATGGCCAAGGTAACGCACGGCGTCCGTCAGGTTGTCGGCCCTGACATCTATATTACCGTGGGTGTTCCGGGCGGATTTACGGAAGTCGTTCCAACAATCCTTAAAGATGAGGATTTCAAACTGATGTCTGATTCTGGTGCCGACGGTCTGCATATACACAAAACCAGCCTTGAGGATTTGGGAGACGTCGTTGAAAAGGCGCATTTCTATGGGCTGCTTGTCGACGCATACATAGGACGCAAGTCCGACCTGCATCCGTTTGGAATTCCTGCCGAAACCCCCGAAGAAGTGGCGAAAACGGCAGTCGAAATGGAGAAAATCGGCGCCGATCTCATCGGTCTTATGACCGGCATGAGCTATGAGGGCGTAGCTGCCGGCGAAATCCCAGACCTGATTAAAGTACGCCTCAAAGCTCTGGTCGAATCGGTACATGTACCGACTCTTGCTGAAGGCGGCATCAATTCTATAAACCAAAAAGCATTCCGGAACACCGGTGTCAATATTTTGGTAGTAGGAACAGCAATGGACGACATGGCCGAAGATGCCGTGAAAAAAGCGGTAGGTACTTTTTTGCATAAGAATTGATAATATCAACGTAAAGGAATATGTTTTCTCAGAAAAATTCAAGGGCTGTTGCAAAACAGCACAATAAAAAGTCGGGGCAGTCACACCAAAAAGGTACTGGCTGCCCTGGCCTTTTGCTTAAAATTGAATTATAAACAGCAATATAAATTTCTTAGAGCATAACAAATTTGAGAAGATTTCAACGGTTAGCGCTTCCGATGTGCTTGAAAATTAAAATACCAGAGAATAATTTGTACGGCTTCTAAGCGGCCCAGCTTGAGAAACTGGATTACAGGGAACATGCTACGTTTTTGACGTTTGTTTATTTGGTTTCTATTACTATTTTGTTTAAATAGCACAGCCTTTCCAGTTTTGCAAACAAACTCTAAATAATTGCTAAAGTATTACGTTTCTCTTTAAATTTCAATTGGTTAGGTGGTATTTACATGTCACGTTTAAGAGAAATTAGCCGATAAACTTATAAGACAAATATTAAACTCAGCATCAATCTTGATGGTACTGGTAAAAATCAGATTCAAACCGGTATAATCTTTTTTAATAATATGCTCACTTTATTGTCAGAAAACAGCCTTTTTGATCTTATGGTCAAAGTCGTCGGAAATCTGAATATCGACAATCACCATATGATTGAAGATATCGGAATTGTTTTCGGGTTAGCACTCAAACAGGCGGTAGGAGGCAGCCACAACCATTGAACTGCCAGCTTAATGAACCAATGGTAACGAAAGACATTTTTATTATGTATATCTAACTAATTAAACAATTATGTTACCAAAAATATGGGGATGTGCTTCCCTTAGCTTTCAAGGTCGAATTTTAGAATTCGCCATTGATCCCGCATGGTATTGGCACTAAAAATAACGTGTAATTGTTTGTTGGTAATTTCAGAATAATTGATATGTTTTAGAGAGGAGAGATTATTATGGCAACAGGAATTGGTTTGATGTATGTGGGGTGTGTATTACTGATTAACGGAATTGGAATGCTTCAAAAGTTTGACGGTAAAGCATTGGCTGTGATGAACTTTTTCACAGGCGGTCTTTATGTTGTAATCAACATTATAAATTTTACTTTTGCAACATTCAATAAATCTAATATTAGTGCATTCTATGGGGTCGGAACCAACATGCTGTTTGGTTTTACCTATTTGTTTGTAGGATTCACCGATTTGTTTGAGCTGGATGGCAGGCCACAAGCTTGGTATTGCTTCTTTGTCGCTGTGAATACAGTACCATGCTCGTTGATTAGCTTCATGAGCGGAGATTTTAGATTTGGTATTATTTGGCTCCTGTGGGGTGCCCTCTGGCTGATTTACTGGATTGCCGGAGCACTTCCAAAAGTGAAACTTGGAAGCAAATTGGTTCCTTATGCAACGCTGTTTGTGGGCATCGCTACGTGCTGGATCCCTGGATATATGATGTTGGCGAACCGTTGGTAAAAGCGGAGCAGCTGTACGAGTACATAACGCTGCACAAATAGAAATATAGCATCTGCACAATGTGACATGTGCTCAAAATCAGCGAATCCGGATATTACTGCAGGCTTCATCACATCTGTGAACTGAGGCCCCGGCAGCCTGCTCCTGACCCAAATTCAACAAAAAGATTTTGAGAATTGAAGCGGGAACTCTGTATAGTGGCGTTGGTGTCCTTTTTGGCAACAGCTGCTCAATATTTTCCCAGAGAGGTGGCTCACTTTTTTCTTGATATTAGTAAGTTTTTCGAGGAGAGATATTGTCGCTGAATAACTTGTTTGTATACATGGTAAACTTAGAAAATAAAGATTAAAGGTGTTTAATGGACCCAGACATCAAATTGAAGAAAGCTAATAATGAAATTATCAAATCTGTCGGATGAACTCATTGAACCTTAGAATACAAAAGACGACTTGGAAAATAGATTTGATTATAAAAAATATTCCGAAATCTGCCTCCAAGGGACCGCCAGATTCATACGGCATCATTTTTACCCACTCAAGGCATTGCGAATCGGTCGCGCTTTTAGAGCGAAAAGCGGATATAAAACTGAAATGAGTGTGAGCACCCCATGAAAAAAACAATATTAAAAAATAATACGGAACTTCTGATCAGAAAAGCGACAGAAGAAGACGCTGAACAAATGGCGCAGTTTAAAATGCAAATAAGCGGCGAGTCGGATTTTCTATCATTCGGAAGAAATGAGATAGAAATAACCGCTGAAACGGAGCGGAGAATCATTCAGTCCGAGAACTCAACAGATAACTCTGTCGTGATAATAGCATTAATTGATGGAGAAATTGCAGGCTTTATTACTTTTAAAGGCGGGGTCAAAATGAGAAAAAGGCACGCGGGGGAAATGGGGATATCCGTCAGAGAGAAGTATTGGGGATTGGGAATTGGAAGTTTTCTTTTAGAAGTCCTGATAGAATGGGCTAAAGGAACGCAGATTATCAGGAAAATTGATTTATTAACACGTGCAGATAATGTAACAGCAATAAGATTGTATGAAAAATATGGTTTTAAAAAAGAAGGTCTCCTTACGAGAGATCTGTGTATTAATGGAATATTTTACGATTCCGTCAGCATGGGATTATCAATTGACTGACTGGATCTGAATCAGCAAAGGCACAAAAGGAAGGGGTATCGTGAGATGAATGCGATAGACCGGACAAAACACGACATTTAAAATCGGGTGTGTCCGTATGTAATTTGATAAGATGTAAAAGTAGAGAGGAGGTAGTGATTGTGGGATGGATTGAAGGAATTGGCGAAGCGATCAGCTATATTGAAGAAAATATAGCTGAAGAATTAGAAATAGAAAACATTGCACAACGAGCATTTGTTTCTTCCTTTTATTTTCAAAAAGGTTTTGCTATGCTATGCGGTTTTACGATTGGTGAGTATATCAGACAGCGCAGGCTCACACTTGCTGGCAGTGAGCTCGTTTCAACGGAAGAAAAAATTATTGATATAGCTTTGAAGTACGGTTACGATTCACCGGACAGCTTTACGAAAGCCTTCACCCGGTTTCACGGTGTCACGCCTACCGCTGTACGCAAGGACGGAGCGATGATAAAATCGTTTGCTCCGCTAAAAATTACCTTTACATTGAAAGGCGGCTATCTTATGGATTACAAAATTGTTGAAAAGGATTCGTTTACAATCATTGGTGCTTCAAGGATGTTCAAGTATGATACGGCGAAATCGGAGATCCCTCAATTTTGGACGGAGCATTTCCAAACAGGAAAAGGGAGCATTGTTTGCGGAATGTACGGAGTGTGCCTCGATGAGAGCGCAGGTTCGGATGAATTCGAGTATTTGATTGCGGACAATTATGACCCGTCTGCAGAGGTACCGGACGGATTTGTTACGAAGATCATTCCGAAACACACATGGGCTGTTTTTGCCTGCAAAGGCGCAATGCCAATCGCTCTGCAGGATGTGAACCAAAAGATATTTTCAGAATGGCTGCCTAACTGCAAGGATTATGAAATTGCGGCAGGATATAATATTGAGATGTATACAAATATCAATGATTATCCAAAGGGAAATCAGGACGAAAATTATTACAGTGAGATTTGGATTCCTGTTAAGAAAAAGTAACCGTGCAGAAACCCAAAGCTTTGATGAGAATATTTAGCGACAAAACAAGGCAACAGCTGCTGTAACCAAAACAGCGGCTGTTGCCTTGTTTATTTTCTGTTTTTATTCACTTACATCCATTATCGATGGTGTGCGACATACTTATAAAGAAAAAAGCTTAGAACGGAAATAAATAAATACAAAAATAATTAACATTTATAAAAAATACTTGACATATTGATGTTCATGAATTAATATATTAACAGAGTGAATGAATTAACGTAGTGTATACAGTCTAAAGCGAGTAAAGGATGGCAAACGAAAATGACAGGTGCTATAGGCAAAAATAATAGTGATTTAACTGAAATGAACCGTTCTGCTGTTGTAAGAATTTTGCAGCAGCAAGAGGTGTGTTCCCGAGCAGATATTGCTAGGCAAACAGGTCTTACCCAGGCGGCTATTACAAAAATAGTAGCGTCAATGATGGAAATGGGCATTGTATCCGAGGCTGGAATTATAACGGGCAGCGACAACCGCCGCTCAATAGGGCTTAGGCTGAACGCTGACAAGCATCAAATCATTGGGGTGAAGTTTGCAAGACAAATGTTTGCAGTAGGCGTGTTCGATATTTCGGGTAAAATATACTTCCAAACCGAAACAAAGTATCCGTTTGAAGAAGATCCCAAAAGGGTGCTTTCTGCTATGAAAAAGCAGATCCACGAAATGCTGAACAAATATGAAAATGTAGTTTCCATTGGCCTTGCTGTTCCGGGACCTTACTTGAGGGATGAAGGTCGTATTGCGGTAGTAACCCAAATGTCTGCTTGGCACACGGTCAATTTTATTGAGGAATTCAAGGAAGAGTTCAATAAGCCTGTTTTTATAGAGCATGACGCAAACGCGGGCGCGTTGGCTGAATGGCTGTTTGGGGGACATACTCAGCCGCTGCACACACTGGCGTATTTTCTGGTAGGCGACGGCGTGGGTGCCGGTATTATTGAGCGCGGACGCCTTTTTCTGGGTGTGCAGGGCACTGCGTGTGAAACCGGGCACATTAGCGTGGACGTTCACGGTCCGCGCTGTGAATGCGGAAACTATGGCTGCCTAGAGATGTATTGTTCGGCTCCGGCTATATTGAAGAAAGCGAAGGAACGTGTGCCGGAATGCCTTCCCAGTGAAAATCCGCAAAGCAGCGACGCCTGCACCGCTGTTTTTGAAGCGGCCCGTGCCGGCAATCAAAAAGCGCTGGATATCGTGCGAGAGACAGCAGAGTATATCGGTTACGGCTGTGTTACTCTGATAAACGCCTATAACCCCGACATTATTATCATTGGAGACGTCGTATCTCAGGGAGGGGATTTGCTGCTGCCTATTATTCAGGAAGTGGTAAGGCAGCGGGTTATTCCCGAGTTGTACACCAAGGTGCGGATTAAAATATCCGACCTCAAGGTAGATCCCACCCTTTATGGTGCAGCCGCAACAGCAACGGACAAGGTGCTGCAACTGCCCAGTAAGTTTTCGGCAGCCGGAAAAAGGGGGTAAGACCAATGATCGTTCCCAAAACAAGGCAATATAAAATGGTCTTTTGCGATATTGACGGGACGCTCATAGACTCAGAAAACCGTGTTTCCTCGGGCACCAGACAAAAAATACAGGAGCTCTATCGTGTCGGCATCCCTTTTATACTTGTTTCGGCGCGTATGCCCTCGGGGATTTTTCCTCTGCAGCGCGAATTGGGAATAAAAGCACCCATTGTTTGTTACAGCGGCGCACTGATTCTCAACGAATGGGGGGATCCGGTTAGAACGGCTGGTATCAGCCGTGAAAAAGCGATCCTTATGGATACCTTTGTGAAAAGAAAATGGAAACACGTTTGTTGCAGCGCTTATTGTTATAATGACTGGATTTCAGAAAATATTTATGACAAATGGATTGTGCAGGAACAAAGCATCACGGCATCGGAACCAAAGAAAGGCAAAATTTCCGATTTGGTTCCGCCAAAAGAACATATACATAAGCTTTTGTGTATGGGAGAAGCCGAGGCAATAGCAGACCTCAGCAATGCACTGAAGGAAAATTTTTCAGATATTTCTGTATACCGCTCCAAAGACACCTATCTTGAAATTATGGACGGAACTGTCTCAAAATCCGGTGCGGTCAAGTATCTTTGCCAGGCCTATCATATTCCCATTGAGGCTACCGTATCCTTCGGCGACAATTTTAATGATATGGATATGCTGCTTGCCACCGGTACCTGCTTTGCAATGGGAAACGCGCCGGAAGAGGTAAAAAGGCAGGTTCGAAATGTGACGGCGGACAACGACCACGAGGGTGTTCTCGCGGGACTTGAACAGTTAATATTTGCAAAAAATATTTATTAATTTTGCTTGCAGAAATGCAAGCGTATGGGGAGTGAAGTTATGGAACGTCCCTTTGTTCTGCAAATGCAGAGTATCACTAAGCTTTTTCCGGGCGTGCGTGCACTCGACGATGTGACGCTGGAGGTACGTCAAGGCGATATTCACGCAATTTGCGGAGAGAATGGCGCGGGAAAATCAACTTTAATGAATGTTCTTTCCGGTGTTTATCCTTACGGTACCTATGAAGGCAAGATTATCTTTATGGGTAAAGAAATTGCATTCAGGGACATTAAAGAATCGGAGAGAGCCGGAATCGCAATTATTCATCAGGAGCTGACAATGATTCCGGAGTTGTCTATTACCGAAAACATTTTCTTGGGAAACGAGATAGTCAATCACGGGCTGATTGACTGGGACACCGAACGGCGCAAAACGGCCGAGCTGCTTGAGAGGGTAGGGCTGACAATCGACCCCGGCACCCTGATTAAGCATTTGGGCGTTGGCCAGCAGCAATTGGTGGAAATTGCAAAGGCGCTTTCCAAAAACGTCAGGCTGTTGATTCTGGATGAGCCGACCTCCGCGCTCAACGAGACCGACTCCGCTAACCTGTTCGAGCTCATGCGGGGCTTAAAAAGCAGGGACATCACCTGCATCATGATTTCGCACAAGCTCAATGAGATCGCGGAGATAGCCGACGCCGTCACAGTCATTCGCGACGGACGCACTGTGGAAGATTTCCACGTTCAAGAAGGACAGATTGATGAGGATTGTATTATCCGCGCTATGGTGGGGCGTTCCATCGAAAACCGCTACCCCTCCCACCAATCCAACCCCGGAGAGGTGATCTTCGAAGTTTCCGACTGGCGCGTGGAAGACCCCGATATTCCGGGACGGCTGATCTGCAAGGACTCCAGTTTTTTTGTCAGAGCTGGAGAAATCGTGGGATTTGCCGGACTTATGGGCGCGGGAAGAACAGAGCTGATGAGGTCTATCTTTGGACGAAACTACGGCGTCTACCTTGGAGGGTCTATCAAAATAAAAGGCAAAGAGGTTCACATCACCTCGGTTTCCTCCGCAATCCGTCAGGGTATTGCCTATGTACCCGAGGACCGCAAGAACTTGGGACTTAATTTGTTGGACACGATCCGCATTACTACTGTTTCGGCAAACCTAAGAGCCATTCTGCGCGGCAGGCTCCTTGATTTGGATAAGGAATTTCAGGTTGCCGAACAGCAGCGCTCCTCCTTAAACGTCAAAACGAACAGCGTTAACAGCGGTGTGTCCACCTTGTCCGGCGGGAACCAGCAAAAGGTTGTTCTGGGCAAGTGGATGTTCACTGAGCCGGAGGTTCTGATTCTTGACGAACCCACCCGCGGGATTGATGTTGGCGCCAAATATGAAATCTATCGCTTGATTCAGAAGCTTGCGGATCAGGGGAAGGCAGTTATCATCGTTTCCTCCGAGCTGCCCGAGCTGCTTGGTATATCGGATAGGATCTACACCGTTTTTGAAGGAAGCATCACCGGTGTGTTAAACCGCCAAGAGGCCGATCAGGAAAAACTCATGAGAATGATGACAAATACTTCTAAATTGGATTCGAACTCAGAAAGGACGGAAATTGCTTTATGAGATATCTTAAGAAAGTACTTGGCGGCGGACTGCGGCAGTACAGCATGGTGATTGCCTTAGTGGCACTTACCGTGATCTTTAATATTACTTCGGGAGGAAGGATGATTACCTCCTCCAACTTTCAGAACCTGATATCCGGTAATGCGTATGTGCTGGTACTGGCAATAGGAATGCTGATGGTGATTGTGATCGGACAGATTGATCTGTCCGTCGGCTCGGTGGCCGGATTTTCTGGAATGGTGATGGCTCTTTCCGCGCGGGATCTTGGATGGCCATGGTGGCTCGCGGTGCTTCTCAGCCTTGCAATCGGCGCTGCTGCCGGAGCGTGGCAAGGGCTCTGGCTCTCCAAATTCGGCATTCCCGGATTTATTACAACCTTGGGCGGCATGATGATTTTCCGCGGCGGCGTTATCTGGATTTCCAAGTCCATCTCGGTGCCGGCACCGACGGAACTCAAAGTGTTCGGCTCTGGGTATTTACCCGAATGGGGCCCTGCTTTTACTGGAATGAACAACTCGACGTTGCTGCTGGGCCTTATTGCGATCGCCGCTTTCGCTTTTACACAATTACGCCGGCGTAAACGTTCGGCAGCTCTGACCGGAAAAATAGAGGAGCTTTGGCCAGTGGTGGTTCGGATTATTTTGGTCGCTGTTGTCATTGGTTACATAACATGGATTTTCGGTACCGGGCGTACCGGCACATCGTTCCCCATACCGGGTCTGATCCTTGTGGCTTTGGTCATTATTTACAATATCATTACCCAGCGCACCAGATTTGGCCGCCATGTCTACGCTGTTGGGGGCAACAAAACATCAGCTGCACTGTCCGGTGTAAATGTTCAGAGAACTTATTTCCTCACTATGCTGAACATGTCCCTGCTTGCGGCTTTGGCTGGAATTATGTTTGTGGGCCGGTCAACCGCGGCCGGTCCGTCGGACGGCACCGGATGGGAAATGGACGCCATTGCGTCAGTCTTTATTGGCGGAGCAGCTGTTTCGGGTGGTATTGGAACCATTACTGCCACAATGGTCGGCGGACTGGTGATGGCTGTTCTCAACTCCGGGTTGATGCTCATGGGTGTTGGCGCTGACCGTACTCAGGTTATTAAGGGCTTTGTACTGCTTGCTGCGGTTGCTTTCGATGTTTTCAACAAGCAGCAAGGCCGATCATCCATCATAGGAAGACTGTTTCCCACAAAGGAAGGCAAACCTCAGGAAGCTAACCCTGCCAGCAGCGGCTCTTGAAAAACTGGTGGCTGGGCCTTGCATATTAGTCGAAGGACTTAAAACAGGAGGTTAATATGAAAAAGAAGAAGTGTCTATCTCGGATTCTTGTAGCATCAATCATCATGTCAATGGCACTGACAGGCTGCGGCGGAGCACGGCAAGGCGAAAGCTCTGCTGCCCCTGCGGCTGAATCGGCTGCATCGGTTGCTTCAGCCCCCGCTGCTTCAGGCGCTGCCGGATTTGCCGCGGATTCAACCATTGGTGTCGCGCTGCCCTGGCTTGGCACCCAGAATTGGAAAGAAGCCGATGAAATGTTCAGAACCCAGTTGGCGGCGGCTGGTTTTAAGGCAATCGTCCAGCACGCGGACAACAAGGTTCCTCAACAGCAGCAGCAGATCGAGTCTATGATTCAGAACGGCGCCAAAGTAATCGTCGTTGGTCCAATAGACGGTTCACAACTTGGTGCGGTTCTGGAAGAGGCGAAGGCGGCCAACATCAGTGTTATCGGCTATGACCGTCTCATTGAGAATACCACAGGTATTGACGGCGTTGTGCAGTTTGGCAGCGTTAAGACCGGCGAACTGCAGGGTCAGGCTCTGCTCGACGGACTGGCAGCTAAGAAGGGAAAGGGCCCGTATAATATCGAATTGTTCGGCGGCGGACCTGCCGACCCCAACGCTCCCAACTTCTTTAAGGGCGCCATGAAAGTGCTCCAGCCCAAGATTGACGACGGTACGCTGGTTGTCGTATCCGGTCAGAAAGATTTTACCCAGTGTGCCACTTTGGACTGGGATAACTCCAAAGCTCAGGCCCGTATGGACTCCCTCCTCTCCGGTTTCTATTCGAAAAAGGAAATTGACGGTGTTCTTTCTCCCAATGACGGTATCGCCCGCGCGATTATTACCGCGTCTGAGCAGGCTGGCCAGAAGATCCCCGTTGTTTCGGGTCTTGACGCTGAAAACGAGTCTGTTGAGTGGATTTGGTCAGGCAGACAGTATTCTACCGTAGCCAAGCCGACCGACCTTCTGGTAGGCAAAACGATTGAGATCATCAAGTCTCTGCAGGCAGGCAAAGGAATGCCCGAACCCACCACAAAAGTGAACAATGGCAAGACGGACGTCGGTGTCTATGAGCTCGCTCCGCTTGTTGTCACAAAGGAAAATGCAAAAGAGGTATTCGCAAAAGACGCCGGCCGTTTGGCGCTCTTAAAATAGGAAATCCTAAGAAGCTGTATGCGTAAGTGGAAAATGCCGCCAAAATGGTCATTTCAAGCTATGAATACAGATTCTAAGCTCTTAGAAGAGGACGGCAAAGGATTATCCTTTGCCGTCTGATTTGTAGGTGCGAAAATTATTGCTGAATTGAGCATTCATATGAAATTGCAGCCGGTGTCAGATGATATTGCTTTGAGCGCAGGGATGAACCCGCTTGAGAAAATTCCGCACAATATGAAACATAATTGAAATCGGCACTTCGTTTGTGCTAAAATAAAACGCAGAGTGTGCATTTGACTGTGCAGTCGGAGCAATGGCCGCAGCTTGCGGGCTTCTGCCGCGAAACCGCCGCAGACTTCAAAATGTATAAATTTTTTTCGGGAGTGATTGAATGTTCGATTTAGTCGCGTTGGGTGAGCTACTGATTGATTTTACATACCACGGCAGAAGTGAAAACGGGATGCGCCTGTTTGAGCAAAACCCTGGCGGAGCGCCCGCAAACGTGCTCTGCGTCGCCTCGAACTTAGGCTTAAGCACTTCGTTTATCGGCAAGGTGGGCAAGGATATGCACGGAGATTATCTGCGCAGGGTTCTTGAAGAAAGGGGCGTAGACACCAGCGGGCTGATTAGCGCGGAGGATGTGTTTACGACACTTGCATTCGTTGAGTTATCTGAAACAGGCGAGCGCAAATTTTCCTTTTCCCGCAAGCCCGGTGCGGACACTTGCCTTTCAGTGGGTGAGGTTAAGCGCGAGTTGGCAGAAGGGTGCAAGATTTTCCACTTCGGCTCCCTCTCACTGACCGATGAGCCTTCGCGTTCTGCAACAATAGAAGCGGTTAAAGCTGCAAAAAAGGCCGGAGCCATCATCTCTTACGACCCAAATTACCGTGCCCCGCTTTGGAAAAGTGAGGACGAAGCCGCAAAGATCATGCAAAGTGTCCTCAATTTTGCTGACATTGTAAAAATCAGCGACGAGGAAATCGGGCTAATAACAGGACAATCTTCTCCCGAGGCCGCCGCCGAGTCTCTTTTCCAAAAAGGGATTTCCTGCGCGGTGGTTACGCTTGGCAGCAGCGGCGCCTATGCCGCGGTGAAAGGCGCATCCGCGCTCGTTTCCGTTCCCGATGTTCCGGTGGTTGACACCACAGGTGCCGGGGATGCTTTTTGGGGCGGATTCCTCTATAAACTGATTGTGAGCGGGCTTCGCCCCAATGAACTTCGAGAAGCACAACTCCGGGATTTCACCGAATTTGCCAACGCGGTCGCCTCGCTGTGCGTTCAAAAGCGCGGGGGGATACCGGCAATGCCCACACTAGACATGGTCATGAATTTTCTTGGGCGAACAGGGGAGCTCTGAGATTTATCAAATGGGTCAATGAAAATAAGAATGTAAGAAAAGAAGTAAGCAAGGCACCTGCGTCGGATTTCGCAGAGTGCCTTGCTTGTTTTTACTCTGATTCATTCACCCTCGCCGTTGCGCGGGATTTAAGTTTCGGAATAGCGAAAGCAAAATGAGTGATGACAGCACATGGCAATGGCTATTCGGGAAACGCCATGGCCCTCATTTATATATTTTACGTTTTTTGGCTGCGGGAATTTCCATTACATACCGATACTTTGCCACGGTGCGCCTTGAAATATCAATGTTTTTTTCCTGAAGGCGCCGAGTGATGTTCTGATCCGAGAGCGGCGCGGATTTATTTTCGTGTTCAATCAGACTGCGGATGGTCTCTTTGATTTGTAAAGAAGAAAAGCAGTCTTCTTTTCCCTGCATTCGTATTTTTGAGGTAAAAAGCGATTTGATACTGATTGTTCCGGAGGAACACACAATATATTTTCCGGAAATTGCGCGACTGACCGTCGATTGATGCAAATGAAGCTGGTCAGCGACCTCGGCGATGGACATCGGTTTCAGACAGGATGCACCATGCTCAAAATAATCTTTTTGAATCACGACGATTTTCTCCAGTACGCGGAGCACTGTGCTTTGCCGATTGGATAATTCCTTTATGAGGAACGCGGCACGTTTCGTTTTATCCCTGAGGTACACGATTGTGTTGTGGTCATTCTCTTCGTGAAGTAATTTTTGATAAAACTTACTGATGTACAAATGGGGCAAAGCTTTTTCATTGTTCTGAATCAAAAACCCGCCCTGCGCATCCTTACAAATGACCGCCTCGGGGATGATGTAGCCGCCGCTGCGGCCTGTCCGAAACCCTCTGGAGGGAATGGGGTTCAGGCTGTGGATGAAATCGCACATTTTTTTCGCAGCCTGAATGGAGATGCCGAGCCGGTTTGCAATAACCTGTATTTTATTTTCGCCCAGGAGTCCGAGATGTTTTTCAATGATTTCTTTGACAAGCGCCGCATCACACTCTGTACACCGCTCCAATTGAAGAAGCAGGCATTCCGTTATATCTGCGGCGCCAACTCCGGGCGGCTCCATCTTCTGAATGATTTTTACAGCTTCCTTTGTTTTTTCGACAGGCAGCCCGAAGTGCCGGGAAAGCTCTTCCGCGCTGCTGCCGAGATACCCTTTTTCATCGAGGTCCTGAATGATGTATCTGCACACGTGCTCAGTGGCCCGGTCGATTTTTATTTCTCCAAGCTGGCTCAGAAGATAATCGGTAAAGGTGTCTTCCGCGGAAAGTGCAGCGTAGGGATCAAAATTTTCCTCGTCGCCGTAAAAGGCCTGGCGGGCACCAAAGGCACAGCCGTCCGAAGAAAGAATTTTAGCCATTTCCAATGCTGTTTTTTCATCTTGATAAGATTCACCGTCGTCAGCTAATACACAGTCGGAAAACATGGAATCTTCCGGCTGATAATCATCGTCATACTCCAGCACGGGATTTTCCATTACGGCTTGTTCCACCCGCTGTTGCAATTCTGCAAGAGGCATTTGCAGCAGCTCAAGGGATTCTCTCATCTCCGCCGTCAATTTCAGCTTCTGACTTTGGCTCTGTCTCTGTGTCTGATTTTTTATATATAAAAGATCCACAAAATCACCTTCCGACTAAAGAGACTGTTCCCCCTTATGCGTCAATATGTTTAAGCAGCGTACTTCTGGTTTCGGCTATTACCCCCGGACTTACGGAGAACTCATCCAGCCCATACTCCATCAGCAGCGGAATCGCCTGTTCATTGGACGCCAGCTCACCGCACAGGCAGCAAGGGATTCCGGATTTATGCGCTGCGGCAATCGTCATCTGAATCAGGCGCAAAACAGCCGGATGCAGCGGATTGTATAAATCGGAAATGCTTTCATTCATCCTGTCCACCGCCAGCGTATACTGCGTAAGATCATTGGTCCCAATGCTGAAAAAATCAACCTGTTTTGCAAATTCCTCCGCAGTCAGCGCGGCGGACGGGATTTCTATCATCATTCCGGTCGGGATCGAAGAGCAAAAACGTACGCCCTCCCGTTCCAGCTGTAATTTGCAGGTGTTCAGGACGTCCTTCGCGCGGTTCAGTTCTTCCATGCAGCTGATCATAGGGAACATAATCTGAATATTGCCAAATGCGGATGCCCTTAAAATTGCCCGGAGCTGCGTCTGAAACAGATCTGGATTCTTAAGGCAAAGCCGGATTGCCCGCAGTCCGAGAAAAGGATTGCTTTCCTTGTCCATCGCAAGATACGGGAGGCTTTTATCTCCTCCAATATCAAGCGTGCGTATGGTAAGGGGTCTGCCGTCCAGCAACTCGGCCGCTTTCCTGTAAATCCGGAACTGTTCTTCCTCGGTGGGCATGGATGGTTTATCCATGTACAAAAATTCCGTTCGAAAAAGTCCCACCCCTTCCGCACCGTTTTTTACTGCGGCTTCAATATCCTTTATTCCCCCTATGTTCGCGGCGATCAAAATCCGCCTTCCGTCTTTGGAACGAATTTTTTTTCCAATCGTTTGTTTTTCGTCCTCTTTTATCAGTTTAAACTGATTCTCAAGCGCCCGGTATTTTTTGATTAAATCCACACCGGGGCTGACCAGGACTTCTCCCGACACGCCGTCCACAATCACGGTATCACCGCTGCGGACTTCCGCGAGAATATCTCTGCAGCCAACTACTGCCGGAATATCCAACGCTTTTGCGAGGATGGCTGTATGGGAGGTTTCCCCTCCTGTTTCAGTCACAAAGGCAAATATTCTTTCTTTGTCAAGCTGTGCGGTGTCCGAAGGCTTCAGGTCATGCGCGAAAATAACGGTTCCGGCCGGCAGGTCGGCAAAATTGAGTTCCTTGCCCTGCCCGGTGAGATTGCGCAGTATTCTTGAACCTACATCCCTGATATCCGCGGCACGCTCTTTCATATAGTCGTCCCCAAATGAGGAAAAGGTATCGTACAGCGTCTTGGTTATATCGGAGACAGCTTTTTCCGCAGATATGGCTTCCTGTTTTATTTTATTAAAGGCTTCCCCTGTAAATGCAGGATCTTTTAAAAAGTTAAGATGGCTTTCTATAATTTTAACGTTTTTAGCGTCCATCTTTCCACGGGATTTTTCTACAATCTCTTCAATCTGTTTTCTGGACAGCTCCAATGCTTTCGTTAGTCTGTCCGCCTCCACGGCGGGATTCCCGGCGGTTTCTTTAAAGTGCAAAGATACATCCGCGTCAATTACATATGCTTTGCCCACCGCATAGCCCTTGAAAACTCCAATACCTTTTTTCATAATGGGCCTCCTCACAAGGTATTAATCTTCTCCGAATTTTGACTTAATTAATGCGGCCAGCTCTGCCACTGCCTTTTTTTCATCTTTTCCATCAGCCTGAATCGTAACGGTATCGTTCATCTTTACCTGCAGGGCAAGCAGGCTGATCATGGATTTTGCAACTGCCGAGCGGGAACCGTTTTTAATGATAATTTCAGATTCATATCTGCCGGCGGTTGTAACCAGCATGGAAGCCGGCCGGGCATGCAGTCCGACTTTGTTGGATATTTGTACTGTCTGTGACGTCATGGTAAAATCCTCCTTAAAATGTGTTTCACTTAATAATTAAGCAATTTTCATGCCAAAGATCATGCGGCTGTTTCCGTCTACGTTTGCGAAACACAATTTCCTATGGAAAAAAAGGAAGCGATATAGCAAATCTCGTCATCGGGAATCAGGACTTTAAATTTTTGTTCCAGTCTGCTGCATGATGTTTTTATCGTCTCGTACATTTTGCTGTTTTTTCTGATATAAGCATCCTTGTCGGGAAACTTCTCGACGGCGATGTTCCCAATCAGGCGGTCAATCAAACACCCGATATGGCACAGAACCCCGATCAGTGTGTCCGGAAGCAATTTGCGCTGTGTCCGGGCTTCTATTTCCTGAATCACTTCCCGGATATCATTGAAAATACTGTTGCTGCTAAGATTTTTCAGCATATTGGAAAGTGTGCGGCCGATTTCTTCAAACGTGTTTTCCGTATCAATGAGCGACTGGATTTCCGGTATGGCCTTTTTGTCGAAAATATCCGCCAGGTCGAAATGCGGCACCGCGAGGTCTATCTGAAAGCTGCTGACAACACAGAGGATTTTCCCGATACGGCTGATGGAGTCCAGTCGGGAAGAAAGGCCTTCTTCGTCCGTCAGCTTCAATGCCACCGTTTCACAAAGGGAATTATAGTAATTCAGTTGGCTGTCCAAAATATTTTTAATTATTTGCGCACTGCCTTCCCCGGTTGTACAAACTGTAAGGATAAACAGCTTCGGCAATTGGCCCCTGTTAGGATTCAAGGGGTCAGCTTCGCTGAGCAGATCATTGACAGACAGCGTTTCATGATACACATAGTCCAGCGGATATCCCAAAGCTGCCTTGCGGCCGGCTTCAATCACATGCAGCGTGCTGACCAGAGGAATGGTTTTCACATGAACGCCAAGCTCGTTTTCCAGCGCCGTGGAAAAATCGGTCAGGGAGCCCATATCCACCAGCAAAAGAAGGTCGGATTTCTGCGGTCTGCCAAGCAGATATTCTTTCAGACCGGTATAGACTTTTTGCGGGTTTTCATCCAGGGAGGCGTCTATCCCCACTACACAGTCCATCCCAAGCAGCCGGTTCGCCGCACCGGCCATGGAAGTCGCAGTTGACACACCGTGTGCAATCACAACCACCTGCACCCGTTCGTTTTTTCCTCCGGCCATCGAATGCTCCAGACAGAAAAATACAGCCAGAAAACCGGCTTCGTCAATCGGCATGGTGATTTCAAATTCCTGGTTGACCAGCTTCAGACTTTCCAGTGCGACGGCAAATTCCGCATCATGCTCCTTACGAATCAGGTTCAACTGCGGATTCACAATCCTGCGCCCTCTTTTTACACGGTTGACGGAGTTGAAAATATGTACCGCCATTCCGTAACGGATATTGTTTCCGAAACTGCGCTCCAGCTTTTCTTCCGCATAAGTCAGAATCCTGTCTACGGTTTGCACAATTTCGACACCCACCAGATTTGTAATGCTTGAAAAATCCTGTGGGTGACTGGAAAGTTCCGTGTATTTCTCAAAGTAAAGATGAATTTCCTTGTCGATCTGCCCGCTGATTTCCTCTTCGCCCGCACCGATGCCTTTCAACTCCTGCATCCGGGTATCTATCATTTCATAGATGTTTTCAGCGTCTTCGTTATTTCGGAACAGCAGCTCTTTAGAACCGCTGTCAAATACGCAGTAGCGCTTATTGATTCCAATAAAACGGTTCCAGATCTGACGGTGTGTGGTTTCCAGGTACAAGCCTTCCTTGATATAGGGGGGCAGGTCAAAGCTGACAATGCGCAGGTCCTCTTTTTTGCCGGATACAAGGTCGGAATAGGCTTTGGCGCAAATAATCTGAATATCGTTTTTTAACTGGCCGATATTGTTGGGACAGTGGTAGCTCAGGAGCGACCGCATGGAATTGACGGAAACAGAAATCGGCTTGTTCAGCCTCGTGGATTCGTTTCGGAAGAAGCCGCTGATTAAATTTAACCTCTCTTCCATGCTGCGTTCACTTAAATTCGGAATTTTAATAATCATGGGAATCCTGCGTACAAAAGTCTTGAGCAGAGTGGAGTCCGGGTCCTCCGTAGTGGCGCAGATGAGCAGGACCTTCGCCCTCCTCTCCAGATCCGCCTCTCCCAGACGGCGGTAAACGCCGCGGTCAATAAAAGTAAACAGCATTTCCTGCCCCTGTGGGGGCAGACGGTGAACCTCATCCAAAAACAGGAACCCACCGTCGGCTTTTTCAAGCAAACCGGGCCTGTCCGTATCCGCGCCCGTATACGCTCCCTTTTTCGTTCCCATGAGTTGACTTACCAGAAGTTGAGGATTGTTTGCATAGTCCGCGCAATTGAAGATAATAAAAGGTGCATCCCCGCCGATGCACTCTTTTTCACGCGCGTATTGATAGATCAATTCCGCAAACATGGATTTCCCCACGCCGGTTTCTCCGAAAATCAGCAAATGCATTCCGTTCGGCGGATACAGCACGGCAGCCTTTGCCTGTTCCACACAATGGTAAAGGCTCCTGTTGTCGCGGACGAATGCGTCAAGTGTGGATTCGGCGCTTTGGGGAGGGAGAGCGCCGGATGGTTTATAATAAATGGGTTTCGAACCGAATTTTACCGCTTTACCTTCTTCACAGAGCCTGTTCAGGTCTCCGCTTACATTTGCGCGCGACAACCCAAGACTTTCCGCCAGATCTCCGGCAGTCACGCCCCGCTCGCCGGACAATTCGCCCAATTTTTTTCTCACAGCCTCAATCCGCTTCAAACTTACCACCCCATATTTCTTATCTAAAAAAGTATAGCCCTTATGCACAATAAAGTCAAATCGTATGTTTGATATATCGTACAATGTGTTTTGTAATTAGCTATAATCTGTTTTATTTAATACACATCTACCGGATTTCTTTTTGTGTTAAGAAGGGTAGCCTGTTTCTCCTTCAATTTATGTCAAATTGTGTTTTGGCACGATTCATGCTTATTCAAGTAGAAGAGAGAAAAAATACATATATAAAAAGGTGATTTTGAAATGGATTTAGAATCAATCTCCATGCAGCTGCTGGTAAACAGCGGCGATGCCAAAAGTCTGGCGATGGAAGCAATCGCAAGCGCAAAAGAAGGCGAATTCGCAAAAGCGCGGGAGTCGATTGAAAAGGCGGGCCACTGCCTTACGGAAGCACACCGTTTTCAAACGGAGATCATACAGGAAGAGGCGGTAGGAAAAATTGATAAAGTGACGGTACTCTTAGCCCATGCGCAGGATCATTTAATGAGTGCCATTACTGTCATCGATATGGCAAAAGAGTTTATCGATTTATATGAGCTTGTTTACTCAAAGCAAGGCTGACCGACTGAATGGAGAGGAGTGCGGTTGATAATGATAAGGGTGGTTCAGTTTTTAAACCAGATACAGGCAGGTCTTGGCGGAGATGAAAGAATGGACATTCAACCCAGGGCGGAACAGGGTGCTGTGGGAATGGGAATGCTTTTACGAACCATGCTCATGAAGAAAGGCGCGGATATTGTGGGAACGGTAATCTGCGGCGACCATTATTTTTTGGAGAATAGGGAAGAGGCTATTGCAAAATTAACAGAGCTGATCCGCTCATTCCGGGCGGACGTGGTGATCTGCGGGCCTGCCCTCAATCATAAACGGTTCGGGGAATGCTGCGGATATCTTGTGGAGGCTCTGGAAAACAGAGAGAAAATTCCGGCCTTCGCCGCCATGGCAAAAGAGAGCACGGGGACGGAGCTTTTCAGAAACCGTGTTTATATTATTGAGACACCGAAGGTAGGCGGTACCGGCCTAAATACTTCCCTGAAAAGAATTGCCGATTTTGCGGTGAAAAAGAGCAGGGGAGAGCCGGTCGGTTCACCCGAAGAGGAAGGATATTTCAAAAGAGACTGATTTGGATAAGTATATCACGCCGCTGTCATCACGGTGGTTTGATACTTAAAATATAACAACAGAGGAGGAGGAATCCGAATGAAGCGCATTCTTTTATTTTGTTCCGCCGGAATGTCTACCAGTCTGCTGGTCACGAAAATGCAGAAAGCGGCGCAGGAAAAAGGGGAAGATGTGGTAATAGACGCTTTCCCTGAAGCGGAAATGGCAAGCCATCTGGACGGCACTGACGTTGTTCTTCTGGGTCCGCAAATTCGATTTGCGTTGAACAGGGCGAAAAAATTATGCAGCGAAAAAGGGATACCTGTCGATGTGATCAACAGCATGGACTACGGAATGATGGATGGCGCAAAAGTACTGCAAAAAGCCCTTGAAATGTGCGAGGATTCAAACGGAGGTGTATTAAAATGAGTAAAAGAGAAAATGTTCTGGAAGAGAAGATCATGCCGGTAGCGGATAAAATTGCCAACAACCGGTACCTGATCGCGATACGTGACGGATTTATGCTGGCAATGCCCCTGCTGATTATCGGCGCGATGTCTTTGCTGATCGAAGAATTTCCGGTCGCGGGATATGCGGATTTTATGGCCGGGATTTTCGGCAAGCAGTGGGGGGACTTTTTTCTGGTTCCCTACCATGCGTCCATGGCGATTATGACAATCTTTGTGATTGTCGGCATTTCCAACAGTCTGTCGAAGCACTACCAGCAGGACGGTCTCAGCTGTGCGGTTATCTCTCTTGTGTCTTTCTTTGTGCTGACTCCGTTCGTCACCAGCTTTACGCCCGAAGGGTCACAGACTGCCTATCAGGTCGGCAGCGTGATTCCGATGGAATGGATTGGGTCAAAAGGCCTGTTCGTGGGGATGCTTTCGGCAATACTTGCCACTGAGATTATGAGGTACATAACCGGCAAGGGATGGGTTATTAAAATGCCGGAAGGGGTTCCTCCGACTGTTTCACGGGCCTTTTCAGCCCTAATTCCCGGTGCGATTACGATTTATGTCTTTGGAATCATCAGGCTGATCTTTGCATATACATCGTTCGGCACCATCCATCATTTTATCTATACGATTTTACAGCTGCCTCTGGTTTCGCTGGGCGACAGCCTTGGCGCAGTGCTCATTGCAAATTTTTTTATCGGGCTGTTTTGGATGTTCGGCATTGCCGGCGGCGACGTCGTCCAATCGATTATGACCCCAATCTGGCTGGCTTTGTCGGCGGATAACCTCGCGGCATTTGGAAGAGGGCAAGCTTTGCCGCACATTATTACTCAGCAGTTCAATTCCATTTATCTGTGGCTGGGCGGCGGCGGCGCTACCTTGGGACTTTGCCTTGCCCTTTTGCTTGTCTGCAAATCCCAGCAATGTAAAAAAATCGGTAAGCTCGCGATTCTTCCTGGACTTTTCAACATCAACGAGCCGATCATCTTTGGACTTCCCGTGGTGCTCAACCCCATTATGGTCATTCCCTTTATCGGGACTCCGTTGGTATTGGCGGTATTGACCTACTTTACCATGGCGGTCGGACTGGTTCCATATCCCAACGGTGTGGTCATTCCCTGGACTACCCCGCCGATCATCGGTGGCTTCCTTATTTCCGGAATCAGAGGGGCAATTCTTCAGATTGTTGAAGTAGCGGTCTCGTTTCTCATTTATCTGCCGTTTATCAAAGCGCAGGACAAGGAATACTGCGAGCAGGAAAAATTATATGAAGGCAAGGGCGACGATTCTGCTGCCGGGTAAAAGAACAATGCTGCAAGCACTTCAAAAAGGAGAATCATAATGAGAACAATTGGATTTTCAATTTATCCGGCCCACGCAAAGCTGGAACAAAATTTAGCGTATATCGATAAGGCGAATCAGTACGGTTATAAAAGAATATTCACCTGCCTGCTTTCTGTTGAAGGGGATAAGGAAAAAATTATTGATGAGTTCAAACAAACAATTGCCCATGCAAACCATTACGGCATGAAGGTAATTGCGGACATCAATCCCTCCGTCTTTCAGTATCTTGAAGTGGACTATAATGATTTACGGATATTTAAAGACATGGGGCTTTATGGAATCCGTCTGGACAACGGATTTACCGGTTACGAAGAATCGGTGATGTCCTATAATGAATTCGGATTGAAAATTGAACTCAATATGAGTGCGGGAACAAAATATATTGACAATATTTTCAGCTATCAGCCCAACGCGGATAATCTTTTAGGATGCCATAATTTCTATCCTCACAGGTATTCAGGACTTGGATATCGGCATTTTATGAACTGCAACGAGCAATTTAAGAGCTACCGTATCCGCACTGCGGCATTTGTTTCCTCACAGAGCGCAAGCTTTGGCCCATGGCCTGTAAACGAGGGCTTATGTACGCTGGAAGAACACCGGAGCCTTCCCATTCAGGTGCAGGCAAAGCATTTATTTTCTACAAATTTAATCGACGACGTCATCATAGCCAATGCCTTTGCGACCGACGAGGAACTGGAAGCCGTCAGCCGGATCGATCCCTATAAGCTGACTTTGAAAATTCAGCCTGCAGACGGCATATCCGATCTTGAAAGGGATATCATTTTTAACAAGCCTCATTTTAACAGGGGCGATATATCGGAATATATGATCCGTTCAAGTAAAAGCAGGGTAAAGGACGGAAGCGGATTCAAGCCCCATAACACAAGAGACATTAAGCGGGGCGACATTACGATCGATAATATTCTCTATAAAAACTATACGGGAGAATTGCAGATTGCCCTTAGAGATATGAAAAACTCCGGGAGTACCAATGTCGTTGGGCGAATAGACGATGAAGAACTGTTTTTAATCGACTGCATAAAGCCCTGGCAGCAATTTGCCTTTACCGAATAATTTTATTAATGGAGATTTGCCGCGTACGTTAGTCTGAAAATGAGCAAACGAAAAGAGAAAATGTATGTTCACAATGGATAAAATTTATCACGCCGAATCTGTTTTGAAGGATGTCGTCCACAGAACGGAATTAATATATGCACCGTACATAAATCCGGAAAGCGAAGTTTACTTGAAACCGGAAAACCTACAGATAACGGGATCTTTTAAAGTGCGCGGCGCGTATTATAAAATTTCACAGCTGTCCGAAGCGGAGCAGATAAAAGGTGTGATTGCGTGCTCCGCGGGGAATCACGCACAGGGTGTGGCTTTTGCTGCGGCAAAAAGAGGAATTTCGTCCCTGATCTGTATTCCGGAGGGAGCGCCGATTTCAAAGATTGAAGCGACCAAGAGCTACGGCGCGCAGGTATGCCTTGTTGAAGGAGTGTATGACGACGCCTTTCAGAAAGCGTGTGAACTGCAAAAAGACAGCGGGGCGGTCTTTATCCATCCGTTTAATGACCCCGATGTTATCGCGGGGCAGGGGACTATCGGGTTGGAAATAGTAAGCGAGCTTTCCAATGTCGACGCAGTGATTGTTCCGGTGGGCGGCGGCGGACTGATCTCCGGGATTGCTTTTGCCATTAAAACATTAAAACCAAACTGCAAGGTATATGGGGTGCAGGCCAGCGGTGCGCCCGCAATGCTGAAATCCGTTGAGAACGGGAAAGTGGAGCCGCTCGCCGGTGTTTCCACCTTTGCGGACGGAATTGCTGTCAAATGTCCGGGTGACCTTACTTATGGGTTCTGCTGCAAATATGTAGACAAAATTGTGACGGTAACGGATGACGAAGTGGCAATGGCTATCCTTGCGCTGGTTGAGCGGCAGAAGTTGATTGCCGAAGGAGCCGGCGCGGTTTCCATTGCGGCGGCCATGTTTAACAAAGTTGAGATCAAAGGGAAAAAAGTGGTTTGCCTGCTTTCTGGAGGAAATATCGACGTTACCATTCTCTCAAAAGTCATTAACCGCGGTCTTCAGAAAGCGGGGCGTCTGGGCGAGCTGGTTCTGAAGACTGCGGACAGACCCGGACAGATTAAGGAGGTAACCGCCATCATTGCCGATTTGGGCGCAAACGTGGTCAGTATCCACCACGACCGGAGCCGGGAGGATATCAGTGTAGACGCCTGTACTTTGAGCATCAGAATGGAGACAAAGAACAGCGGTCATTTGGCGGAAATTCGGCAGGCGATTACCAAAGCGGGATATTTACTTATCAATTAGAAGTTCCTCATGAAAATTATTGATTAAAAAGTCGGGCGCCTGAAAATAGCGCCCGACTTTTTGTGCTGTGTTTTTACCAACGTTTCCATTTGCTGTCGGCTTCTTCAGAACGGTCTTTCAGCAGAATTTTCACAACCTTCTCGGCTGTGAGGGCCTTGCCGTAGGAAATTGCTTTCCCGTTGGACAACAAGAACAGGGGGTGACATTACGCAATAAGCTACAATTCGTGAAACAAAGAAAACCGTTTCGTGCTCCGCTGCCGATCGACGTTCTTGCGCTGGGTGTCTTTTATATGGTATACTGCTTTAGACAGAATTTGTAGCTTAAAAGCAAAAGCAGTTTTGAAATGACGATGTACAAAAAACTGATTAAGGACCAAAAATTTCACGGAAGAAAGTTGCCAAGAGAATTGGTATGATGGAAACAGGTATGTTTGTAAAGAATTATCGCGGAATAGAAATGCCACATTTGATTTTTGAGTTAAACAAAAACCAGAAATAATCCGATTTAATGGTTAATGTTTTAGACGGCGTCCATGGCGGTCAACACAAATAACAGGGAGAACAATTTTTATGGAACACAAAATACTTAGGCTCACCGTGACCATGGCGTTTGGTGATACTGAAAACACAGTATATCCCACGCTGCTGTGGGATGAGAAGAACATTATTCTTGTCGACTGCGGGTTTATTGGTTCGCTTCCCATATTGGAAAAAGAATTGCATCGGCACGGACTGATGTCAGAGCAAATAACCGGTCTTGTATTGACCCATCATGATCACGACCATATGGGGGCAGCTGCCGCCATGAAAAAAATAAATCATAATATAAAAATATACGCTTCCAAAGCGGAAGCGCCTTCTATTTCCGCTCAGGAAACGCCGCTGAGACTGCGTCAGGCAGAAGAAATGCAGAAAACGCTTCCGCCGGAACAACAGAATTTTGGTAAGGCATTTTGCGATATGCTGCGACGGGTTGAGCCTGTTCATGTTGATAAGTTTCTGCATGACGGAGATCACATGGATTGGTGCGGCGGATGCCGTATCATCGCTACTCCGGGACATACGCCCGGTCATATTTCACTTTTAATGGAAAGTGATTCGGTTGTCATAACCGGGGATGCAATTGCTTTGGAGGGTGGCTTGCCTGTCATAGCGAATCCGCAGTTTACGCTGGATATGGAACAAGCCGCCAAGTCAATGGAGAAGCTATTGTCGATGAAAGCAAAAGCTTATTATTGTTATCACGGCGGCGTGCATCTTTCCTCCCAGCAGCCTTTGCAAGAAAATTAGGAAGAGTCGGTCAAAAATCTTCGTCTGTGCATTTACGAATGATGGTCTTAATTTTATCGAGTGGAAAAGGGGCATCATCTTCAGTGAAGTATTCAATATTTACAATTTCAACGATGGCTGTTCTGCCGTCTTTGCCCACCGGCACAAAAACAGAATCGCCGACTTGGAGAGTGTCATCATCAGTTAAATAGTAATACGATTTCCCACCATCCTCAAACTCCACGCTGCAAAAGATATAATCGCTGTTTTTTCGTTTTGCCTTTCTGTAGACCGATGGGTTAAGGATTTCGCCCATTCCGTAGAAACACATGAAATTCATAATGTCTTGCGCTAGCGCAGGAAAGTCCTCCGGAAGCCCGTTTTTATCAAAACTTCCGGAAATGATGCGCTGCCCGCCATACAGATAAGCAACGGTTATTTTATAGTCTTTTTTTTCCAGTGGGTCGTCAATTACATCTGGCGGATTTCCTTTCATGTTTGAAAAGAGTCCGGAAGAATAATGGTTATCCAAAAAAGCAGACAGGCCGTTCTCAACATGATATTCCCTTGAAACCGTACATCCAGAGCCAATATTCTGGATATGCTCCAGTGATTCTGAAGCACGGTCAAGAGTGATATGCTCAGAATAATCCCATGTTGCGTACTCAATTTCGGGGTTAAACGGCACTTTCGGCTTGATTTTCGTGACCCTGCGATAATCGATAACCAGTTTCTCGATTCTGTCTTGATGGGAATCACCGTCAAAGACAAGCAAATCCGGCATATCCAAGTTATGCCTCATGATGGATGAGATGTTGTCAAGTTCACTCACTCCGGGACAGAGCGATCCAGCAAAACGGAACGATTTCCCGTTGGTGTTGAACATATCTATTTCCCAGCTTCCAATATCAGTAGCAAAGTACATTTCATTTTCTTTGGAAAAATAGTCGCCAACAATCTTCAAAATGTACGATATCGTGTCGCTATGAATTTTGAAGTTTTGTTCGCGCACTTTTTTATACCTGCCGCCGTCGCCCCAGCAATATGAGGAGAAAGACACCTTTCCGTCCGCCGTTGCCGTAAGGTGTTGCTCGACCTCGTCGTCCGGCTTCGGGCGGGGGCCGTAGCAGATGCAATTTGACTTTATCCTTATTTTCTGCACTGTGCCTTCAAATACCGGCGGATGGGCATTCTCCAGTGTCTTACCAAACATAAAGCACCTCCGCTTATGTTGAATCGTCCAAAGAAGCATCATTGGTCTCCTTTAGTTTGTTGGGGTTTGTATATCTTTTGCGGAAAAGCCGTTTTTTGTCGGCGACAGAGATTCCGTGGTTATAGCGTTTTCTTCCATGTGCCGTTTCCTGTAGAGGTAGCATCGATTCGTTTGCTCCACATCAGCTAAGACACGCTCTATGTTGTTCCCGGTCAGCGATGCGTTCCGCCCAAAAGCAGATAGCTCTGATGAACGTTTATCTGCACCGTATATCGGGTACCGATATTCTACCTTATATGGTGCGAAAAATCAATTCAATTCGATGAGTTCGCAGATGTTTAGTTGCGATACTCAAAAGCAACTATACAGTCTTTAGGTTTGAGTTTCGAGCAATTACAGCAAAGTATTATCCATGCACTATCATATGAATCGTGCTCATAAAATCAGAAATTTTCATTTCTGCCGGACATTATGTGTCCGGTTTTTTTTATTCTGTGCTCTTCTGTAGTGCGGGAGACATTCACAGTTACCAATGTGGTGTGAAAATCGGACATTCTGCGTCCGGGGCAAAAAAAAGCTCCAATACAGCCCGCATAAATTTTATAAACCTAATAGGAAATCGATAAAAAACAAATATTGTGCTATTTTTTATGGAAAAACAGACAAACTATCTGTGAAGAGACACCGTCATGTCTGAAGGATTTCTCGAATAAGGAGGAGCTTCCATTGCAGATATTGTTGGAAGAAATCGGTTTTTATATAAATTCACCGTTTCTACTGGTTATTGTACTGATACTGATTTCATTGTTTGGTTTTGCTCTATTCATGCTGTATTACCGGTTGAGCCATTTTGGTAAGAAAGTAAATTTTTCGGTTTGTTCTCATGGAGAAGGAGATAAACCGGGTCCGAGCGAGTGGGACAAGCAGATGCTTGATCTGGCGGAAAGCCACAGTCAGGTCAGACTGACCGGATACAGCTTTGTTCTGTATGATTATAATCAAGCCGCCTATAAAGAACTGAATAAAATTAGAGACAGTATCTCCGCCGTATCCTCCGATATGATTTCCCTGATTCCGGCAGCGCGCTGGCTCTTTGATAATTTTCAAATGCTTTACCGGGAAATTAAAAAGGTGCGTACCTCGGGGACTGACTACGCCGTATTGCCGGTTCTGAAAGGAAAGGAATACCGTAACTTTCCCCGCATTTATATTGTGGCCAAAAAGATGGTGGCTCTTTCCGGCGGACACCTGAGTGAAGAAAATATTTCCGTGATGCTGAATGCATATCAGCGGAAAATAGCGCTTACGGACAAGGAAATCTGGGTTTTGCCGGAAGTGCTGGGATTTTGCCTTCTTGAAGAGATCATTGCAATCGCGGATGAAATCCTTCATATGATTGAGGTAAAGTCAAAGGCGGAAAAATTCCTTCAGGATAAGCTGGCGGATAAGCAGGGGCCGGCCGATCTGTCAGCACTGCTTTGCAAAATAGAGGATCACTTTAGGCTGAACTACTCGTTCCATGCCCATGTCATATACCTGCTGAAAAATATGTCCTTTGATGAGGCTTCCGTTCAAAGATATCTGGAATATCATTTTGCTTCTTTGGAAAGACAGGTGAAGGCCTCCGGCGTATTTCTGGAGGAAGGAAAGATTGAATCATTTCTTGAGACAAATATCCGGACTTTAATTGTCAGCCTGAGGGATATCAATGAGGTGGACGAAGAGAAATTTTTTGAGAAATTTTCCTGTTTGGAGCAGATTTTATCACAGGATCCGGACGGCGTCTATCAAAGGATGGATTTGGAATCCAGGGGCATGTACCGCGGAGTCATTGTTAAATTATCGCTCCGTTACCGGCTGATGGAAGAAAAGATAGCCAAGGACTGTCTGGAACTGGCGGTTCAGGGAAGGGAAGACCTGTATTGTTCTCATCATGTGGGGGCCTATCTTTTGGGGAAAGGTTATCCGATTCTGAAAGCGAAGGTATTAGGAAAGCCGATCCCCAAAAGAATAAAGAAAAAGATGAATGTACAAGGCTTCCTTTATTTTCTTATCCTGTTCCTTATTATTCCGGGGCTGAGTGGCTGTCTGCTCTATGCTTTCCGAAATCTTGGCGGGTTACAGGATACCAACCGGTATATCATTACCCTTCTGGCGGCAATGCCGCTGCTGATGGGTATTTCCATAGAAGTCACAAATTTTATATTTACCAGAAGAATTATGGTTAAGAAGATTCCTTCCCTGAACTATCTGGAAGAAATACCGGAGGAAGCAAGAACCTTTGTGGTCATGCCGGTTATCGTCTCCTCGAAGGAGCAGGGTCTGGAATACATGGATCGTCTTCAAAAGCATTATCTGGCAAACCGGCAGCCGAACCTTTCCTTTGCATTGCTGCTTGATTTTGAGGATTCCCCGGATCAGTTTATGCCGAAGGACGCGGTGATTGAAAGCGCTCTTGCCGCGCGTATGAAGGAACTGAATGAGCTTTATCCGTCGGAGTACCAGCGCTTTTCTCTGTTCTTCCGTTGCCGCAAATGGAATAAAGCGGAAAACTGTTACATGGGATGGGAGCGCAAGAGAGGAAAGCTGGAAGAGTTTAATAACCTTTTAAATGGGGAAGGAAAGGAGAATACCACCTTTTCCTCTATTTACTGCGACCAAAAACTTCTTACCACCTTCCGGTATGTGATTACACTGGATGCGGATACCAACCTGATCCGTGACAATGCCGCGAAGCTGGTCGGACTGATTGATCACCCTTTAAATAAACCGATTCTGGATCTCGCCAATCAAAAGGTGAAGGAGGGCTATGTCATCATACAGCCCTCGGTAAGAAATCATATCGCAGATAAGCACGGCAGCGGATTTACGAAAATCTTCGGGGGGGAGTCGGGTCTTGCCCATTACGGAACTGTCATATCGGATATCTATCAGGATATTTTTAACGAAGCAATTTATACCGGAAAGGGAATCTATGATATAAAAGCTTTTCGCAAGGTGCTTCAAAGTAAGGTGCCGGAAAACCGGATTCTCAGTCATGACCTTTTTGAGAGCTGCTATGCACGGACGGCTTTTTCCAGTACAGCCAAGATTATGGATAATTTCCCAAACAGCGTTTTATCCTTTACCAAAAGGGAACACCGATGGCTGCGCGGAGACTGGCAGCTGCTGCCCTGGCTGTTTATGAAAAAGGCTGCGGACGGGAGCAACTTATGCGCGTTGTCAAAATGGAAAATCTTTGACAACCTGAGAAGAAGTCTGGTTCCTCTAAGCAAGACTCTGCTTATATTGTTGAATCTGGCATGGATGCCGAAAGCATATTATCTTTGGCTGCCCTTAGTTTTCTTTAATGATCTGTTTTCCCTGGTGATTCTGCTGCTTGCGGTGATCACTCAGAAGCTGATCCGGCCGAAGCTCTCCCTTGTTTATAAAAGCTTCTTAGAGGAACTTGCCGTGATGCTGGAAAGAGCATTTCTGGAGTTTACAATCACTCCCTACCGCGCTTATGTCGCATCCGATGCCATTGTCAGAACTCTGTATCGGCTCTTTGTCAGCAAAAAAAATCTGCTTCACTGGAATACGGCGGAAGCGGTGGACGCCTCCATTGTCAATACCAGAAAAGGATATTTTCTTACCATGTGGAGCTCTTTTCTTCCGGCGATTGCGCTTGTGATCATTTTATTTATGGGATATTTGAACCCCGCAGGGATAATTTTGACAGCAATCATCATTGCCGACTGGAGTATTGCCTTTGAAATCGCATACCGGATCAGCCAGCCGGAAAACAAGCTCCATCCAAGGGATAAAGAACAGGACAGCGAACTGCTGTTGGATACCGCGCGCAGAACCTGGCTGTTTTTCAAGAAGTTTTCCACGAAGGAAAATAACTGGCTCTGTCCGGATAATTATCAGATTTCAACGGTTGAAAAAGTCAGCGATAAAACATCGCCGACCAATATCGGACTTCAGTTCCTGGCGATCCTGTCAGCCAGGGACCTGGGGTTTGAAACTCTGGGCTCTACAATTGAAGCCGTGGAAAACTTAATGGAAACGGTTCAGAAAATGCTGAAATACAAGGGACATCTCTATAACTGGTATCACATTAAATCCCTGGAAGTGCTCAACCCCGCCTATATATCAACAGTAGACAGCGGTAATTTTCTGGGACATCTGGTCGTCCTGAAAAACGGCCTTTTAGAGCAGATCGACAAGCCGGTTTATCCGGACAATTTTCTGCCCGAACTTAGGATCGCGGTGGAGAACAGCAATGAGGAAATTCAGCTGAGAACAGGCAATCCTGCCGGGAATCGGCTCAGGGCCGGGTATCAAAGCATAGGGGAATTGATAGAAGATATTGCGGATATCTGGGAAAATTTAAGCGAGAAGAAGCTTAGGCCGCCGGCAGATTACCGCTGGACCAGACATTTGATGAGCCTCATTGACAGTACTGCAAATGAAGCCGCGGCCTTAAAACTGAAGGCAGAAAGCTTTTCTTCTTATCCTGCGCTTCGCCGTATTGCAGCGGAGGATAATCAATTTGCGGACGGCATGATCCATCGGATCAAAGAGCTCTGCAATCAAATAGACTGCATTTTAGCAAATGTTGATTTCCGTTTTCTATTTAACGAAAAAAGAATGATGTTCCATATCGGGTATCATGTATCTTCGCACACGCTGGATGACGGCTGTTACGACCTGATGGCGTCGGAGTCGGCGCTCACAAGCCTTCTTGCGATATCCATGGGCCAAGTGCCGTTAAAGCATTGGTATAAACTGGGAAGACCGCTGACCATAGTCAAGGGTATTCCGTGTTTCGTATCCTGGAGCGGTACGATGTTTGAATATCTGATGCCAAATCTTGTATTTAAAGAATATGAGGGCTCCGTCTACGCGCAGACTTCCAGGGCTGCGGTGCTTCAGCATATAAAGTATGCAGAGGAAGCGGGGATACCCTGGGGGATATCGGAATCACAGTATTATCGTTTTGACTTAAACTCAAATTACCAGTACAAAGCCTTTGGCGTTCCAAAGATAAGGCTCCAGCCGGTTCGTAGGAATCCCCTGGTGGTTGCTCCCTATGCAACGATGCTGGCACTGGATATCGCAGAAGAGGAATGCATGAGAAATTTAAAGCGACTGAAGGAATTAGGTGTCTTCGGCACTTACGGTTTCTATGAGTCGATTGATTTTAACGTGCCGAATTCTGTGGAACTGAAGCCTTATTGTATTGTAAAATCCTATATGGCGCATCATCAGGGGATGAATCTGGCGGCTATTAATAATTATCTGAATGAGGGCATCCTTCGTGAGAGGTTTCATGCGGAGATGATGATCAAGGCTTCAGAAGTCCTGCTGGAAGAAAAACGCCAGTCCTATTTGATTTCCACTGCCAGACAGGGATACACAATAAAAATCGGAAAACCTCTTTTTAAAGAAGACAGCTACAGTAATCGATATGTCAACAGTGCAGGCGTGAATTCGCCGGTTGTAAATTATCTGTCAAACGGGAAGTATTCCCTGATGATCACTTCGGACGGCGACGGCTTCAGTAAATATGAGGACCGGATGCTTTACCGCTGGCGGTCGGATATTTACGCGAATACCGGTAATTATATCTATATTAAGGACATGAAGCAGGGGAAGCTTTGGAGCGCCGCCTATCATCCTACAAGAACGGAGCCGGAGGATTATCAGGTGGTTTTCTGCCCGCATCAGGCAGAATTTAAACGCAGGGACGGGGATATTTCATCGGACATGGTTGTCAGCCTGGATGCGGACCATAACTTTGAAATACGCAAGGTTACACTTACTAATCACGGGAATAAGGAAAAGCAGCTGGAAGTGACCAGTTATCTGGAGGTGGTGGATGATGCCTATCCGGCAGAGTTAAGTCATCCTGCGTTCAATAAGCTCTTTCTGGAAAGCGAATATCTGGAAGAGCAGGAAATCTTCCTTACAAAAAGACGAGGGAAGAAGGAGGATGATCATCCTTATGTAATGCACATGGTAAGAACAGGAACAAAGCTATGCAAAAAATTAGAATATGAAAATGACAGAAAACGTTTTATCGGAAGAAACAATACCTTGGAAAATCCGGATTCTGTGGTTAACAGCACGGCTTTTTTCAATCATTCGGGCTTTTGTAATGACCCGATTATGAGTCTGCGGGCACAATTCTGCATAGAAGCAGGTGAAACCGCCTGCATTTCTTTCATTACCGGAGTATGCGGCAGTAAGGAGGAAGCAATAAAAACAGCAGCGGAATTGGATGTAAGTTACCGGATTGACGATATTCTGGAGAAATTCAGGCTTCAAAAAAACCTGGAGTTAAAGTATCTGGAGATTACCAGAACCCAGCTGAATGCCTTTCAGGATCTGGTCAGCCCGGTCTACTATTCTGCGGGTATTTACCGGGGGCCGGATGAAAATATAAGACGGAACGTTATGAACCAGAGTTTCTTATGGAAATTTGGCGTATCCGGCGATAATCCCATTATGCTTTTAACGGTTCGGTCCATTGAAGAGGAAAGAATCGTGAAGGATGCGTTAAAGGCTTACGAATATCTGAGAATTAACCGTGTTATGGTGGATCTGATTATCCTGATTGATTCCAAATATGGATACCTTCAAGAGGTGGATGGATTCATCAACGACATGACGAGTTCTCTTCGGATTTATGATTCCGGAAACGAGAGGCCGAGCTTTTTTACACTGCATACGTATGAGATGAAACCGGCGGAGATTGATCTGCTGTATACGGTAGCGCGGGTTGTATTTTCAGAGAAGACGGGGATTTATTTTGCCAAATGAGTTACTTGAGAAATATTAGGCCTTCGAGGCCCAGCCTTTAAGGAGGAAGAGGCTTTGGACACAGCATATGCACCAACAGCACAGGAGCAAAAAACAGAGAATCATGAATTTTTTAACGGCTTCGGGGCATTTGCCTGTGAGGGCAGAGAATATGAAATTCTGCTGGAAGGCGACAACAGACCGCCGGCACCCTGGATTAATGTTATCTCAAACAAGAGCTTTGGATTTCAGATATCGGAGTCGGGCGCGGGTTTTACCTGGAGTATCAACAGCAGGGAAAATAAGCTTACACCCTGGTCCAACGATCCTGTAAGCGACAGAGCCTCCGAGGCAATCTATATTTTGGATGAAATAACCGGTGAGGTAATGACTCCCATGTCCCTCGGGCGGTCTGACCGGGGCATTTACCGGGTAAGGCATGGTTTTGGATACAGCAGGTTTCTTCATAAGGAAGCACTCGTTGATCAGGAGCTGACTGTTTTTACCCCTTTGGATGAGTCATTGAAGCTATGGAACCTAAAACTGACGAACCATTCGGATAAAGTGAAATATCTGAGCCTGACCTATTATGTGGAATGGGTTTTGGGCACCAACAGAGAACAGACCAATCCCTATCTTCTGACCTCTTATGACAATGAGCATGAATGTTTCTATGCGAAGAACATCTATACCATGAACTTTCAAAATGTCTGCTCCTATCTGTTTTCCAGTGAAGCGATCGTCGGTTATACCGGCGACAGACAGGAGTTTCTGGGGCAGAGGGGCAGCATCCGGGAACCGCGGGGAGCGGAAGTCAAGCTGTCCTGCAATACGGGTGTATGCTATGATCCCTGCGGAGCAATTCAGGTATCCGTCGCAATACAGCCGCAGGAGAGCAAGACGGTGCTGTTCGGGCTCGGGCAGAGCAGCAGCCTTCATGAGATATACAGCATCAGAAACAAGTACAGGGATGCCGCCGCCGCGGTAAAGGAGCTTGACAGAGTGAAAGCCTATTGGGACGGGTTATTGGGGACCGTTCAGGTGAAGACAAAGGACAGGGCGGTCGATATTCTGGTGAACGGCTGGCTGCTCTATCAGACGTTGTCCTGCCGCATTCACGCAAGATCAGGCTTTTATCAGTGCGGAGGAGCTTTTGGATACCGTGATCAGCTTCAGGATTCCCTTTCGCTTCTCTTTGCCGATTCCAGTATTCTGCGCAGACAGATTCTGATTGCCTGCAGCAGGCAGTTTGAAGAAGGGGATGTCCAGCATTGGTGGCATCCTCCGATGGGGATCGGGGTAAGAACAAGAATAACCGATGATTTACTGTGGCTGCCTTATTGCACCGCCGCCTATATCCGAAGCACCGGAGATGCCGCAATTTTAAAGGAGCCGGTACCTTACATCAAGGGTCCGCTGCTTAAGGAGGGCCAACAGGATGTCATGTTTACTCCGGAAATCTCCGAGCGTTCCGAAAGCGTTTATGAGCATTGTAAAAAGGCCATCGGCCGGACCCGCTTAGGAGAACACGGACTTCCTCTCATGGGGGGAGGCGACTGGAACGACGGCATGAATGAGGTAGGAGTGCAGGGGAAGGGAGAAAGTGTTTGGCTGGCCTGGTTTTTGTTTGCCGTACTGGGTGACTTCCTTCCTTTGTGCCGGCAGGAAGGCGATGGAGCCTACGGCCGGGAGCTGGAGCAGAAACGGGAAACCCTGCTTCAAAGCATTGAAGAGCACGCCTGGGATGGGGAGTGGTATCTTCGGGCCTTTTATGACGACGGATCGAAGCTCGGTTCAAAGGAAAATGATGAGTGCAGGATAGATTCCATCAGCCAGTCCTGGAGCGTAATATCAAAGGGGGCGAAGAAGGAACGGGCGAAAACAGCAATGCAGTCGGCACGGCGTTATCTGGTAAGGGAGGAGGAAGCACTTTCCCTGCTTTTGGCGCCTCCTTTTAATAAGACAAGCAAAAACCCGGGTTATATCAAAAATTATATCCCCGGCATACGGGAAAACGGAGGTCAGTATACCCATGCGGCGGTTTGGCTGGCGATTGCCGCATCGATGCTGCATGACTGCAACATGGCGAAAACCCTGTTCACCATGCTTAACCCGATTTACGTTACGCAAAACAGAAAGGATGCGCTCAGGTACGAGAAAGAACCGTATGTCATGACGGCGGATATATCCCTCAGCCCGCCCTATACCGGAAGAGGCGGTTGGAGTTGGTATACCGGTTCCGCGGGCTGGATGTATCAGGGGCTGTTAAACTGGTTTCTGGGTATTCGGAAAGAGGGGAACGAGCTGGTCATTGATCCGGCGACACCTGCAAGTTTCGGGGATTTTTCCATTGAATATAAGTATGAAAGGTCTCTCTATGAAATCAGGATTGAAAGCAGAAGCAAGGGAATGCTGACAACGGAAGCAATCACTGTGGATGGCAGGCTCATTCAGGGGAACAGAGTTTTGTTGGAGGATGACGGTGAAAAGCATCGAATTGTTGTATAATTCCTTATCTGTTCATATCAACGCCGCGCACCCGGCACAAACACGTCGGGTGCGCGGCATAATCAGTTTGGCAAAGAGGCTGTCAAGGACTTTCGAACATTTCGCCATTATAAAATAGCGAAAATGCCGGAAGTCCTTTTTTATAATATTTTAAAAATTTTTTTAAATGAAATATAAATAGGCGTATTTGTGACCGGCGTGTGACTGACCAAAGATATAATAAGTGAAAACAAAGTATGAAGTTGGTACAGCTGCGGAAGCCTTTGAGATAAAGAGGAGCGGTGATTCAAAATGAACATTAGGAAAATAATTCAAAAACGCGCGATTTCCCTCGTCTTGGCAATCATGATGGCGGTGAGCTGCACATTTAATACGGCGATGGCGGACACCGGGACGGAGAAAGACTCAAAGGACTCCCATCTGTTTTCCCTGATGGCTGTGACGGCAGATGCTACGCCGACTCCTGTGGATATCACCTGGAAGCGTTCAAGGGAAACCGACCAGGTTGCCAAACATGTGGCAAATACCAGTTGGACATGGTCAACGGCAAACGCCATACAGCTTGGGACGACAGATCAGGATACAGTATGGAATGCCAATGGGCATAAGGCGGCTAAATGGAATTACCTGACGGATGGAAGCGGAGACCACAAGATGGATTTGCGCCGCTTTCAGGGTGCTTTTACCATTCCAGCCGGCTTTCGCAGGACGGACACCGTTCAGTTTTCTTCCGTGAATCAGGCTGCATATCAGGCTCTTAACGGCGGAAACATCATCCCGATTAATGATGATATTTTCATTTTCTGCTATCCGAAGGGAACGGTACTCACGGATGAAAACTATTTGAATTACCTTGCGTTCTGGTCCGGCACCAGCGGGCCCAGGGATGGACGTTACGGAAAGAATGACGGAACTACATTTCATGGTTTGAAAGGCAATCAATCACACAGTACGGATGCAAGCTACAATATTATACCGTACACAGACGGCTGGTATGTGGACGCCGATCTGGATAACATCGGAGCTTCGCTTTTCCGGAACGGCACTCCTGCCGCCGGAGATGATTATGTCATCGATATTTTCACGCAGGAATATGCCGGTAATGGCGGAATGGATAAACCGCAGATCACCTTTACACACAGCAACGATTACCGGGTGCAGGCACAGAACGACAGCTATCAGGCAACTTCCGGTACGCCTGCGGATCTTGATATTCTGAATAATGATAAGGTCTATCTTGCCGATGAGGACGTTACGGATGATGTTGACCTTCAGGTGGACGTCAATTCTCTGGTCAGCAGCACGGAAGGAATCACGTTAGATAAAACCAGTGACGGTAATTACAGCGTTTTACAGGGTGATACGGAGATAGGTGATTTGACCGTTAATGACGACGGAACCGGTACGTTTACACCTGACGCAGGTTTCACCGGAAATATAAAGTTTAAGTACACGGCGACCTGTACGCAAAACGGCAAAGAGTATAAAGCGGACGCATATGTCACCATCAGCGTCAAGAATTTAAACCTGAGCAAGACCGCCCGTTATACAGGCGACTTCAATTCAGCGACCGGAACGGGAACCCGCACCTATCAATTGGACTTGTCCGCTTCGGTTGTTCAGATGGGTGATACCTTTGAGCAGTGCGAGAAACCTTACAGTGACTTGCCTGACGGCACCTATTACCTTGATGAGGAAGGTACACAAGAGGTTACAAAAACAACCGTGACTACCACAATACCGGGTACGACCTATGAATGGTACACCAGCTCATCCGATTCTCCAATTCATTTCACATCAAGCCAAAAACTGTATTATAAGACGGTAGTAGATAACTATTCAACAGTGGATTATGACGATGTAAATACCGCTAACAGCTATTATGTCAAATTGTCGGATGGTAGTTATGTTCCGGTAACGTATCAGCACGGAGGGTACTATGGGGGATATTACACCAAGTGGAAAGATACTGATGGAAGTGATTATTTCTATCACGAGAATGGATATGTTTATAGAGGATTAATTATTCGGCTTAACCGCATTGGTGATGAAAATTTCTGTCAAAAAGCAGGAACCAGGGATGGCTACACTCAGGTGACCAATACCACGGCCGCGCCGGATTTAACGAAGACTTATTACACAAACGCTGCGGGTGGAACGTATACGCAGGTTTATCCGAAGAGAACGGGAGATACAACGCAAACAACAATCCAGTGGACAAAAAACGGAACAAATATACTGACGCCTGACGAATTGTATCAGCGAGTATCAAATAATGCGCCTGTTACGGGAGCGACCGTTCAGGATACCGTTGATCCGCGTTTCGTTGTTCTGGATGATGACAACAATCCGATCACCGACACAAGCAGCACGGTTACGCTTGACAATGGCGGCGTCGTAAGCTATGACGATGGGGACGGCGTTTGGAAAGTCGTTTGGGGCGATGATGAAACCATTCCGGTGGCCAATGAACATTGGACAAAAACAATTCATGTGATGGCAAAGCCGGCGTTCTTCGGCGGCAATGATATTCCTACCAATGTCAGAGAAGATTCTTACGTTTCCTTTAGCGATGAAGACGGTGATGAAGTACAGAAACCATTCAACCAGCCAACGGTGAATGTGCCGATTTATCTCCCGCAGGAAAATCAGTCGAAAACTATTTTCCTCGGCGAAGAGGTAGGAACCCTTCCCTCCAATATGACCGTTGATGTTGCCGCATTTAATAATTCTGATTCGGAAATGTGGTTTGGAAAGGGCCAGACGGGAATCATTTCCGCAAACTGGTATTACGACGAAAACTGCACCAACCCCGCGGACGGCGCAGACCCTGCTGCTATTGCCGCGCTTACTCCGTCGGATACAACGCCTTTGTACTATAAAGTGACGTACACTCCGAACAGCAGCGGGTCGGCTTCCTCTGCAAACGGCGGTTCCGCCATTGGAGAAATTCCCATAAAAGACGTTTATACCGTCAATGTGATAAAAGGCCAACTGACAATTACCAAAGCGGTCACGGGCGGAACAGCGAACCCGAAGCAGTTCTTTACCTTTAAAGTCGAACGGTTCGCAAAAACCGATACCGCCTGCACCGGAACGGTACTCTCTACCACCTACGAGGTGATTAACGGCGCCAATTCAAAAACGATTGTAAACTTGCCGCTTGGTAATTATAAGGTAACTGAAATTTCCAATTCCGCCTGGCGTTATAAGCAGCAGGGAAACACGCAGTACAGCGCAGATAATCAATATCTTGGCAGAAAATCAGACAATACCACTTTTACCTCTGAGATTCAGGCCACAGTGACCAATCAATTGACCAACAATAAGTGGATCAGCAGCCAGGACAGCGTTACCAATGTTTTCCTGGCAGTGGAACCGAACTAAGGAGTGATGGATAAATGAACAAGAAGAGACTGATTATTACGGCTTCCTTGGTATTGACCGTCGCTCTGGTGGCAGCCGGTACCACAATGGCATACCTGACCAGCAAGCCGCAGGCGATGGTCAATCACTTTGGCGTTGGTACCATGACGACGGATATTCACGAGAACGAGGAATCCACCCCCGATTCCAACCAAACAATTCCGGTTTACGGCGCGGTAGCGCCCAAACTGGTGCAGGTGGAAAACCAGGCCGGTGAGAATGCCGTCGACGCGTATGTGCGTGTTCAGCTGGTGCCCACACTGAGAGACGGCAGCGGTTCCAACCTTGGCGGTAACTTCCCAATGGTGGCTCCTGTTAGTGATCAGATTGTATTCCAGCCATTTGCCGATAAAGATTTAACGGTCACTCTGGTGTTTGCCAATGGATGGAACAGCAAGTGGAAATACCGCGCGGGCGACAACTGCTTCTATTACACCGATGCTGTGAAGCCGGGAACAAAGACCACTCCTTTGTTAAAGGAAGTTCACTTCTCCGGAGCGGATGCGGCGGCTTGGAAGGCGAAGTTCAACCTTGACGTGCTGACGGATTCCATTCAGGCCGTGGGGAAAACGGCGGGCAACACACCTGCCGCACAGGAAGCCTGGCCCGTTACCGTTACAGGCGGTACACTTACCCCCAAACCCTGACCCGGTTACATTAGGAGGACGTTTTGTTAAAAAAGATATGTAATGCTTTATCAGCAATGATATTGGTCGTCATGATTCTGATCGCCGGTGTTCTGCTGCTGCCCTATGCTTTCGGATACCAGACCCTTGCCGTGCTGAGCGGCAGTATGGAACCTGTTTACCATGTCGGCAGCATCGTATTCGTAAAAAAAGTACCGGCGGATGAGATTAAGGTTGGCGATCCGATCACCTTCCGCCTTTCCAATGAGGCAACCTTCGCGACGCACCGTGTTGTGCGGATTGACAAAGATAAAAAGCAATTTGTTACCAAAGGCGATGCAAACAACATGGAGGACGGCCCCACAAGTTTTGAAAGCTTGGTGGGAAGGGCTTCGAACATCAGTGTTCCGTTGCTCGGCTACATCTCCGTAAACATCAAGACACCAAAGGGGATTCTTACAGCGACAGGAGTGGTTGTTCTCATCGTACTGCTCTCCTTCCTGCCCGAAATCTTTAAAAAAGAACCCGAAAATCCCCAGCCGATCTAACGCGTTTATTTAGGCAGCTAAATTAAAATAAAAAATGATTGATGGAGGCTATTCAAATGAAAAAAAGAAGTATTTTAACAATGGTCGTTTCCCTGGTTTTGGTAGGCGTTATTTCCGTCGGTGCTACCATGGCTTATCTGACAAGCACGAAAACAGCAACGAATACATTCACAATTGGTAATGTAAAAGTTGCCTTATCGGAAGGCGAGTGGGACAGCACCGCTTCTCATCCAATCTACCCCGGATTATCATACGCGAAGACACCGGTTGTTACAAATACCGGCGCAAATGAATGCTATGTCAGAATCAAGGTTACGGGGATTGATGCATTAGAAGCTGCCGGATTTGAAGTTCCTGGTTTAGCTGGTTCGGGTTGGACGAAAGTTTCTGATGGATCTTCTGCGAAAGACGGAACTTATATTTATGACACGAAACTTGCCACTTCAGGTACTGGTGCCGCAACCTCTGCGTTATTTACAGCAGTTTCGCTGCCAGCTACAGTCAAAATTGTAGATGGTAAGCTTCCGGATGGAACAGACGTTAACACTGGTTCTACACCAATTGACAAGCTTTTGACCGTTAAAGCGGAAGCAATACAAGCTGATTCATTTGGCACTGCAGCAGAAGCGTTTTCAGCGGCAGATAACAATGGCGATTTTGCATAATCTCAGGCCTGATTTGAGATTTTAAAATTCCTGTTATGTCGGTAGGGAGTACTGCCGGCATGGCAGAACCCTAGAGAGAGGGGGAATATGCATGAAGAAAAAAGTATCGGTGATCGTAACGGCCGCGGCTCTGGTGGCACTGATTGTCGTCGGTTCCACGCTTGCCTTTTCACCAGTCAGGGTAACGTGGACAACGTGGTCACGATGGGCAATGTGAAAATTTCACTGACCGAACCGAATTATAAAGACTCCGGTATTGTAGTGCCGGGTCAGACCATCGTGAAAGATCCCACCGTGACAAATACCGGCAGCAACACCGCGTATATCCGCTGCAAAATAGACATGACAGGGCTTAGCAAAGACGAACAGGGACAACTGCTTGACGGCAATATCGTTTTTGGGTCGGCAGAGGACGGCACCGGCAGAGATAAATGGTTCCCGGCAGACGACGGATACTACTACTATCAGGAAAAACTGGCAAGCAGCGAAAGCGCGGTATTTTTCAACAGGGTGAAAATTCCGGAATACTGGGACAACGATTTGGCGAACCGGGAATTCCACATCAATGTTACGGCGGAAGCAATTCAAGCCGATAATTTCACCCCAAGCAGAAACGCAGAAACAAACATGATTAACGGGTGGAATTACTCAAACGGCACGCCCGTTCCGGTATCGTCACCTAAATAACCAATCATACACCTTTAAGAATATTTTATCGCTTTAATGCTGAATTATGTGCAACGTGGAAAAGCGGAAAAAACTGGCTGCCATGTTGAGAGGGAATGATGCAATGAAAAATTATAAAATGATAAAGCTGAATCGGATTGCACTCATCTCAATAGCGGCTGCGGCGCTGATGGCTTGCAGCTCAGTGACTGCTTTTGCCGCGGATTCATCAACGCTGTCTGCTGATACGAGTACGAGGGTAATCTACACCGGCAATGGTACGACAACAACGACTGTTGAAGTTAAAAAGCCGGATGATCTGAACACTTTTAAGAATCTGATGCCCGGCGGCAGTACAAATCCGCAAAATATCACCATTGAAAATCAAAGCGGCAAAAAAATGAGGGTCTATTTTAAGGCGAATCCGACCGACATAACATCACAAAATGTGCTGGACGCGCTTGATCTGAAAATTACCTTTAAAATGGATGATAACTCTGTGCCGCAGACTTTGTATGAGGGTCCGGCATCCGGCAAAGCGGGACGCACCACGGTTTCTGATATTGTAACGCAGCAGGTCAGCCTTGGCTATGTTTACGAGAAGTCTACGTCCGGTGTGCTTTCAGCCACACTGACCGCACCGGAAACAATGGATAACCAATATCAGCTTGCAAAAGCGAACATTCAGTGGGTTTTCAAATTTGAATTGGCTGACCCGATTAACTCCCTTCCGCATAATAATGGCGGCGGCGGCAATACAATTCAGCCAACGCCTTTGGAAAGCATCGGAACGGAATCGACTCCGCAGGCAGAGCCTACTGTTCCCTCCGCTGCTCCGGAGGAAATTCCCAACGAGGATGTTCCCCTCTCCAATCCTCCGAAAACCGGTCAGGACGCAACTGTAATCTGGGTTGTTTTGGCTTTGGCAATTACGGCCTTCATTGTTTTTGCAATAACCAGAGTAAAAATGAAACACACAGTACAGCCTAAATAATTTGTTCGGAATAATCCTCTGTTTGTGAAATGGAAGTTCACAGGCGGAGGATTTTATTTTTTCCAAAAATGTCTAGTTTTAATCAGTGGTATAGTGGACAAAATACGTTTGAAAGCGAAAACTTTCATTAAGGATTTAAAAGGAGATATAAGTGATGCATACAACAGATAATAAAGATTTACAGGATGCGAAAAAAGCAAATCAAAAATCAAGACAGGGCAATATGTCCGGTTCTTCAAGTTCCGGTGATCCGAGCCTTCAGGAAACAAAGCAGCTGAATGCGAAATATGCAAGTTCCAGTACAGCATCTTCTTCCGGCTCCGGCAGTTCCGGAACAAGCAGCACGGAGGAAACAAAACAGCTGAACCAGCAATCGAGACAGAACAAAAAGTAATTCCATTTTAAGACAGGGCTTCCCGGCATGTCAGCCATCAGCCGCAGTACGGCAAAATGGTGAGAATACCGGGAAGCCCTGTTTCGTTCACTGATTTACATTTTTTCAAACTGTGATATAATAAATTACAAATTATATTTTCGAGAAACTGTGAGGGCAGGAATGAGAAGAAAAGACAGGGAAGTAACGGATGATAAGAAAATTATGGATATTGTGGAAAAGTGCGATGTCTGCAGGCTTGCCATGAACGACGGCGGTTTTCCATATATTGTACCGATGAATTTTGGGTACAGCATGGAAAAAGGCCGGCTTATACTGTATTTTCACTGCGCGAAGGAAGGAAAAAAAATCAGCCTCCTTGGAAAAGATCCCCATGTCTGTTTTGAAATGGACTGTGGGCATCAATTGACCGGCGATAAAGCGGCCTGTTCCTATTCCATGAATTACGAAAGCGTTATTGGCAATGGGATTGCCGAATTTGTCGGGGATTTGGACGGTAAAAAGCTTGCACTGGCTCAGATCATGAAGAAATACACAAAGCAGGATAACTTCCTCTTCGATGAAAAATTACTGGATATTACAACCATATTTAAAATTGTATCGGATGATTTTACAGGTAAGAGGCACGGCGGCTGAAGAATCCGGCAATGGAGAGACAGTCTGCCGGCGGCTTTTTCTATCATACACTGTGCTAAAGAAAAGGTTGCGGTCAGCCCCCCTGTTGCCATGTGTATTATTTAGACAATAATTATAATAAAATATGAAATATGTTTATGGATTATATCTATAGACATGGCTGAAACGGTAGTGTATACTAACAAATAAAATTTATCCGCTTTAGATTATCAGGCACACTTTGAATCCGCTTCAAGGTGTGCTTCTTTTAGAAAATTCGGATGAATTGGACGCATGGAGGTATTTATGAGACACTTGATTGACCCTCTTGACCTATCCGTTTCGGAAATTGACCGACTTTTGGATTTGGCGGACAGAATCGCAGAAAACCCTAAAAAATATTCTCAGGTTTGTTCAGGAAAGAAATTAGCCACTTTATTTTATGAGCCTAGTACACGTACCCGTTTAAGCTTTGAATCCGCAATGCTTAACATGGGCGGCAGTGTATTAGGCTTTTCTTCTGCAAACAGCAGCTCCGCCGCAAAAGGCGAAAGCGTGGCGGACACCATCCGTACGGTATCCTGTTACGCGGATATCTGCGCGATGCGCCATCCCAAAGAAGGCGCCCCGTTAAGAGCTTCCAAATATTCCAGAATACCGGTTATTAATGCGGGAGACGGCGGGCATCAGCATCCCACGCAGACCCTGGCTGATTTAATGACCATCCGGGAGAAAAAACACAGATTGAATCATTTAACAATTGGGCTGTGCGGCGATTTAAAATTTGGCCGTACGGTTCATTCTTTAATTAAGGCTCTTTCAAGATACGAGGATATCCACTTTATCCTGATTTCTCCCGAGGAGCTCAAGGTGCCGGATTATATCATCGACCATGTCCTCAGGGCGAAAAACATACCATATCAGGAAGTGGAAAATATTGAAGATGTCATTTCCCAACTTGATATCCTGTACATGACAAGGGTGCAGAGGGAGCGCTTCTTTAACGAGGAGGATTATATTCGATTGAAGGACAGTTATATTCTGACAATGGCGAAAATGCAGAACGCCAAGCCGGACATGGCTATTCTGCATCCGCTGCCGCGCGTGAATGAGATTGCGCTGGAAGTGGACGACGACCCCAGGGCGGCGTATTTCGACCAGGTTCAAAACGGCGTATATGTAAGAATGGCGCTGATGATGACGCTTTTGGAGGTGGAACATGCTTAATATAGACAGTTTGGAAAAAGGGATTGTTCTTGACCACATTCGTGCCGGCAGCAGCATGAAAATCTACGATTTGCTGCATCTTGCCGATCTGGACTGCTGCGTTGCCGTTATTAAAAATGCAAAAAGCAATAAGTTCGGCAAAAAAGACATTATTAAAATCGAGGGCACGGTTGACATCGACTTGGACATTCTGGGCTTCATCGACCACAATATTACAATTAATATTATTGATAACGGAAAAATTATAGAGAAGAAGCAGCTTGTCCTTCCAAAAATTATTAAAAATGTGATTAAATGCAAAAATCCACGCTGCATTACCAGTGTGGAGGAGGAAATTGACCATATTTTTCAGCGCTGCGACGACAATCCGCACCATTACCGGTGCATCTATTGCGAGCAGGAATATCAGGATAAATAATTATAAAAAACGGGTGATTTTTTGGGTGTCATACCGTTAGTAATTGTTAGTTCAATGGGAAAACCCTTATAATAAAGCAGGACACCGAAAGAGAAGATTGTTTGACTATGGCCGGCTGAGCAGGCTCAGAATATAAAATAATCATCATTATCTGAAGGGAATCTTATCATATGAAAACAATTCATCAGGAATACTCCACACCGAAAAAAGATGGATACAGAATGCCCGGCGAATTTGAAAACCATACGGGCACCTGGATGCTGTGGCCGGAGCGCACGGACAACTGGCGCAACGGCGCGAAGCCCGCACAGCAGGTTTTCAGCAATGTGGCAAAAGCAATCGCACAGTTTGAGCCGGTGACCATGTGTGTCAATCCGGACCAATATGAGAATGCCAAGGCAATGCTCGCGGACTGCGACGCCATCCGCGTGGTGGAAATGACCAGCAATGATTCATGGATCCGCGACTGCGGCCCGACCTTCGTGGTAAACGGCAAGGGCGATGTCAGGGCGGTCGACTGGAATTTTAACGCCTGGGGCGGTTTGTACGACGGCCTGTACTTCCCGTGGGATCAGGATGATCTTGTCGCTTCCAAGGTCTGTGAAATAGAAAGAGTTACGCGCTATAAGCCGAATCATTTTGTCCTTGAGGGCGGCTCCATTCATGTTGACGGAGAAGGTACCTTAATTGTTACGGAATCCTGTCTGCTCAGCCCCGGCAGAAATCCGGAGCTGACAAAAGAGCAGATTGAGGAAAACCTGCGCGAGTATCTGAATGTGGAAAAGATTGTCTGGGTGAAAGAGGGCATTGACCCCGACGAGACCAACGGCCATATTGACGACGTGGCGTGCTACGTCCGCCCGGGCGTGGTGGCCTGCATATGGACGGAGGACAAAAACGACCCGTTCTACCGGATTGCCCACGAGGCTTATGACCTGCTGTCCAACACGGTGGATGCGAAGGGCAGAAAATTAAAGGTCTGCAAACTCGACCTGCCGAAACATCCGGTGCGCATTACGCTGGAGGAGTCCAAAGGCGTTGACGCCGTCGAGGGAACCATGCCAAGAGAAGAGGGCTACCTTTGCCCCGGCTCCTACACGAATTTCCTGATCGTCAACGGCGGCGTCATAGTCCCGCAGTACGGCGATGAAAACGATGCGCTTGCACGGAGCCGGATTCAGGAAATGTTCCCGGACCGCAAGGTGGTGGGTGTGCTGACCCGCGAAGTCGCTCTCGGCGGCGGAAATATCCATTGCATTACCCAGCAGCAGCCAAGCGGCAAATAAAAAACATATAGTCGGCCCCCTATGCCGGCGGAGGAGCGGCAGCGCATGATTGACGATGCGGCGCCTTCGCTGATCGGCCTGATTAAGCAGGGTCAAGTCAGATGCCGGCTCCGCTTTTCATTATAAGGTAATACGGTAAATAACCTTGTTAAATAAACCCGCAAACCCGCTATTTAAAATTTAATTTTCCATTTCTTTCTTACTGTTTACTCCCAATCTCTGCGGTGCTATCCTCATACAGGATTCAAGAATACATATCATAAATCAATACAAGCGATTGACGGTAAGGAGAAATCAGCATGGGCACAAGAGTGGAAACCGATTCTATCGGCAGCATGGAAATTCCTGCGGACGCTTATTATGGCATCCAGACTTTAAGGGCAAAACAAAATTTTCATATTACCGGATTGCGGATGAACGACCAGTTTATCAACAGTCTGGCCAGAATAAAAAAGGCGGCTGCGGTCACCAACCGCGACGCGGGCAATCTGGACGGAAAAATCGCGGAAGCGATTATTTGTGCGTGCGACGAAATCATGGTGGGCAAATGGCACGACCAGTTTATTGTGGACCCTATTCAGGGCGGTGCGGGCACATCGGCCAATATGAATGCGAACGAGGTCATTGCAAACAGAGCCATCGAGCTGCTGCACGGGGTAAAGGGAGACTATTCGGTCGTCCATCCAAACGACCATGTCAATATGTCGCAGTCTACGAACGACGTGTTTCCCACCGCGGGGAAGCTGACGGTGCTGACGCTGCTGCCGAGAGTCCTCACGCAGCTGGCCAGACTGGAAAAAGCGCTGAGCGGTAAAGGGGTCGAGTTTGACAGCATTATCAAAATGGGACGCACACAGCTGCAGGACGCGGTTCCAATCCGGCTGGGACAGTCGTTCCACGCGTACGCCTCGGTTGTGGAGCGCGACATCAAACGGCTGAAAAAAGCGGAACGTGAAATGCGCTCGGTCAACATGGGCGGCACTGCGGTGGGCACCGCCATCAATGTAAGCTCCGCCTATCTGCGGAGCATTACGGAAAATATCCGCAGGCTGAGCGGAATCGAAGTGGAGCAGGCGGACGACCTGATCGACGCCACACAGAACCTCGACGGGTTTGTCTCGGTTTCCAACGCCCTGAAAAGCTGCGCGGTCAACCTTTCCAAGATGGCGAACGACCTGCGCCTGCTTTCCAGCGGGCCAAAGGCGGGCATTGCGGAGATCAATCTGCCCGCCAAGCAGAACGGCTCCTCCATTATGCCGGGAAAAGTAAACCCGGTTATCCCGGAAGTGGTTTCCCAGGTGGCGTTTAATATTATCGGCAACGATCTGGCTGTCACCATGGCGGCTGAAGCCGGGCAGATGGAGCTGAACGCGTTTGAGCCCGTTCTGTTCTACAACCTTTTTGAATCCATCACCACGCTGGAGAACGCTGTCAAGACCTTTGTAGACAACTGCGTTTCGGGAATTACGGCAAATGAGGGCCGGTGCAGGGAACTGCTGGGACAGAGCGTCGGAATCGCAACCGCCCTCTGTCCCTACATCGGTTATAAAAAATCCTCCGAAATTGCAAAGCAGGCGCTGCGCACCGGCAGGAAGGTGGAAGAAATCGCGCTGGAAAACGGTCTGCTTACAAAGCAGAGCCTTGACAATATCCTCAACCCGAATTCTATGACGCAGCCAAGACTGTAAAGGAAAAATTTTGTTTACAGGGAAAAGGTTGACGAGTCCTCCGCCGGGGGTTACAATGAGACAAGAATAATGCAAGTCTGTTGACGGATGGGGAGGATTTAATATGAAGGACTACATTCTCGAGTGCTGTGTTGACTCGGTGGAATCCGCGGTAGCCGCGCAGGCGGGCGGCGCGAACCGCTTGGAGCTGTGCGCCAATTTGGTCATCGGCGGAACCACGCCGGACATCAATTTGTTCCTTGCGGTGCGGGAAAAGGTTTCTATCAAAATCAATGTGCTGATCCGGCCGCGCTTCGGCGATTTCTGTTACACCGGCGAAGAATTCGGCATTATTAAAAAGGATGTTGAAATGTTCCGGAAGTACGGCGCGGACGGCGTGGTTATCGGGGTGCTCAGGGAAGACGGGAGCCTCGACGTGGCTCGGATGAAAGAACTGATGGATGCCGCCGGAGATATGAACGTCACACTGCACCGCGCGTTTGATGTCAGCCGCGACCCGTTCCAGACGCTGAAGGACGCGGAAGACCTGCATATTGACACCATCCTGACATCCGGTCAGAAAAACACCTGCTATGAGGGCAGGGAGCTGCTCGGGCAGCTTGTGGAAAAGACGGCGGGAAAGGTGGATATCCTGGTTGGCAGCGGGGTGAACAGTGCGCAGATTACGGAACTTGCTGCCGTGACCAAAGCAAAATCGTTCCATCTGTCGGGCAAGGTCAATGTGGAAAGCGCAATGACTTACCGCAAAGCAGACGTCAGCATGGGGCTGCCGCTCATGAGCGAATATACCATCTTCCGCACGGATGCGGGTGAAATTGCAAAGGTAAGGGACATTTTGCAGCGTCTGTAAGGCGATTTGGCTTTACATTAGCCTTATGTGCTTTTTGCTGTGGGGGAGACGGGATATGTTGGATAAAATTGACAGGAAACTGATTGTGCTTTTGCAGTCCAATGCAAGAATGTCGGTTAAGCGGCTGGCGCAGGAGGTCTTTTTGTCCGCGCCGGCGGTATCAGCCCGCTTGGAACGTCTGGAAAAGCTTGGAATTATTACAGGCTATACGGCTACGGTGGATTATGTCAAACTGGGCTATCACATTCTCGCGTTTATCAATCTGGAAGTGGCGCCGAGTGAGAAAGTCGTCTTTTATCCGTTTATCCAAAACTGCCCCAATGTTATTGAGTGCAACTGCATTACGGGGAATTATTCCATGCTGATCAAGGTCGGATTCCCCAGCACCGTGGAACTGGATACGTTTGTCGGGCAGCTCCAGCAGTTTGGGCATACGCAGACGCAGATTGTTTTTTCCACCCCGGTTCCTCACAGGGGGATTGCCCCGGTTGACTCTGTTGAGTAAACTCCGAATGGAATTACCTATTAAAATATACCGGAAGCGCTATTAAGAGCATATCGGCGGCCTTTCAAGGGCGGCTGCTATGTTCTTTTTTATGGGGGAACGGTTGAATCGCGTGTCAGACGAAAAAAATTATAAAAATGCATGATATGATGAAAAGCTTTTGATTTATAATGCGACAGATGGTATAATTAAATAATCACTGCAAAATGAACTGTATTCAGTGCGCAACGGTGCCGCACGGATATACGAATATGGGAAAGACGGGGATTTATAGATGGTATTGCGGTTTTTATCATACAATTATTTAATAACGATCGGGATTGTTTCGTGGATGGCGGCACAGCTGATCAAATCCGCTATTTTTATTTTTAGAAATAAAAGAATTGATTTCAAAACGCTGTCGGGCTCCGGGGGAATGCCGAGCGCCCATTCCGCGCTTGTGTGCTCCGTTGCGGTCGGCACGGCGCATGAGTACGGCTTTGCCTCTCCGTATTTTTCTCTGGCCTTTACCCTTGCTGTGATTGTCATGTACGACGCGATGGGCGTACGGCGTGCGGCGGGGCAGCAGGCAAAAGCCATCAATGCCATTGAGGAATATCTGAGGGACAACAAGCACAGCCTTCCGGACGAGGGAAAATACCTGCGGGATACCGTCTCCGGGCTAAATGAGTCGCTTGGGCACAGCCCGGCGGAAGTTTTCGCCGGCGTTGTGCTGGGCGTTTGTGTCGCCGTTGTTTCCATCATCTGGTTTCACTGATTATCCGGCTCATCCGGTGCGGCGGGCGAGCTGAACGGAAGTAAAAATAGGAGGGTGCTGTATTGAACCAAAACTCCGGGGATACAAGAAAAAGTCGGAATATGAGCATTGAGCTTCTTCGTATTATTCTGATGCTGATGATTGTTACCCTGCATTATCTGGGGCACGGGGGAATGCTGGAATCGATTCCTGCGGGCGGCAAAAGATATATTTTTGTGTGGACTCTGGAAGCCTTTTCCTACCTTGGGGTAAACGGGTTTGTCCTCATCAGCGGCTATTTCCTTTCCGGTTCCTGCTTTAAAATGAAAAAACTGATCACGCTGATTCTGCAGATCGTTTTTACATCGGCGGCCATCTATTTTATATTTGTCGGGATTGGTCTGGCGCCCTTCACCAGAGTGCATCTTTTCGGCGCCTTTTTCCCGGTCATAACGGGAAAGTACTGGTTTGCGACCAGCTATATCGGGCTTTACTGCCTTTCCCCTTTTCTGAACATGGTGATACGCACGGCGACCAAGCAGCAGATGCGGATTCTGGTTTGTTTGCTGAGCGCAATGTTCTGCTCGTGGAACGCGTTTTTTCCTCCTCTGACCATCATGAGCACCAATGGCGGCTACAATGTGGTATGGCTTGTCTGCCTGTATTTTTTTGCGGCGTACCTTCGGCTGTATTGGAATTACCATATTAACAAATATTTTTATCTGTCGGGTTCCGTCTTTTGCTGCGCGTTTGTCGCGTGGAAAAAGTGTATGGGGAGCAACGCGTTTTTGTCCTATGTTTCCGTACCGATTACGGTTGCTTCCATTCTGCTGTTCCTTTTTTTCCGGGAGGTTACCATTAAAAATCCGGTGGGAAATAAAATTATTTATTTTGTATCTTCGCTTACGTTCGGCGTGTACCTGATCAGCGACAACATATGGGTGCGCAGCGTCCTTTATACCAAAATACTGCATACAAATCTGTATTTTGCAACGTCGAAGATCATTTATATTATTCCGGCTTCCGTTCTGGCAATCTTTGTGGGAAGCATGCTGCTTGAGCAGGTAAGAAAGCTGCTTTTCCAGCCGCTGATCAACAGCGCTGCTTTTCAAAAACTGTGCGACCGGATTTCAGGTTTGAAATTTCTGCAGGGATACGCTTCGGATACGGGTAACCACACGGCCTGAGCGGTGCGGTCAACAGCACCCTTTCCCGTGTAAAAATGCGGGGCAGGGATGTACACATACCACCTAAAAGTAGCATAGTATAAAGCGGAGGACGTTCTCTATAAACTAATGTTAGGTGGATTATATGTATAATTTTCAATGCAGTGATCCTAATCCCGGGGCTTCCTCCTCCAGGGAAAGAAGACAGGTAGCTTTAAATGCGTCAAGCGGCGGGGTCGGCCCGCTGCCAATTCTTACCACATTGTTTGCCGAGCCGCTCAACGTGGTGTCCACCACCATTGACACAAGCGGCATGGGAAATACAAACAATCTGCTTCATTTCAGCAGCATCATCAATTTGCCTCTGGGGATCTCCGTAACGCTGAACTTCCAGATCCGCCGTTCCTCCAGGAACGGGGCCGTGGGCGTGGGCGCAACGTATACCTTTTCAACAATTGTGGATGTTCTGGAAGCGGAGGCCTTCAGCTTCCAGTTCATGGATGAAGAGGTGGAGCCTGGCTTCTACACCTATTCCGTAGAGCTGTCGACAAACTCCATTATTGACGTCACGCCGGGAGCATCCGTCAACAACGCGGTGCTCAGCGTTCTGGCGGTAGCGGATTAGTTTCCGGCTGTCAGTACGGGAGCTGCCGGGAGCGTATCGCGGTGGGAAATAGGGTCAAGTAGAAATACTAACCGGTAAAACAGCCGCCCTCTAAACAAATGTTTATTGGGTGACTGTTTTTTTGTCCGCAGAACCGGTGCTGAAAGCATTTGACAGAACCGTGAAATAGTGTAAAATATAATGAGTAATATAGGTAGGTAGCGCCGATTTTACGCTTGGCATTACTTGCCTTCATTGATTGGGTAAGAAAGGATGTAACAGATGAAAAGTTTTACTTTCTATTCTCCTACTGAAGTAATATTTGGCCGGGATACCGAACTGCAGGTTGCCGATGAAATTAAAAAACACGGCGGTACACGTGTGCTTGCCGTTTACGGCGGCGGCAGCGTGGTGAAAAGCGGCCTTTTGGAAAGAGTTGAAAAATCGCTTGAAAAAGGCGGACTGCCGTTCCTTTCCGTCGGCGGAGTCAGCCCGAATCCCCGTCTGTCTTTTGCAAGGGACGGCGTAAAGAAAGCAAAGGAATTCGGCGCGGACTTTATTTTGGCCATCGGAGGCGGCAGCGTCATCGATACGGCAAAAGCGATTGCGCACGGTGTGGCGAATCCGGAAACAGACATTTGGCTTTACTGGACAAAAAAGGCCAGCCTTACAAAGAGCAGTCCCGTCGGCGTAATCCTTACCATTTCTGCCGCGGGAAGCGAAACCAGCGACTCGGCGGTGCTTACCAATCTGGAAACGGGGGAGAAGCGGGGACTCAACACGCCGTTCAACCGCCCGAGATTCGCCATTATGAATCCGGAGCTGACCTACACGCTTCCTCCTTTTCAAATTTCCTGCGGCATTGTGGATATTATGATGCATACGCTGGATCGTTATTTCACACTGACAGAGGGAAATGAGCTTACGGACGAGTTTGCGGAAGCCCTTCTGCGCGTGGTCATTCAAAACGGGCCTGCCGCCATGAAAAATCCTCATGACTACGACGCGATGAGCGAGCTCATGTGGTGCGGCAGCATTTCTCACAACGGCATGACCGGACTGGGCAGGGTGGTCGATTTTGCCGTGCATCAGCTGGGGCATGAGCTGAGCGGAAAATTTGATGTGGCGCACGGCGCGAGCCTTTCCACCCTCTGGGGCTCTTGGGCCAGGTACTGCTATAGGACAAAACCGGAGCGCTTCGCACGCTTTGCGGATAAAGTCTGGGGAATCCGCAGGGACAGCGCCGAAGAAGCCGCAAACGCGGCGATCGACAGAACGGTTGCCTACTTTGCCTCCCTCGGCATGCCCACCTGCTTTACAGAGCTGGGAATTGGCATACAGAGCGAAGAAATTCTGAATCAGCTGGCGGACAGCTGCATGTTTTTCGGCAAGCGGAAAATCGGTTCGTTCAGGGTCCTGGGCCATGACGATGCTTTTGAGATTTATAAAATGGCAAATCACTAAAATCCCTGTAATCGGTAAAACTACCCAGAGGAGGAATCATATATGAACAAAACGGAGAAGAAAGAATTGCAGAAACTGGCGTGCAAAGTGAGAATGGGGGTAATCGAGGGCGTATACAACGCGAAATCGGGCCATCCGGGCGGGAGCCTTTCCGCGGCGGACCTTTTCACCTATCTGTATTTCAAAGAGATGAAGGTGAACCAGAAAAACCCTAAGGATGAAAACAGGGACCGGTTTGTGCTGTCAAAGGGACACTGCGCCCCCGGCCTGTACGCGACCCTTGCATTAAAGGGCTATTTCCCCATGGAGGAGCTGAAAAAGCTGCGCCATATCGGGGCAATGCTTCAGGGGCATCCGGACATGAAGGGTACCCCGGGAGTGGATATGAGCACCGGCTCGCTCGGACAGGGCGTTTCCGCGGCCTGCGGGATGGCGGTTGCCGCGAAGTTGGATAAAAAAGACTACCGCGTCTACGCCATGCTCGGTGACGGCGAAATAGAGGAGGGTCAGGTCTGGGAGGCCGCGATGTTCGCGGCGCACCAAAAGCTGGACAATCTCTGCCTGATTGTGGACAACAACGGGCTCCAGATCGACGGGCCTGTCGCCGAAATCGGCGGCCCGGAGCCGATTGACGAGAAATTCCGTTCTTTTGGGTTCGACGTTCAGGTGATAAACGGACATAATTTTGATGAGATAGAAGACGCGTTTAATCACGCGAAGACGGTGAAGGGCAAACCGAGCGTGATCATTGCAAAGACCGTCAAGGGGAAGGGCGTATCCTATATGGAAAACCAGGTGGGCTGGCACGGCACCGCCCCAAACGCAGAGCAGTATGAAACGGCGATGCAGGACCTGAACAGGGTACTGGCCGGATTGGAGGCGGAATAAATGGCTGAAATGGTGAAAAAGGCAACAAGGGAAAGCTACGGCGAAGCATTGGCTGAGCTGTCTGAAAAATATCCTCAGGTGGTCGTGCTGGACGCGGACCTTGCGGCGGCGACCAAAACAGGCGTGTTTAAAAAGGCTTGTCCGGAACGTTTTATCGACTGCGGCATTGCGGAATGCAATATGATCGGCGTGGCCGCAGGTCTGGCTTCCTGCGGGAAAATCCCGTTTGCCACTTCCTTTGCGATGTTTTCCGCCGGGCGCGCCTACGAGCAGGTGCGCAATTCCGTCGGTTACCCGAAGCTGAACGTAAAAATCGTCGGTTCTCACGCGGGCATTTCCGTCGGCGAGGACGGCGCCACCCATCAGTGCAACGAGGATATCGCGCTGATGAGGACGATTCCCGGCATGGTCGTGCTGAACCCGGCCGACCACTATGAGATGAAAGCCGCCGTCAAAGCGGCAATCGAGCACCACGGCCCGGTGTATATCCGCCTTGGCAGGCTGGCTGTCAACAGCTTTAACAATTCCGACGACTACCGGTTCGAGCTTGGGAAGGGCATCACCCTGCGCGACGGCAAGGATATCACTATTGTCGCCACTGGTCTGATGGTTTCTCGCGCTCTGGAAGCGGTAAAAACACTGGAGGAGCAGGGAATTGACGCCAGACTCATCAATATCCATACCATCAAGCCGCTTGACCGCGAGCTGATTGTCAAAGCCGCGAAGGAAACCGGCAAGATCATCACCGTGGAGGAGCACAATGTCATCGGCGGCCTTGGCGACGCGGTGTGCGGCGCGCTCTGCGAGGAGTACCCGGTACCGGTTGTCAAAATCGGCGTGAACGACGTTTACGGCCATTCCGGCCCGGCTGTGGATCTGCTGGATGAGTTCGGTCTTAACGCCGCACATATTGTCGAGGTGACAAAGAAAGCGCTTCAGAAATAAAATACGCAATCCTGATACAAATGGGAGGGCGGCCGGAAATTCCGGCCGCCCTTTTGAGTGTCATAAAAATAATTAAAGGAGTTTACATTTTTATTTTGCGATATTATAATAAAATAAATTGATGAACTGTGATTATTAATGTGAAGAGGTGATTTTGATGTCATTGTTCGATTTGGGTTGGCTGGAAATTTATGTAAGCATGAATTATCAAGATTATTTAAAAAAGCAAGCTCTTCTAAGAAATGCAAATATTATGTTTAAGGCCAAAATCCAGAGCAATTCTCTCAGACTGGCTTTGAACAATCTGGATGGCAGAAATGTAAGTTTGTCGAGAGGGGGACCGGCGATTAAAAATTATTATAAAATCTTGGTAAAAAAGCAAGATTGTGATTATGCAAAGCATATCATGCAGGATTGAAAATTATCAGGTATAAACATGAAGTTGATTGAGGCGCGTTGTGGGATTTATTCCATGATGCGCTTTTTTATAAATAAAAATTATATTTTGGAATAATATGGGCTAATTATTGAGGTAATACCTATAACTAGGAAGTATTATATTTATTAATGATTAATTCAAGGAGGTCAAGATTGAAAATGAGAAAGAAATTATACTGTCTGCTCTCATTAATCATGGCAATTGCCTTGCTTTCATCGCCAGCATATGCACTAAATAGCAAAGAAAGTCAGAAGGGTCAATCCGTCTATATGAATACTGCTAATGCAAGGCTTAAAATTTCTTTGCCTGAGAATGTCAAAAGTTTTCAAGAAAAAGGAAATAGCATTTTTTATATTGATGGAAACAAATTATATAAAATTAACCATTCTGAATTACCGGTGGCCAAATCACGCACAGGAGTAGAAAACGCTAATGGAAAAACAACAAAGGAAGTAACTGAAGATTTTGATTTTTTTGAAAGCACGTTGACACAGCAAGATATTATTGCAATGCGGTCTGGAAATCTAACAAAATCCGACCAAGATATGGATGCTATGGGTTCGGTACGTGCAACACTTACGGTTACGTATTCTCAAACTTTTTTATCTGGAGATTACGTTCCTATTCTATTTTTGGACAAGGCAACTGGTAAAACCGTACAACTACATCATGAAGGAGTTATCCCAGAGACTTCGTCACTTCACTATTCCGCGACTGGCACTGTTTATAAAAATGGTGTACGGCAATATAATGGTTCTCTAGGCTTTACAAAAAATTATTCCAGTCCTAATTTTACAAATGTACAATTAATGCCTACAAATATGTCTGTTCAAGCAGTAAGTGGTGCAGGCGTAGTGTATGACGTTGCGTGCAAAAGAGGAGTTAATTTGGAAGTGAATCTTGATTTTAGTCCAGCATAACATCTCTTAATAGTATTACGCTAAAGCTACAATAACGAGGGCGGCCGGAATTTCCGGCCGCCCTCGTTCATATTGTTTGATCTGTGAAAATATGATAGAATACAATCGGTTCAAAATGGGAAGATAGTTTTTCAAAGGGTGTTGTGAATGAATTATGACGATTTGATCACGCTGACGACCGACGTTGGCTGCCTCCTCCTTGCAAACGGCGCGGAAATTTACCGTGTGGAAGAGTCCATGCAGCGTATTTTCCGTGCTTACGGGGTAAATACGGGTGAGATTTTTGCAATTCCCACCTGTATCAATGTGACCATCACCACGCCGGCGGGCAAACCGGTGACCCTGATCCGGCGTATCCCCGTGCGGGGCACCAATCTTGACAAGGTGGAAAGGGGCAACGACCTTTGCCGCCGGATTTGCCGCGACCGCCCCGATTTTAAAGCGGTGCGCCTTGAGCTGGAGAAGATCAATCACCGCCCGGTATATGGGCTGGGATTTCAGATTTTAGCTTTTGCGATGGTTGCGTTTTTCTTTACGCTGTTTTACGGCGGTGATTTTACCGATGCATACTGGGCTATGTTCTGCGGCGCGGTTATTAAAATCGTGTGTCATAATATGAACCGTTTTCACGCCAACCCCTTTTTCGTGAATATTGTCGCCAGCTTTGCGGCTGCGGCGCTTGCCATGACTGCGGCGCAGTTCAACTTTGCGCTGGATACGGATAAAATCATCATTGGCGCGCTGATGAACCTTGTTCCCGGGATTGCCATTACCAGCTTTATGCGCGACTTGATTGCCGGCGACCTGATGGCGGGCTTAATCCGCTTTACGGAAAGCATGCTTGTCGCCACCGCGATTGCGATCGGCGCGGGTATTGCGCTCACATTGACGCGCATGATGTGGGGGGTGTGAGTGTAATGAGTTTTTTACCCTGTCTTTGGGCCTTTTGTGCCTGTGTCCCGTTCGGCGCTGTGATGAACCTGCATGGCAGGACGCTGATTTTCGCGTCGCTCGGCGGCGGGATCGGCTGGCTTTTTTATCTGCTGAGCAGCCCCGTCCACAGTGATATCATGCAGTATTTTATTGCCACGATTGCCATTTCCATCTACGCGGAGGTAATGGCAAGAATCTTCAAAATGCCGGTGACCGGTTTTTTGCTTGTCGCGCTTTTGCCGATGGTGCCGGGAGGCGGCATCTATTACACGATGGAATACTGCGTCATCGGCAACAATTCCATGTTCATTGAGACCGGGCTGCATACCTTGGGAATTGCCGGCGCGCTTGCAATGGGGATTTTGCTTGTTTCTTCCATTGTAAGGCTCTGGACCATGATTATTACGGAATATAAGAAGACTTAAAAAAAACAGTAATTTCCTTTTTGATTGCAAGAATCAGATGTGGTTTGATGGAAACATCAGCAGATCATAATCAAACTGTGTCTTGACACGGAACCCGCTTGTCAGGTACAGCCGGAACGCAATGCTGTTGGTGCTGCTAACCTCCAGTGTGATGTCCCCGCTTACCTGCATCAGCTGTTCCAGCAGCAGATGCAGCATTTCACGGCCGTGCCCTTTGCCCTGATACTTCGGCGAGATACCGACCCCGAAAATGGAACTGTTTCCGTTTTCCGTATTGGCGTTGCACAGGCCGATGCGTTTATCCCCCAGAAAAGCGGAGTAGACCTTTATTGTGGGTGAGTCAAGCGATTTTTGAATAATGGAAACGGACTCTTCATAGTCGTTGCCGAACAATTCGGAATCCAGCGCGGCAATTTCCGGAATATCTGTGGCCGCGGAGAGTTCCAGCCTGAGCGCGCCGCTGTGCTTCTGAAACCCTGCGCGGTCAAAGACCATCAGGTACTCGGAATAAGCGTATTCTGTGCGCAGTGTTTCCAGAACGCGCTTTGCGTCTGTACCGAGGGGCTCGTGCACAAAAAGAACCCTGCCAATTTTATATTTTTCAAGCTCTTCATCCGCTTTTTTAAAGAGTAGACGAAAATACCCTTTTTTTCTCTGTCCGGGCAGTGTGTAGGCCGAAACCTCCGCTTCCTCTTTCAGCGGAATAAAAAGAGACAGAAAAGCCGTCAGTCGGTCTTCTTCGTACAACAGATAAAAGCAGTCGATACTTTGGTCAAAATTGATCTCGTTGGAAAGGAATACCGAGCGTTTCAGCCCTTCGTGTTCCCGGCATATTTTTTCCAGTTCCTTAATCTGTTTGATTTGTTCCCCGGTCAGCGTATTTGTCTGTATGGCTTTTATTTTTATCACGCCTTTTCTGTTATTCGGTGATTTGCAGAAACATTATTAAAACTGTTCCCGGATAGCATCAATAATGATTTCCAGTGTTTGGATGCGCCCGTATTTTTTATCCTGAGATTCAATAATGTGCCATGGGGCGAATTCAGTGGAGGTATAACGGAGCATATCGTTGACGGCGGTTTCGTACTCCTCCCATTTGGAGCGGTTGCGCCAGTCCTCTTCCGTGATCTTCCACTGCTTGGACGGCGTATTCTGCCGCTCCTGAAAGCGCTTCAGCTGCTCGTCCCTGTCAATGTGGAGCCAGAATTTGATGACGACCGCGCCCCAGTCGTGCAGTTGGTCTTCAAATTCGTTGATTTCACGGTATGCCCTGTGCCAGTCTTCTTCGGTGCAGAAGCCTTCTATGCGCTCCACCATGACGCGGCCGTACCAGGAACGGTCAAAAACCGCGATATGCCCGTCTTTTGGCAGACGGCGCCAGAAACGCCAAAGATAATGGCGTGCGGCTTCCTCCCTGCTCGGCGCCGCGATGGGGACGACCTCGTAGCCGCGCGGGTCGAGTGCTTCCGCAACGCGGCGGATATTCCCGCCTTTTCCGGCGGCGTCCCAGCCCTCGTAGACGATCACCACGGGCACTTTCTTCCGGTACAGCTTTCCGTGCAGCGCGCTCAGTTCGTCCTGCAGCTCGTGAAGGCGGTGCCGGTATTTTTTTTCATCCAGCGTTTTGTCAAGCGGAATCTCCGCGAGCTTTGGCATCGGCACAAGGGAAAAGTCTCCCGGATCAATCATCGGGCTGTCGGCAGTCTGGGCTGATGCGCTTTTATTCTGAGGCTTCAGCGCGGCGCTGATGCAGTCCACCACGACCGTGCGGCAGACCGCAAGCTCGGCGGCGGTTTTGTCCATGCCGGAAATCACATGCCACGGCGCGTAGGTGCTGGAGGTATACTCCAACATTTCGTCAAACGCGCGGTAATATTTATCATACTGCCGGTTGCGCTTCCAGTCGGTTTCCGTTACGCGCCATGCCGTATTTTTGGAGCTTTCCAGCTGTTCAAACCGCTTCTTCTGCTCTTTTTTGCTGATGTGCAGGAAAAATTTAATAATGAGATATCCGCTGTCCGTCAGCTGGCGCTCAAATATTTTAATATCGTCCATGCGGCGAAGGTTTTCGGCGTCGCCCACATCCTCTTCCAGCCTGGCGACCGACACATCCTGATACCAGCTCCGGTCCAGCACGGAGATAACGCCCTGTTCGGGGATGTTCAGCCAGTGCCGCCACAGAAGCGGCTCCCGCTTTTCCGGCTCCGTCGGCGCAACAATGGAAGAAACCCTGAATCCGCGCGGGTCAAAGTTCAGAATCAGGCTGGAAATCAGGCTGCCTTTCCCGGCCGCGCCCCAGCCCTCAAAGAGGATGATCACAGGCAGCTTGTTCTGTTTGACCTGCTGCTGCAGGGCGGCAAGCGCCGCCTTCAGTTCTTTTGCCTGCTGTTTGGAATCCTGTTCGGATTGTTCTGTTTTCAGATCCGTTTTTTCGAGCATAGGAACACCTCCCGCTTTCCTACTGATTATATACTAAAATTTAGTAAAAACAAATATATCTTTGACGAAAATACCGATAAACACATCCGCTGAAAGTGCATGGTTGGGCTTCACTATTGACTGCGTATGTGGTATAATAAAGCGGATATTATGGGTTGCCGCGGCAGTGGCGCAATACGCGCGGCGGCAGCGAAACCGGCGGAGTATGGGGGCGGATAATAAAATGGTTATTCTCGGCATTGACCCCGGATACGCCATTGTCGGATACGGAGTGATCCGCGCGGAGCGCGGCAGGTTTCAGCCGCTGGAGCACGGCGCGGTTGTTACAAGGGCGGGCGAGGATTTCAATCGCCGGCTGGAAATCATTTATGATTCGGTGGAAAAGGTAATGGCCCACTGGAAACCCGACGCCGTATCCATAGAAAAACTGTATTTTCAAAACAACCAGAAAACAGCTATCGGCGTGGCTGAGGCCAGAGGCGTCATCCTCCTTGCGGCGCAGAAGGCAAAAATCGAGGTCTTTGAATACACGCCGCTGCAGGTAAAAATGTCTGTTACCGGCTACGGACAGGCGATGAAGCCGCAGGTGATGGAAATGACAAGGCGCCTGCTCTGTCTGAAAGAGGTGCCGAAGCCGGACGATACCGCGGATGCGCTCGCCATGGCCATCTGCCACGGGCAGGCGGCGGGCTCCGTCGTCCGCCGGCGTTTGCTGAACCGCACGGACTGTTTCAAATAAAAGATCAACGGGAGCAGAAAAATGTTCTACAGTTTAAAAGGAAATTTAATTCATATGGAACCGGGGCTCGCGGTAGTGGAATGCGGCGGGGTCGGCTTTAAATGCCTGACGACGCTCAGCACGCAGCGCACGCTTCCCTCTATTGGGGAGCAGGTCACGCTGTACACGCATCTGAATGTGCGGGAGGACGCGCTGGATCTGTTCGGATTTGCGACTTTGGGCGAACTCAACTGCTTTAAAATGCTCACGGGGGTCAGCGGCGTCGGCCCGAAGGTCGGCCTTGCGATTCTCTCCGAGCTTGCGCCGGAACAGGTCGCCATGGCGGTCGCGACCGGCGACAGCAAAACCCTTACCCGCGCGAGCGGGGTGGGCGCAAAGCTCGCGCAGCGCATTACGCTGGAGCTGAAAGACAAGGTAAAGGGAATACAGACCAGCGCGTCGGCTTTTGCTCCGGCCGGAATTGTTTCGGCTTCGTCAAACGCGGGCGCGGCGGTCAACGCGCTGACGGTGCTCGGGTATTCGCCCACGGACGCCGCGGCGGTGGTCGGCCGGTTTGACAGTGCGCTGCCGGTGGAGGAGCTCATCCGCCAGTCGCTCAAAGCGATGGGCAGCGGTATGAAGTAAAACACAAAAAGCTATAAATTGAGAATGTCGAAAAACTCGTCTCACAAGTTTGTGGTTGTGCGACTTTATCGGCAGCCTGATGAATAAGGGAACCCCCGCAATAGCGAAGGAGGGAGAACCGAAAATTGAATTACGACGAAAATACAAACGACTATGATTTTGAAAACCGTATGGTGGCCCCGGAGTACGCGCCGGAGGACGCCGAAGTGGAAAATCCGCTGCGCCCGAAGGTGCTTTCGGAATATATTGGGCAGGATAAGGTAAAAGAGAATCTTTCCGTTTTCATTGAAGCTGCAAAGCAGCGCAGGGAGTCGCTGGATCATGTCTTGCTGTACGGCCCGCCGGGGCTTGGCAAGACGACGCTGGCCGGTATTATTGCAAATGAGCTGAATGTGAACCTGCGCATTACGTCCGGCCCCGCGATTGAAAAGCCGGGCGATCTGGCGGCGCTTCTGACCAACCTGAACCCGGGCGACGTCCTGTTCATCGACGAGGTGCACCGTCTTTCCCGCAGTGTGGAGGAAATTCTGTACCCCGCAATGGAGGATTATGCGCTGGATATTATTACGGGCAAGGGACAGATGGCGGCGTCCTATCACCTGCCGCTTCCGAAATTCACGCTGGTGGGCGCTACCACCCGCGCCGGGCAGCTTTCCGCGCCTCTGCGCGACCGGTTCGGCGTTGTGCTCCGGCTGGAGATGTATTCCCCGCAGGAGCTTGCCCAGATCGTGACCCGCAGCGCGAAAATACTGGAAATCCCCATCGAGGCCGACGGAGCGCTGGAAATTGCCTCGCGCTCGCGCGGCACGCCGCGTATTGCCAACCGGCTATTAAAGCGTGTGCGTGACTTCGCGCAGGTAATCAGCGACGGTGTCATCACCTACCACTCCGCAAAAATCGGCCTTGACCGGCTGGAGATCGACGAAATCGGGCTGGACGCCAACGACCGGCGCATGCTGAGCACACTTATCCGCTTTTACAACGGCGGGCCGGTCGGGCTGGAAACGCTTGCCGCCGCCATCGGCGAGGAAGCCGTGACCATTGAGGATATTTATGAACCTTATCTGATGCAGATTGGATTTTTAAGCCGCACCCCCCGCGGGCGCTGCGCCACCCACGCGGCTTACCTGCACCTTGGCCTGACCCCGCCCGGTCGGGAGGAAGACAATCAGCAGAAGCTGTTTTGAAATCAACTATAAATTTATTGGGAGTTGTTTATATTATGGGAAGACTTTTCGGAACGGACGGCGTCAGAGGAATCGCGAACAGTGAGCTGACCTGTGAAATGGCAATGAATATCGGCCGCGCGGCGGCAATGGTCCTGACGGACAGCAACCACCGGCACCCAAAGGTTCTGATCGGAAAGGACACGCGCCTTTCCTCCGACATGCTGGAAAACGCATTGACCGCCGGCCTTTGTTCGGTTGGGGCAAATGTGGTTCAGCTCGGCGTTATCCCGACCCCGGCGGTCGCTTATTTGGTGGGAAAATACAAGGCGGACGCGGGCGTCATGCTGACCGCCAGCCACAACCCATGCGAATTCAACGGTATTAAGATTTTCAGCGGCGACGGCTACAAGCTGCCGGACGCGCTGGAGGAACAGATTGAAGCGATTGTACTTGACCACGCGCAGAAGCCGGACTGCCCGGTCGGCGGCGACGTGGGGAGCGTTTCCCGCGCGGAAAACACCGTGCGCGATTATATCGACCATATCAAGAGCACGGTTCCCTTTGCGCTGGACGGGATGAAGATCGGCATCGACTGCGCGAACGGAGCGGCAAGCCGCACGGCGGAAAAGCTGTTCACCGAGCTGGGCGCCCAGTGCCATATGCTGGCGGACAGCCCGAACGGGGTCAATGTCAACGACAACTGCGGCTCTACCCACATGGAGAGCCTGATGTCTTTCGTAAAGGAAAATCACCTTGACGCCGGTGTGGCGTTTGACGGCGACGCGGACCGCTGCCTTGCGGTTGACGACAAGGGGCAGCTGGTGGACGGGGATTTCCTGATGGCCATCTGCGCCGCAGATATGAAAAGCCGCGGAAAGCTCAATAAAAATACCGCGGTCGGCACCATTATGACCAATATGGGCTTCAACCGTTTCTGCGACGACAACGGCATCAAATTTGCCGCGACAAAGGTCGGCGACCGCTACGTGCTGGAGGAAATGCTGCTGGAGGGCTATAATTTCGGCGGCGAGCAGAGCGGGCATATCATCTTCCTTGACTTTGCAACGACCGGCGACGGCGAAATGACAGCCGCGCAGCTGCTGAGCATTGTGCACCGCAGAGGGGCGAAGCTCAGCAGCCTTGCCACACTGATGACGCGTTATCCGCAGATTATGGTCAATGTCGAGGTCAGCCCGGAAGGCAAGCTGCGTTTCTACACCGACGACAAGGTGAAGGACGCCATTGAAAAAGCAAAACAGAAGCTGGGTACCAGCGGCCGCATCATTGTGCGCCCCTCCGGCACGGAGCCGCTGCTGCGTGTGATGATTGAGGGCGAGGACCCAGAATACATCAGTGTGCTCGCCAATTCCGTCGCTGATACTGTGCGCGACAGACTGGCGTAAAAGATAAAACAAAAGTAGGGAACAAATTGAGAACTGCAAACTGGAAGGATTATGAACTACTGGATACCTCTGCGGGGGAAAGGCTGGAGCGATGGGGCGACGTCGTCCTCATCCGTCCCGACCCGCAGATCATCTGGAATACGCCGAAGGACCATCCCCTGTGGCGCGCGGCCAACGCGCGCTACCTTCGGTCCTCCACCGGCGGCGGAAGCTGGCAGGAACTGAAAAAGGTGCCGCCAATGTGGAAAATCCATTACGGCGAGCTGACATTTCAGCTGAAAACCATGGGCTTCAAGCACACGGGCATTTTTCCCGAACAGGCCGTGAACTGGGACTTCGCAATGAAAAAAATTACGGAAGCAAACAGGCCGCTGAAGGTGCTGAACCTGTTCGGCTATACCGGCGCGGCAACATTGGCCTGTCTGAAAGCCGGTGCGCAGGTCTGCCATGTGGACGCGTCAAAAGGCATGGTCGCGTGGGCGAAGGAAAACGCCGCGGCGTCCGGCCTTGCGTCGCAGCCGGTACGCTGGCTCGTGGACGACTGCGTGAAGTTTGTCCAGCGCGAACAGCGCAGAGGGAACGTTTACGACGGCATCATCATGGACCCGCCGTCCTACGGGCGCGGCCCGGGCGGCGAGGTGTGGAAGCTGGAGGAACAGCTTTATCCGCTTGTTGAGATGTGCGTGCCGATTCTTTCGGAGAATCCTCTGTTTTTTATTTTAAATTCATACACAACGGGCCTTTCCCCGGCGGTCATGGAATACCTTTTGGGCGTGCTGATTCAGAAAAAATTCGGCGGCCGCGTTTCCTCCGACGAAATCGGTTTGCCGGTTGCCGGGAGCGGCCTGGTGCTGCCCTGCGGGAGCACCGCGATCTGGGAAAGTAAATGAACAATAAACAGGTAGGTACCAAAATGGATTATATCAAAGCGGACAATATTTCCTTCAGCTATGATGAACCGGAGTCCGAGGAGCAGCACGAGGTTTTGAAAGGCGTATCGCTCGGCATCCGGAAAGGCGAGTTTGTAGCCCTTCTGGGGCACAATGGCTCCGGTAAATCCACCATTGCCAAAACCTTCAACGCCATGCTGCTGCCCAGCGGCGGCAAGGTGTATGTGGACAGTATGGATACGATGGACGAAAGCGTGCTCTACGAAATTCGCCGCCGCGTCGGCCTCGTGCTTCAAAACCCGGACAACCAGCTGGTCGCGAGCATCGTCGAGGAGGACGTGGCGTTCGGCCCCGAAAACCTGGGCGTGCCGTCCGAAGAAATCCGGAAACGGGTGGATGACGCCCTGAAGGCTGTGGAGATGTACGATTACCGCCTGAACGCGCCGTACAAGCTTTCCGGCGGGCAGAAGCAGCGTATCGCCATTGCGGGCATCATTGCCATGCAGCCGGACTGCATCGTGCTGGACGAGCCCACCGCCATGCTGGACCCGCGCGGACGCACGGAGGTTCTCGATACCATCCATAGATTAAACGACGAAAAAGGGATTACCATTGTCCTGATTACGCATTATATGGACGAGGCGGTGCAGGCCGACCGCGTCATCGTAATGGACAGCGGCAATATTCTGACCGAGGGCACCCCGCAGGAGGTGTTTTCGCAGGTGGAACTGCTCAAACAGCATCAGCTTGACGTGCCGCAGGCCACCGAACTGATTTACCGCCTGAAAGCGGGCGGCTTTGATCTGCCGGACTGCGCGCTGACTATTGAGGAATGTGTCGCGGCGCTTGAGCCGCTTTTAAATAAAGCATCTTTAGGAGAAACGTATGCCGATCATTGAAACGAAGAAACTGACCTATACCTACGGGGAGGGAACCCCGTTCTGCAAGACCGCTGTGGATGATGCGAACGTTTCCATTGAGCAGGGCGAGTTTATCGGGGTCATTGGGCACACCGGCTCCGGAAAGTCCACCTTTATCCAGCAGCTTAACGGCCTGTTGCGCCCCACGTCCGGTACTGTGTTTCTGAACGGGAAGGATATCTGGGCGGAGCCGAAAAAAATCCGTTCCGTGCGTTTTCAGGTCGGCATGGTATTCCAATACCCGGAGCATCAGCTTTTTGAAGAGACCGTGCTAAAGGATATCGCGTTCGGCCCGGGCAACATGGGGCTTGACAAGGACGAAATTCTGAAGCGCGCCCGCTGGGCCGCCGAATTTGTCGGTCTGAGCGGGGAGCTTCTTGAAAAAAGCCCGTTTGAGCTTTCGGGCGGGGAAAAACGGCGCGCCGCCATCGCGGGCGTCATTGCAATGGATCCGGACGTCCTGATTCTGGACGAGCCCACGGCGGGGCTTGACCCCCGCGGCCGCGACGTGCTTCTGAGTCAGATCGTAAGCTATCATGAAGTCAGGCACAACACCATCCTGCTCGTTTCCCACAGCATGGAGGATATCGCCCGCACCGCCGACCGCGTTCTGGTGATGAATTCCGGCAGGGTTGCCATGTTCGACAAGACGGAAAACGTGTTCGCGCGCGACGCGGAGCTGGAGGAAATGGGTCTGCGCGTACCGCAGATTACAAAGATTATGTCCGTTTTAAAAGCGAAGGGCTATCCGGTCACCACCGTGCTGACGATTGAACAGGCGCTCCGGCAGTTAATGCCGCTTTTGGAAAAGGGAGGGCGGAAACATGGTTAGGGATATTACGCTCGGGCAGTATTTTCCCGGCAAGTCCTTTATTCACCGCCTTGACCCGCGGGTGAAGATCATTATTACCTTTGTCTATATCGTCTTTATTTTCGTCGCATCCAATTTTGAGGGCCTGCTGACCATGTCGGCGCTGATTTTGGCGGTTCTGATTTTGTCGGGCGTTCCGCTGAAACAGTATTTCAAGAGTCTGAAGGCCATTTTGTTTGTGGTCATTTTCACTTCTGTGCTGAACCTGTTTTACGGCGGCGGCCGGGTTTTGTGGAGCTGGGGATTTGTTCAGATTACCACCGGCGGCGTTTCCAATGCCGTTTTTATTACGATACGCATTGTCAGCCTGATTCTTTTCAGCTCCGTCCTGACCTTTACGACGTCCCCCACGGAGCTGACCGACGCGCTGGAGCGTATTATGAAGCCGCTGAAGCTGCTTCATGTCAAGGTGCATGAAATTGCCATGATGATGACGATTGCACTGCGCTTTGTGCCCACGCTGCTGGAAGAAACCGATAAGATCATGAGCGCGCAGAAAGCGCGGGGCGCCGATATGGAAAGCGGCGGGCTGATGCAGCGGATTAAGGCGCTGATTCCCATCCTGATTCCGCTGTTCGTTTCCTCTTTCCGCCGCGCCTATGACTTGGCCATGGCGATGGAGTGCCGCTGCTACCACGGCGGGGAAGGCCGCACAAAAATGAAGGTGCTGCACGCAACCGGCCTGGACGCGGTCGCGGCTGTTCTGACGCTGGCCGTCTGTGCCGCGGTACTGTTCTGCGGCATTTATTTTCCGCCGGCCCTGCGATAATTTTGTAAAAACGGCCGCAATGAAGAAAGGAGCGCCAATATGAGAAATCTGTTGCTGACCATTTGCTACGACGGCTCCCATTACCATGGCTGGCAGATTCAGCAGAACGCCGTTTCCGTTCAGCAGGTCTTTCAGGACGCGCTTTTTAAGGTCATTGGCGAAAAGCCGGACATCAAGGGCTGCAGCCGTACCGATTCCTTTGTACACGCCCGGCAGTTCTGCATCAGCCTGAAGACGGAACATTCCATTCCCTGCGAACGGCTTGCCGGCGCGCTGAACCATTTTCTGCCGGAGGATATTGCGGTGCTGGACTGCCGGGAGGTTCCTCCCGAATTTCACGCGCGGTATTCCTGCGCCGGCAAAGAATATATTTATCAAATATGGAACAATTCTGTCCGCAATCCGTTTTTAAACCATCGGGCGCTGCATTACTGGTATGCCTTGGATGAGAAACGTTTAAATGAAGCCGCCGGTTTTTTTACAGGCAGGCATGATTTCACCTCCTTCTGTACCATGGACGCGCGCGAACGCGGCGATCTGACGCGTACCGTCACAAGGGCGGAGGTGAAAAGGGAAGGCGACCTCGTCACCTTTACCGTGGCGGCGGACGGTTTTTTATACAATATGGTGCGCATCATGGTCGGCACGCTTCTGCGTGTGGCGCAGGGAAAGCTGGAGCCGCGGGAAGTGGCGGATATCATCGAAGCGAAAAACCGCGCCGCCGCCGGCCCGACCGCGCCGCCTTACGGATTGTTTTTAAACCGTGTTTTTTATGAGGATGTGAAATGACATGAGCGACAGGGGGCAGCGGTTCGACACAGCCGAAATAGACACAGCCAAACACCAGCTGCAAGTGCAGAAGCGCAGAAAAAAACGCCGCAGCCGGCGTGAAAGCCGCGTCCCGCGCTGGGTCTATAAAATTATTCTGATTCTGATTCTTTGTGTGTTTTCCATGCTGATCTGGTTTAACAGGAATAATCTTACCCCCTCCAATGTGATTGAATGGGTGCAGAACAGTGTTGTAGGCATGGGAATCGGCGACGGGTATCCTTCCAAGATCGTCGGGAATTCCGTATTAAAAAACAATTTTCAGTCGGTGAACAAAGAGGCGGTCGTTGTCAGCGATACCGCGCTGACGGTGCTGAATTCCACGGCGAAAGCCGTTGTCAGCCGCCAGCACAGCTTTTTGCAGCCGGTTATGAAGGCGAATGGGAACCGGGTTCTGATTTACAGTCTCGGCGGGAAAGGCTATCAGATAGAAAGCCAGAGCAAAACGCTGATCCGGGCCGATGTACAGCAGAACATCCTCGCGGGCGCGCTTGCCGCCAACGGCCGGTACGCGCTGATTACGGAGGCGGACGGCTACTTCGGATGTCTTACGGCTTATGCGGCGGACAACAAGGTGCTGTTTCATTACTGGTTTTCCGATTACTATCCGACCGCCGTTGCGCTGAGCAGTGACGGCACCAAAGCGGCGGTCGCCGCCGTGAGCGCGAAGGACGGGGGACTGACCTCCGCCGTATACCTTCTCGATTTGGGCAACAGCAAGCCGGTGGAGCCGTTCGCCGTCTATTCGGAAAATATGATGCTGGACATTTCCTACAGCGATAGCGGCACGGTGACGGCGGTCGGGGATAAAATGACAGCCGTGATCAATGCAAACAGAAAAACAAAAACAAATTTTGATTATCAGGGACTGCGCCTTGTTGCATATAGTATGGATAGCGGCAGAACCGCTCTGGGCCTTTCCGCTTACGGAAGCGCAGGCAGCGGCAAGCTGGCTGTGCTGGACGACACCGGTTCCGCAGTGGCCTCCGTTCCGTTTACGCAGGCGATCAGCTCGATTTCGCTTTATGCGGACACAATGGCTGTCCTTTCGCAGGGACAGGTACATTTTTATTCCGCCACGGCGGGGACTCCCGCCGGCAGCTGTGACGCGGGGAGCGACGCCAGGGCAATCGCCCTTCACGACGAGACCTCCGTCTATATTCTGGGTGTTTCCGAGATTCGTTTGGCAAACAGCAAATGAGTTACTTGTAGTTGCCTTCGTTTTGTGCTATATTATTTTTTATACAAAAAAACCGATATAAGTCATGGAGGAAAAATTGGGCACAATACTTGATGTTGTTTTTTGTGTAATTGCCTTGTGTTTTATTATTTCAGGCTTTAGAATAGGACTTGTCCGGTCGCTGGTGGGCCTGGTTGGTTCCATTTTTGCAGTTGCCGCCGCGATTGTGCTGTCCGATTATCTTACGGGCGCAGTTTGCACTTATTTGGTGAAGCTGCACCCTGTAACCTTGTTTGGCCGTGCTGCTGTTAAAATTATATCAATAATGGTGGTTTTTGTGATCCTCCAGCTTTTGGTCCAAATGACATCGCGCGCGCTGGATGCCGTCTGCAGGCTGCCGATTCTGCATGGGGTCAATTCCCTGCTCGGCGGTGTGTTCGGGCTGCTCAAGGGCGCTTTGGCAGTGGTTGTGATCTGTGCTGTTCTACAGCTTTCCCTTCCGTTCCTTTCATTGAAATTCCCGCAAGTCAAAGAAAAGGAAATCGGGCAGTCCATTATTTACAAGTATGTGTATACTCATAATCCGGTGTATTTACTGTATCAGGCGGAAATTTAGAATGAGGTAAATATGAATGAAAAACAGGAATAAGAATATTAATATACCAAACGGACTGTCGCTTTTACGCATTATTCTGATCATTCCATTCGTGTATTATTTTATGCGTAATGAGCTGTTGCAGGCGGCGGTTGTGCTGATTCTTTCCGGCCTGACAGACATGTTTGACGGCATCATTGCGCGCAAATTCAACCAGTTCACGGAGCTGGGGCAGATGCTAGACCCGCTTTCCGACAAGCTGACACAAGGTGCGGTTGCCATTTGTCTTGCAATTGAACAGCCTGTTTTAATTCCGCTTTTGGGAATTTTTATTCTGAAAGAAGCTTTGATGGTCATTGCCGCCTGTTTTTTGATTAAGAAAAACAAAAGGCCAGGCGGTTCCAAATGGTACGGCAAGGTTGCGACCACTCTGTTCTATATTTCCTTCGCCATTATTGTGGCGCTGAAGGGGATCTGGAAAATTCAAAATTTGACCGCAACCATTATTCTGCTGTCCATTACCGCCGCGTTTATGATTTATGCGTTTGTTCAGTATTCCAAAATGTATCTCTCCATTCTGCACTCCAACGACCCCAAAGACACCATGGATCTGGATGAAGTGATGGATAAAAAATCAACTAGAAAATAACCCGTTTATTGTATATATTTTTTGAAAGAGAAGAAGTGATCGATACCTATGATGTGTTCGAGATGCCATAAAAGGCCGGCGGTTGTGTTTATCTCGCCGACGGTAAATTCAAAAGAAAGCCAGGGGCTCTGTCTTGTCTGCGCCAAGGAACTCGGCATTAAGCCGGTCAATGACCTGATGGAGAAAATGGGAATCACCGAGGAACAGATGGAGGCAATGGAGTCGGAACTGAACGAACTGATGGCCGCCAATGCGGATGGTACGGAGGATCCTGAAGACAGCGGAGACGACGGCTTTGTGCCGGGCGGGGCCGCAACTTTTCCTTTTCTTCAGAATATTTTTTCCGGAAGTGAAAGCAGTCCGGAAAAAATTCAGGACAACGATACGGCGAAAAAAGACAGGCGCGAAAAGCGGAAAACCAAACGGAAACATCTGGACGCCTATTGCACCAATTTAACCGCAAAGGCACAGGCGGGCGAGATTGACAATATCATCGGCCGCGACAAAGAAATTTCCCGTGTCATTCAGATTCTGAGCCGCCGCACAAAAAACAATCCGTGCCTGATCGGAGAACCGGGCGTCGGAAAAACCGCCGTGGCGGAAGGCTTGGCCCTGCGCATTGCAAAGGGAACCGTTCCTGCAAGGCTGATGAAAAAAGAAATCCATCTGCTCGATTTAACGGCACTTGTCGCCGGCACGCAGTTCCGCGGCCAGTTTGAAAGCCGTATTAAAGGGCTGGTCGACGAAGTAAAGGCGGAGGGGAATATTATACTGTTTATCGACGAGGTTCACAACCTTGTCGGTACAGGCGACGCGGAGGGTTCCATGAACGCCGCCAATATCCTGAAGCCGGCGCTGTCCAGAGGCGAGATACAGGTGATCGGCGCAACAACGTTTGTGGAATACCGCAAATACATTGAAAAGGACGCCGCCCTTGAAAGGCGCTTCCAGCCCGTTACCATAGCGGAACCGTCCGTTGCGGAGACGGTGGATGTGCTGATGGGCATTAAATCGTACTATGAGGCATATCACCGCGTCCGCGTGCCGGAACAGATTGTACGCAAAGCAGCGGTTCTTTCCGAACGGTATATCAACGACCGTTTTCTTCCCGACAAGGCGATTGACCTTTTGGATGAGTCCTGCGCCTGCGCCGCGCTGCGAAATATTTCCATGGCGGATTATGACTCGGCGAACTTTGAACTGGAAAAGCTAAAAGAGCGCGAGGAAGAGCTTACCGCGGAGGATGTTCAGCCGGATTATGAAAAGCTGGCGGAGGTGCGCACCGACATCTCCAAACTGGAAGAAAAAACAAGACAGCTTGCTCCCCTTGCTCTTGGAACCGAGGTGGAGGAAAAAGATATTGCGCGCGTGATTGAACTTTGGACCGGGATTCCCGCCAGCAGGATTCAGGAAAATGAACTGAAGAAGCTGGCGGATATCGAAGGCATCTTAAATTCGAAGGTTATCGGACAGCAGGAAGCGGTGAAAGCCGTTTCGGCGGCGATCCGCCGCAGCCGGGTGCAGATCAGCCCCCGCCGCAGGCCTGCGTCTTTCATCTTTGTGGGCCCGACCGGCGTTGGCAAAACCGAGCTGGTCAAGGTGCTGTCAAAGGAGCTGTTTGACACGCCGGAAACGCTGATACGGCTCGATATGTCCGAATTTATGGAAAAGCATTCAGTATCCCGCATCATCGGTTCGCCGCCGGGCTATGTCGGTTACGACGAAGCCGGCCAGGTTACTGAAAAGGTGCGCCGGCGCCCATATTCCGTTCTGCTTTTTGATGAAATCGAAAAGGCGCATCCCGATGTAATGAATATCCTTCTGCAAATCCTTGATGAAGGCCGCATCACAGACGCGCACGGCCGCACCGTCAACTTTGAGAATACCGTGCTGGTCATGACCTCCAACGCGGGCAGCGAGAAAAAGGAAGGCACACTCGGATTTGCTAAAAACGAATCCGACGTCACGCGCGAAAAGGCAATGAAGGCCCTCTCTGACTTCCTACGCCCCGAATTTTTGAGCCGGGTAGATGAAGTCATCGTATTCCGTTCGCTCAGTACAGACGATTTTGAGGCCATTTCTCGCCTAATGCTGAACGAATACGTCGAATCCCTGAAGGAACGTGGCATCCGGCTGGTCTATGACGATCAGGCGACCCGTTACCTTGCGCAACACGCCTTTGGCGGAAAAAGCGGCGCCAGGGATCTGCGCAATCTGATTCGCCGTCAGGTGGAGGATAAGATTGCGTCGCTGATTGTCGAAAACTACGGCGATACAATCACTGGGATTGCTGTTACGGCGGACGAAAAAGATGGTATTATCCTGAATGTATTAAAATAAATCTTTAAAAAAGCGGAGGAAAAGTCAATAAAATATTGACATTTGCCACTGGACTATGCTACAATGATAGCCGTCGCTTAAATGCGAGTGTAGTTCAGTGGTAGAACTCCAGCCTTCCAAGCTGGTCGTGTGGGTTCGATTCCCATCACTCGCTCCATGGGTATGTGCGCCAATAGCTCAGCTGGATAGAGCAACTGCCTTCTAAGCAGTAGGTCAGGGGTTCGAGTCCCTTTTGGCGCGCCATATATGGTGGATGTAGCTTAGTTGGTTAAAGCGCCAGTTTGTGGCACTGGAGACCGTGGGTTCGAATCCCATCTTCCACCCCACTAGAAAATTGGCGCGGAGCAAAGCTGAGTGTTCCGCGCTTTATATTGGGCTGTAGCCAAGGGGTAAGGCAACGGACTTTGACTCCGTCATTCCGTAGGTTCAAATCCTGCCAGCCCAGCCAACAGGGCCTGTCTGCGGGCTTTATACGTAGACAGGCATTTGTTATTGACATTGGCTTTTAAAGCTGATATAATATACAAGTTGTTTATGAATCATTAGCTCAGTCGGTAGAGCACTTGACTTTTAATCAAGGTGTCCGGGGTTCGAATCCCCGATGGTTCACCAAAATAAAAGAGCACCCTTAGGGGTGCTTTTTATTTTGCACATTGGGGTGAGAATCCCGCGGTGCAGACGAGGAGAAATACGAAGCCACATAATCCATATAGTTTAATGGAGGGACTCGCGGAACGCGGGTGGAGCGTGCCAACACCTGAATCCCCGATGGTTCACCAAAATAAAAGAGCACCCCTGTGGGTGCTCTTTTATTTTGCCATTGGGGTAAGAACCCCGCGGTGCAGGTAGGGAGAGAAGGAAAAGTTCCGTTTACGCTTAGTCGACGGAGGGACTCGCGGAACGCGTGTGGAGCGTGCCAACACCCGAATCCCCGATGGTTCACCAAAAAGATGAATAAGGGAAGGAGATATACTCTTTCCCTTGTTTATCAAATATTTATATATTTAGTCATTCTAAGTACATAATTATTTGATAACACAAGATTAAAATCTCATGCTACCAAATAATGCGGTTTCCAACAAAGCTCGTTCCTATGGACTACCGAGTAAGCGCAGCAAATGCCGGCGTCATACCCCGTGGTTTTCTCCATGTATTTCTCCATCCTGCCGGAGAATGCGAAGCTATAGATGAGGTATCTACTTCCTATAATCAGTAAGCTGACACGAGCATTTGAAATGGTAGTTCAAATGTTGGTTTTGACTTACTAAGTATTGTCAAGGAGCGCTAACCTCGCGCTGTGACTGCATCGGTCACGATGAGGTACACAATGCTTGTCATTGTGGATAACTGGAGTGAAAAAACAAAGTCTGCACCCTAACTGCTCAATAAGGGTGCAGACCTTAATATGTATCCGAAATACGTGCTAAAATAGCAAGGCATAAACGGCATTCACAAGTCATATGGGTCTTGCTTACCCTTATGACGCAAGGCGATTAACTGTTTCGTCGGCAGTTTTTCGCCTGTGGATGCTTTTTTGTTATCCACAGCGGGAATTATAATACATAATTTGGTAAAAAACAAGCAGTTTCTTCAAAGGCCCATGCAAAAAGCATGAGGCTTTTTGGCTATTGTCTGTGATGTAGTTTAAATTTCATTGTTTTCCTTCTTGGCTTTTTTTCTAAGACTGAAACCTGCTCATGCAAGTATGCTGTATTTGCATCTGTGTAGGTATTCATAGTAAAATGAATATCTTCAGCTCTATCGCAGGCACTTTTTAATACAATCCTCATTTTTACAATGGTAGATTTAGAATATTTTTTTGCGGCGTCATTCAGAATCTTTTGAAGAAAAAATTCTTCTGCGTCAGAAATAGACATATTGTTCAATTGCGGCCGTATTTTGCAAATCATTATGATTATGTACTTGTAACATTGCTAAGTATTCTCTTTCTTACAAGGCCGTATGTATGTCTCTAACCACTCGTTTAACCATTCACTGACTGTTTTTGTTTCTCGCGTCATATGCTCTATGACCTCCTTAGTATTCTTACAGAATACTTATCGGATGCAGTACAAAGAAAAGCAAGTTTGATGATTGTGGTGTTTACCGAAAAGCGGAAGCACTTCCTCTTTTCTACTCAAGCTCGTTCGTCGAATACCAACGCGCCAGATCCCCCAAAAGCGGAAGCCCTTCCGCTTTTTATAGCATATCTTTCTTTACGCTAACCATAGCGGAGATTTTTAGCGGACACCCTAAAATATTCAACGGTTCTTCTCCTCTTTCACACATAGAAATTTCACTCCGGCTGGGCAGATGATGATCCCCTCGGTGGTGGCCACAAGGTAAACATAGTCCCCGATCTGAATGTGGTTCGACCTTGCCCATTCGACCGGCGGAATCCCACGCGCAGCCACGGATTCAACCTTTTGCATCTGGTCAACAAATACACAGATCTCTTTAAAGAAACCGGAGACATCACCTGCAAGGCCCGGGCAGAGCGGTACGCAAAGATCACCGCAAAAACCATCGTGAGCAATGCCGGCATAATCCCGGAAAACGTCTCCTTTGGTGTCGGTTGCCAGAAAGCTGCATCCGCAGGCACAGATAAATTCCAGATTGGGATAAAGAAAACCGGTGGTCTTGCGGCCGCCGGTTGTGCTGAGAATCAGGGTGTGGCTGTCTGAGCTGTCTATCCGTGCGCGTACTTCGCCGCGCCCTTCCAGTATCCCCAATACAGCCGCGCCGTTCGGTTCATCCGGAAGGTGTTTGCCCGCTCTCCACATTTTCGGTTCGTAAAGGACTTCATCATAGGTTTCCTGTTCTTCCCGTTTAGTAGCCCATCGTGCGGTACCGTATTGGCCGTCACCGACTGTCCGGGCCTTGATATTCAGATTTCCGTGCATGGCCTCTGAAATAAAGAGTGCGGCTAAAAAAACGACAGCAATTATAGAGATAACGATTGCAATTGTACTTGGCATAATTTTTCCTCCTAAAAAATGATATAAAGAAAGCACCTCCGAAGAGGTGCTAACAGATGAAATTAACGTACTGTCATATACAAAAGATCAGAATTGTTTAAACATGATGAGCAGTTCGGAGAATGCTCCCAACTGCTCAGTGTGCTCAGAACCTTCATGACAAATGAAAGGCTTATGATTTCATACACTCTTTTACATAATCCACCGGGACATCCATCTGTCAACGCCGGAAGAATTTCAGGTGATGATACGGGTATTGGGAAAATCCAAACGCTTGAAAAGTCCGGGACAAAGGCGGAGGAAGAACCGACGCTGATCGAAACGGATTACTGCAGAGCAGGCTATGAAAGAATTACGCAAGGAAGCAGTAAAGCGGAAGTAAAGGCCAGTTTCAAGTTTGAGGCCAATAATTAAGCCTATAATATTAATCAAGGTTAATAATTATCGAAACTGAATAATCCCACTTAAAAATAATTGGGTATTTCTATCTGTGGAACATTAGTATTTATATTCCAAGTATTAGGCCAGCAGTAAGCCATCAATAAACTTGATGTACGTTTCTGGAAATCGCTGGGCAATGGCTCAAACTTGAGTTTATTATAAAAATCTGCACCAATATCTGAATATAAAAACCAAATATCTATAGGAATATCTCTATTTATATACGACATAGTCCTTACTATTAAGTTTGACCCATAACCTTGCTTTCTTAAATATATTGGTGTAGAAATAGAACCAATTCCTCTTATTTCTAATCCAGTACCGCAATTAAGATGATTTAAGTTGTGTATAAGCAGTGAACTTAATAAAACCTTATCATCATTTTCTAATACATACCACTTTCCATTTTTATACTTAATAGACGACTTACAAGTTAAAAGATAATCTGATTTAGAAAGGCCATCGCCCCAAGCATCATAACCCATCATATATATTGTTTCAAAGTCTTTTTCTTCTGCTTCACGCAAATTCATCCCAACGCCTCCTGTAAAAAGTATCCAAAACCTGTAGCGAAATTCCATGCTAATATTTATTATATTATATTCCTTGGTTAAGATGCATTTTTTTATAAAATTGAACTAACGCTATTATAAAACATCAGTAACTATTTCATTATACTTATCTGCCCCATAACCATATATTACTTCGCAGACACATTCATTCATTAACCTCTTCTTTGTTAATGCCTCAGGAATAATTCCCCGAGGCCACAATAAATACACCTTTTATCAGTTGCCATATTTACTTTCCTCCCATGCACACAACTTCAATATTGGTTTTGAAGCGGTTAGATATCACTTCTGAGAAGTATACATTTAATCTCAAGCTAACTTTATAAAATTACTAGTAGCCTCTCTACGCAGATATTCTCATTATTCCGCAACTGCGAAGTTCAAAATATAGGCGAGAGGACACATTCACTGTACTCTTATAATTTTCTTGCTTTAATTACAAAAGTTACAGGAAGCATCTTTGCTTTTTTTGTAAAATCGTCGTCCCGCGATTGCATCATTTCATCATCAGATTCCTCGATCATTTGCTCAATTACAAATCCAGCTTTTGCCAGAGCATTCACATAGGTTGATAGTTTACGGTCTGATAATGTGAGCGTACCTTCATTAAGCGATACCGAATACCAAGATTCATCGAAATAACATTTTTTAAAAACAAGCATACCATTTTCTGCAGCAACACATTTGTGTATAGGGTGAGACCAACTGAAAATAAATACGCCGTCTTTTTTTAGGTAAGAAGCAATTCGGGAAAAAGTGCCCTCAAGGTCGGTAGTCCATCCTATAGCATAAACCGAATAAACAAAGTCAAAATAATCCACTGGTATGCCACATTCCTCTTCCATGGGGGAACAGATCAATTTTGCTGAAAGACCGAACGCTGCCAAATGTTGCTTCGCCTTTTCAATCTGTTCTTTTGACAGATCTATACCCCATAGTTCAGATGCTTTACGTTCCCCCAGATATTGCAAGGAATGACCGGTTCCACAACCTATCTCCAGTATCTTTTCTCCGGAGACATCGCCAAAAAGCTGACATTTTTCTTCCGAGACAAATGCTCCGTATTTAGGGAGTGCAGTTGTTCCTAAAATGTCGTTTCCTTTTGTACCCCAAAAGAGATTGTTTGTTTGATGAACAGTCTCCTTGTCCATGTCTATTGAGATGACGCGGCCAATCTCGCCCGCACCTATAATGTTCGTTCTATTAACTGAATTCTTGTCCATATTGGCATCATCCTCAAATGTAAATAATTAGATTATGTTTCAATAAATGTCATAAACTTATGGGAAGCTGGCTACTACTGAGCCAAATCTCATTTTCTCTTATTAAAGGCTATTAAAGCGGCACCTAAGCATAGTCCAGCTAATATTCCTATTACCAAATGATTAAACATGAGCCCATACATTACCCCTAGGACAAGACCTAACAATAAAGGGCTTTGAAACCAAATTTTTCTTTTTCCTTCTTCTGAAGAAGTCAAGACCTGATTTTCACTATTTTCATTTTGTGCAGTCAGAAAGTCGCCTTTTGAATTGGGAACATTCTGTTCAAGCCAATTTTTTAATCGATTGTCATAGGGGAAACTCTTAATGTATTTATATTTCCTTAATTTAGTAAAATCAAATTTTGACGATTCAAACCGCTGGGTTGATATGTAAATAAACGGCGTAGATTGAGTTACGGAATATTGGCTTGTGGTAACATTATTATAGCAATCCCATTGTTTTATATCTGATAATTCAATCTCAAATGTTTTTATATTACATAAATAATTAATGATCTTGGAATCCGTTAACTCTACAAATTGAAGAGAAGCAACGAGAAGTGGTAAATCAAGTACTATAAAAATGATTGTAATGAAAAACGGGGGCAACGGATGAAGGTTTGTATCACCCTTCGTTACTAAATAGGCAATACCGTCGCCTAACAAACCAAAGATAGGAAAACCACAGCAAAGGGTCATAGCAGCTTTGTTTTTCAAATATTTCAATATAATTCCTCCTTATAGGATGTCACTCGTTTACTGAGAATTTAAATTACATAAGCAGTAAACCGGGAGGTTCATCCATAAAGTCATTTTTCTGTGTTTGCTCATAACAGGACGCGCAATCAGTTTCTTTTATGAGCGGCTTACAGCATCAGTTCTGTGAAAAATGCAATGACTGCATTGCCAACAATTTTAACTTCGATAGGTTGATCGTTTTGAATTTTTACCTGTACTTCCATTGTACCTGCCCGGCCAATGGCTTCACCTTGTATAACTTTGAAAGAAAACTTGGTGCCGTTATGCGACACAAGCTTATAATGAACCAAATAGGCGCCAAGCGGCCCGTTTGCATTGCCTGTTACAGGATCTTCGTTTATCCCAATGGCTGGTGCAAACATTCTGCCATGTATCATTGGCGTTTCATTCTGATTCATGATAAAGACATAGTAACCGTTGCATCCAATCTCACTACTAAGTTTTGTAAGACTGTCCATATTTGGCCGTAAGCTATGCAGCATATGGATGTCTTTGATTCCAATCATTACTTTGGAATGTCCCGTCGATGCGATTGCAATAGGACAATTTTCTATAAGATCATGTTGCGTAATGCCCAATGCTTTGACTAGACTTTGTTGTGCTTTGCCTGAGAGAGCATCGCTGACTTCAATTTTTCCTTGAGTCATTATTATTTTATAGTCATCATTTTCTCGTACGATATCAACCGGCAGGATACCTGCGCCTGTTTTTTGTAATACACGTGTTGTACCAAGGTGGTTTTCAACAGCTCTTGCATAGTGTGCCGCAATTGTTGCATGACCACAAATTGGGACTTCCTCTGTTGGGGTAAAAAAACGAACCTGCATATCATAGGTATCGTTCTCTGGCTTAAAAATGAAGGCAGTTTCCGAATTATTTAATTCGCGTGCTATTTTTTGCATTTGCTGGTCGGATAAACCATCCGCATTTGTAATTACTCCAGCAGGATTCCCTGTTAATCTTTCTTTGGTAAAGGAATCAATTTGGTAAATGTGATATAGATTTTCCACAACACTTTTCTCCTATCTTAAAGTATCTTAAGAATAATCAGATCGGGTCTTATTTGCAGAGTGTAAAGAAAGCGGGAAGTTCGGAGAGTGCTCCGAGCTAACAATCGTGCTCATAATCTTCACTGTCTGTAAATAAAATGCTTTATATTTTTTGGCAGCGACAGCAGATCTTCCTTTATGTTCAGCGGATAAAGTTTAATATCTTTTAACTGCGAAAGTGGAATCCAGCAAAAATCCAAATTAATTTGCTCGTCACACATGTCATCATATGCTTTGAATGTACCATCAAGTAGAATTTGTTTTTCATCACATAAAGAAATTAAATAATATAATGATATCTGTTGACATGGCTTACTGCCCCAAGGAAAAAAGTTTTCGCCGACCATCATAAGTCTGTCGATTTTTATATCTGTACCTATTTCTTCTTTAAACTCTCGAACCAAAGCATTTTCGGATGTTTCATTGAAAGCAACATGTCCACCCGGGATAGAGTAGCCGTCATCATGTTGAGGCTTTTGAAGCAATATTTTGTTATTGCGTATTAAGATGCCAGCGACTCTATAGGAAAAAACAAATGTGTCCGTCTTAAATAGGATATCTGCCATAAGAGTCTCCATTCTATAAACAATCTGAATTTCATGTTGATTTCTCATTATTCCGCTAATGAGCAGTTCGGAAAATGCTCCGAACTGCTAAGTGTGCTCATAACATTTATCACGCTTCGTAATATATTTTTCTTGGTTCAAATCGGTTTCGTTTCAATATCTAAAGTGTTAATCTAATTTGGTATATTCAAAGCAACCCTAACCGCTTAAAATATCCGTCAAGACCGGTTTCGGCGAAGGGTACAAACTCTCCGTTTTCATGCAGCGTGATTATTTCGTCTAAAGTAGCCCATCTCGCTGCAACGGTTTCTCCTTCTTGCGGTACAAAACCCGCAATATCAAAGTCCTGTCGAAAAAGCCAGTTGTCCATAAAGCAACTCCATCCCGAGTTTACTACTTTATCGGTGAACAACAACTCGCCAAGTTTAGGTTCAAGTGTAAAACCTGTTTCTTCGTTAAATTCACGCATTGCTGCTTCAAGGCTTGTTTCCCCCGAAACAACTGCGCCGCCTGTGTTTTCCCAAAAGTCAGGTAAATAATGCTTATGAGCCCGCTTTGTTATGAGAAACAAACCATCGCTATTCTGAACCAAAACGTGTACTACAAGGCAAAAATCCCCATCCGCTCTAGGATTCCTGCGAGGCTGAGTTCGTCCAACAAAACATTTGTTTTCATCGTAAATGTCGACCTGTTCGTCCATTTATGCCTCCATACTTACTTTACCTAATATAAAAATCCGAGTCTGTTTGGGCGTCTCATTATTCCGCTTATATGAAGCATTCTAATATTTTCGAATAGAATTAAGATAGCATAATGTGAAGTTTGCAGGAAAGGGGAAACAACCCATTGTGCTCATAATCTGCTTGCAACCTGTTCCATGTGCCTGTTATCGGTGCCGCAACAGCCACCGAAAATTTTGATATTGCTGAAATCCCGTAGCTTTAACATTGCCTCGGCAAATTGCGTTGGATCTGAGCACTTTAGCTCCAACGATTTATCCAGCTCCGCATACGAAAGAGGGGAAGTAAGCAATCTAAATGATACTATAAAAGCAATTTAGTTGTTCGTTTTCTCAGCATAAATGATAGTAACGACCTTATTGAAATTATTTCCTTTTGACTGTGATATGTTAATACGTAAATAAACCCCTCTATCGCTTTTATTCTTGACAGCCTGTTTTTTATAATAATCATCCAAATTAATAGGAATATCGTAATAATAGGCCACGCCAAGACCGTTAATTTCATCCCCATATTTCATCTGTTTTACAGGTTTACCGTATAATTTTCTAACTGTTTCAACTGCATCGCCTATTTTTAACCCTTTTTGTGTTTTATATGGACTATGCAGTTGTGTGCCTGAATCAGACTCGATTGATATCATATCGAACAAATCAGTTCCCAGTGCAAAAAGCAAGTCGATTCCATGATTAGTGGAAATTCTATTCGGACTTGGATATTCATTTTGTACGGTTTGCATCTGATTCTCAGTCAAAGTTTGTTTTACCTGATCTGCCGTCATGCCGATATGAAATATTGCCCTTGTATGATCATCTTCGGCGAATAACAAACTTTTTGCTTCAGAAGTCGGTGAAGTTGAAGTGGAATTTGAAGATGAATCTGTTTTGACTGGTGAATTTGATGGCTTGGACGAAGTTGACTGACTACTGGAAGATGAAATAGATTTGCAACTTACGCATGAAGTCGGTGAAGCTAAAGCGGAATTTGAAGATGAATCTGTTGTGACTGGTGAACTTGATGGCTTGGACGAAGTTGACAGACTACTAGAAGATGAAATAGATTTGCAACTTACGCATCCAGACAGAATTGCTGCACATAAACAAATTGCTAATGCTTTTTTCATAAGAATAATCATTCCTTTTTGCGAAAGACGCAAAACGGGATTGGAGCGTCTTTCCTCTTTTTTATCATATCTATGATAAAATGTAAAAAATATAATAAACACACTGTGAAACTGGAGACAGGTAAAAGACATTACAGTATTCCGCTAATGTGCACTTCCGTGCGTAATATGTTGTATGAAAGCCAATACTCCTTGCCAAAGGAGTGGATTATATGCAAATGGATAGATCGTGCTCAATCGTAGAACAGTATTTGGCTTACCTCATTACAATTAAAGGACGTAGCAAGAATACTGTGATTGAATATCGTCTAGATCTTCTGCAATTTTTCAAATATGTTGCAAATACAAGGGGAGAGGCACATCCTGATTTTTATTTTGTCACCATCGACTATATCTGTTCGGTTAGTCTCGGCGATATGTATGGATTTCTTGCCTACTGCCAGGATACCCTTCATTCTTCTCCCGGCACAAGGACGCGAAAAATTGTTTCCATCCGGCAATTCTGGAAATATCTTAAAACCAAAGTGCATCTGATCAATGACAATATTACCGAGGAGTTAGAAACACCCAAACGCCCAAAACGTATTGTCAGATGCCTGACGCTGGAAGAAGCTGTCCGCCTACTCATCGAAACTGGTTCAAGCTCTGTGCGTGATAACTGTATTATAACAATATTTTTGAACTGTGCTTTAAGGCTGTCTGAACTGGGAGCATTAAACATTGATCAAGTGAATTCCGATATACTATCAGTCATTGGTAAAGGCAATAAGGAACGCAAGATATATATGACACCAGCAGTTAAGCAAGCCTTGTCACAGTGGCTTCCGCTTAGAGCCTCAAAGAATGTAAACACTGATGCACTGTTTATCTCTCGCAATGGAGGAAGGCTTACTACGCGCGCAATTCAAAATGTCGTGAAAAAACATATTATTGCTGCCGGAATCAATCCTAAAGGTCTGTCCACCCACAAATTGCGTCATACTGCTGCTACGCTTATGTACAAATATGGTCATGTAGATATTCGCTCACTTCAGCAACTCCTCGGGCACGAAAGTATAGCTACAACAGAAATCTATACTCATGTCGACGATGGACAGTTACAGGCTGCCGTCAATGCAAATCCTCTTGCAATGATGTTCAGCTGAGTATCGTGATTTCTTCATCATTAGAACTAAGTAAACATTAAACGAAGTTCGCAAGGCACCTTATTGTATTAATTAAATATCATTGCCGCTGCGACTTTTAAAGCGACCATAGGATCCCTGCAGGTGATTTGATACACCATTTGGTTCTGTTGCAACTTAATGGCGGTTGTATTATCGGCCTGATTTCCATCCCAATCACTAATGTATATGACGCCGATCTCTTGCGGAACAGGCAGCATGTAATCCTCTAAATACGCAACAACGTCTTTGGCCAGCTGGTCGCGATCAGGATACTCTTTGCTTTTATAGGCCGAATCAGACGGGCTATCCACCCAAAGGCACCAACGGCCTTCATTCCAGATCAACTGCTGATGCCCCAGACCAGCGTTTTCTACCGCTTTAATATTGTGACCGAGATCCAGAGTTTGATCGGTGCCAGAGACGTTTACTTTTTCGTAAGCGGAAATGCTGTTCTTGGCGCTGGACGCATTCTGATATTTCGTCCCTTCTACGGTTGCAATGAGGGTCCCATTTGAAGCAGCCTTCGAGTTAATCGCCGCGGGCTGTTTAACTTCATATAGATTCACTTTATAGTCCTGTGCCTGAGAAGCCGTCGTTGCCGTCAGATAATGACCTTTCTCCACCGGCAAACTTTTTGGCAACATCAGAGAAACTTTCGTGTTTAATACCGTTTTCACCTGCTTCAGAGTTTCCTGTTGTGTTTGAGGAGACGACGTATCGCTTGATGTTGCCGAACCGCCTGAGCTTATTGGTGCCCTGCTTTGAACCGTTACATCACTGCTTACTGCATTCTCCGAGGATGGAACGGCGCTACTGCTTTGTGGTTGCTTATCGGCTATACTACTCTGCATTTGACTGCTGATTGTTTGTATTTGACTGTTATTTGGCAGAGACTGGTTTCTGCACCCGGTCATTCCAAGTATCAGAATCAATAAGCAAAACAAAAAAGCTGGCCTTTTCATTTTCGAATTCCTCCCCAATTTCATTTAAAACAATAACTTGCACATAGCGGTTATTCCATATTTGATTTCATAATATTCCGACAATTCTTACCATTTGCAAGAGCACTTGTTGTTGCCCTCTGCAGAACTGAAATTCCAAGGTTCAGCAACAAGTATTATAATCGTTTGTTTAATTGCCATTGATATCACCTCACCTTGCCGCGCTCTCTGATCCAGAGAATTGAATAAACCCCTTGAGGGTTCACTATTGTACCCTGGCTTCTCATTAATAAAGTCTACTGTAGACTGTCCATTATTCCGCTTATGTGTAGTTGCAAATCATGCTCAATGTACGCGAAGTTCAATAAAACGTAGTTTAATTCTCTTCAAAACTCATTTATATTACAACCATACAGCCCAATCGCCGTAATCAAATGTTCCGCTGCCATGATGCAGTTTTCCTTCGGCTTGGATTTGCCGGAAAGCATCACGCATACGGACCAAGATTTCAGGTTGAATGTCTAAAGTATGATGTGCCGGGAACACACGTTTGACCGGCAGTGCCGCAACCTTTTCCAAAGATGCGAGATACGCTTCCGGATCGGTGGATGGATAGTAGGCGAACAGCGTGTCCTTGTAGACCAGGTCGCCGGTAAAAAGATAGCCGCGATCCTTTTCCCAAAAGCACATATGTCCCGGTGAATGTCCGGGAGTATGCAGTACCTGAATGCTTCGGCCTCCGATGTCAGTTGTGTCGCCGTCTTTCAAAACCCGTGTCGGAGTACCCTGAAAGAACTCATATTTGTTAACGTCATATCCTTCCGGTAGATCACATCGATCAATTACCATGCTCCTGATCTGTTCCATAGTCAACGGGAATTTTCCGTTAAGCCAATTCAATTCAGCCCCATGAGCATAAAAATCTGGAAAATATTTAAGACCGCCCATATGATCCCAATGGATATGGGTGGCGACGGCGGTAATCGGCTTGTCCGTCAGCTTTTTTACCTCGTTATCAATATTGCAGATACCTAGTCCGGTATCAATCAGCAAACTGCGTTTTGAACCGTTCAGAAGATAGCAGTGTGTTTCTTCCCAATGCCGATATTCGCTGATGATGTGGGTATCCGCGTCAATGCGGTCTATTGTAAACCAATCGTTCATACATCTGTCCCTTTCAAAATGTGCTTGCCTATCAGTATAACGCAGATTCAGCAAAATGTCAGCATAATGGCAAAACCATTATCCTTCCGCACATATTATAGAATTATTTCATATATGTCAACAGAGCACGCTCCCTGATTGTTATGCCCGTCATTCATTCGCTTGAAAAACTGCAACCCGCATTTTTTCATCACATCACCGGAATGAGGATTGTTTATGTCATGTCCTGCAAATATCCTCTTTGGCTTCATATCATTTTTTATAAACTTGATGACGGCGGCCAACGCCTCACTCGTGATGCCCTGATGCCAGAAAGTTTCTCCAATACAATATCCGATTTCTACGTCGTTTTCTTTTTCCCGCATTCTTACAATACTGATTGCGCCGATTACTTCTCCGATCTTTTTGAAAACGATTGCCCATTCATAATGTCTGCCGCTTTTATAGCTTTCAACCACATGATTGGTATAGTCATAAGAAGCTTTGACAGAAGTATGAGTGGGCCATGTAAGAAATCTTGTGACATGATCATTACTGGCATAATTACGATAAACTTCGGGGGCATCTTCAATTTCAAACCTTCTCAGTATTAGCCGCTCTGTTTCGATGTCGCTCATTTCGGCAAATTCCATACAATCACTCCAATCATTTCTAATGGTAAGTATAACATATGCTTTACGGCAATTACATAGATCATGAAGCAAGACGAGCAACCTGTGAAGGCTGCTCGTCTCTTATCGTTCGAAAAATGCGCTAAACATTCGGAGCGTTCTCCGCAACAAATCGGATCAGCTCAGATGCCGAATCACGGCGCAGGGGAAACACCCGGCCATGGTACACATAATAAATCAGCATGGACCAGTAAACCTCATAGCCGCCCTTATCAAACTCTTTTTCCGTTGGGAAATAGCCGGTACAGCCGTTGGTATAGCCGCCGAAATAAAAAGAATCATCATGGAGCAATTCTGAGACGCGCAGTGCAAATTCCACCATTACCTCGTTGGCGACGCCGCACAGACAGCCGTCTCCGAGGGAGAAGTATTGCACTTCGACATTCTCTGTCTGCTGATGAATACCGTTTTGGAGCAGGCATTGCACCTGATTCAGCCAGCCCGTGCCGTCAATACCGCAATATTGCCGAGCCTCGTCCGCAATTTCCATTGCGCGCGGATAAGGCGGTACATCCGCTGCCAATGTGATCTGACGCGAGTACATGGCAAGATGATTAATTTTCTGTGGACGCAGGGACATGGCGACGGGTTTTACGTCGTGCAGCACTGTCTTTGCCATATCTTCAAGCGCCGTATCCGAGCGGATGAAGCGCTCATCGGCGGCATCGGGCGGATTAATAGCAGATTTGAAATATCGCGGTGCGACATTTCCGGCAGCACCCTGTGTCACCATGATTGGACACTTAAATTCTTTGCTCAGAGTATCCCGGACAGCACCGAAATAATCCGGGGAAATCAGGTAATTATCCGCTTTCAGCACATTATTGTGCGCGGTCAGGTGAAGCAGCAGGAGTTTCAGTTTGCCGTTTGTGGAATCGCAGATCTTTAGTATCCCGATTCGCCTGTCCAGCGCGTCACAGCCTTTGCTCCTGTTTAGGCCAATATCGGTAAAAGCGTTGCCCCATATGGCATTCACGGGAACCATGTCCTGCAAGGCCTGTGCCGCAGCGTCTTTTACACGGTCGCACACAAAGCGGTAATACTCCGGTGAAGCACTTTCGTTCGGAGCGGAATGGCAATGGGAAAAGCACAGCATAATTTTTTCACGGGAGATGCACAGAACTTTTCCTACTTCGTCCCGCAGAGCGTTTGCGTGCTGTTTTGAAAAGCCAATATGATCAATGGCGGCGACACAACACAGTTCCTCGCCCAGCTGCCATACGGCTACCTGTGCCGAAAGCGTATGCAGGATGCCGCAAGACATCTGATCTTCGCGGCCAAAGCCTACGGTTTCTATTGATGTGGATGGTGTTATATCCGTTTCTGTGAACCCTAACACCAATGTTTTATTTTTCATGGTACTTTACTCCTTAATCTAAAATGAAAAGGCGCAAAGTTACCCGGATAGAATATTACTCCATGCAGTTTCTATCCGAAACAACTTTGCATGGAGCAGCGGCAATGGTCAGTCTCATATTATCAGTCCTTTCTAAAATAACCTTTTCCATTGTAATCTGAGTATAGCACAAGTATGCGGATACAGCTACAGGTATTATCCGTACTTTGCATTCCTTTAGCCATATGTCAACGAGCTGTTAGTTGGACGAATTGAGATCTATTGCTGACAAAGCAGATGATTATTCGGCTAATGCAAAGTTGATTCTTATAAAAAACCTAATGATATTATATCCGGCGAAGACTTTCCCAACAGGCGATGATGATTTCATGAGGAATGAATTTAGTGAAAATCCGCTGTAACAAGGCCACTAGGCTAGGTGTTGATACAGGTAGATTGAATTTACTATCGCGTAAGGCAGACTGTGCAACATTATGAGCGCGCGAAGCAAGTGGAAAGTGCTTCACCGCCTGCGGATTTGCGGCTTTTTTCGTGACTGAAATGAACTCCGTGTCTTTGATCCAGTAAGGACAGACGGCGGTCACATGAATGCCTCGCCCAAAAAGCTCCCAGCGCAACGCCCGGCTATAACTATAGACAAATACTTTGCTTGCTGCGTAAACATTTAATTTCGGCAGAGGCTGAAACGCCGCCACAGAACAAATCTCCAATATGCGGGCACCTCTCGTCATATAAGGCAATGCTAACAACGTCATGCTTACAAGGGCACGACAGTTCAGCTCAATTATATTGCTGCTGTCCCGCTCCGAAATTTCCGCATAGCTTCCCATTTTACCAAACCCCGCAGCATTAACAAGAATACGGATATCAGGCTTTTTATCTTCAAGAAGTGTTTCCAAAGTTGAAAAGCTTTCCTGTTTTGTGAGATCCAAAGGAATTGGGACAATAGGGACGGACGCCCCTTCTGCAATTTCAAGCAATCGATCTTTACGCCGCGCAATTACCCAGACCGCATCAATGTTTTTTTGTCTCATAATTTCTTTTACAAATTCGCGCCCTAGTCCGCTGGAAGCGCCTGTAACAATGGCAATATGCATCGCTGCTCCTTTCACACAATGGTTTGAGATATACAATGTTATGGATAATTGGAAGCCCAATCAGCTAACCGGCTTTCTCGTCATGTTCATAACCTTATGGAAGTTTTGGCGTTTCAACTTTTTTAAAAGCTCTTGCCTTCCGTTAAACAACAATGGCGATGGAAATACCAACCATGACCAGTACCACCATCAAAAGCGGAACCATGCCATCGAAATACCCTGCACGGTCTCCAAGACTGTAGTACAGCACATAGCAGACGAGGCTGATCAACATGACAACTCCAATCGCAGCGGCGAAGATGGCCGCCAGCCCATGAGAGAACCGGCCAACTCCATACAGCGCGCTGATCTCTGACAGCGCCAGCACTGCCCACCCAATGATGAGAAACAGTTCTGTCGTTACCGGCCTCTTAAAGAGCAGACGCGTGACCGCCAGCAAGATGAGATATATGGTGATACCGCCCCATAAAAGCAACCTGCTTGGGAACAGCGCCACGTCAATAGACGCAGACTGGATTCCCTTTACCGCCAGAATTATCGCGGCCAATCCTGCGGCGAAGGCTGGAATCAGAAGCCATCCCGTTTTCATGCCCTTAATGGCTCCTGTGGGTTTGAATGCCAGCAGCCACCAGACCAGATAAAACACGCAGCAGATGATCAGCAGAATATTGCTCCGAAAAATCCGCTTTACAGGAAAATCGAAATCATAAATTGCCAAGCCTTGCCACCTCTTCGTTTTTTCAGAAATTTCAATGTCAGCTACGGAAATATCCCCTGATCTCATTTCCGGATGATTTGGTTGTAAAGTATGCAGCGTTTTAAAAGTCATTTCCGTTCTGTTACTATGATTTGCAAACTTTCCATAACATCGAGAGCTTCCATCCATCTGTACCATCAATACAATGCTTTACCCTACATTGATCCATTAAGCTTAAAAGTCCAAATCTTATCAGCAAAAATGGAATTAACAAAAGAAATCCGCTCATTTTATCTCCTTTAGCCTAGCTTTAAAACGTGTTCTCTATGGATATCATAAACCAGCCTGTGTGAAAACGGAAATCTAATTTTAGGAGTAACCACTTAAGTACAAATAGTCCAGTCAGCATAACGTCTTATCGCCAAAAGTAATACATTTTAAGCCTAATATATGGGACTGCGCACCACCATTTATAAAGGATTCAGCGTTTTCACACAACCTCAAACATCATGTGAAGTTCAATTGAGCCACCGGGTTGCTTAGTTTGCTCATAACGAGCAATTCAGGCTGCACGTTAAATTGTAATTCATATATTTCAAATAATTAAGGTTAAAATCCTAACTCCTGATCCACAAAGATGATTTCACACTTCATACCCAGTGGTACACGTTCAATTACCGAGATAATGCGGCAAAGTCGGTCAGGGCTGTTGCAATCATAGCATTTGTCTCCCTTGACTGCACATGGTGTTTTTGCCCCCAGTCGTCTGGCATTTAAGGGGGCAGCTACATTTTTACACCGTGAATAGGCTTCGCTGATATTAGCTGTAATTTTATTTCTCCCGATTACGTAGTAACAGGATTGAGGGCCAAAGGCAGTCATGGCAACACGATTACCTGTTCCGTCTATATTAACAATCTCTCCAGTTTCCGTTATTGCGTTCGCACTGGTTATATAAATATCCGCACAATTTGCAAGTTTCCGCACTGCCAAGCCTGGAATCTTATTGTGCCATATGACAACATTTTTTTGTTGCAGAACCTCAAACAATCCCATTTCCCTTAAAGTTTCACTTCCGCCAAATCCAATGGTTTGATTTTGTAAAACATCGACAAGATAACAGCAAACCTCTTCCTTTGTTGAAAAAAACTTTGTTGTAAATCCATGCCGCTCAAAGTTTTTCCTTATCTGCGAATATTCCATAAATTCATCTCCAACCTTACTTTTATTACTCTTATACAAATTCCTGTTATATAAACAATCGGAATTTGTCCCAGTTTCCAAATTATTCCGCTTACATGTAGTATCCACATTTTGCGGAGCGGAATTAAGTAAACATTATACGAAGTTCGAGAATTGATCAGCTTTCCGCTGATACGAAGATCTGAAATAGAACACATGACGGTTATCGGCATTGTTCTAACGATTCTATCCATTTTTCAAGTGGATGATCATAAAATTCCAAGTCAGATTTACGCTCTCCCATTAATTTCAACATCTCCGTTTTTATCTCTATAAATATGCTCTTTTGCCTCGTGTCAAAATCATTCTTGTATATATCATATATTTTCGCATATTTGGAACCTATTTGGAACGTATAACTTACATTGTTTTCTGGATTATCAATATGTTTTATTAGGTTATGATGACTTTCCATTAATATATTAATTGCATCATTTGCACTGGGACGCCTTCCATTATTAACATCAAATATCAGTTTTTCAATGAGATAATTAGCTTTAATATTTTCTATATGAAAAGGAATAAAACCAACTTTTCCTTTCGCAATTGTAAAAGCGTTTTCTATGCATTGATTTGCTGCAGAAAAGTCTTTGGCTTCAATGCACGCTGTAGCAAATTGCTCCCAAAAAAATGTATTATCACTACAGAAAGATAAATTCCTAATACTATCATAAAAAGATGTAATCGCAATTTGGTTTTCTGGATCGTTACGAAATATTCTAAAATGTGAGTGCGATACTAAGTTCTTTAGTAAATCCCAATAAGCGCCGTTAGCCCTATATATTTTATCAGCTTCTATAATTACGGCTTTCATTGTATCAATCAAATTCCCTATACCAATAACAGAACGCAACAATTCTCTAGATACAATAGATGATTTAACTATAATATCATCATCATCAAAACTAAAAAATTCCTTGAGAAATTCATTTTCTTTTGCAGGTAACAAAATATAATTAATTTTTAAGAGATCTAGCATTTCCGTGAAATTGAAATCAATTCCCATTACTGATTTCATTAATGCTAATATTGCTAATCTCCTTATTGGCAAAGTTACAGAACTATTTTCCCAAACATCAGAAATACGTGCTCTTATATCAGATGAATTATAAAAATCCAAAAGCAAATCAGCGAAATGTGAATGACAATTCCCCCGAATATAATCTTGTATGCCAGTGGGTGTCCTATCGGTCATATTGGTACTATACAACTTGTTATTTGAAATAATATAACTTAATGATTCAATCTCATTCTGTTCAAGAAAATCCAAGTATAACGGCTTTATTTCATCTACCTTTATCCCCAGTCCGTCAACCAAGGTTCGGTAGCTTGGATTTATCGATTTTCTTGTAGTAAGGACAAATGTAATTTTATCCTTGTTGTTATACTTGAAATACCTTAGTATGTTTAATTTGTTTTTATAATTGTCAATTATTACAACGCTTTGTCGCTCCTTATTTGATAATATTCTTTGTATTTCTTGCTCATAATCATTATAAGCATGAGAAAATAGGAATACATCAACTTCGTGCTCCCTAAGTTCATTACGTACCAACTGGCAAAACATTGTCTTGCCGTTTCCTAGATCTGATAATGCTAAAAATACCTTTGTATGTAAATAATTGCGAATTACCACATCTACAGCTTTTCTTAATACCATATATTGATACTCACCATGTTTTTTCTGGGCAAGACCATCAGTGAATTCACCTTTGTTATACAAGTTATTGATTTCACTAAATGTCAAATTCACTGGAGTTAAAGTACTCCTATACTCATGAAGAAAACTGCGAAATGTATTAGCAAACAAAGTAGGTATATAAGAATTCTTTAACTCTTTTACTTTATCAGCAAATGCTTCTATTCCAATAAATTCACACGTGCCATAGCGTTCTAAAAGACGTTTGTCAACTTCATCAGGAGAAGGACAATCAATAAAAATCACTTTACCCTTTACTGACGGAGTTGCAAGAAGTCGCTTGATGTCTATATCAAACTGCATGGAATACCCTATGATTATTATTGCTTTTACTGTTTGCAAATCACCTTTGAACAACTCAAACCATTCATTTCCTTCCAAAGTATCGCATGAGTAGCTTCCATCTGTAAGTTTAAACTCATTGTTTATGGTGTATTTATTAAGACGACTAATGTGGCCATTTAAATGAATACACACATTGTTAATATCCACGTCTGCTATGTTCTGCGATAGTACAATAGGAGCTAAGCTCCTCCCGTTGTTTCGTGCTGCGTGCTCGATTACAGAATCATAATTAGTAGTATAAATTCTTTTCCACTGAATAGATAATAAGTAATTGTGCCAAGGAGCTACACTTGAAACTGAAAATTCGTTGGTGAGTAATTTAATTAATTCTTCTTGTGACTTTTGTGTAATATAATATTCAGAAACAACAGAAAGAGGTCGAGATGAAGTGATGCCGCAATCTGTTGCAATAATATCCCGCAGACCGTCTCCAATATGAAAATTAGTATTCAAGACATTTTTAGAACCATAGGAAAATCCTGATCCTGCAAAGAGAAGAGCTTCACCTTCTAAGGCGGAATTAATAGCTGTATATAAATCCATAAAATATTACGCTCCTCTATGTATTTGGAATACCATTATTTTTAAATCTGTGTGGGATACATAGATCTTTTCACACCAACCCAGCTTTAATTAAGGAATATCAATTTTTTAGTTATCAAGCGCTTTTGTAACACAACTGTAAATTACAATCTAGTATCTTGCCTATTTACTTTTTTGGATATTCTTTAAGATTCCCCATCAAGTAAACTACCTTTTTTGAATGATATATGCCACCCCATTGTTTAAAGAAAAACTTAGTATTTGCTTTTTTAGCGAGTTCCTTTAATTCAAGAACCCATTCTTAGCTTTCAAACATAATGGACAACTCATAAGTTAATTTTAAACTCATTTATTTCATCCAAAGAAAATCCGATCCATTTTAAACTCATATTCCGAATTAATCTATCCAGTTGCATGATCATATACTGAATCTTAGAATCGGTCTTGAAATCATAGTAGTATGCATATCCATGAACAATATTCCTTCTAATTTCTTTCAATTGCTCGCTGATATTCTCAGATGAAAGCCTATCGTTTGATAATATTTGCGGAAATAAATCAAACATTGATTTAAGTTCCTGCTTTAGAGGGAACCCTCTATCTTTTGCCTTCTTTTGTTCGAGCTTTTCGAATAAATATTCAAAAGCCATAATCTGCTCAATGAATCTTTGTGGTGTATACGGAAAACTAGTGCACGCTAAATGTCCTAAAGGAATACTCTGAGTTATTTTATTGCACGCATCCAAAGCTATGTTATTTAGTATTCTAGGAGCGTATTTCATAACATCAAATTCGCAAAAAAGAACATCATATGCAGAAGTGGATTCTTCTGAAATAAGATTACAGTATAACCAACCTGCAATGGAGCCCTTCTTATACAAAGTGATTCGCTTGAACGATATATCAGACCGTGAAAACATAAACATAGCAAATCGCTGCAAAACTATTGAAATACTATAGCATTCTTGAATTTCTCCAGAAAAAAGTGGTATTAGCACTTCACCCTTCTTGTCAAAGTCTTCCAACAAACCAAGTCGCCCATTTTGACCGATACGAAATGTCATTTCATATTGCTTGTTATCCATTTTAAACGGGACTTTATATACTTCTTTGAAATCTATGGACAGGTTGGCTCCGTTCTTTGCAAGATCCAAATAGTTATATTTGTATTTGAAAATATCATCAAGAAACGGAGACTGAACTCCAATAGTATCATAACCATCTTTCGAACTAATGCTGTCAATAAGATAACATGACAAATAGCAGGTACTACCAACAGATTGTTCGACAGAAATCCTGATTTTTTGAGACTGAGATCCAAATGTAAAACATTGTCCTGTAAGAATATAATTCTGTTTGAAGTTATACTCTTTTGTAAAATCTGACAGTAGGTCGTCATCTGTAAACAACTCCATTCTATAATTATCAATTACAAACGGAAGCCTTCCACTTTTGTAAAGAATAAAGCCTTTAGTCACATTTATCATCCCTTATATGTCAGATTTCATCGTTTCGTAAAGTGGTAGCCGTTCTTATGTTTTTACAACGAGGCATTCAAACAGGCAAAAATCAAATAGATAACACAATCTGCAATGTCTCCCAAATTTTGATTTGAGATTGATGCATAATCGATATGTCCATGTTTATACATTTTCTTATTATAAATAGATTTGCAACCGCCTGTGAACTTCGTGTTATTGCTAAAATCTGCTGCTGGCCAAACTTCCCATTGTTATAATCTGATATAGCAAAATGTTTCAGGTACGACAGAATACAATTTCCAATTTATCATATTCTTTTCCTCCATTATACTTTCATTTTTCGTCCAATACAACTAAATTTTACCAAATTGTGAATAAGGTTATGTCTATTTCCTGTTTTTCAAATCGTCGTTCCAGTCCTTTTTGACAGACTTCAAAATACTCACTTCATAAGGCCGCAGCAGCTGCTCCCGCATTTCGTCGCTTAGATTTTCCACATACATCCCTTCGGAAAGTCTTTGGAGCGTTTCCTGAATGATTGCGGCGGCTTTAACGCCGGCCTCGTCATTGTCCAGACACAAGACAATTTGATGGATGCCCGGATACTCTGACAGGAAGCGGAGCAGGGCAGGGAAAGCTGTACAGCCCAATGCAAGGTAGTTATGTTTCTGCCAGCCTTTTTCTTTATGAAGGTTAATAAAGGACAACATGTCTATGGGCGCTTCAAAGACATAGAGCCGCTCTGACCCTCCATGGTAATTAAAGAAAAAATCTTTTTCAGAGCCGTTTACATCGCCCCTGTACGGTTTTTCAGTGAGCGTTCTTTTCTGATGCGCCGCCCTTGCCTTGCCGGTGGAATCGTACCCGACAAAGACAGCGTTATGTGTGTTGGCACTCTCATAGAGGCTGCGGTTATGTACAAAGAAGGAAATGACTTCGGAATCAATGCAGCGTTCCTGCATCAGGTAGGCATAAACACGTTTCATATTGCGACTCTTACCCGGCCACACGAATGGGCGCCGTTCTCTTTCCTTTTTCAGCGTGGATCTCTCAAACTCTATTCCGTTATAATCCCTACAGTTCAGCGTACAAACATCATCCTGAAACCGCATATTGAAAAAGGTGCAGAGAAAATCAATCGCAGTCCCTTTGTCGCCGGTGGAATGGTCATAGAAAATGTGTCCCCGAAACTTTACGCTGTGGTTCTCCGCCCACATCCATTTCGTGCCGCTCCGTTCGGGCTTTTCGCCCTTTGCTTCCAGAATACTCTTAATCTCCGTATGCGCGGCCTGATAGATTTCTTCCTCTGTAAACGGAATAAATTTTGACAAGTAAATTCCCCCTTATATCATTTCTTCCTGATCGTCATATTGATGACCGTGGACTTCTTTGAGTGCCTTTTGTTTTTGTATCAGTTTGCGGTCGTGCCGGTATTTGTGTGTTGTGCTGTCCTTGATGCTATCGCCCAGACTGTACGCAAAGGCATGAAACAGTCCCATAACTGCGCTGACCGTCACTTGATTTTGAAATGCTTGAATCTTCCTGAGCTTTTCGGGTATCCACATTCGGCTCAGAAGAAAAAAGACCGTGCTCTCCAACACGGTCAACTCCGGGACGCTTCCCGACATGTTCGATCAGATTTTTTGCTTTCCCAAGATCAACGGCAAATCCCAAGCCTATTTTCGCAGCATATGAAATAAGCTCCGATGCATTCCCGATCGTCGGGTTTGCTTTAAAGTCATGATACTCCAGACCCTTTTTTGCTTCCGGGATTTCCCACAGGAGATCCGCTATGGTTTTCATCTGCTTGCTGGTCGCGGGCCGCGCGGCAACCTCGGCACTGAGCTTCAGCGGATCAAGGTTTAAGGCGGTAATTTCTTTGCCGTTCATAGAAGTCTGATTTACATTCAATTCCACACTTTCCCGCCGGCTCTGGCAATGTGAAAGTAACGGGAGTTTAAGACGATTCTTGCGCCGGCCATTTGCGGTACCTCCCATGATTTAAATTTTAAGATAAAAAGAAAACGCTCCTACAACAGCAGCAACGTCAGTATAATAAAGCTTTATTTCTAAAGATTTATATTTTGATGTTTATCTAACAGGGGCTTGATCCTTTTGAGAATAGATGTAGTTTTTGATGCTATATGATATAGCTTTTTGTTTGTCTCATGGTAGATGGCTAAGTTAATCAAATAGTGTATGGGGCTTGCGGCATAGGCCTGTAAAGCAAATTGAGGCTCGGTGGTTGCATAGATAATTTGCGCCTCACGGTCAAGGCGGCGAATTTCTTTGCCAAGCTCGATACTGCTGACCATGGGCATGACAATATCCAATATGTAGAGATGAAAGCTCTCGGTTTCAATGGTGGTCAGCAATTTATCAGGGTGAAAGAATTTTTTCACCTCTGCTTCCAATGTATGAGTAGCAAGGTATTCGGCTATATATGCGTTAAGGATTTCCAACTCTCTCGGCTGGTCGTCACAAACAGCGATTTGCAGCATGGCTACACCTCCTGCGCAGCGGCTGCAGCGCTTATAGTGACTAAAAAGATCGTTATACAAAGGAGGCGGCCAAGCTACATTAGCTTGGCCGCCTCCTTTGCGTATACAGTTTGGCCGCTATCACTTATCGGGCCAATTTACGGGGATTGCTTCAATTTGCCGCATATTTTTAAAAAGTGCTGCATGGGTACGGTCAGAAACTTATCCGTGCGGTAAATGACGGAGAGCGCCCAGGGAAATTCCGGGTTCTTCAGGTGGAGCTGAGATACACGGCCGGCGTACAGCTTGTCGATCAGGGGCTTGGGCAAAATGCTGACACCCTGATTGTTTGCAACCATCTCCAATAACAAATCCCATTGGGAACTTTCAAAAACGATGTTCGGCGTAAAGCCCGCGGCCTTGCAGCGTTCCAGCATTACATCGTAATACATATAATCCGGAGAAACCATTAACAAGCGTTCCGCCCCCAGCGCCCCGAAGTCCACGCTGCCTTTGTCTGCAAGCGGATGCTGCTTGGGGACGACCAGCACAGCTTCCGAGCGAAAAACGGTTTGACTGTAAAACTTGCTGTCTGAAAACGGTTCAATCACCACGCCCAAGTCAAGCGTTCCGTCGTCCACCCGATCCCGGATCGATTTGGAGGTGATCTCCGTAATCTGTAAGTCGATTTCCGGGTAAGCCTTTCGAAACTGATAAATCAGAGAGGAAAAATAGATTGTTCCGGCGGAAGGGGGAAGACCGAGCGTCAGGGTACCGCCCGCGCAGCGCAGCCTCTGCTCCAGTTCCTGCGTCTGCGTGTGATAATAGTCCAGCAGCTTTGTCGCGTATTCATAAAATGCCAAACCGTCCTGCGTGATCAGAAGATCCTTCGCCCGGCGTCCGATAAATTCCGCCTGAAATTCATTTTCCAGTGCGCGAATGGACTTGCTCAGGGTCGATTGACTGACAAAAAGCTTCTCGGCCGCTTTTGTAAAACTGCGTTGCTTTGCCACTTCCACATAATAAGCCAGCTGAATCATTGTCATTGGGGATTTCCACCTCAATTTTTATATTCTATTTTCATTATACTTGGAAATCCTTTGATTGCAATCCCAATTGGGGGTGCTTTTGCATGAAATTGATTCATACGGGTATGAATTTTTTATATTTTTATTCTGAAAAAACCCGTGCTATGATAATGGCTAGAAAATGCTTTGGCCAAAGCAGACGAAATTGAATGAGCTGCTTGTGTGCAGATGTATGCAAGCGAGAGGAGAGGTATTTGTGCAAGAGCAAGAGAAAAAAGTATCTTCCGCCAGAGCTGTACTGATTGAAACGGTTATGTTTTTCACATACGCGTTTTTTGCCGTGAACTGGGTTGCCGGCAGCACGCTGACGCCGCAGATTATGAAGTATTTCAATCTGCAGTCGTTTGCGTCGGCAACCTTTATTTCCAACGCCATCACCATCGCAAAAATCATCGGTAACTTCATGGCCGCCGGAATTCTGGTCAAGCTGATGCCGAAAAAGGCGATTGGCCTGGGTTCCGGGCTGATTGTCGCGGGCAGCGTAATGGCTGTGCTGGCACCGCAGTATTGGATCTTTATTTTGGGTCGTTTCATTATGGGATTTGGCGGCGCGCTGTATGTGGTTTATTTCAGCCCCGTTGTCATTCACTTTTTTGCCCCTGAAAAGCGCCCGACGGTCAATGCGCTCAATAACGTGGCCTACAATGTCGGAGGAATCATCGCAATGCTGATCGTCGGCCCGGTCATCCGCTGGATGCAGACCTGGCAGTACAGCATGGCGTTTTTCGCTGCAATCAGCGCCGTACTGTTTATCGCATGGCCGGCTTTGGGACAGGACTTTGAGCTCAACCGTTCCTCCGGTGCGGATACGGAGAAATATACCATAGGAGATGCGATCAAGGACAAAAACAACTGGTTGCTGCCGCTTACCTATTCCGGATTACTTACGTTCTACATTGTTCTGCTCAATATTTTTCCGATTTCCGGCGTAACCGCAATCAATTCTAAAACACTCAGCATCCTGGTGGCGGTCGGCGGCGTAGTCGGCTCCGTGCTGGCAATTATGCTGTCCAAGGTATACTGCAAGCGCCTGCCCGTGATCCGTTGGAGCGGTCTGGCCATGACCTTGTTTGGCGCGCTGATGTTTAACACGAAAAACGGTATGCTTTCGATGATTGCCGCCTTTGCCATCGGCGTGCTGATGTTCCTGCCGATCACCTCGCTCGTAATGATTCCGCAGGAATTGCCGAATATGTCCCCCGCAAAGCTGACGACCATTATGGGTCTATTCTGGGCGCTGTCCTATATAATCGAAACGGTTGCGTTCTATCTGATCGGTATTGTAATCGACAAATCCGGGTATTCGGCCGGACTGACCATCGCGCTGGTGATGAGCGCAACCTTCTTCCTCGGATCGTTCCTCCTTCCTGAAACAGGGCGTACGTCTAAGGAAAAGAAGCAGTAAGTATGGAAAGGAAGTTTTTTTATGAAATCGTTTGAAGAAATATACCGCGAGAAAAAAATGACCGCCGAACAGGCGCTGGAATTAATTCAGGACAACGACTATATGTTTTCCGCCCAAGCGGCCGGGGAACCCGAGGCGATTCTTGAAAAATTGCAGCACCTTAAGAAAACCGGCGTAAAAAATACGGTTCTGAACACCTGTCTGCCCCTGAAGTATTACGAGGCGTTCAAGGATCCTGAAATGAAGGGAGTTATGGCGCATAACGGCTGGTTTTTCAATGCCGGTCTGCGCGACGCACAGACCAAAAAACTGGTGAGCGACGTGCCCCAGAGTTCTACCTCCATCCTGCGCAAAACCCTTGACCGCATCGCTGGTGAAAATCGTCGTCCCGTGGTGCTGACCACCGTATCCCCAATGGATCAGCACGGCTATATGTCCCTGTCCGTCAGTGCGATTTATGAGCGGGACCTGATCAACAAGGGAGCGCTTGCCATCGTGGAGGTGAACCCCAATTTCCCCCGTACCTTCGGTGACACACAGGTTCACATTTCCGAGGTTGCGGCAGTTGTGGAATCCGACCGCCCCATCTTCAAAAGCAAGCTGGCTCCCTACACCGAAACGGATGCGACAATCGGCAGATATATTGCCTCACTGATTGAGGACGGCTCCACGATTCAGCTGGGAATCGGCAATATTCCGAATGCGGTGGCAACGGAACTGAAGAGCAAGCGCCATTTGGGAATCCACACGGAAATGTTTACGGAAACCATGGTGGATCTGATTGAATGCGGCGCAGTGGACAATTCCCAGAAGGGTTTGCTCAACGGCTACTCGGTCTGCTCCTTCACCATGGGCAGCCAGAGGCTGTACGACTACATAGACGACAATCCCTCTGTTTTGTTTAAATCCTGCACCTTTACCAACGACCCGTACACCATTGGAAAAAACAACAAATTTGTTTCGGTGAACGCCACACTGGAGGTTGACCTTACCGGCCAATGCGCTTCGGAAACGGTCGGCCACACCCAGTGGTCCGGCACGGGCGGACAGTCGGAAACTGTACAGGGCGCGCAGATGTCTCCCGGCGGCAAGTCGATTATCGCCATGCACTCCACCTATACCACCAAGGACGAAAACGGCAAAGAGGTTCTCCACTCGAAGATTGTGCCGTTTTTGCAGGAAGGCTCAGTCGTCACCACGTCCCGCAACGATACGGACTACGTGGTGACGGAATACGGCATTGCCTGGCTGCGCGGGCTAAATGTAAGCCGCCGCGTCGAAGCGCTCATCAACATTGCGCATCCGGACTTTCGCGAGGAGCTGCGCCGTCAAGCCGAGATAAACCATATTTGGTAAAAACTGTTTTTTCGCATAGCAGCATCCTCTGTTGTAGTTGTGAACGGAACAGTAAAAACGTATTGCAAAAGAAGCCCCCAATCGTAGGATCATAAAACTACGATTGGGGGTAAATTTATGTCAGAAAGCGAAGTCATCGGTAAAATATCTGGCGATATGCTACCATCGAAGCAAGTATCCATGTCTAGTCCCGGATGCCCTTATCCGATATCTCTTCGGACTGCTTTTCTCCCTGCGCCGGCTGATGCTGCTGCTTTGCCTTTTCCAGACGCTTGTTTACATCTTCACGCAAAAGCGTGTACATCACGGCGCAGAGGGGAATATTAACGAGCATACCGACAAGGCCGAACGTGTTGCCGCCGATGGTTACTGCGGCAAGCACCCAAAGGGCCGGAAGTCCCACTTTTGACCCCACGACGCGCGGGAAAATGAGATTGCCCTCCAACTGCTGAAGCACAACGAAAAATATGACATACCAGACAGCTTGGATGGGGTTGACAACCAGAATCAGCAAAGCACCGATGCAGGTGCTTAAAAACGCGCCGAAAATCGGGATCAGCGCCATAAACGCCACAATAACGGATACAAGAAGGGCATAGGGAAAACGGAAAATCTGCATTCCGATAAAGCAGAGCGAACCGAGGATGCATGCCTCCGTACACTGGCCCGCAATAAAATTGGAGAAAGCGCGGTTTGTAAGGCTGCAGATGCGTATAATAACGGTCGCCGGTCTTTGCGGCAGATAGGCGCACAAAAGCCGCTTCGACTGGGCGATCAGCTTCTCTTTCTGCGCAAGAATATTGATTGCGAAAACAAGGCCCAATATTGTCGTGATGAGCGCATGGAACAGGTTCGTGGCCACCGTGACGGTGGAGCCCACCAGCGTATTGGCCAGTTTCTGCCCGAACTGGGCGAGCATCTGGCTGATATTTGTCCAGTCAATATTGATACTGTTGACATATTTACTGATTGCCGGGTATTTTTGTTCGGTTTTGATAATGTTTGTCTGTAATTCGCTGAAAAACCCCGGTATATTGTTTGTCAGGCTGGTGATTGTGCGGACAAGCTCCGGGATCAGGATCAGCATAATTAAGGCAATAATACCGATCACGATCAGAAATGTAATCAGGATACTGACTGTGCGGCGCATTTTGGGCCAGTTTTTCGTGTATCTTCGATTGATGGGAGCAAGAAGACGTCCTTCTACCTGCCGCATCAGAACATTGAGGATAAATGAGATTGCAAGACCGAGCAGGATGGGTTCAAATATGCTGCCGATGACATTGGCAAGTTCGGAAAACAGATATAAATTTTTCAGCCCAAGGTAGAATGCAATGCCAAAGGCAATGAGCAACGCAATTTTCTTCATGTTGCTTTTATTAAGTTCCATTTTTTGTTCCTTTCCAGTCTGCTAAACGGCCTGAATAAAGAGTTCGTCTTTCACGATGACAGCATTATACCATATTATAAAAAAATAAGAAATATCAGGACGAATATCTGCCCGGAGATGTGCGGATGATTCGTCATATTTCATTCTCTTGTTCTCAATCATCGTTTTGTATGGTATTATTTAATCAAATGAGAAGACAATCATTTGGTGTGCTGTGAGCTGTCCTGTGGCGGCGGCAGGAAAAATACCATCATAAATAGAAACAGAGGATAAAATTGTGTTGTTGTTATCTGCGGAAAAAATCAATAAGAGCTACAGTGAAAAGATATTGCTTAAAGATGCCGTATTGGAAATTCAGGAGGGGGATAAGATCGGATTAATCGGGGTGAACGGTACCGGGAAAAGCACGCTTCTGAAAATCGTAGCAGGGCTGGAAACGCCGGACAGCGGCACCGTGACGAAAGCCGGAGGCGTGCGCGTGGGATATCTCCCTCAAAATCCGGTGTTTCCGGAGGGTATTACGGTGCTGGAGCAGGTCAAACACGGGATTGCGCTGCAGCAGCGGGAATCGAAGGAATATGAATGTAAGGCAATTCTGACCCGGCTTGGCATTGCCGATTTTGACGAGCCGGTCAGCCGTCTTTCCGGCGGCCAGAAAAAGCGCGTGTCGCTGGCCAGCGCACTGGTGACCCCCGTGGAAGTGCTTGTGCTGGACGAGCCTACCAACCACTTGGACAACGATATGGTGGACTGGCTTGAAAGCTACCTTGCCCGCTACACGGGCGCGATGCTCATGGTGACGCATGACCGCTATTTTCTTGACCGCGTTACCAACAGGATTGTTGAACTGCAGGACGGAAGCTTGTACAGCTATCAGGCGAATTATACGAAATATCTGGAGCTGAAAACAGAGCGGGAAGATATGGCGGCCGCCAGTGAACGCAAACGGCAGAGCCTGCTGCGCAAAGAACTGGAGTGGATTCGGCGGGGCGCGCGTGCGCGCAGCACAAAGCAGCGCTTCCGCGTGGAACGCTTTGCGGAGATGAGCGCGCAGGAAGTGAAGACGGAACAGGAAAAACTGACAATGAGTTCCATGAGCACGCGGCTCGGCAGGAAAATCATTGAAATCGATGGAATTTCAAAGTGCTACGGGGACAGACAGCTGATCCACAATTTCACTTACAACCTGCTGCGCGGGGACCGCATCGGGATTATCGGCGCAAACGGCTGCGGCAAATCAACGCTGCTAAAAATAATGCTTGGCACGGTCGCACCCGACAGCGGCACGGTTACCGTTGGAGAGACCGTGCGCATCGGCTATTTCTCGCAGGAATGTGAGGAAATGGACACCGGCCTGCGAGCGATTGACTATATCAGGGATATTTCCCCGGAGGCGGTTACTCCGGACGGTACGCTGACCGCTGCGCAGATGATGGAAAAATTTCTTTTTACAGCCGACCTGCAGTATTCCCTGATCGGCAGGCTGTCGGGCGGGGAGCGCCGCAGGCTTTACCTGCTCGGTGTGCTGATGCAGGCACCGAATGTGCTGCTCTTTGACGAGCCGACAAATGACCTTGACATACAGACGCTAACGATTTTAGAGGACTACCTCCGAAGCTTTTCGGGTGCGGTTGTTGTCGTTTCCCATGACCGCTATTTCCTTGACAAGGTTGCGGAACACATTTTTGCGTTTGAACGCGGCGGGGAGATCCACGATTATGCCGGCGGCTATTCGGACTACCTGACCTTTCAGAAACCTGAACAGGAGGACGCCGCCCCGAAGGCAAAGGAGAGCAGACCGAAAACCGCTTACCGTCAAAAGTCGGACAAGCTGAAATTTACCTTTAAGGAGCAGCGGGAATACGGCGAAATCGACGCCGTGATCGCCGGGCTGGAGGAAAAGATCGCTGAAAAGGAACGCGAAATAGCAAAAGAAGCGAGCAACTACGTCCTTTTATCCGAACTGATTGCGGAAAAGGATTCGCTTGAAGCGGAGCTTGACGCCCAGACTGAGCGCTGGGTATACCTGAACGATCTTGCCGACCGGATTGCACAGCAAAACAGCGGTGAGTCGTCCTGAATAAAAAAGGACAGCCGTCTGTGAACTGCTCCCCGTAGAATGGACAGGAATAAAGGGCCCTATCATAGGAAATCGTGAATTTATGCAGGCTGGCACCGTTTTTCATAAGGTGTCAGCTTTGTCTTTAATTGAATACGCTCGTAATTGTAAAAGCAAACATATTCATTGATAAGTTGCTTTGCCTCTTCAAAGGTCTGAATTTTCTGTCGGTAAATACATTCTGCTTTAAGAGTGCCAAAAAAGTTTTCCGCACAGGCATTGTCCAAAGGAGTTCCGGCTCTTGACATGGATGGCAGAATCGAATATTGTTTAGTTAGGCTTAAATATCCTGGTGAAGTATATTGAGCCCCTTGGTCGCTATGGAGGATCAGTCCATCAGCGACCTCTTTTTTTGCCTTTTCGATTGTTCGGAAAACTAGAGAGTTGTCCTGCTCAGTGGCCATATCATAGGCTACAATAAAATTGTCATATAGATCTTTAATCATCGAAAGATACAGCGTTCCCTGCTTTGTAAAGATGCAAGAAATATCGGTTGCCCATTTCTGATTTGGGCGGTCTGCTTTAAAATCACGACTTAGCCTGTTTTCATAAACTTGAAACTGTTGTTGTCGTTGGTAAAGCGGCCTGGGCCGTCGAATGAGAGCAAATAAATTATATTTACGCATCAGTCGCAGAACAGATTTATTGTTAATAACAAGGCCGACTTCACGCAACAGCCATAGTTTAACGCGACGATAGCCATATGTGTAGTTTGTTTTCTGCTGGCACTGAAGAATTAATTTCCCGATGATTTCGTCCTTATCGCCTTGTTCATACCTTTTCACCCATGCGTAGTACCCACTTCGGGATACGCTAAAAAATTTGCACATGATGGAAATCTGATATTTTCCACAATTACGATAGATGGCTAAGTATTTTACCGAAGCTTTCACATCCTTCCAACAGCTTGAAGAAAAGACTTATAAAGTTCCACTTCCCGTTCCAGTTCCTTGATACGCAGCTTCATTGCTTGCTCCATAGTAATAGGAGTTTTTCGCGGCCTGCCTCGGCGCATCGGCACTTTTATAACATGTTCCTTCTTCTGATTGTTTTCTCTTGTAATAATGTTTTTCACTGTTTTATACGGCATGCAAAGTCGGGCCGCTATTTCCTTCGTTGTGATTCCCTGCTCATAATGCATCTGCATGATTTTTTCAATGGTTTCTCTTGGCCTATTCTTTGCTCCCTTTACTCTGGACATGACAAAACCTCCTGTCGTAGTTATCCTACAACAGGAGGCCCTTTTCTTTCAATGTCCGTTTTCAGGGATACAGTTCACTGACGGCTGTCCTCAAATGTATTTTTAAGCGGTTTCAGCAGATTCTCGGCAGCCCTTCCCCGTACAGGACGGTGACAATCCGGACTCCTCCAATGGGGGTGTGGAGCAGTACCGTGCCGGGTTCTCCGGAAACGACCTTCCCGATGATCGCCGCGTCTTTCCCATACCGGCTGTTTTTCATGCATGCAAGTGCCTTTTGCGCGTCTTCCTGCGCTACGACGGCTGTCATCTTTCCCTCGTTGCCCATATAAAGGGGGTCAAGTCCCAGTATTTCGCAAAAGCCGTGAACCTGCGCGGAGACGGGAATCGCTTCTTCTTCAAGTTCCATGCAGCACCCGGACGCGGCGGAGAATTCATTCAGTACCGTACCCAGTCCGCCTCTTGTAACGTCACGCATAGCTTTTACCTTTACACCGCTTTTCAGCAATGTTCCCACTATCTCGTTCAGCGGAGCGCAGTCGCTGAGAATAGTGTTCTGAATATGCATCCGTTCGCTCAGAATTGCCGCGTGGTGGTCGCCCAGATTGCCGGAGAGCAGTACAACATCTCCCTCTTCGCAGGAAGAAGCGCTGAGCGAAACATTGGACGGTACAAAGCCGACGCCGGCGGTGTTGATGTAAACGCCGCCCTTGCCCTCCACCACCTTTGTGTCGCCCGCAACGATGCTGACACCGGCTTCTTTGGCGGTTTCCGCCATGGAGGCCGCTATTTTTTTCAGGTCTTCCGTATCGGCGCCCTCTTCCAGAATAAAGCCGCAGGTGAGGTAGCGGGGTGCCGCTCCGCTCATCAGCAGATCGTTCACCGTTCCGCACACGGAAAGCCTGCCGATATCCCCGCCGGGGAAAAATAAAGGTGTTACAACAAAACTGTCCGTAGTCACGGCGATTTTCTCCGCGCCGGGTACGACGGCGGAGTCCTCCATTTTGGATAAGACCGGATTGCGGAAGCTTTTTTCAAAGATATCTTCGATTAGTTCGGCGGTGGCTTTTCCGCCGCTGCCGTGTGCCATTGTTATTTTCATTATCGTTTCCTCATGTTGGTAAAATAATTGTAACAGCTTCCCTCCATGGACACCATGCAGGCGCCCTGCGGTGTCTGCGGCGTGCAGCCGGAGCCGAACAGCGGGCATTCATTCGGTGCGATGGCGCCGGTCAGAACCTGTGCGCAGCGGCAGTGGGCATTTGCGCCGCAGTCGGTGTTCAAATTGCCGCTGCCCGCGTCAAAGCGGGCGTATTCTTCCCGCAGCAACAGGCCGGAATCGGGAATCGTTCCCATGCCGCGCCACGCCGCGTCGCATGGGGTGAAATAGCTCCGCATCAAGCTTTGAGCGGTTTCATTGCCGCGCCGCGTCACCGCGGAGGGATACAGATTCATCACAACGGCTTTGCCGCGCCGTTTGACCAGCGCGTAAATCGCCGCCAGTATTTGCGGCCCTTCAAAGCCGGCGACCGCGAACGGAATACCGTATTTTTCAGATAAAGGCTCAAAAATATCGCTGCCGGTAATTACGCTGACGTGGCCGGGCGCAATAAATCCGTCCACGCCGCCCTGATTTTTGCAGATCCAGTCGATTACCGGAGGCATGGTTTTCAGCGAAGTCAGGATTTTCACGTTGGAAATCCCGGCGGAAGCCGCTTCCTTCAGAAGCATGGTGTAAACCGGCGCAGTGGTTTCAAATCCGACCGCCGCGAAAATATAGGTTCGCGCCGGGTCGGCCGCCGCCAGCTTTAGAGTGTCCAGCGGGGAGTACACCATCTCCACATGACCGCCGGCGGCTTTTGTATCATTCAGGCTTTGGCGGCTGCCCGTCACACGCAGCATGTCGCCGAACGTGACGACTACATTGCCCGGTTCCATGCAAAGCTGAACAAGCCGGTCGATGTAAGCGGTAACCGTCACGCAGACCGGGCATCCGGGGCCCGATATCAGCCGGATGGCGGGGGAGAGCATCCCGGCAATCCCGCAGCGGGAAATCTGCGCCGTATGGGTTCCGCAAACCTCCATCAGCCGGACGGGCGGCCCGTCATAAGTTTTTAAATAAGACTGAATATCCGTCATAGCTCTTCGATTTCCTTTAAAAGTTCCTCCAGCGCATTGCGGTCTTCTTCCGTAAGCACCTGCAGGATACATCCGGCGTGTACCAGCACGCTGTCGCCCGGTTTTACTTTTACCAGGCCGGCCTCCGCTTCCAGCGTATTTCCGCTGAAATCCACCGTCGCCCTTGTGCCGTTTAATTTTATGACCCTGCCGGGCAGTGCAACACACATGGCAATCTCCTTTTTGTACGCGGATTCCTGTAAAACCATCCATGCTTTATCCGCATGAAAGTACGGAGGTATCATTCTAAACGATTACAGGGGACTGTCTGTCTGCGCGCAAAGCCACGCCTGCCCCAGACAGATGCCGCCGTCATTGGACGGTACGGCGGAATTCAGGAATACTTTGAAACCGTCCGATGTTAATTGATCGAAGCAATCCTGCAGCAAAATGAGGTTTGCAAATACGCCCCCGCTTAAAGCGACGCGGTTTTCGCCGCTCTCTTCACGGATTTTCCGACAGACCGTAAGCACCGTCTCGGCCAGCGCCCAATGAAAGCCAAGCGCAATGAGATTTTTATCCTTACCGCTCTGAACGGCCTGTAAAAGCTGGCGGATAAAATCGGCCTGATCTGCTTCCCACTCGCCGTCCGGATTTTGATTGAGGGGAAAATGGAAAGAAACCGGTTCTTTTCCCGCGCTTTTAGCCGCCGCGGCCGCGTTTTCCAATGCGATGGCGCATTCGCCCTCATAGGAATTCTCTTCCCTAATGCCAAGCAGGGCGCTCACCGCGTCGAACAGCCTGCCCATGCTGGAGCTTTTCTGCGTATTGACCCGATGCTTCAGGGCGGCTTCCACAAACGGGAAACGTTCGCTTCCCGCTCCTTCACCCGCGGCAAAGCGATAGCAGTCGGCAGTCAGCACGGCGTTTTTTGCCGCCGCGTCCCCACCGCAGAGCAAAACGCGGCTGAGATGCGCGCACCGTTGAAAGCCCGCGCCCCGGCAAAGCAGAAATTCGCCGCCCCAGACGGTTCCGTCCGTGCCGTAGCCGGTACCGTCGAATATCACGCCGATACAGCCGTTCAGACGGTGCTCCGCCATAACGGAGGCCGCGTGTGCGTGGTGATGCTGGACTGGAAGCGGGCTGTCCAGTCCAAAGTTTTTTGCCAGCCTTTGCGCGAGCGCGGAGGACTGGTAGCCGGGGTGCAGGTCGCAGGCAATCCGCTGCGGCGAAATTCGCAGCAGCTGCTCCATATGCTTCAGGCCGTGTTGATAATTTTCATATACCCGGTAATTTTCCAGATCGCCGAAGTACTGGCTCAGATAGGCGCGGTCGCCGCTGAGCAGGCAAAAACTGCTTTTCAGGTCGCCGCCCATGGCGAGAACCGGCTGGTCTGCGCCTTGCTCCAGTATAACGGGAATGGGAACATAGCCCCTGCTCCGGCGGATAACCTGTGGCACCGAGCAGGCGACCCGACCGACGGAATCGTCCAAAGGGGTCACAATCCTGCGCGTGTTGTACAGCACTCCGGAAAGATAGGGGATATTTAATTGTATGATATCATCATCATTAAAAATAATCGGTTCAGAGGTAAAGTTTCCGCTTGTCACAATCAAAGGACCGCAGGCATCCGTCAGCAGCTGATGCAGCCCGGTACAGGGAAGAAACGCACCGAGAAAACGGCTTTCTCCACAAACTGCCGAACAAAATCCGGTTGATTTTTTGTTCAGCAGTACGATGGGGCGAGCCGCAGACAATAACATATTTTCTTCATCCGCATTCACATCACACATTTCGCGAATGCTTTCCAAAGTGGGAAACATGACGGCAAAAGGCTTTTTTTCCCTTCCCTTCAACAGCCGAAGGCCTTCCACCGCAGCTTCATCCGTGGGGGAACAGACAAACTGATATCCGCCCACGCCCTTTACGGCAAGGACGGCCCCTTCTTTCAGAAGTGTGATTGCCCGCTCAAGAGCGTCCTGCTTTTCAAATTCGGTTCCGCCGGCCAGCAAAATCAGCTGCGGCCCGCAGTTATGGCAGGAAACGGTCTGTGCGTGGCATCTGCGCCCGGCTTTGTATTCCTGCGCGCAGTCGGGGCACATGGAAAAATCTTTCATGGTTGTGGTTTCACGGTCGTAGGGGAGGGTGTCCATAATGCTGAACCGCGGCCCGCAGGAAGCGCAGCTGATAAACGGATATCCCCGGCGCCTGTTCTCCGGCGCGTACAGCTCTTTTTTGCATTCGTCGCACATCGGCAGATCCGGCGGAATCATCGGGGTTTCTTCCTTATCCTGCGCGGCTTTGCCGCTTTTCAGAATCACAAAACCGTCAAGCTGCTGTTCCGCCGTCGGCGCGGTGTTGATTTTTACCACCTGCGCGCCGTCCGGGCTGCTTGTATGAAGGCAGTGCAGAAATTCCTCCACGCGCTGCCGCTCACCGGAGGCGGTGATTTCCACAATACCGCCGCTGTTGCGTACCGTACCCGCAATTTCAAGCCGGCGCGCCAGGCGGGCGACAAACGGGCGGTAGCCTACGCCCTGTACAATCCCGTAAACGGTAATGAAAACGGTCATTTCATTTCAATGCTTTCAATTTTCACTTCTCTGCCTATTTCGCTCGGTTCCCCCTGGGTGCCGCATTTCGGGCAGGCAAAGTCAAAACGTTTGCGTTCAAACAGCTCGTTGCATGTGGGACAGCGCAGCTTGGATTTTATCGGGTGGATTTCCATTTCGGCGCCCTCGCAGACGGTGCCCTTGGATAAATCCTCAAAATACATCTGAATGCTTTCTCCCGAGTATCCGGAATCTTCACCCACTGCAATATTAATTTTAGTCACCTTGTTTTTACCGGCTTCTTTTGCCTTTTCCGAGGCTTCCTTCAGAAAATCGGCAGCCTTGTGATAATCATGCATAACAACTTTTCCTCCTGTTTCTTCTGTGTTCCGTTAATTTTATGATGCGTTCTGATTTTCTTCCGGCGTCTGGCAAATGGTATCGACTGTCTTATGTTCCGCGGGCTGCGTATAGCTCTGATGCATGGAAAGGCAGTTCTTGGGGCAGCTCTCCACACAGTAGCCGCACTGAATGCAACTGAACCGCTGGATGGACCAGCTTTTTTCCGCACGGTTGACCGTGATGGCGCCTGTCGGGCACTTTTTGGAACAGAGTCCGCAGAAGACGCAGGTGTCAATGTCGTTTTCAATATGGCCCCTTGTGCGCTGCGGATATACCCTTTCCTGCTGCGGGTAAAGCCGGGTGGCCGGCTTGGAAAATAAATTGTGAAGCTCGGTTTTTGCAAAAGTCAGTAATTTCATTATTATGTCACCTCTCGGTACAGCTGATGCACGGGTCGATTGTCAGGATTAAAATCGGCACGTCGGCAAGCTGGCAGCCTTTCAGGGTCTCCAGCATGCCCGGCAGATTGGCAAAGGTAGGGGTGCGCACGCGCATACGGTCCAGAAACTTCGTTCCGTTCGCCTTTACGTAGTAAATTGCCTCGCCGCGCGGCTGCTCCACCCGCATGAAGTATTCTCCGTCGGGAAAGCCCTTGACCGGCACGGCGACTTCTCCTGTCGGAATTTTTGCCGCCGCCTGACGGATGATGTCGATCGACTGGAAAATTTCGCGGATGCGCACGTCGGTACGCGCGTAGCAGTCGCCGACGTCGCTGGTAATCGGCTCGAACTCAAGGTCGGGGTAAGCGGCGTAGCCAAGCTTGCGCGTGTCGTAACTGATGCCGCTGGAACGCATAAACGGACCCACGGCGCCAAGGTCGAACGCCTGCTGTCTGGTCAGAAACCCAACGCCCTGCAGACGGCTGTTGACAGCCGTGTTGTTCAGGAATGTTTTTGCCAGTTCCTTCAGATTCCGTTCCATATCCGCGAAAATGCCGAGGAATTCGCGAATCATATCGTTATCCATATCCTTGCGCTGGCCGCCGATTTTATTCACGGAAAAAATTACGCGGCCGCCGGTGGAATACTCAAACATATCCAGCACCTTTTCGCGCATTCTCCATGTTTCCATGAACAGGCTTTCAAAGCCAAACGCGTCGGCAAGCAGACCAAGCCATAAAAGATGGCTGTGAATCCGCGACATTTCACACCAGATCGTTCTCAGGTATTTGGCGCGGGGAGGAATTTCCGCGCCCATAATATGCTCCACCGCTTCACAGTAGCCCATGCCGTGCATAAAACTGCAAATTCCGCAGATACGCTCCGCGACGTAGACATATTCATTAAAATCTTTTTTTTCCACCAATTTTTCAAGGCCCCTGTGTACAAAACCAATGGAGGGAATCGCCTCTACCACCTTTTCGTCTTCCAGCACCAAATCCAGATGAATCGGTTCCGGAAGTACCGGATGCTGGGGACCGAACGGTACAATGCTGCGTTTGGACATCTGGTATCACTCCTACATTTATTTAAAAGGCGTTTTCTTCTCGGTGCGGTAAAGGGTACCTTTATAATCGAGGGAAATCATTTTGATCGGCACGCCGAAAAGATCGTGAATTTCGTTTTCATACAAAAAGGATGCCGGGTAAATGTGGCTGATGCTGGGAATTTCGGTATCCTCGCCGATTTGAAAGCGCAGGCCGTACAGGTCGAAGTCCTTGCCGAACGAATACGTAAGCTCATAGCCGTCTTTTGTTCTTGTGGAACAGATCTGCACCAGGCGGCAGTTGCTGCCTTTCATTTTTAAAACTTCTTCCAGCAAAGATTCATGGGAGATGGGAATAATAATATTTTCCGGCATGATTAAGCCTCCTTGTGCAGCGCGGCGGCGCTGATTTGCTTGCGCTCGCGTTTTTTATCCAGAAGCGCGATTGCCTTGACCACGCCGTCAATAATCGCTTCCGGCCTTGCGGCGCAGCCGGGGACGTAGATGTCCACCGGGATTACCTTGTCCACACCGCCCAGAATGTTGTAGCAGTCCTTGAAAATGCCGCCGTCACAGGCGCAGATGCCGACCGCGACGACAACCTTGTTTTCCGGCATTTGGGAATAAATCTGTTTTACCACCATTTCGTTCTGACGGTTAATGCCGCCGGTGATCAGAAAAATATCGGCATGCTTCGGGTTGCCGGTATTGATAACGCCGAAGCGTTCAACGTCATAAACGGGGGTCAGGCAGGCCAGCACTTCAATGTCGCAGCCGTTGCAGCTGGAACCGTCGTAATGCAGGAGCCATGGAGATTTTGATATTTTCATCATGCGCTAAAGCACCTTCCTTATTGAATCAGCGTCAGTATCAGCAGGTTAATGCCGCCGGCGATCAGGGTCACCAGCCAGGTGGAACTGAGCATTTTATCCCATTTTACACGGGGGAAAATATTGTCGGCCAAAATTTCAAGGAAGTAGGAGACGATGCAGACAAGCACCGCCGCCGGGATGCTCCACCACTGAAGGTTGATGATGAAAAGACCCACAAAACCCAGCAGAAGGACATCTTCATACCAGCCCGCCAGCTCGACCAGCGCCAGAATGTTCCCGGACAGCTCCGTCGTAAGGCCTTTTACCATCTCCTGATGGGCGTGGTGCGAGGTGCTGATGTCAAACGGCGATTTGCGCAGCTTAATGGCAAGAATATAAAGGAACCCGAAGAACATTCCCGGAAGAACCGCAATGGCGGAAGTGCCGCTGTGCACAATGTCAATGACATTGAAGCTGCCGGTCGCAATATAAAACCCGATAGCCGCAAGAAGCATCATCGGTTCATAGGCCATCATCTGCATCAGTTCCCTCTGCGCGCCCATAGCACTGTAAGGGGAATTGGCGGAAGACGCCGACATGATTAAAAACACCTCTGCCAGCGTGAGCGCAAAGAATACGAGCAGAAGATCGCCGCCCGCAAAAAAAATACATCCGGTAAAGACAACAAAGACAAAGAACCCGCCAACCAGAAAATCCTGTACGCCGTTGACAACGACCGATTGCTTTGAAAAAAGCTTAAATAAATCGTAGAAGGGCTGAAGAAGCGGCGGCCCCTGACGGCCCTGAAGCCGTGCGCTGACTTTACGGTCAAATCCGGAGAGCAGCCCGCCGATGAGCGGCGCGAAAATTATAAACAGTACAATTTTCACTAAAGTCTGCATATTACATCACACCCCCAATTGCGACAATCATCAGTACGATTAAGTCCGCCGAAGCGAGAACCAGGGACGGCTTTAATATTTTCTTTTCTCCAAACAGATCTTCCATGTACCAGTTTGCAAGGTACATGGATTTTTCCTGACCGAAGGAGTCTGTAAAGTGGCGGTCGTCGCCGGCATTGGCGCCGCCCATATAGGATATCACAATCTTGTTTTTCTTGCCGAAGGTAAGCAGGCGAACCATCACGGGCAGGATCAGCATGGTGCAGAGCATCAGGAACATAATTTTAAGATCGCTGCTGCTGATGAGCGTCGTAATGGTTTCATGGAACATCTTTACTAGGAACGGCTGCACCAGATAGGTGGACAGCAGCGGGAAAAACAGGCAAAGGGCAATCACCAGAAACGTCAGGGCATAAATGGAAAACCATTCGCATTTTTTAAGGGTGTCGCGCAGGCGCTCGGAGCGGTGGATGACCGCGACCAGCTTGCCAAGCCACTTTCCCCAGTAAAACAGGGTGCTGGCGCTTCCGAATATCAGAAAAATAACCAGCCAGATGCTTTTGGAATCCACAAACGCCTTGAGCGCCGCCCATTTTGAAATCAGCATGCCGAAGGGCGCCAGAAACATACCTGAAATTCCTACGATCATGACGAAGGCGAGTTTGGGAAGCTTGACGATCAAGCCGTGCATGTCTTCAATGTTGCGGCTGCCCGTGCTGTTCTCCACCGCGCCCACCGAGAGGAACATCAGTGATTTTGAAACCGCGTGGAACACCAGAAGCAGGATGCCCGCCCACACGGCCTCGTGCAGACCCACGCCCGCACACGCGGTAATCAGCCCCAGATTGGATATGGTGGAGTACGCAAGCACCTTCTTGCCGTCGCTTTGCGAGATGGCAAGAAGCGAGGCTGCAAAAAACGTAAAACCGCCGATTGTCGTAACCATAATTCCCGCCAGATTCCCGTTGAGCGCGGGAGAAAGGCGGATTAGCAGATACACGCCGGCCTTGACCATCGTTGCCGAATGAAGCAGCGCGGAAGTAGGCGTGGGCGCGACCATCGCACCCAGCAGCCAGCCGGAAAACGGCATCTGGGCGCTTTTGGTTAAAGCCGCAAAAGCAAGAAGGATCACCGGAATGATCGCAATTTGCTTTCCCGTACCCAAAGTGACCAGATCCTGAATATTGGCAATATCCAACACGATGGAAGAGTACAGAATGGCGCACGCAAAACCGAGGCCGCCCAGAAGGTTCATCCATAGCGCCCGGAAAGAGTTGCGGATTGCCTCCTCCGTCTGGTTATAGCCGATCAGCAGGAAGGAGCAGATACTGGTGATCTCCCAGAAAAAATAAATCCAGGTAAGGTTGCTGGAAAAGACCAGTCCGAACATAGCGCCCAAAAACACGAAAAGCATGGCAAAGAAAAAGGACGACCGGTCCCTGTACTCCGGGTGATGTACGGTGTATTCCTTCATATATCCGACCGCGTAAACGCAGATCAGACAGCCCACCACGCCGATCACCATGCACATAATAATGGTCAGGTTATCCACGGCAATAGGATCCCTGCCTTCCACAGCCAGACCGGAAAGCTCCATCCAGGCAATGGGGATGGTCTGTGCCGCCGAAAGCAGAGCGACGTAGTACTTTTTATATCGAAAAGCATAATAAAACACAAGGCCCATCAAGCCGAACTCGGCCAGAAGAAAGATTTTGTCGAGCAGCTGGGTATCCACAAGATAGGATTGATCGTTCCCGCTGCACAGAGTGCTTACGGAAAAAGCCGTTACCACCGCGACGATGAAAATGCAGCTTGCAAATACGAAGCGGTCACGCAGTTTTCCGGGCTTGCTTATTGATAGAATCAGAGCTGCGACAAAAGGGAAAATAATTAGAGTAGCTGTCATTCCTAAACCACCATTTCTCCACATCAACTTTTCTGTCGGCTACACCATATACACAACACTTTTCCCCAAAACAATGAATAAATGTTGTTTTTGCAACAGAAGCAGTTATAATAATAATCAAAATTTTGCAGATGCGCAAGGTCAATATTTACCCTTTTTAGCAAAATTTTGAAATGGATTTTATCTATAATTTTCAAGGTATAAATATCTTTATACAGGAAAATTAAGTTTTGTGACGATTAGGTTAACAGGGGAATTATTTTTCCACCAGACGATCTTCTTTTAATGCTGGTCGCTGAATTTCCGGGTTGCCGCCATTAAAATCCGGCATCTCCGGACAGCACGGATGAAATTTGAGAAGCGGGTATTCCCCGGTAATGGGGTTCCGGTTCTGATAATCCGCATAAGCCAGACAGTGCTCGGAATACAGCAGGGCGTAGCCCCTCCTGATTCCTTTGGCGGGCCGGTTCGCGTTGTTGTCCTCCAACTCGCGGATGGTTTTGCCCAGCGCTGTGTCCCGGACGCGCAGAACGGGCGGAAGTTTGCCGGAAGAATTGGTTGACAGGCGGTCGCAGACCATCCTGTCGCGCAGGACATCCGGATTGATATCGCTTTGTCTGCTGAAAAAGTCAAATGCCAGGGCGGTATAATCATCCAGCGGAATCCGATCCGTCCCCTTTTCAGCGGCAAATTCACCAAATCTGCAGAACAGTTCAAACGGGGTCATGCCGCCCTTTTCCAATAAATACGCCAGTGTCCTGCGGAAACGGCCGCTGTTGGAAAGGCGCTCCAGAGCATCCTCCGTATGATGCAGCAGGGAAAGCTCTTCGCGGGACAGCCAGGGGGTTTCCGTCACTTCATACGGCGGCTGCTCATCATAGCTGCACGGGAAGGCTCCGGGATTTTCCCGCATAGGCGCGCCGTAAAGGAGCTTTAAAAAGCCGAGCTGCAGCATGTTTGGCCCGAGAGAATACGCGGTGTTAAAGCTTTCGGCAAAGCTGTCAAGATTTTCATAGGGCAGTCCAGCAATCAGATCGATGTGAATATGCATATTCGCGTTGGCTGCGATGCGCCGGATATTCTTTTTCAAACGCGATACGTCGGTTTTCCGGTTGATGGCGGCGAGTGTTTTCGGATTGAAGCTTTGCAGCCCGATTTCAAGCTGCATCGCGCCGACCGGCGCTTCTGCAAGGACATCCAGCGTTTCTTCATCAAGAATATCGCCCGCAATTTCAAAATGGAAACAGACTCCGTCTGGAATGGCGTTCCCGTAGTTTTGAATAATAAAACGAAACAACTCGACGGCCCGTTTGCGGTTGGCGTTAAAGGTGCGGTCCACCAGCTTTACCGTCTGTGTGCCGCTGTTTGCCAGCAGCAGCAAATCTTTTTTGGCCCGCTCCAAATCAAAGAAGCGTGCGCCGCCGCACCGCCCGGAAAGGCAGAATGCACAGGAGTACGGGCAGCCACGGCTGGTTTCCAGATAGGCAATGCGCCCCTTTAACGAGTTCAGATAGGTTTGCGTGTAAGGGGAGGGCGGGTTGTTCTCCGGGGTATAGGGCGGTACGGTCACCGCCTGTCCGTCCCTTCGGAAACAGACGCCGGGGATGTTTTCCGCCGCTTCTCCGCGGCTGACTGCGTTCAGCAGGAGGGCGAAAGGCTTTTCCCCTTCACCGGAAATGACGTACTGTACCAGCGGCTCTGCACACAGCAGTTTTTCCGCGCAGTAGCTGACTTCCGGCCCGCCAAAAATAATGACGGCGTCAGGCAGCCGGCTTTTTACCAGACGCACCAATTGCTTCGTAGCGGAAATATTCCAGATGTAACAGCAAAAACCGATTGCCTGCGGATTCCGTGCAATAATGCGCTGTGCGACGTCTTCGACTCGTTCGTTGATGGTACCCTCTACCACTTCCGCGGCGATTCCGGGGCCGCAGTAAGCGTCCACTCCCGCCGATAGGCACCATGGTGCGAGTGAGGAATGAATATATTTGGAATTTAAAGCGCAGATGACTGCGGTTAACGTATTTTTCATGATCGATGCCCTTCTGTTCCGCCCATTCTGTTTTATCCGGCGGATGTGTCTATTATACCATAATTCCACTGCACCGTCAGGATGTTCTGCCGTCGTGTATCGGCCTCGGTAAGGGAAAAGGCTTTGCGGATGCAAAGCCGCAAAGCCTTTTCATTATATAGCATATTTTGTATTGCGATTGAACGATTAGAATTCTGCTTTCCACAGGCCGTGCAGATTGCAGTACTCATAAACCGTGCCGGATGCAACCTCATTGAATTCCGCCTTGGGTTCCATGCCCGGTTTCAGGTAGACAATTTCCACCTTGTCTTCGGTTGCGAGGGCAATCCACTCAATGTGATGTTCGGGGAGCATCGGATGCAGAACCGAACCGACGGATACCTTTAGTTTGCCGCCTTCTCTGGTGATGACCGGAACATGCTTTTCCTGTGCGGCATCTGTGGAGTTTGCCTCCAGCTTTGTCATTGCCTGACCGCAGCAGGTGAGCGTTCCGCCGCCTTTTTTCATCAGCGCCACCATATTCCCACATAATTCACAACGATAAAAATCAACATTTGACATCTTACATTTCTCCTTTATTATTATAATATTTTTAGCAAAGTAATTTTAGATCGGCAGAGTTTCTTGCTGTTTCCCCAACATAGGCGGGGAACTGTCAACTTTTCATATTGACCGTTTTATTCAAAAGCCACGACGGCTTTTTTTTGCTTGATGCGGGGCAGCGCTGTTTCAAGAACACGGAAACGGTGGTTCAGATCTTTTTGTTCCAGATAGGCGGCCGCCAGATCCTGCCCGATTACCAAATCCATATATCTGGGCTCGGAGCAGACGAGAACCGCTTTTCCGGTACCCAGCTCCGGTGTGCTGAAAACATTGCCCTTCAGCAGCTTGCTGATCCGTTCAATTTCCAACAAGCCGGTTCCCGGCTGTATCCGCTGTAGCTTCATGTAAAGATCCGGGCTGACAGTCAGCGCGTAAGTGCCGTAAATACCGTTTACTGTAAACCATTCCAGGCCGGCGACAATGTCGGAAAATGCATTCTCATCGGCGGACCAGTCCGTTTTCTTAATCCTGTGGATTCCGGATGCCGTCAGCAGACCCTCGTAACCGTTCTCTTCACTGCCGAAAAAGATGAGATGATCCTCTTTTCTCGCACAGGCTTCGGCGGAATAAGCCGCGTTGGAAAGATCTGCCGGATAGCCTGCTTTGCTGTCGCTTTCCAAATCTTTCGCCAACAGGGTGAAGTCGTCGTATACGGTGGGAATTTCAACGAATTTTCTGCCTTTTGTGGTTATCAGGCCGTCTGCGGCCGCTTCGTCAATCGAATTGGCATCGTCAATCCGGATACTTTCCGCTCCGACTCCAAGCGGACCGTAAATATGCAGGAATTTTCTTCCTGTTAAGACGCCGCGCGCCGCGCCGATAACTTCAGAATCAATTTTCTCCCATAAACCTTGTGATACTGGTGAATTTTCTCTTGATAAGTAACTCATGAATAAAAACCTCCTGTCATTGATATGTTACTGGTTCAACAGCCCGCCCACGGTTGTTTTGCCGTCCGTAGCGGCGGTCTGCTCAGCTGGCGGGCTGATCAGTCCCAATCCGTCGAGCATTTCCTTGACTTCCGTTTCTCCGGAAGCGAACCATTCGGCTTCTTTCGGGTCCAGTGCCCGGAGCAGGGTCATCAATTCCCCGACATGCGCTTTTTCCTCATCGCGTATGTCGCCGATTACCTCTTTGGCCATCACATCGTCCGTAGCCTGCACATGCGCGTCGTAAAGGTAAATCGCCTCCAGTTCGCCGGCAATATCAAGCCGGATTGCCTGAACAAGTTCTTCCTTTGTCATTTTTCGTTCAACATTACCCTGAAACGGGTTTGCAAAAGCTGGCATCTGTTTGACCTCCTAAATATTTAATAATAATAATTGTTACTGTTTTTGCTATCTATAATATACACCCATTTTTTTCATAATGCAAGTACCTGGAGCAAAAAAAATATAATTATTTATCGTTTCTTTCGATCACCATAATCATTAAGTTTGTTTTCACTCTTGCGGTTTTTGGAATGATTCATTATAATATAAATAAATATGGAAGATTCTTCCCCCTCAATTGCAGATTCGGTGCGGTTGAGGGGAATTATGTCCATTTTTGGGGAATCGTACGCTCTTCACAAATTAAAAAAACAACCGATATAATCATATAGGGCAAAATATAAAACCAAAATGGGCTTGGTTTGTTTACAGAGGAGGAATTTATTTGAAAAAGATCCTTTCAATTTTGTTAACGCTGGCGGTGATTGTCATGTCGGTGCCGGTGGCTGTTCACGCGGCAACCGATTTGGAAATTGTTGACAAGCACGGCGCGAAAACTTATAGGGGAAATGCCTCCGCCTGGAGTGCCAGGTGGAATGAGGATAATTTTACGGAGGTTACGAATCAAGACGTTCCTGTTTCCGGAAACCTGACCATTAAAGCGGGAGACATCAAGGACGTTGAGGTGTCCGGGAGCAGCAGCAAGCTGATCATAACCAGCGGCAATATGAACAATGTTGTCTGTGAAGGTACGGTGGATGTCTCCGGCGGAACCATCGGTTCCATTGAATCAAACGGAAACATGACGCTGAAGGGCGGAACCATCAAACGCGACGCCCAATCCTATCAGAAAGTAACGATCAACGGAAATGTAACTGTGAAGGGTTCCGTAATTGGCGAGGAAGTGGTTTCCTCCGGCAGCACGGGGGGGACGATTTCGGGTTCCATACAGGCCGGAAATTCGATAGAATTAACCGGGAACTCGCTGAAGGTGAAAACGCTCGACGGCGGGGATCTTGCTGCGCTCAGCCTTAAAAATTACGACGGCAAATTGCCCGAAATCAAAAACATGGGTTCTATTATGGTGGACGGCAGCAGTTCGGTAACGGCGAACGGAAATGTGGAAGCGGGAAGTTTAACCATTGCGCAAAAGGGGGAATTTGTAACCACCGCTTTGCTGGAACTGAATACGCTGACAGGACCCGGTACGCTCTCTTTTAACGCAGGGAAATTAAAGATTCACAGCGGGATTACAGGAAAACCTCTCCTCAATTTCAACAATATCGTCCGGGACGGCGTTACGGCGTTTAAAGCGGACAGGGGTATGGTGGGCGAAAACGATGTGCTTTTATATGATTTTGAGCTGAAAAAAGAAACGTCCAGCAGTGATGACGACATTGACGAATTTATACTAACCCGTACCCTGAAAGAAGGAATCACGCTGAATCAATCAACTCTTGCGGTGAACGGGAAAACGCCCGGTACCGTTAAGGCAAGTGTGAAACCTTCCTTTTCGGAGTTTGCGGCAGGAACAAAGGTCGTATGGGAACTGCACGGGGAAACAAAAGGGTTTACCATCAGTTCAAACGGGCTGACCTGTAATGTATCCGCGAATTCTTCCGCAACGGGTTCCTACAGAGCGACGCTGCTTGCCTATCTTGTGGACGGCAAAGGGGACAGGCTCACCGATTACAGGTCCGATTCCTGCATTCTTACTTACGGCGCGCCATCGGAGCAGACCGGTTCCGGAATAACCCTTGACACCTATACCGTCACCATCGGAGCGGGAAGCACCTACTGGGTTCTTGCCGTTACGGATGCCAAAACAGCACCGGTCGCCATATCCTACAATTCTTCCGTTGCAACGGTGGGCGCCGGCGTCGCATACAATAAAGATGGAAAAACCGGCTGGCTGTATCCTGTCACCGGGGTGGCAAAAGGCGGGGTGACCATCGATATCGGCGGGCAGAAGATGGTAACGACCATTGCTGCGGGCAGCATTGTGGTCGATACCGCTTCCTATACCATGAACCCCGGCGGAAAATATTATATCGGTGTAAAGATCAGCGGAATTGACCGGAAGAACGTAGATGTTCATTCACAAACCGCCAGTACCACGGTTCAGTACGCGGGGAAAAATAAAAACGGGCTGGATTTATACGTGGTGACTGCCGGGCAGGCAGGCGCCGGGGCAGTGGTTTTTGAAATTATCGGCGGCCAGTCGGTACAGACGAAGATCAGCGTGGAAAACGGCGTCACACCGCACGGAGTAAGCGGCAGACTGATTGCCGCGGCATAGCGGTATATGCGGAGTATCGGCTGCAGCAGAAACAATAAAGAGCATATCCGGAGAAGCCCGTAAAAAGGTGATTTCCGCATATGCTCTTTCCGTTTTTCATAATTTTTAAAAATTCAATCCGCAGAGGAAGAATTTGAGAATTTTGTGTTATAATATAAATAATTTTCAAAAGAAAAGGAATTAAGGAGAAAGTATGCTTTCGTTCAAACCAATAGACGCTGACAATATTAAGTGTTTATCAAAGTATTTTGAGTATCAGAAATTCAGGACCTGTGATTATTCCATTGCAGGAATCTTTATGTGGCGAAAATTTTTTTACAGCGAATACGCCATTTACGAGGATATGTTGCTTTTTAAAGTTACATATATCAACGGGGCAATCGCCTTTACCCTTCCGGTCGGGCCTGGTTCGACCGAAAAAGCGTTGTTACAGCTGGAGGATTATGCAAGAGAAAATAAAATCCCGCTTTCTTTTTGCACAGTACCTGAGGACGGGCTGGCTTTGCTGGAGAAACGATACGACGGCAGAATGACCCATACGGAAAACCGTGACTGGTTCGATTATCTGTATTTATGCGCCGATATGCAGACGTTTGCCGGAAGAAGGTTCAGCGGGCAGCGGAACCATATCAATAAGTTTAAGAAACTGTATCCCGGTTACCGCTATGTTGCGATTGACAGCGAAAATCTGGAAAGAGTGATTGCATTTTTCGGCGATTATGCGGAGGACCATGTTAAGGAAAATCCGATTGCTAAAGAGGAATCCTTCCGCGCAAAAGAAATTTTGCCGTATTTTGAGCAATTTGGGCTCCGGGGTGGGTTTATTGAAGTGGAAGGAAAGATTGTTGCCTTTTCCGTGGGGGAAATTGTGGGGGACACCCTGTTTGTCCATATTGAAAAGGCGCTTAAGGAATATGAAGGCTCCTATCAGGTGATGGTCAGAGAGTTCGCCGCCCATGAGGCGACGGACGAAGTGACGTATATCAACCGGGAGGAGGATATCGGCGACCTCGGGCTTAGAACCTCCAAGCTTTCCTATCATCCAGTGCGTTTGCTTGAAAAATATTTTGTGACGGTGGAGGCGTCGGCATGGATATAACTGAAATTTCAAAAGCCGATCTGGAGCAGACCGCCGTTAGAAACAGGATTCTTGCGAGAAGCATCAGGACGAATCACCATAAGCATTGAAGAGACTATCAACTTCATTAAAAGAACGGGTGGGATATCAATGGATGCAGCGCAGAGGCGTCAGAAAATTCTCGGCATTTTGAAGCAAAACTCGCAGCCTGTCAGCGCGAGTACCATTGCCAATCAATTTAAAGTAAGCCGCCAGATTATTGTGGGCGATATTGCGCTCCTGAGGGCGGCGAATGTCGCCATATCGGCTACGCCGCGGGGCTATATTCTGGTTGACGGCAGCAAAGAAACAAACCAGATTACCAGGACGATCGCATGCAGGCACAGCAGAGAGAATCTTGCGGAGGAACTGTACGCGATTGTGGACAACGGCTGCGGTCTGATCGACGTGATTGTGGAGCATGCGGTTTACGGGCAGATTTCAGGCCAGCTGCACATCTTCTCACGTTACGATGCCGATTGCTTTCTGGAAAAGCTGGCAAGAGATCACGCCTCGCCGCTCTGCGACCTGACCGGCGGCGTGCATCTGCATACCATCTCCTGCCAGTCGGAGGATGCCTATCAGAGGGTTCTCGCCGTTCTGAAAGAAAAAGGAATTTTATTTTCAAAGTAATACTCTCTTGACAAACGCTGAACTTTTCTTTACAATACTAATTACAGGTGTCAAGACATATGTAAAGATAAAATTAGACGATTGTTAAAGAGGGAATAATGTGAGAGATCGTGAAACGAAGTTGATCAGTCTGGTCATAGCGGCGCTGCTGTGCGCAATCGGTATTGTCATACCCATGTTTGCTCCCAAAATTATTTTGGAGCCGGCTTCCTTTACCCTTGCCAGCCATGTGCCGATTTTTATCGCCCTGTTTATTTCACCGCCGGTGGCGGCCGCCGTATCCATTGGCACGGCGTTTGGATTTTTATTTGCCGGGTTCCCCATTGTAGTCGTACTCCGTGCTTTCAGCCATGTGCTTTTTGCAATAGCAGGTGCATATATCCTGAAAAGGAAGGAAAACATGCTTGCCACTTTCGGAAAATCCGCGCTGTTTGGACTGACCCTTGCGCTGATTCATGCCGTCAGTGAGGTTGTGGTTGTTACTTTGTTTTATTTTGGAAACAGCATGCCGAAAAATTATTACGCGAACGGATATTTCATGTCCGTCATCCTGCTTGTGGGAGTGGGCACCATCGTTCACAGCATGATTGATTTTGGTATTGCCCTGTTTGTGTGGAAGCCGCTGAGCCGTGTGGTCCAGATTCCCGTCAGCGCGAAGGTTGTTCTGAAAAAGGAAGCAACTGTAAAGTAAAAATACTTTTTAAAGTCCTTTCGCTTCACGATTCTGAGGCGGAGGGACTTTCTGCATTTGAGCGCCGGCTCCTTGTCTGTATTTCCGCACCGATTAAAATAATCAGGGGAAAAATGATTTCGAAGGGAATCGCATAAATTGTATAATACTTAATAAAGTCCATCATTTCCAGCGAATTTGTATAAAGCATGCCGGACAGGGTGGCCATGAGCAGGCTGCAGGGAACCACATACGGTTTCTGGTCGGGGGCATTCAATAGCTTGGTAAGTCCCAATGAGGCCGTGTAAAGGCAAATCGAGCTTTTAATAAAGCCTGTGAGCATCAGATTAATGCCGATCAGAACCTCAACGCGGGAAAAAAAGTCGCCGATGGAAATGATACTGACGGTTTCATAGGACGGAAAGTAAAACATGGTTGCGGACGGAAAGCCAAGCACAAGAATATTTCTGAGGTTCACAAGCAAGAGGACTGTCAGAGCTAACGCAAGCCCTTTGAATAGAAATCTGGACACATGCGTATGGGTATCAAACGAAGAAAACAAAGACAGACAGATAATCGCTTCGCCTAAAGGCAGCGTGAAGAGGGTAAAGGCACCGCTGAACAGAGCTTTCAGATCCGTATTCAGAATTGGCTTCAGGTTGCTGATGTTCATGTCTTTTATCGCTATCAGAAAAGTAATGACAACGGAAGTCCCCAATATGGGCCAGGTGTATTTTGACATTCTGCCTATCGTTTCCGGGCCGCTTTTTACCATCCAGATGGATAAAAGAATGATAAAAAATATAATTGCGGGCTCGGGTGTTTCCGGCATGTTCAGAATCCGGATAAAGGAAGAAAAGGTCTTCATCACCATACTGCCCAGATGAATTGAAAAGAGCACATAGATGAGAATAAAAATTCGGCCAAAAATCTTTCCGAATATTTGCAGGACAATCTCAAACAGATTTTTTCCGGGGTAAAGAAAGCACAGGCGGATATACAGAAAGAGGAGGGGAACCGCCATGATTGCTGCCAACAGACTGGAAACCCAGGAGTCCTGCTTCGTTTCCGGATTGATGGCGATGACCACCAGACTGCCCATCCAGAACATAATTAAGGCAGCCTGAATTTGTTTTTCTGTCATTTTATGATTTGTCATTTTTTACCTCATGAAATATGAAAAATAGACGTGATGACCTGCTTGATTATATTGTTGGGATTGAAAAGATTAAAGCCAAAGCTCTGCATGATATTGGCGGTCAATGTAAGAAGGTAAACAGGCACGGAAAAAAACAACACCTTTTTATCTTTCTTCTTGATCAGCGGGATCAAGTCGGTGCAGATCAGGATGGCATAAAGAAAAATAAAAACGATCATAGAATCCATATCAGTCACCAACTTCAACTTTTGATTTTACCACTGCCGTATTGTTGATTTTGACATCCGCGGCTACAGAAACATTCAGTGTGCGGAAGGTCTGGTCCCATTTGGGCTTGACCTCCTCCCACCATTGGGGGTCGTTCTGATAGGCAAGATTTCCAAACCCGAAAATATCGCCGCCGTGTTGGGTCTGTGCGGTTTTTATCAGGTCCATGACGCCGGTTTCCAGTGCTTTTCCGGCGCTCTTCTCGACTTTTTTAATTCCGTCAACTGTGAAATAATCCTTTGAGGTCTGGTCCTCACCAAGCGCGCACACCATTTTAATGTCTATGTTTATCGACAGAAGGTTATTTTTAATCACAGGCGTAATTTTCGTTTGGTTTCCTAATATTTCAAGGGTGATTTTTCCATTGCCGGAGTCGGGGTTTGTCAGCAGCAAACCTCCGTGTATCTGATCTTTGATAAAGAGCAGAGATTTCGACTGGTCTCTGTCCAGAAATCCGGTCAGCCTGTCCTTTTTAAAAAGCGCGGTGCCCGCCAGTTCAAGAGTGGTGGCGGTTTGTTCTTTCGTGATTTTGATGGCGGGAAGAATCAGAGAAGTGCCTTCTCCGGCGAGCATATTGTTGACCTGGTACAGCTTGACCCTTGGTGCCTCTGACAGGCTGGACGAGTTTTGCATTAACATTTGATCTATCTCCAGACAGATCAGCTGATTTGTTACCGGTTTTTGCTGAAGAATTTCCGCGGCGGTTTTTTCCTCGGAGATAATCGGCGTTATCGTCAGCCTTGGTTCGGTGTCGCGGCTAATAAAGTCCAGAAGCGGAGCGATTCCTTCCGATGCAAGATCTTTGCTGATGACCACCACTTTGCACTCGCTGAATAAGAGCTTTTTCTGGCTTTTGCCGGTCGCATTTCTCACAGCGTCAAAGACGGTATCTCCCTCGGTTTCCAGCAGTTTGGAGCCTATCTGCTGGCCGGACAGATCCAAGAATTCAAACGTCACATGATACTTATGCCCTTGTGTACCTTTGTCAATGGCAAATCCGGAAACCATGGAAAGATTTTCCATCTCGCGGTAATTCCAGCAGCCGCTCAAAAAAAGTGTACCGGCGATTAACAAAAGGATGCAAAAACGTTTGGCTGTTTTCATTTTCTGCTCCTTGAAGTTTCCCTGGTCACGTTGGGGGAAAGAAATTTTGGCCTTTTTTTCATGAACCACCAAGGCGCCCTAACGGCAATGTCCTTTTTATCCTGCAGACCGGATGCGAAGGTGCTGGTCATAATTGGAACGCCGAAGGAGTTAAGGTTAAAAAGATGAATTAAAAGCCCAAGCATTCCGAACATATAGCCATAAAGCCCAAGTACCGAAGCCATTATGAGCAGGGTAAAGCGCAGAATAATTGTGGCGCCTTTCACACGCGGAATCATCAGTCCGGATATTCCCGTTACCCCCACAACAATAATCATGGGGGCGCTGACAGTTTTCGCTTCGACGGCGGCCTGACCTATGACGAGCGCCCCCACAATACTCAGCGCCTGTCCCATCATTCCGGGCATTCTGGCACCGGATTCTCTGAGCATTTCAAACACAAGCAGCATTAATGCCGCTTCAAGCACGGTGGGAAACGGAACACCCTGCCGCGCTTTGGAAATGCTCATTGTCAAGGCAAGCGGGATCATTTCATGGTGGAAAGTCGTCAGGGCAACGTAGATAGCCGGAACGCTGGTGGAGACGAAAAAAGCGATCAGTCGCAGAATGCGGCCGATGGAAGCGAAAAAATAGTTGAGATAGTAATCCTCATCACTCTGAAAATTTTCAATGAAAAAGAAGGGCATGGTTAAAACAACGGGAGTGCCGTCCAAAAACAATGCCACTCTGCCTTCCAGCAGTTTTGCAGCGACGATGTCTGGCTTTTCCGTACTTCCGATTGTTTTGAAGGGGGAGCGCGGGGAGTCATTGATAAATTCATTTATATAATTGGAGTCTAAAGTGCCGTCGATGGAAAAGGTCTGAAGCCTTTTTTTTAGTTCCGCCAGCACGTCTTTATTGACAAGATCATCCAAATAGCAGATGCATGCTTTTGTATTTGATCTTGTTCCGAAACACTGGAATTCCATTTTCAGATCGGGCGTCCTGATTTTTCTGCGCAACAGGGAAAGGTTCATCATCAGTGCCTCATTGAACCCTTCGCGCGGTCCTCTGATCACCTTCTCATTTTCGGGCTCGGAAATGGACCGACTGCCCCAGCCCTTTGTATTCAGAATGAGAAATTCGGAAAAACCGTCCATTATCAGAATGCTGTCGCCGTAGACAATTGCCTGAAGAATCTTATCCGTATCGGAAGTCTTTTCCACACTGTTGGACAGCATAACCTGTTTTGCGATACTGTCTAAAGACAGGGAATCTTTTGGCTTCGGTTTATATTCAATCAGCGGCTTTATAACATCTTCATTTATCAGTTTATTGTTGACCATGCCGTCAATATAGACAATACAGAATTCCACAGACGGAACCAGCGGGTTTTCAACCGGTCTGAAAATCAGCGTTTCATCATTTTTAAAAATAAGTTTCAGTTGACTTATATTTTCTTGTATGCTGTCGGTAAACACGACGCTGCTGTTTTTTTGTTCCTTGGACTCATTTCCCATTTTTTTCACCTTCCAATTATAAAAACAATACATCTGTTAATATCTGCCACCAAGGTGAAATTATACGCTTTTGCCCGCTTTAAAATAAAAGCCCGCGCGCACGGTGTTTTTATACCGTGCGCGCGGGCTTTTATTTATATCTTTTTGTATTTTAACCTTGTGGCCATTCCACCGCGGATGTGGCGCTGCGCTTTGTTGATCTCAAGAATTTGCTTGACCTGTCTGTATAGCTGCGGATCGACATATTTTAAACGCTGCGCCACATCCTTATGTACGGTCGTAGCTTAATTGGACGGTTTCCGACAGGCCGACTTCCTTGAGCACCTTGAGGTAAATATCCACGTTTCCCTTCTCGTCCACCTGGATGCTGTCCAGAACACGGTGGAGCAGGTCGTTGGTGATGGTGTCCGCTTTCAGGACGGCGTCGATGTCGCGGAAAGTTTCGTTCAGCCCACTTTGCAGCAGGTCGCTTTTGCTGATGTGGTTTTGTACCAGCTTCAATTCCTCTTCCAGATTGGCAATGGATTCGTTGAGCTCCTTTGTCTTATCGCGCAACTCTTCCATGGAGATAATCTCATTTTCATACATTTCCAGATACTTCTGCTTGGAGCGTTTTTCCTTGTTCAGCCGGGCGGTCAGTTCCCGTTCGGAAACCTGGTTCTCGTCCTTGGTCTGGTACTGCCGGTTGAATTCCGCCACAATGCCGCGGATTACGTTGGGCTTGTCCGACAGGATTTTTTTGAAATAAGTGCGGATAGAATCCAGCAGCTCCTGCTCGTCCAGAATCGTGCGGTTCGGGCAGGTGTCCACCCCGTTCGCGCTGCGCCCGGTACAGGTCCATTTAATGTAGGTGTTTTTAAAGGTACGGACGGAGCGCCGGAAGGAGCTGCCGCAGCAGGTACACTTAATCAGCTTGCTGAATACATTCCGCTGACTGTTCCGCTCGCCGCTGTGCTTGAAGGTGTCCCGCTTCTGCGCAATCAGGGCTTGTACACGCCGGAAGGTAATGTCGTCGATGAGCCTGAGATCCTCGCGCTCCGTGACCAGCCATTTGGTTTCTTCCTGATTTTTGCGCTTTCCTGTCAGGAAGTCGGCAACTTCCTGTTTCCCGTTGACAATTTTGCCGGTATAGATTTCATTGCTCAGGATACGGGCGACCGCGTTTTGGCTCCAGTTGCAGCTGCGCTTGGTTTTCAACCCGCGCCGGTTCAGCTCGACCGCAATCACCGTTTCTCCGTTCCCTTCCAGATACATGCTGAAAATTTCACGGACGATTTTGGCTTCCTGTTCGTTGATGTCCAGATTGAAATAATCCCTTGGAATCTTGTCATAGCCGTAAACCAGATTCGGAACCCGGCCATTTTCTGCATTCTGTCTTTTCCCAAACTTAACACGTTTTGATGTATTGGAGCTTTCCTCCTGCGCAATGGCGGAAAGCATAGTCAGCATAAATTCGGAGCTGTCGGAGGAAGTCTGGTCATAGTTCACGAAAATCACCTTAATGCCGAGCGCTTTCATCTTTCGAATGCTGGTCAGAAAATCCACGGTGTTACGGGCCAGCCGGGAAACGTCTTTGATCAATACGACCTCAAACTGATGGGATTGGGCATCCGAGAGCAGACGGAGCAGTTGGGTGCGGTTTTTCATCTTTGTGCCGCTTTTACCTTCGTCGGCGTATATTTTTACAAGGTTGTATTCATTGCGCTTTGCGTATTCGAGAAAGAATTGCTGTTGGCTTTCCAGACTGTCGAGCTGTTCCTCTTTGTTGGTGGATACCCGGCAGTAGGCAACTGCTTTCATACGATCACCTTTTCTATTTGATATTATGGCTGTCTGCAAACAAAAGAGCAGAACGAAGCGTGTTCGTCCTGCTCTGCTCTATTAGGAAGTTACAGCCAAGACGTATGACACGATACGTCTATAGCTTAATCGTAATCTATTACATTGTCAAGTTGTTTTGAAAAGAGGATGGGGCAGAATCGATTTTATTCTGCCTACCGGCCTGTGCCTGAATGATTTTATCCGCGATATTCCCTGCAATCAGCTTTGTCAGGTATTTGGCGGTTTCTTCCTCGGTATTCGGATTATGGAATGTAATATGTATGGTCTGCTTTTTCATAGCGGAACCCTCCCTCAAGCTGGATGTTCCATTGTATGAGAGTGGGGGACAAGTTATACGGAAAATCGTGGGACAAAAACCGCGACCCTTCGATTCCATAGCTGCCATAAGCCTTCTGTTGGCGTAATTCTGACACAGCGGGCAAAAAAAGAACAGGAAGAATGGATTTCCTTCCTGTTCAGAGCCGTTGGAAGCGGCTTATATGCTTGCGTTTGCCTTATTTGCTGCCGAAGCCGGTTTCGTGCGGCCAACTTCGGCAGCGCCTTTGCGGATGACATTTTCAGCCATGCTTTGGGCAAGCAGTTTTGTCAAGTATTTTGCCGTGTCTTCGGTGGTATTCGGGTTGTGGAACGTGATATGTATCATGTTGTTCCGTTTCAAAGGTATTCCCTCCCTGATTTATTGAATTAAATAAATAAGAGGGTGATTTTCAGGCTGATCAGGCAGGGCTGTAAAGCGCTGGCTTCCATAGACCTGAAAATTAAAATAATATTCAACTCCTCTTTTAATTATAATATATAATTATAAATATGATGTTTACTGATATGCCATCAGCATGTCACGGTATATGTGATACATATAAATGTGCCCTGTTTTTTTCTCACTTCTTAGGGTCTCATCAATGTCCACCAAGCCAGCCGCACGCAACTGCTTGCCGATTTTATGGGGAGTAATATTATAATTCGGGTATTTGGCGTTAAGTATATCTTTTAGTCTTGTCGGGTAGAGACATACCTCATTGCCATCGATGAAACCATCGTCAATAGCAGGATAAAACTGTCCTTTACCAACGAGCTTAAATTTTTCCGAACGATACAGCTCCGCGATATCCTTGACAAGGTCAATGGAGGCGCCCTCTTTTTTTCTTAACTTTTCAACTTCGGTGTCTTGGGTTGCCAATAGACCTTGAAGAATTTTGACGAATTCATCCATGTTTTTTTCATACTGATTGTTTCCAAGGCTTTCCGCGTACTTTAAGAAGAGATGTATTCCAACCATGGTGCCTGCGTAATTGTTGGCAAGCCTTTTGTCTGATGTACATTTCTCAGAGAAAAATTGGCGGTATTTTTTAAAAAGTTCAGGCAGAGCCTGCTCGATTTCAGCATGTTTGCCCGCATACCAACGCAGGTAATAGTAAACACATGTTGAAAAAGCGAGGGGATTCTGTTTTGCTTTTTCAAGCAAGGCAAAATCAATTTTCTCATTTATCCTTATTAATACGCATCGGGTCAATGCTGATTTGACGGTCAATGGAATTTCGGAGGTGACCACAATTGAGGCGAGAGGCAGTAAAGAGGAGCAGTGGCTTCCGCACAGTTTTTCAGCGCTGCTGTCGTTGCCTACCAGACGAATGATTTGGCTTAGCTTTTCACTTAATGAGTTGCTCAATGCTTTGGTTACGTCCTCGTGCATATCGTCAATGAGAAAAACACTGCCACGATATGTATTGATATGGGTGAGCATACTGGGAAGTGATGAAAGAAGATCGCTTTTCCCAAGCTTCTTAACAGCTCCTCGACCGTAAATGCTGCAAAGCAGACGAGCCAGCTCGCTTTTTCCGTATCCTGATTCAGCCTCTAGAAAGACAGAAAAATTAGGAATAATTTCTATTTTTGCCAGTAAACTGCGGCTTAAAGACAAAAACGTATTGGCAATTAAGACCGGAGCAGCCACTTTATGAATTTTCATCATTTCAAAAACAGACTTTAAGGCTTCTTTTTCTGAAAGAGACTCATTAATCTTAAATGAAATATTGTTTAAATCATCGGAAACGGAATACTTTTCCGGTGAGATGATTCCTTCCTGTGATACCATGGTTTTACCGGCAAGGTATACACATTGATTATCAAAAAGCGACCATCCCATTTTATTATAGGAGGGGATAATCCTGCCTTTTAACTTGCTGCAAGCAAATCGAATAATTAAATCGATTTGCCGCATAACCAGTTTTTTGGACGCAAAATCCATGCATTTTGCGTTGCTGCTAAAATCAAGCATTTTAATAGCATTACATCGCGCAGTAAATTCCATATCAGAAACTGATTTCTCTATGCTCAAATAAAATGTAACCCAGTCAATTTTAGACCCGACCTCATCTGTTTCTGTCCAATAGTCCAATACAACTGGAACATAGTTGCAGAGACAAAGAGACTCCTTGCCCGCGGCAGCCTTCTGATACAGGTACCCCGTAGATTCATCAACGTAAAGATTTGGTGGTAAAATGATAGCAGGTTTCATAATGTTTAGATTTTCCATTATACATTCCCTCTTTCAGAAAAATTAGTTTGAATGTATTGCTGACCAGAAGGAACAGGATTGTTGGGCACATAGATGTTGATGTTAAAATTGCAAACGGTTGGCGCTTGTGGCAGACAGGCACCAAATGTCGGCTTTATTACAGCGTTTGGCGCTGTGATCTGCTTTGCTTTTGGCTCTTTCTTGCTCTTTGGATGTTTTGCAGCCTTAGGAATTAGATCAAGATAGTAGTTTTGACCATATATACTTTTGTCAAGATAAGCGTAAGGGTCTTGCGGATAGGGGTCTGGACTTTGCGCTTTACTTAAAGCGGCATTGTTGACATCGGCGGAAGGTATACAAAAATCCGCCCAATCATCGTCTTGCGCTGCGACTGATTCGGAATCCGATGAATTGTTACCGTCTTGAACCGAATTTTCCTCTTTTCGCTCGGCATCACTCTTGATGTCGTCCGGCGTGCAGGGAAAATCGCTCTCCTCGCAGCAATCTGCGTCACATTTGGGTTCCCCATCAGCACACAGGCTTTCAGAAGCTGATTTATCCTCATAGAATGAATCGTCATCATAGCGGATGTCTGAACCGGATGATTCAGTTTTGGAATCACGGCTAAAATCGAGTCCAGCATTGACTTCATACTCTTCATTATCGTCATTATACTTGTTACTATGTTGATTGAGGGAAAGCAGATAGGCTGCTTCCCTGCGGCATTTTTTCGAAAATAATTTGTCCTTTTTCTTTGACATGGATATTCCTCCTTGTTTTAACCCTTGAAGATTTATCAAAAGAATATTAAAATAAACCTTGGGGTGCTTTAAAGGCATTATATAACAGAAAAAAAGTTCTTACCAAAGGAAAAATTGAAGTTGGAGGAAAAAAATATGGTAGATTTTTGTGTAGATTCACTAATTAAAAAATTTAGCGACCAATATCAAGATATTATAAGCACTGTTGACCCGGAAGATATGGATATTCATCTATGGAATTTAATTAATGACATTTTACATTCATTATTTTCACGTTATTCTTTGGGTTATGACGAAATGGAAGATATAGCTTTAAATATTAAGCCATTCATTGCATTTATGATCGCACAGGATTATTATACGGCGCATAACAAAGAAGGGAAAACATATGTTCAATTTATGGAAGATATCTTTCGTGAAATTCATATTGATATTCAAGATAAACAAAGTAAGGGAAAAATCGCAGACAGAATCAGAAAAAATCGAGATAGTAATTTAAATTATAATTCTTTCTATAAGTCAGATAAGTCAAAAAGATATGAAGATAGGAAAAACCACCTGCCAGGGCGAGTTTCAGATCCCCCAATAGCTGCACATAAAATAGCGGAAAGAGAATTGATGATGATTTTAAGTCATATATCTGAGACCGATGTCAATTTTAAAGAATACGTTAATCAGTTCGCTATTAATCGAATGAGTGGTACGCTGTTTCCATTAGATAAGCAAACAATTGAAGATTTAAGAGATACATTTCAAAAATTTAAGAATCATAAAATAGTAACTTACAAAGCATTTAATCAGTTACATTTATTTATGAAAACATACTTAGAAAAATATTCTTTGATTCGGAATATGGATTTGTATTTGTTGGATAAAAGAATAATGTTTACCGGATATGACTATGCAGTTAGGTATCTTTGCAAAGGTAAGTTTAAGGAGTGTGATATTAGGGAAGTGCTAACTTTTACAAGTTTTCCATGCGGAAAATTGCAGGTCGAATATTTGCAAACCTTATGTCAGTACTATTCACAGAAGTCTGAGCGTAATGCAAACAAAATACGTCTTATGAGAATTAACTCAAACGATATTGGTGAGATTGCTAATTTTGTTGGCTGCGTTTTTAATGGAGTATTGCATAATATAACGCTGAAACCTGAGGAAGATTTGAATACTTCCATGATAAAAATAATGCAAGACGCGGATATTTTTGCTCATGAAATACAATTACCAATAGATGATAATACAGAAAGCGCATTTAAAGAGATACAGACTTTTATTGCGGAAAATAATAATACTCCTACAAAATAATGTAGGAATGTAGGAAATTCCCTCTCCCACGTTGTTTTGTAGGAGTATATTGTTATATCAAGAAAATAAATGCATCTATTTATATACGAATAGATTTAAGTTTTTGATAGAATAGACAATATATTTTTATCATGATTATATGAATGATAGGACTATTAAGAAACAGTTGAGTTAAATAAATATAATTTAATATGAGATAATACTTAATAATTCTGTTTGGTACTAATAAGAAAAAATTTCTATATAACAATCCTTTAATAATTTGAAGGAGAAGATATAGAAATGAAATTTCAGATAGCTGAAGAAGGGTTTTCGTTCCACACATTTGAATTGACTAAATTGATTACATATGAAGAATACCGGCTGATTAAAAATGCCTTCTATCTTTTGAGTGAGCAAAGGTATAGGGTTTATAATGACAAATACTGCATGGTTTGTGAAAAATATAAGCGCATGGGTATTGTTATCAGGCTTTACGAAAATCCGGGAAAGCCTCCGCATTTACAGTTAAGGGTTAACCCCAGGCTGACCTGTGGTCAATATGACTATATCGGAATTTTTCCATGTACTAAAGAAAATATAAAGACTGTTAAAGGCACAGTGGATGAAGTTTTGGCTTCCATTGGCGCAAATTATAAATTTAACGATATGACAGTATCGCGTATTGATTTGTGCACAAATGTTGAAATGGAGCCAATATTTTGTGAGCCTTATATGAGGGTGATTCGCAAATGCAGGATGCCCTATTCCTTTTGGCGCACCAGCTTCACAAAGGGAGAATCAAATTATAAGGAAAAAAATAAACATTCATTCCGTGCTTCAAATCAGGATACTGTTTTCACCATTTACGATAAAGTGTATCAGCTTCAGGAGAGAAAGCTTTTAGAACCGGATTCTCAAATGCAGCATAGGCTTATTCGCTTTGAAGTGTCACTGAACCGTGCTGCGGTTATAAGGGTCAATCGGGAATATTTTCAATGCCCATTTAACGATAATTCCGATTTGCTGTGGGCATTCGGACTGCTAAGCCGGAAAATCATACAAACATATGTGTACCGCTTTTTTCCGGAAGGTTCCTATGCGCCGTATGAGAAGGTTCAATCTGCGGTTCAAAAATTAGATGTTTCCAATAAAATCAGGAAGCGCATGCTTTACCTTTTAAGGAAAGCAAGCGATTGTTCTTATCTTAGCCGGGCTGTACGCGATATGGAATCTGAATTTTTCATTTCAGGCTATAAAACCGATAAGGTTTTCCAGTGCTTTGAAAACCTCCATTACAACCCGGTCACCACTCTGGGGGAGACTCTTCCCGGCATACGGGAGCTTCTCGGCTTTACGTTGGAAAAACCGCCCTGTTATCCGAATTTATAAAAGGCAAGCAAGCCCTATATTATTTGGTGACCGAAGAATCTGAGGCACAGAACCGTGCATCCTTTCAGAACATGATTGCTGATTTTACAGGCAATCCGCTTTTGAAAAACGCCTCCGTGGACAGCTGGGAACTTATTTTTCAGACTTTATTGAATGACACAAGAGATAAAAAGATTATTATTGCGATCGATGAATTTCAATATCTGGGAAAATCAAATCCGGCGTTTCCTTCTGTTTTTCAGCGCATATGGGATACCTTGCTGAAGGATGCCAATGTTATGGTAATCCTCTGCGGATCCCTCATTTCAATGATGGAATCGCAGGCGTTGAATTACGGAAGTCTCTTGTACGGCCGCAGGACTGGACAAATCAAGCTGAAACAAATCCCGTTCCGCCGTTATTATGAATTTTTTCCTGAAAAGAGCCGCCGGGAATTGATTGATTTTTACAGCATCACCGGGGGTATACCGAAATACATCGAGCTTTTTTATGATAATAAGGACATCTACAGCGCAATCGAGGCAAATATCTTAAACAAGGCAAGCTTTCTGTATGATGAACCGAATTTTCTGCTCCAGCGCGAGGTTTCGGAAATCGGAAGCTATTTTTCCATCATTAAAACGATTGCCGCCGGAAATCAAAAGCTTTCTAAAATCTCCACCGCGCTGGAGATCAAGCAGACCGGGCTTACAAAATATTTAAAAACACTGATAAGCCTTGATGTTTTGGAGCGCGAGGTTCCGGTAACGGAAGAAAACCCTGAAAAGAGTAAGCGCGGGCTGTATAAAATCAAAGATAATTTTATCCTGTTCTGGTTCCGGTTCATTTATCCCAATCTGAGCTATATTGAATCTGGGAATGAGGAACTAGCCATGAAGAAAATCCGGCAAAATCTGACGGACAGGCATGTCCTGTTTAGCATCAACGGTTTTACAGACGATCTGATTGTTTTAGCCCAAACCCGGAGTGATCTCCTGCTTCGACAATGACAAAGTAAATTTAGGGGCTGTATCTTACGCTATTTTTTTGCGCTTCGATACAGCCCCTTCCTTTTACTATGTGTCTAAATATTTCAGCAAATCATCCTTCCGAACTCGCCAGAGCTTCTGCCCCAGCCGGAACGCAGGAATTTTACGGTTTTCAATCAGCAGGTACATCGTGCTCCGGGAAACGCCCAGAGCCTCCATGGCCTCCCGCACGGTCATAATATCCGGGTAATCATCCAGCATTTTCATTCCTTCTTTCTTTTGTTCGGTCTTATACTGATGTTGCTTAATACGGACGGTTATTGAATTTTTAGCGCACCGCGAATATATATTATATCTATGAATAAAGCGCCAGCCCTTCCAATCAAACCGATTTGGAACAGGTTGGCGCTTTTTTGTTTCACAGGGTTTGTAAGAAAAACCCGTTATTTTACAGAGTTTCTACCCTGAATCCTATCATTTCGAAAGGAGGCAAAAAAACATGCTGAAGAAAATACTGACCGCTGTACGGGCTGTACTGATGGACTTTATCGGCATTTTCATCCAAGAATTTGCAATGGCTTAGTACGAATCAATCCCAAAACATCAATGAAAGGACGGATTAACCCATGATATTACAATAAATTGGAGCAAAGCGCTCGGAATCCTATTGACAGCCGCTGCGGCAGTGGTTTGTTCGCTCATCGACCAATTCATAAAGGAGGATGGTTCGGATGTTCCAAAATGACCGGTATGTGACAAAGGGTATTGCGAATACCCTTTCCGTTTCTATGCAGATGCTGCTCTGGTATCTGATCGATGCCATGGAAACGGAGAAGGACTATCTGCAGGTGTTTGAGCTGGAGCCGGACGGCGAAAGGCAGAAAATTGTACATACCCAGGAACAGCCGCCGTTCCGTATGGAGCATACGCTGAATTTTGGCGAGCCTCCTGTGCGGGCAAAGGTTTTTGCCATCGATGACAGCCATCATTCCACCATGCTGCTTGCAGACGAATATTAATGAAGGAGATATAAAAAATGGACGATACCTTTATCTGTGCGTCCTGCGGGGAGGAATTTGACCTGGACGAGGCTCATGAATTCAATGAACAGATGTTGTGTCCGGATTGCTATGATTCGGAAACCGTGGAATGTTCCCACTGCGGGGAACGGATTGCCACAGACGACAATGCCGGGACGGATGATATGCCGCTGTGCCAGAGCTGCTATGACGAATACTATTACAGCTGTGCGGATTGCGGCAGGCTCCTCCGCCAGAGCGACGCCTGGTTCGGCGAAGACGACGAGGATGAGACCTATCCCTACTGTGAGAGCTGCTACAATGAGCACCACAGGGACAAGCCCATCCATAGCTACAGCTACAAGCCGGAGCCGGTCTTTTACGGGGAAGGAACCCGTTTTTTCGGCGTGGAGCTGGAAATCGACGAGGGCGGAAAACTGAACCGAAACGCAGAAAAGCTGCTTGAAATCGGGAATGCCGGCTCGGAGCTGATCTATATCAAGGGCGACGGCAGTCTGGACGACGGGATGGAGATCGTCACCCATCCCATGACGCTCGGATTTCATAAGCAGCGGATGCCATGGAAGAAAATCATGAATTGTGCGCTCAGTATGGGCTATTACTCTCATAAGACGGATACCTGCGGGCTTCACGTCCATGTGAACCGCGATACGTTCACAGTAGATACGGAAAGGCAGGAGGCATGCATCAGCCGGATCCTGTTCTTTGTGGAGCGGTTCTGGGAAGAACTGCTGCGGTTCAGCCGCAGGACGGAATACCAGATCAACCGCTGGGCGGCACGGTATGGATACAAGAATAAACCGAAGGAGATTCTGGAGCATGCCAAGAAAGGATACGGAGGCCGGTATACCTGTGTGAACATCACCAACTACGCAACCATCGAGTTCCGCATCTTCCGGGGAACCTTAAAATGGAATACGCTGATCGCCACATTGCAGCTCGTCAATGAGATCTGCAATGTGGCTTTTTCATTTTCTGACGAAGAACTGGCGGCGCTGAGCTGGTGCGAATTTGTGGAGAACCTTGACTGCGACCAATATCCGGAACTGATTACCTATTTAAAAGAACGCCGGTTGTATGTGAACGAACCGGTATGCTGTGAGGAGGACAACTGATGTGCTGCTTATTTGGATTACTGGATTATACTCATTCCATGGACAGCGGGAAAAAGGAAAGGATTCTTTCGGTACTGTCCAGAGAATGTGAGGAAAGGGGTACCGACGCCACAGGGATCGCCTATGTAAGCAGAAACCGGCTCCGAATTTTTAAACGCCCCCTCCCCGCCCATAGAATGCGATTCCATATTCCGGAGGACAGTCCCGTAATTATGGGCCATACCCGCATGGCGACGCAGGGGAACCGGAAATACAATGCCAACAACCATCCGTTTGAGGGCCGCTGTGGGAATGCGAAATTTGCCCTTGCCCACAACGGCGTCCTGCACAATGACCGGATCCTGCGGCAACAGCACCGCCTTCCCGCTACGAGAATACAAACGGACAGCTATGTCGCCGTACAGCTCCTGGAGGAAGAAAAAGCCCTCAGCTTTGACAGCCTGAAGAAAATGGCTGAAACAGTTGAGGGTTCTTTTACATTTACGCTGCTGGATATGGAGAACAGTCTGTATTTCGTCAAGGGCAGCAGCCCAATGTGCATCTATCGTTTCCCGGAGGCCGGATTCTACCTTTACGCCTCCACGGAGCAAATCCTGTGGGCCGCTGTGCAAAAGCTAAAGTTATCCAAGCTGCCGCATGAAACCGTGCCAATCCAATGCGGGGATATTCTGAAGATCGACAGCCGGGGAAACATCGGCACGGCGGCTTTCAAGGCAACAGATCTGTACAGCTGTTTTCCGGGCTTCACCCGCAGCTATTGCTATCCGCCGTATCACTCCTGTCAACCACACGGGAACCCGAAAGCCCGGGAGGACTACTTGGAGGAATTACGGGAATACGCCGGTTATTACGGTTATTCACCGGACTATATTGATTTCCTGTATTCCAGGGGCTATTCCTGCGAGGACATTGAAGAGATTTTTTACGGGGCGGATATTCTGGAAGGATTTTAATAGAAAAGGCCTCACGACATAAAAATCGTGAGGCTAATTTTTTTACACAGGACAAGTGCTGTCCATCCAGATTTTGTAAGATAAGGTCAGGGATTCAGGCTGTTCAGAAACTCAACCAACCGTTTCCGCTGTTCGGGCGTTAAGCGGAACAGGGCAGCGCTCAGTTCATCGGTTTCAAGACGGGATATGGAACCGTCGTCAAAGAAATCTTTCAGGGTGATACCCAGCGCCTCGCAGACGAACGACAGGGTTTCCACGGTGGGTTTCTTCTTGCCCAGCTCCACCTCGCGGAGGTAGCTCTGTGAAATACCGGCTTCGTTTGCCAGCCTGTTTACGGTGATCCCTTTCTTCTCACGGAACAAGGTAATCCGCTTCCCAACATCCATCGCTTTTCCGCCCTTCTTATGCATTTATCTATAGATTAGCAAAAAAGCGAGAATTACATTACGCTTATAGAATGAATATATTATTGCTATAGAGATAATACGGTGCTATACTGGGAAAAGGAAATCTTAAAAAACGGAGGGTTGGAAATGGAACATGGTTATGAATTCCGGGAAAAGCATGGCTGTGATCATGGTGGTTTCCATTTTGATTTATGTGGCTCTATTTAAGAAAGGTAGAAGGGCTAGAAATTAAATTTTAGCAAGAGAGTGATTTTATGTATTGCAGAAAATGCGGCAAAGAAATTCCAGACAATACCCTGTTTTGCAACTATTGCGGCGCGGAGACCGGTCAATCGGGTACAGGCGCAGCTGATCATGGTGATATGCCCCAGCGGGAAACAAACTATGAATACCGCCGCAAAGATGTAAGAACACGGCGGGGTATAACCCGGCTTTCGGTACTTCCCGTAATGCTGCTGATTATATATGCATTACATACATATTCCAGCAGCAAAACAGAACGCAAAGTATATAGCAAACCTTATGTTTCTTCATATTCTTCTGAAACCTCCGGGAATTCCGGTAATAATGATGAAAATTACATTGATCTGATAAAAGGAAGCTATTTGACGGATTACAGTCGTACTGTTCCAATAGGCAGAGCTTTTCAAAATTATTTTGGAAATCCACACTGGTATTCAGGGGTATCCCAAAATTTGAGATACGTAATCTTCAGCGGGATGGCAACAAGAAAAACGGACAATTCTGCCGTCAGAATCGAGTTTGTGTTTATAATTACGGATGATAAATTTAAGATTGTGGCATGGCGCTCAGATGGCAAGGATCAGTCAATAGATACCTTACCGGGTATTTTAAATTCTGTATTTGGGGAGTGAATATTTGAAATGTCAAATTGTGCCTGTCGTCGCTGTGGGTCTTCCAACCCCGGTGACTCATTATATTGCCGGAATTGCGGGGGACTACTGAACCAACCGGATACATACCGGGGAAGAAACGCTGGAAATGATGATCAGAGGGAAAACCAAACAGCGGGAAAACCTGGTATCCGGCTGGATTCCCCCGATTCGTTCCCGGATAAAGTAAGCAGGCTGAAAACGGTTGAGTGGGTTTTTGCCGCAGCGGTATTTATTTTAGTTTTTATAGGAGTGCCAAACCCTAATTTCTCGGCGAAACTGTTTTTTGCGGTACTTTTTAGCTTGCCATTTACTGTAATATTCCATTTTACGGTGATACATTTTTGGGCCGGTATTCAGTCCATCAAGATTGACGGACAAAAGTATGATTTTCCGTATCCAATCAGCAAGGAGCTTCTTGCGCAAAAAATTGTATGTCCTTTACAGGATATGGAGATGAATATCCAGATCAACGACGGGATAACAGGCGGACTCTATATCTGGTGCGGCCACCTCAGGTACAAAGTGGATATCCGAAGCGATAAAGGATATTTTAATGTATCCGGTCCAAGCGGCAGAATATATTTGTCGACCTATGTCTGTGTGATCAATGATATCCCTAAAATCGTCTATACCATACAGCAGTGTATGCTTTCAAGCAACTAATTGGAGGAATGAAAAATGCAAAGTAAAAGATGCGGTCAGTGCGGGACTTACAATGTTGTGACTTCACATTTTTGCCGGAATTGCGGGGTACCGCTGCCGGACGGTGATATTTTGGATATTGACCTGAGCAAGGCGCCGCCGAAAAGGAAACGCGATATTAAAGTAAAGTCGTCGGTGGGCTCAGTCTGGCTGTCGCTGTCAGAGTTTTTCGCGTGGCTCGTATTCCTGGTAATACTGGCGTGCGGTTTTTTCGGAGGCTACTTTATAGCACAGGTACAGCACGACATCAATATGGGAGTCTTTATCTTCGTAGCGGATATACCCATTGCAATTTTTTCATTGGCCAGGATTATGGTATCGCTGAACATGGAGCAAAATATTGCCTCCGCAACCGATAACACCAGTGAAATTTTGAAGCTTCTGGCGGAGGAAAACAACCATAGGATTGGAGAAGAATAAGATGGTTCGAAAAATAATGGCTTTAATACTATGTGTTACTATATGTTTTAGCATGGCTGCCTGCGGTCAGATACCGACTATTGCAAAGCCGGTGGAAAGCGTAGCGGAAGAAACTCCGGAACCGGCCAGCAGCGAGGCTGTTTCGGAAATGTCCAGTGATGGCAGCAGTACGGCAGAGTTCAGTGAAACCACTGAAGAACAAAGTTCAGGAGCGGAATCGCAGGATCCCCGGCATCAGAAAAAGCAGGATATCCTAAAGAAAACGAGTCCGTTTCAATTTAAAACAGAAGCATCACGTAACCGGAACAATCTCAGCTACGATGATATTCTGAGAAATGTCAGCCAATTTACGGATACCAGTGTTGCCTTTCAGGGAGCAGTTGTTGATATTAACCGCGATCCAAATGGCACAACCGGTCTTATTGCAAAGAATGACGATATAAATAATGAAAAATATATCGTGTGTTTTTCCTTTGATGAAGATCCCGGAATTTTGAAAGGAGACTATATTTATATTTACGGATACCCGGTTTCTATGACTACTTATACAAATACTGACCGTGACGGTCGTACAACTCAGGAGGACACCATACTGGTTGACGTTTACTATTACGATATGTATTCCCAGGATATTGACGACTACCAATTGACGCAAGAGGAAAAAAATTATTTTTACGGAGATTATTTATTCAAGAATATCAGCTCCGGGGAAAGCCGAATCGTCCATGTTGATGAAAATGGAGTAGACGGTCACCCTTATAATGTCATTAAATGCACGAAGCAAAGTGATGGGAGCATAGTCATTGATTTTCAGTTTGTTGAAGACTTAGAGAGCTATGCGCATGATAGGGAAGACCAATTAGATTTTACTCCGGGATTTGATGACATAATGTTTCATCTTAACGGAGAAATGTATTTAAGCTTGGGACGCAGGATACAAGATCCTTCCACTAATACTTACGCAATAAGAAGTATGGAAGAATTTGGATTCAATACAGAATATGCTCAAGGCTAAAAACATTTTCTAAAACGAACGTTTATGATACTCAAAAGCACAACCTAAAATCAACACCTGAAACGGCATGTTTCAGGTGCATTTTCGCGTCAAAACCCGTTCCAAAATCTACGGCGCAGTACCCATACGATTTTGGAACGGGTGTATTAAAATCGGAACAGCTTCAACAACCTTCCGTTACTTATATGTTTGTAAGAGGAGGAAACTAAAATGAAAAATTATATTTTCGGATACGCACGAGTTTCCACAGAAGCGCAGAATCTTGACCGCCAACTCGATGCGCTGAAACGGTACGGGGTTAGGGACTTTCCCAAGATCGCGTCAAGCACGTTCACGTCGCTTCCGTCCTTTTAAAGCATATTTCGCTAATCAGTGGGGAAATGTGTTTCGGGATTATCCATCATCTGGTTTGCTGCCAAAGCCCTTCCAGTTGACACGATTCCTCATTAAAGATGCCGAAGGTCATAATAATACCAGTTACTCCGGCAAACAACTGTTGACAGGAACATTTTGGTACTCTATAATTCATTTTAGGGTATATAAATATTAGGGAGGGTATAACTTGGAGTTAAAAACAGATTTTACGGCAGCGCAGAAAGTGGCTTCCGATGTACAGCCTGTGAAGAAGAAGCGGCGGATATGGTTGTGGCTTCTGATGATTTTTGTGGTCGTTCCCATGATAATTGTGATGTTGATTGGATTGCTGGGACAGCATGGCGGTGAAGAAGACTTGGGGAAGTCATTGGGGGCACCGCCGGAAGAAGTAGTAAAGGTTCTGGGAAATCCGGAGAAAAAGTCGACGGATGATGTTGGCGATACTGTGTGGAGCTATGACAAAGGTGCATCCATCACGTTTTATGGCAACTCCGTGGGTTCTGTGATACTCAATTCATCAGAGAGCCGCTTTTCCGTATTTGACGTGAAAGTCGATGCAGATGTAAAGACTGCCGCACAGCATCTTGTTGACAGTGGATTTCAATATATCGGGACAGAGAAGATCACAGCGAAAGTCGGCACTTCAATGAGGCCTGCCTCTCTGCACAGTTTTACTGACAGCGGGCACAAGATAAATTTGACCATTACACAAGTATCCGGAGAAAACAAGGTATTTATTGTCGGCGCAAGTAAAAAATAAGGCAGAATTAGAACTGATGAATAACGGCAATACATAAAATCAGCCCCTGAAACGGCATGTTTCAGGGGCAATTTCATGTCAAAATCTATGGCACAGTACCCATACGATTTTGGAACGGGGTATTTAAATCGGGACGCTAACAACGTTCCGTTATTTTTATGTTTGGAGGAAATATCAAAATGAAGAATTATATTTTTGGATACGCAAGAGTTTCCACAGAAGCACAAAACCTTGACCGCCAACTCGATGCGCTGAAACGGTACGGAGTGGACTGTATCTACAACGAAAAGATGACCGGTACGAAAAAGGATCGACCTGAGTTGATGAAGATGCTGGACCGGATAACCGAGGGCGATACCATTGTGATTGAGTCGCTGTCACGGCTTGGCAGAAGCACGAAAGACCTAATTGAGTTGGTAGAGCTTTTCGAACAAAAAAAGGTTCATCTGGTTTCCCTGAAGGAATCCATTGACACCAGTACACCAACCGGAAAACTACTTTTTACTCTGATGAGCGCCTTGGCTCAGTTTGAGCGGGATGTGATTGCTGAACGGACAAAGGAAGGCCTGAAATCGGCCCGAGCCCGTGGCCGAATGGGTGGAAGGCCAAAGATGGACGAGGCCAAGGTGAAACAGGCGGCGAAGCTCTATAATACCCGGCAGTATTCCGTCAAGGAAATTGAAGAGTTGACCGGGGTGAAGAAGGCAACATTGTATAGGAATTTGTGACAAGGATGATATTAAGCTATAATTATTTAAATACTTAGCACTACTAAGGAGGATTAAAGATATTAATTCCATTCGATGCTGGAAAGAATGCTGGTTAAAAAACCGCCGACAAATGGCCGAATAGTTTTTATCAGACCACCCAAAGATCATTGTTTATGATTATAGCAATAGATGGCTTATACAGTTGATGATTTTCCTAATAGAAATTTTTATGCAGTCAACTTTTGGGCTTAACAGAACGCGAATATGTATGACTTTACATTAATCTATTTGGTTATTTACTTGCCATTTCTCGGATATTAGGTTAAAATAATAAAAAAATAGAAGAATTTAAAACAGAAATTGTTACATAGACGTAAGCCCCAAAAATTTGTTAAGGTGGTAAAATATGAAGGGCATAATTTTAGCGGGTGGCAGCGGAACGAGATTGTATCCACTTACCCTTGTAACATCGAAACAGTTATTACCTGTATATGATAAACCAATGATATATTATCCACTGTCTACACTAATGCTTGCCGGAATTCGGGATATCTTGATTATTTCTACTCCTCAGGATCTTCCTAATTTTGAACAACTACTTGGGGATGGTTCCAATCTGGGTCTGCATCTTTCTTATCAAGTACAGCTTTCTCCGGACGGACTGGCACAGGCATTTATCTTAGGAGAGAATTTTATCGCCGGTGACAGCTGTGCAATGGTTTTGGGGGACAACATTTTTTACGGGAATGGTCTTGTAAAACATTTACAGGTAGCCGCGCAGCAGACAAAAGGCGCCACGGTGTTTGGCTATTATGTGGATGACCCAGAAAGGTTTGGGGTTGTAGGATTTAATTCGAGTGGTCAGGTGATTTCTGTTGAGGAAAAACCGGAACACCCGAAATCAAGTTATGCTGTCACCGGTCTCTATTTTTATGATCATCACGTCTGCGAATACGCAAAAAGTATTAAACCTTCTGTACGCGGTGAATTGGAGATTACCGATTTGAACCGTATTTATTTAGAGCAGGGGAACTTGAATGTTATTACGCTGGGGCGTGGTTTTGCGTGGTTGGACGCTGGCACGGTGGAATCTCTGAATGATGCATCGGAGTTTGTAAAAGTGATTGAAAAACGAGAAGGAATCATCATTTCGGCACCAGAGGAAATAGCTTACCGAAATAATTGGATTATAAAGGATCAACTATTGGACTCTGCCAAACGCTATGGCAAATCGACTTATGGTATGCATCTTAAGCAAGTTGCAGATGGTAAAATTTTATATTAGGAGCAGAAGATGAATTTCATTAAAACCAATGTTTTAGACGTTTATATTTTGGAGCCAAAGGTCTTTGGAGACAGTCGTGGCTGGTTTATGGAAAGCTGGTCAAAACGAATAATGGAGGATGCCGGACTACTTTACGATTTTGTACAGGACAATCAGTCTTATTCTGCAAAAAGGGGAACCCTGCGTGGCTTGCATTTTCAGAAAGGAAAGGACTCGCAAGCAAAACTTGTTCGTTGCACAAGAGGTGCCGTACTAGATGTCGCAGTTGATTTAAGGAGAGGCTCTCCTACTTTTAAACAGTGGACGAGCGTGAGACTTTCTGCGGACAACAAACGGCAGTTTCTCATTCCACGTGGATTTGCTCATGCTTTTTTAACATTAACTGATGATGTAGAATTCCAATACAGAGCAGACAATTTTTATGCTCCCGAATCTGAGTGCAATATCCGATGGAATGATCCGGAAATTGGGATAGATTGGAGCATCGAAAATCCAATTTTGTCCTTAAAAGATCAAAAGGCACCTCTATTCTCAGAAAGCGATTTTGATTTTATATATGGGGTGAAGGAATGAAGCTATTAGTTACAGGTGGTGCCGGTTTTATTGGGGGAAACTTTGTTCATTATATTATGAATACATATCCGAAAGACAAGGTTGTTTGTCTGGATGCTCTTACTTATGCAGGCAACATGGAAACACTTGCAGACGTGATGGAAAATCAGAAATTTACCTTTGTGAAAGGAAATATTTGTGACAGAGATACCGTTTACCAGTTGTTTGAAAAGGAGAAACCTGACGCTGTTGTCAACTTTGCTGCAGAAAGCCACGTGGATCGTTCGATTGAGAATCCAGGGTTGTTCCTGCAGACCAATGTTATGGGTACTGGCGTGTTGATGGATGCGTGCCGTGAATACGGCATTCAACGGTTCCATCAGGTTTCGACGGACGAGGTGTATGGGGACTTGCCGTTGGACAGACCTGATCTATTTTTTACGGAGAAAACACCGCTGCACACCTCCAGTCCCTATTCGGCTTCGAAAGCCGCGGCTGATCTACTGGTCTTGGCGTACCACTGCACGTTCGGTTTACCGGTAAGCATTTCGCGTTGCTCCAACAATTATGGTCCCTATCATTTCCCTGAGAAGCTGATCCCGCTGATGATTGTGAATGCGCTGAACAACAAGCCATTGCCCGTTTATGGAAAGGGCGAAAATGTGCGCGACTGGCTGTATGTGGATGATCACTGCTCCGCGATCGACCTTATCATCCGGAAGGGCCGCGAGGGTGAAATCTACAATATTGGTGGACATAATGAGAAAACAAACTTGCAGGTGGTCAGTGCGATTCTAAAAGAGCTCGGCAAGCCGGAGAGCTTGATCCGTTTTGTTACTGACAGGCCGGGCCACGACAGGCGCTACGCACTCGATTCATCGAAAATCCGCAGGGAATTGGGCTGGCGGCCTGTCGTGTCCTTTGAGGACGGGATTGCCTGCACGGTTCGGTGGTATCTAGAAAAAAGGTCTTGGTGGGAGCATATTGCTAGCGGTGAATATCGAAATTACAATGTCGAAATGTGCAGGACGGGGAAATTTGAATGAAGGTGTTGGTAACTGGATCAAACGGTCAACTTGGTTGCGATGTTGTAAAAGCCTTGGAAAGTCGGGGTGACGAATTTTTTTGTGCTGGTAGGGAGGATCTCAACGTAACGGATGCGGGTGCTGTCCTTACCTGTATTACCGATTACCGTCCGGAGGCCGTCATTCATTGCGCGGCTTATACTGCGGTCGACAGGGCGGAAAAGGACGTGGTGCTCTGTAGGGCTGTCAATGTGGATGGCTCGCGCAATGTCGCGCGAGCGTGTGTCGAAGTCGGCGCAAAAATGATTTATATTGGCACGGATTACGTTTTTCTAGGAAACGGGGACAAGGCATATGAGACTGGTGACCCGAAAGAGCCACTCAATATTTACGGAAAGGCGAAACTTGATGGGGAAAATGCCGTACGGGAGGCTATGAAGAAGTATTTTATTGTCCGTGTTTCCTGGTTGTTTGGCGCGTCGGGAAATAACTTTGTCAGGACTATGCTTCGCCTAGGAAAAGAGAGGGACGAGTTGGACGTTGTGTGTGACCAGATTGGTTCCCCAACCTATACGGTGGACTTGGCTCCGCTTTTGTGTAGTATGGCTGCAACGGAGAGATTCGGCGTTTATCACGCGACAAACGAGGGTTTCTGTAGCCGAGCGGATTTCGCTCGGGAAATATTCAGGCAGGCTGGATATCAGACAAAAGTACAAAACATTCCTACCATGGCATACCCGACAATGGTAAGGCGTCCTCTCAATTCCCGCTTGAGTAAAAAAAGTCTGGATTTGGCTGGATTCTCCCGCCTCCCACCATGGCAAGATGCCGTGCACCGCTTCCTAAGCGATATGTCGGAAAGATGAGGAAAAATGGTTATGGACAGAAACGATACGAAGAAAAAGTGCGGAGAAATACCACTGATTTCAGTCCTTGTTCCGGTTTACAACGTGAAACCTTATTTGCGGCATTGCATCGGCAGTGTGCTTGCTCAGACGTTCCGTGATTTTGAGATGGTCTTAGTGGATGACGGAAGCACGGACGGTAGCGGTGAAATCTGTGATGATTACATTTCAAAAGATAGCAGGATCCGGGTGATCCATCAGAAAAATGAAGGTTTGGCGGCGGCACGAAATGCCGCGATGGGCAGTGCACGAGGAACCCTTATGACATATGTGGATGGTGATGACTGGATCTTGCCCTGTTATTTAGAAAAGTTGCTGGAGGCTTTGTATGGAACGGGTGCCGATATGAGCATTTGTCAAATGAGACCGGTTTTCAATGAGGCCGCGGATTTTCAAGATGGAGGAGAAAGAATTGCCATCCGATACGACCGGAAGCGGGCATTGCGCGAGATGCTATATCAGAAGAAGATGGACACGAGCGCATGCGGCAAGCTGTTTTTTAGGAAGATGGCCGAGAAAATTCTCTTTCCAACCGATCAGTGGTATGAGGATTTTTCCACAGTTTATAAGATCCTACTAAACTGCGGAACGGTTGCATGTCTTGACCAGCCTTTGTATGCATACAGACAACGTAATGGCAGCATCATGCACAGCAAATTTACCGAGAAACGGTTTGAATTGTTGGATGTGGCTGACATGGTTTATATCGATATACAGAAGAAGTGTCCGGGGGCGGAACGGGCAGCCCTGTGCCGAAAGGTGAGCGCCTATTTTCAAGTTTTATTGGCGATGCCTGTGGATGCCAACTGTTATGACGTGCAGAAGAACCGCATCATGGAGTTCCTACGCTCCAGCTCGGTTTGGGTTGTGCTTGATATACATGCACGTTTCAAGAATAGGATAGCATGCCTCTTACTTCTGTGTGGAGAGAGGTTGTTACGTTTCGTGTGGGGAAAAAGACAAGTGTGGCCAGCAAAGAGAGCTTGAAGAGCATGGAACAGTACTTTTTGGAAAGGGGAAGACGGACACGATGCGAGTATCTGTTTTAATGGCGGTTTATCGACCAGATATAAACTGGCTGCGTATGCAGCTAACTTCTTTGCGGGAGCAGACGCTTTTGCCGTCCGAAATTCTAATCCGTGACGATTGTCCGGAAGAACCAGTTGGTTCCGCTTTCTTTGAGCGGGAACTACAGGGAATCCCTTTTTCCTATGAGGTGAATCCCGAAAATGTTGGATCTTCCAAAACTTTTGCGCAACTTGCAGGGAAGGCCACCGGAGATGCTGTCGCGTTTTGTGACCAGGACGACGTATGGAAACCAGAGAAACTGCGGCAACTTGCCGATTGCCTGCAGCGGCCGGGTGTAACGCTTGCTTACTGCGACCTGTGTGTGATCGACGCGAGAGGAAAGCTGGTGGCCGGAAATGTCGAAGAGGTTCGACAGCGTGAGTACTTTCCAGAAGGGAGAAATCTGGCGTTGCAGCTTTTTGTAAAAAACTGCATTTACGGCTGTAGCATGGTAATGCAAGCGGATATCGTACGCAAAGCCCTGCCTCTGCCTGAAGAAATGGGGCATGATCACTGGTTCAGCCTGTTCGCGGCAAGTGAAGGTGAAATCGTCCACCTGCGGCAGATTCTGGTTTCCTATCGATTGCACAGCGACAACCAGTCTACGGCTCTGAAATACGTTGCCACAAAGCAAGATTATCTAGAACAGCGAATCCGCAGGTTACAGATACAGGCTAAAGCCTGTGCGGCGCGTTTTCCGTATGATGCAGAGCTTACCACCCATATCGCCCAGGTGGCTAGGTGGGCGGACGCACGGGAGCGGTGGTTCCATGGAGACTTTCATGCCGGCGTGGCTCTCTGGAGAGGCAGAGCCATTTCACCTAAAGCGGCGCGGTTTGAAATGGTTCTACCTTTTTTGCCGCAATGGCTTTTTCGTAAGATAATCCATAGAATTCAAGGTGGGAAACTTTAGCTGGAAAATTAGGAGGAACTATTTTGAAAAAAGTCCTATTGGTATTTGGTACTCGCCCAGAAGCAATCAAAATGTGTCCGCTTGTAAAGGAGCTGAAGGAAAGGCGGAATTTTCAAACGGTCGTCTGTGTAACAGGCCAGCACCGACAGATGCTGGATCAAGTTCTGAACACATTTTCAGTGGTTCCGGATTATGACCTATCGATCATGAAGGACGAACAGACGCTTTTCGATGTGACAACCACTATTCTCAACTCGATCCGCGCAGTGCTTGAAAAAGAGCGGCCGGCACTTGTCCTTGTTCACGGCGACACATCCACGACATTTGCAGCGGCGTTGGCGAGCTTTTATCTGCAGATTCCTGTCGGCCATGTAGAAGCTGGGCTTCGCACCTACAATATCTATTCTCCGTTCCCAGAAGAGTTCAACCGTCAGGCGGTCGGTAGTATTGCGAAATACCATTTTGCTCCTACTGACAGGTCTCGGGACAACTTGATCCGAGAGGGAAAAAATTCGTCTGCAATCTTTGTGACGGGGAATACGGCGATTGATGCGCTGAAAACCACGGTTCGGTCAGACTACAGCCATCCGCTGCTAAATTGGGTTGGAAAAGATCGTCTTATCATGTTGACCGCACATCGAAGGGAGAATTTGGGTGATCCAATGTACCATATGTTTACCGCAATTAAGCGCCTGACCGATGAAGTGCCGGATATCAAAGTGATTTATCCGATCCATAGAAACCCTGCCGTACGCCAGGTGGCTTCTAAAGTCTTCGGGGATGACCCGAAATTTCGAATCGTGGAGCCGATGGACGTTATCGATTTTCATAATTTTCTGGCGCGTTCTTATCTAATCCTGACGGACAGTGGGGGAATTCAGGAGGAGGCCCCAAGTCTTGGGAAACCTGTGCTCGTGATGAGGGACACGACAGAGCGTCCGGAGGGGATTGCTGCTGGTACTTTGAAGTTGGTGGGAACTGATGAAGAAACGATATATCGTAACTTCAGGCTTCTGTTGACAAACCCGGAAGAATATGACAAAATGAGTAAGGCATCGAATCCGTACGGAGATGGAAATGCCTGCTGCCGCATTGCGGATATTCTGTGTAGAATGTTATGAAACATACAATTTTATATTTCAGTTCAATCGACTGGGACTGGCCGAAGCAGAGACCCCAGTATCTATGTGAGGCAATGGCGCGGTTGGGCGCAAAAGTGACTTACGTTTCCTACAATGCTGGTGGAAAATATAAATGTGGGGAAATGCAGAGTGGGGTGCGTGTCTTCTCTATCTGCGGTGTAAAAGGGTATATGCGGTTGGGCGCATGCTGTGCATTGGGAAGGCGTACAATCGGTCATGTTCTGCGCGACCTTACTTTCGACACGGTGATCCTTACGAATCCCGTGCAACTCTGGTTACTGCCGGATTCACTCCGTGCGCTTCCAATTTATTACGACTGTATGGATAGACTGGCCGAGTTCTATGAGGGTAGACCACTTGCGGCTCTCTTGCGTAGTGAGCAAGAACTGTGCAGCATTGCGGAGAAAGTATTTGTCAGCGCGGCTATTCTTGAGCAATATCTGCGAGAAAGCTACGGACTGGAGAAAGCTTACCTTGTTCGCAACGGGTATTCCCCCGAGGCATGTCGCGTGGCAGAAAAGAGGAAAATTCGGCTGGAACAGCCGTCCATTGTATATACAGGCACGATCGGCCCGTGGTTCGACAAAGAATCGCTTGCACCGTTTTTTCAGGGACATCCAGATTACCGACTGTATCTTGTCGGTCCGTGTGACGAAGCAGTACAGGCCGGAATATGGGAGTGTATTCCCAGTGCCGTTTTTACCGGCCCGCTTGCGCACGCGGACGCATTGGCGTATGTTTCAGCTGCATCAGCGGTTGTCATGCCTTTCCAAGTGAACCGCCTCGTTGAAGCGGTCGACCCGGTCAAGCTTTATGAGTACATTGCTCTTCAAAAGCCCGTGGTCAGTTCTTGGTGGCCTGCGTTGGAACCTTTTCGGGACTACGCGGGGCTTTCATTTTACCATTGCGCTGAAGAATTTGAGGAACGGATTCTTACTATGGTAGACCGGCGGTACCCGGTTCCAGAGAACTTTGCCCTACGGAATTGCTGGGAAGGACGCGCTGATTATATTCTTCAGTTGCTGATTTAGGCTAAGTGCCATCGTTTAAGGAGAGATGTATATGGATTTTCTTGTGGTTGGGACAGGTTATGCAGGTTCGGTGTGCGCTCGTATCCTTGCTGAGCGAAGCAGCAAAAGTGTAAGGATGATCGATAGACGTGATCATATCGCGGGAAATATGTATGATTCTTATAACAAGGACGGAATTTTGGTCCACTGGTATGGCCCCCATATTGCTTCCATGAATGAGCAGCGCGTGTTCGACTTTCTGTCCCGGTTTACGGATTGGGTTCCGTATCATCACAGGGTCAATGCCGAAATCGATGGGGTTGAGGTACCGCTTCCGATTAATCTAAATTCTATTGACCTGCTGTTTTCTGTGAAAAAAGCGCTACAGATTAAGAATGCTTTGATTGAGTCTTATGGCTTCGACAGCAATGTCCCCATTCTACAGATGAAAAAAAGCAGTAATCCTATGGTTTCTGAATTTGCCGACTATGTCTTTGAAAAAGTGTTCTTGCACTACACTATGAAAATGTGGGGACTGCGGCCGGAAGAGATTGACCCGTCTGTCACGGCGAGGATACCAGTACGTGTTTCTTATGATGACCGCCATTTTCTGCAGAAATATCAGGTTATGCCGAAGGAAGGTTATACAAAGCTATTTCAGAAAATGCTGGACCTTCCCAATATTGAGGTGAGTCTGAATACCCCCGCAAGGGAACTCCTTCAGTTGGATGAGGATACCGGAAAAATTACGGTTGGGGGAAAGGTGTTCACCGGGGTGGTGATTTATACCGGGGCCCTTGACGAACTGTTTGACTGGAATTTGGGTGAATTGCCGTACCGTTCGCTGCAATTCGAGTTTGCCACATATGCGCAGGATTATATCCAGGAATCTACCGTGCTAAATTGGCCGGATGAGCGCCCAGCAACCCGGCGGACGGAGATGAAGCGTCTGACAGGTCAGAAAAAGAAAGGTGTCACTTCGACAATCGTGGAATATCCAGGTGCATACCGGCGGGGGGCGGAACGTTTTGGCGAACCGCTTTATCCTATTAATAATGAAATGTGTAATATGCTGTATGCCAAATATAAAAAACGGCTGGCAAAATTTCCGCAGATTATCCCTGTAGGGCGTCTTGCGGACTATCGATATTATAATATGGAAGCAACCATTATAAGGGCAATGGATGTTGCGGATCAGATCTTAAGAAAGTGAAGCGACGCATTATTCCGGAAGAGAGGCAATTGTTCTTCATGGATGAGAAAAAACAAAAGAGACTGTCGACGCCGAAGCAGCAACTATGCCGCGTGATGCTGGGGTATTTGCTTTTTGTGATTCTGTTTTATTGGGCATCCGGTGACAGGCTTTATTATGTCAACCAGTATACGGATTCTGTTACTGCAAAAACCACTGCCGCCATTATGACGGACGGAACCGTCGTCACCTTTCCCTTCAGAACCGAAATGGACTACTGTGATTATGTTTCACTGCTGATTGGCACGTCATCCCGCTCTAATCTCGGTAATCTGGACGTTGAACTCCTGCGGGGGGGCAGCGTCCTTGCACACAAAATGCTGAAAACCTCACCGTTGACTGACTATGTCTACGATCATATTATATGGGATCAACCAGTGAAAACGATGCCAGGAGAGACCCTTACCGTTCGGATAACGGCACAAGGTGTGCCGAAAAACTGCGGTGTATCGCTTTGGTACGGTGACAGTGTTTCAGCGGGGCGCTTCAGTGTAAAGCAGTCCGACACCAGTTCCTTTACGGTAGATGGAAAGATCAGTCAGGGAACCATCTGTTACAAGATGGCAGGACGTAATTCCCTTATGGTGGGATATTTTTATTGGCCTGCTGCAGCGCTGCTCGGAGCATTGATAATGGCTTATGGCTTTTACGTTATGCGTTGCGTCAAAATCGGAAAGAACTGTCTCGCAATCCACTGGTCAAGGTTTCAGCAACGTTATTCGTTCCTAATCCGACAACTTGTTTCTCGCGATTTTAAACGAAAATACAAACGTTCCGTCCTCGGCGTGTTCTGGAGTTTCCTGAACCCGTTGTTGACTATGGCTGTGCAATATATTGTGTTCAGTACACTATTTAAATCTTCCATTGACAATTTTGTCGTTTATCTGCTCAGTGGTATTGTGCTATATAATTTTTTCAGCGAAGCGGTCAATATGGGACTTACCTCCATTACAGACAATGCTTCTCTGATCAACAAGGTTTATGTACCGAAGGTGATTTACCCATATTCACGTACGCTGTCCGCCGTGATTAATCTGCTTATTGCGCTGATTCCGCTGTTTGGGGCAGTGCTTCTTTCAGGTTGTCCTTTGAACCGCTCACTGCTGCTTCTGCCGATTGGCCTGTTTTTACTTTTTGTCTTCAGTTTGGGGTTTGCGCTTCTGCTTGCCACGGCGATGGTTTATTTTCGCGATACGTTGTTTCTCTGGAGTGTGATGTCGATTTTATGGTCGTACCTCACACCAACCTTTTACCCGATTACCATTATTCCGAAAAATCTTCAGATTGTTTTCAAACTGAACCCGCTGTACCAGTATATCACTTTTGCCCGCAGCATTCTGATGGAAGGGCTTGCACCTCCGCCGTCCGTTTACTTGGGATGCATTCTGAGCGCTGTTATTATGTTCACAATAGGATGGGTTGTATTTAAAAAGCATCAGGCCCGTTTCATTTTACACTTATGAGGTTAAAAGATGAGAAGTGAATCAGAACTTATCATAGATGTCAGAGATGTTAACATGGATTTTGACATGGACTTTGAGCGTGTTTCTGGCTTCAAGGAATGGGTCATCGACCGGATTACGGGAAAGAAAAATAGCACGAGCAAAAAAAATTTCCACGCCTTAGAGGGAATCTGCCTTCAGGTATATAAGGGTGAGGTTGTTGGTCTGATTGGGAGGAACGGCTCGGGGAAAAGCACACTGCTGAAGATCATTTCCGGCATCCTTCCGCCTACGGAAGGTATCGTGAAGACCAAAGGACGCATCGTTCCGATGCTGGAGTTGGGCAGTGGCTTTGACGTTGAGCTCACAGGGCGTGAAAATATTTTCCTCAACGGTGCAATTCTTGGTTATTCGGAAGAATTCCTGCGCAGCAAATACCAGAAGATTTTAGATTTTTCTGAAATCGGCGATTTTATTGAGACACCATTAAAGACATATTCTTCCGGAATGATGATGCGTCTGGCCTTTTCCATCGCGACGGTGGTGGAGCCGGAAATATTGATCGTAGATGAAATTTTATCTGTGGGCGATCAAGCATTTCAGGAGAAAAGCAGAGCTCGCATGCTGGAATTGATGAGCGGCGGTACCACAGTCCTTTATGTTTCACACAGCCTACCACAGGTTCGGGAACTGTGCAACCGTGTCATGTGGTTGGATCATGGGAAGACAAAGATGTTCGGTCCCACGCAAGAAGTGTGTGATGCTTATTATTTGTAATTCTAAATTTTTTAAAGGGTGATGAGCCTTGAAAATCTTTGTTGCAAGCTGGTTTTATCCTCCGTCAACTTCCTCCGAAGGAATCGTAACTTATAAGCTATTGCGAAATTCAAAGCATCAGTACGATGTGTGCAGTTCTTCCAGCAAGCAGTGGGGTTATCGATCAGCGACGATTCCGGAGGCGTCTAATGTCAGGCAGTATATAATTGAGACAGACGACATCGACTATTGGGTTCAGCAGTGTATCCAGTGCTTCGAAAAATTGTACTCGGTCGAACAATACGACTGCATTATGACGCGTAGTATGCCGCCTGAGAGCATTCTTGTTGGAAAATATGTCAAGGAAAAATACCCCAACATTAGATGGATTGCAAGTTTTGCAGATCCTATTGCGAATAACCCCTATGAGCTTTCTGCTTACATAGGGAATTGTGGTACGTTGAATGAAAATCAAAAAACCGCGCTGAAAAATGCTTTGCGGAATACGGATGAAGCTGCTTTGAAACCGTGGGAAGAACGCCCAGAGCCGGGAATAAAACTCCTGTGCAAATTAAAAAAATGGGAAAACGCTGCTCTTCGTTTGGCTGACCTGATTATTAGTCCAACGGCGTGTCAATTGCGTTATATGGCTGGTTCAAATGGTTGGCTGCCGAAGTTTTTTGCACTTCCACACAGTTTTGAGCCATCTTTCTATCGATCATCTGAAGAGACGAAACGGCGGAGAATAGTTTTTTCTTACGTCGGATATTCCGATAAAATTCGCTCCTTAGAGCCGCTTGTGCGTGCTGTTCGTTTTCTTCAGCAAAGCAATAGCCCCGCTCTCGGGAAAATTGAAATGCGTTTTATAGGTAACAACCCGCGGATTCTGAAGGATATGGTTTTAAATTATCATCTGTATGACATTATTCAGTTTGAGCCGGATGTGGACTATTATGGCAGTCTTGAACGAATGCAAGAAGCAGATTGGCTGATTCTTGTGGATGCATTTTTCCATGAAATTCGTTCCGGTGGTTCCGTCTTTTTTGCGGGGAAACTGGCTGATTATTTGGGAACGTGCAAACCCGTTTTGGCGCTTACGGGAAGGGGATCTCCCGCAGATGAAATCGTGGAAATGGCCGGGGGCCTTTGTCTTAATTCATGGAATATTGAAACCATTGCCCTCTCTCTGGAAAAGATCGCGCTTGGAAAAATTAAACCGGAAATCGATACGGAATACCGGAAGCAATTTTCCTCGGTAGCTGTGGCGCAAATGTTTGATGACAGATTGGACACCCTGTTTGGGCAAGCTTCCATTTCCAAACGTACAATGTGGCCGCCCTCTATGCGTTCAAACCTGGACAAGGAGATTACGATCTGTGTCCCAAGCTACAATGTTGAGCGTTATCTGGATCGTTGCCTTTATACTCTCGTCAATCACCAAGAAGCAGCGAATATTGAAATTTTAGTGGTTGACGACGGCTCCCAGGACCATACGGCGCAAATAGCAAGGCAGTATGAAGTCCACTATCCAGGAATTGTTCGACTGATCCAAAAAGAAAACGGAGGACACGGCTCGACTATTAATCGGGCTTTACAGGACGCTATTGGGCGCTATTTCATGATTGTGGATGGTGACGATTGGGTCGACGGAGATCAATTTGCAAAATTGATTCGTCAGATTCAGAATGATGGAATTGACTGTGATATCATTTCCTCCAATTATCATGAAGTGGACATGGAAACCGGCATCAGTTCGCCGTGGATTCAAAAGGCGGAGGTTAAATACTTCAAGAAGACTCTGTTCCAAGATTTGGATCTGGAGAACGTTTACTTTACGCTGGCGAGCTCATTGATCAAAACGGAAGTGCTGCGACAGATGAATATGCCGTTGCAGGAGCATACGTTTTATGTAGACGTAGAATATATTCTTTTCCCGGTTCCGTACCTCCACACTGTTATGTTTACTGATTACTTCATCTATAAATACTGTCGAGGCAATATGGAGCAGAGCGTATATATCCCTTCTATGGTCAAACGGTATGATCATCACGACCGGGTGATGCGGCGAGTTTTAACTTATGAACACGATTGTAAAATGGATCCGTATCAGCAAAAATATTACGATGGAATTCTGAAACGACTGCTATATACACATTATTCCCTCACGTTGACATACGACCCAGATAAAGAAGAAGGCTATGTGCGGTGCAGAGATTTTGATAAATTTCTGAAAACAGTCAATCCGCAGCTGTTCAAATGGATCGGGAAGCAGATGCGGATGGTCCGTGTGGCGAGAAGGCATGATTTCGATTTTTACCGGACGGAGCATTCTGTAGAGACAAGGCTCGTCTACATCTTTAGGAAGGGAAAGAATGCAATCAAGATCGCCGTTTGCAAGACTGTGCATGCGAAGGTTTTCCGCAGACTGTTTTTCAACCGGTTTACCGCGATGGTGGCCAGGGGAAGATTTTTTCAGAAGGGGCTGGGGTATTCGTTCAAACAAAAGATTCATGGGCTGATACGCTTCTAAAAGAGAGGGAGGGAAAAGATTGGAAGAAAGAACTTTTGAGGAGAAGCTTGTCTATGAGGAAGAGCTGATTCTGGATTCCGATAAATGGCAGATTGACGGTTTACAAGAGTCAAAAGATAGAAGCTATTCCTGTATGGTTAAAAAGAACAAGAGCGAATTGCTGTTTGAAAATAAGGATTCGAAAAAAATAACGTTTTCATATTGCAATCCGTTGAACTGTAATGAAAAAAAAATCATTTACGCTGAAATTCTATGCCGAGGCAGAATTCTGCAAAATAGTGGTGGCTGCTTGTATCTCAATGGGTATCCCATTCCACTGGATGGAAAATCGGGAATGCCGCTGAACCCTCCCATTAAGCTAAATTTTTCTGTGACTATCAATAGTTGTTCTTCTCTAGAAATCAGCGATGTCGTAATACGCTTTTATTCCGAGGAAAAAGACTTGGCGGACGCATGTGGCGTGGATAAAAATATATTGGTGGTAACGCCAGATTACCCATCCGCAAACAATCTGTACCTTTGTGCTTTTGTACATTCACGCTGCCGGGCTTATGTCCAGGCTGGACTGTCAGTGCAGGTTGCAGCTTTGTCGGATGCATGGTGGTACCAGTCTGTTTATGAAATCGACGGCGTGCCAGTGCTTGTTGGCAGCTCTGCAACCTTCAAAAAACTGATTTCCCGCAAGCAATATGATGCTATTGTCATCCATTTTGTCGGCGAGGAGCATTACCAAATTCTAGATGGATATATCACGAATGAACAGCTTGTTTTCATTTGCCACGGACCGGAAACAACCTTTCCCATATTACCAAACAAATGCCGTCCCTATTTTACAAAGCCAATGTCTAAAATCGTCGAGATCCGTTCAAAGAAGAAATATGTGCAGAAGTATGCGAAAAAGGAAAATGTCACTTGGGTATTTGTCTCGAATTGGTTAAAGCAAGAAGCCGAAAAACTAATGGAAGTATCCTTCAAAAATTCCTGCTGCATTGGAAATCTGATTGACGAGAAGTTGTTTCCCTATGTTCCCAAAAAAGCTAACGACCGGAAACGCATTCTGATTCTGCGAAAGTTTGATAACATCCGCGTGCATTCGATTGATCAGAGCGTTCTTGCAATTTTAGAACTTTCGCGCCGTCCATTTTTTTCTGATTTGACTATCGATGTTTATGGTGACGGAAACTACTTTGACGAATTAACATATCCTCTACGGCAATTTCCGAATGTTCATCTATACCGGACATTTATCCCAAATGGGGAAATCAGTGAAATACATAAGGCACATGGCATATTATTAATTCCATCACGTCATGATGCCCAAGCGGTATCCATGAGTGAGGGAGCGTCATCGGGGCTTGTGGTGGTTGGTTCTGCCGTCACCAGCAATGGCTATTATATGGACAACGGTGCAAACCACACACTGGTTGATCCTGAAGACCCGGAAGCTCTGGCTGGAGTGATCGAAAGGCTATATTACCACCCGGATGAGTTTTTGGGAATCAGTAGACGCCTATCCAATCACGTACATTCGATTTGCGGACGTACGCAAACAATTGAAAAAGAAATTGCTCTGATCCGTGAAAAGGCTGCCACGGCACAAGCTAGCCGAGAAAGATTTCCACAAATCTATCCGGATTGGGGTGATGGCCCCGTTCTGACAATTCTGGTGCCTGCATACAATGTGGAGGATTACATATCCAAGTGCCTCCATTCGCTGATCTCGCACCGAAATGTAGGGAAGACTGAAATCCTAGTTGTAAATGACGGTTCGACAGACGTTACATCCGAAATAGCGCATCAATATGAAGCCGCAGCACATGGTGTGATACGAGTGATTGATAAAGAAAACGGCGGTCATGGTTCCACCATCAACACAGGAATCGCCCAAGCGAAAGGGAAATATTTTCGAATCATCGACGGCGACGACTGGGTAGACTCTGAAAGTCTAGCGGAACTGGTCGGTATTCTAGAAAATGAAGATTCAGATATTGTTTTGACAAAGGGGTGCTATGAGTATGTAGAAAAGGCAGGTCTCACCAATATCATCGATTACGATATGCTGACTGAAGGGGTGAAGTACCATTTTGATGATCTTCTTTACCCGGATTATGGTTTTAATACATATGGCCCTCTGTTGACGACAGGAAATTACAAAACAGAATGCCTGCGAAAGGCAGGCTTTACTCTTTCAGAAAAAAAACCTTATGTGGATATGGAATTTAATTCTTTTAGCCAGCGATATATCGATACACTGCGTTATTACGATCTGGATATTTACCGTTATCTGATTGGCAGAGAAGGGCAGACGGTTTCTCGAGGTTTCTGGAAAAAGAAATATCAGGATCATCGGTATATTATTTTCAATGTCCTGAATACGCTGGACCGAATGGGGGACTTTCCGAGAAGACGGAAAGAATATATTTATATGCATTTGATAGCTATGATGGTAGATTCCCAAATTTTCATGTACGATCAGCTTTGCCTGTGGAACGAAATTGACCCCTTCCTTGACGAGTTGGGAAAATGGCCAGAAGCTAAAAAATATGTGCTTGAATATGTGATTAAGAAAGACGATGCAAGTAAGAAAATTCTGGAGCATTACCGGGGCAGGCTCAAGTGGATGACTCCGAAAAAACCGCTTATCAATTCGGATGGTAGCATGGACAGGCCACAGAAAGGTTTGTTTTGGATTGTAAAGAAAGCAATGAAAGCAGTTGTTCCGTACGGAGCCATCCGAATTTATCAAAAAATTCGTTACAATATTTGACTTGTGCCGTTCTAGTCTTGGTGGCATATGGCATGTAAGCAGGTGGTTGAAATTTCGTAGCATGTGTTGTTGACTCTTTATTAATGTTGAGGTTGGAATGCATGGAGCATGAGGAAAAGATAAAAAAACAGAGCATGTTAGGACAATCCCCCCAAAGATCTGTTTGCTTAGATAGAATAATTGTAAAATCAGTTTATTTTGGTTTCTTCGTATATCTCCATAATTTTCTTAGAAACTCGGATCAGCTCGTATGAAATTAATTTTTCGTGGATTGCTTTCGCTGACTTGACTTTGAAATTTTGTTGCCCGTACATAAATTTTATTGTTTTTTGCAACTCTTCAGAATCATTATTTTTATAAAGTAACCCTGTCTTTCCCTCTTTCATAAGTTCCCTGTGCCCCTTAATATCACTTGCTATAACAGGGAGCCCACAGGCCATAGCTTCCAAAATGTTGAACGGTAGGCCTTCAATTAGGCTTGTAGACACGCACACGTCGCACGCGACATATAACTCGCGCATATCTGAAACGTAGCCCAGAAAGCAAATCTGGTCTTCCTTATGGAGTTGACGAACAAGCTCTTTACATTCTTCCAGCAGTGCTCCCTTCCCTGCCAACAAAAGCTTCAGTTTCGGGTATTCCTGACACACTTCGGCAAACGAGCGGATTAGGAATGCCTGATTTTTTCTTTTGGAAAACTCCGCCGCATAGACAAATAAAAAATCATCCTCTGGAGTTCCCATCCTTTTGCGAATGGAGCTTCTCTCCTCCTGCGTGGCAGGCTTGAACTTCTCTAAGTCAATACCCATGCCGTTGATATAGGCGAGCTTTTCTTTATAGAGCTGATGACGCTCAGCAATATCATAATCTTCATGGTTCATGACCATTAGCACGTTGGTGACGCGGGCACAAATTTTTTCTGGAAGAAGGTAAATCCATTTTTTTAAGCCATCGTTCTCATGAAAAAGATACCCGTGAATGGTACAGAAAACTTTCGGCTTTTTATGTACCATTAGAATTGCAGCTCGAACCACAGCGCTGGCAAGCGTCGTATGAGTACTGATGATATCAAATTTTTGCTCCTTTAATAGTCTTCGAGCAAGAAAAATTGCCTTTATATTTTGAAAGCTTAGTAAACTTTTCGCTAACGGCAATGCAACTACATGATCGGCATAAGGCACGGACTCACTTGAATTGGCTGCCACCCAGACCTCATATCCACGATTATGAAATTCTTGTAAATAAGGTAAATGAAAGTTTCTAATATGTGATATGGTGGATGCAGCGAACAATATTTTTTTCAAGGAGATTTTTCCTCCTGCTCTCTTTTTCATTTAAAAAGCACCTAGCGATTCTTTAGCCATATAGGGCTTCTTGTTATTTATAGCATAAATTAGATTTAGCTGTATGTCAACAAATAGTAAAATAATAAGAAAAAGCCAGGGATTCCATCCTCTTCACATTGAAGAGCACCGGAATCCCTGGCTTTTTCTTTATTTAACGATCACTGAAAAACGTTCACTTAAGTTACAACCGTATGTACGGTGCTTTTGCTTACACCAAATTTCTTCGCTGCGCCGCGCACGGTGGTTCTGTTCTTGATGATATATTCGCCGAGCTCTACGGCGCGCTCCTCAACAATACCTTTCACTGTTCCACCCTCCAAACGAATCCGATTGCTAATAGGTATGCTTGGAGAGAGGGATTTAGTACAATGACGGCTAAATGCTCATTACGGCGATTATGCTTTTGTTGGAATTCTTCATGCACATGAACCAAAGCCAGGACAACTGCTTTTGGTCATCGTTCGAGCAGCTTGACCAAAGCGGATGCCGATGCTCTAAAGCATCCCGTGCCGGTATATTATTTAAAATAACTCGGAAACTTCGCCGTGGCTCTGTCAGATATATTCGATATCGTTTCAAGATGGTCCGCCATCTTTTTTTGAGCCGACAGCATATTTTCCGCCTTTATTGCTTCGACTATCGCGCGATGCTCATCAATAAGCTGTGGAATCCTATGGTCAAACGCGACGTCAAAGTTTCTCCATCTCGCTATATGAAGCATATCATCAGACAGCAAACTGACAAGAGCATATCTGCCGACGCTATCGATCATTGTTTTGTGAAAAGCGGAATCTATCTTTGGAAATTTTCCGTAATAATCCCTCTCATCGCGGCATTTTTCCTGCTCGGCCAGATTAATCTCCAGCGCGTTTACAAGAGAAGTCCTATCCTTCTTCTCAAGGGAAGTAAACATCTCGTAAATTACCTCTTTTTCCACCGCAGTACGCAGCACAAGGAGATCAGCAAGATAATTCAGGTCAAGAAGACTGATATATGTTCCTCTTTGGGGGAATATTTCAATAAATCTCATATGCTGAAGCCGCGTAAAAGCGGTTCGGATGACGGAACGTGAAACATTGTATTTCTGGGACATCTGGTTCTCGCTAATGCGCTGACCCGGTTCCAACTGCAGTTTAATGATGCTTCTGAGTATATTTTTATATACTTCATCGGCGGTATACGGCTGCATGCCGCCTAATTTGGTGTTCTCAACCATGAAAGAGGCCTTCTTCCTTAGCTCTTAAGCTATTTTTTATCTTAATATTAATAGTTTACTATAAAGAAAGAAAAATTGGAATAGGCAAAATTTATTTCAAGTTCAGAAGTATCATATTATTATTTTTTCTTGTTTAAAATTACCTCGTTTTTATTTAGTATCATACAGCAATTGTACAATAAGCATAATTATTTTAAAAATAATATATGTACAATGCCAATTTACTTTATGAATCATATTTGGTAAACTATGTTTGTCTTGTAGACAAGTATACTTATAGACATGTGGACAAGACCGCCAAACTTTGTCAAAAAAATAACAATCAAATGACATATGAGGTAAGAAGTTCATGATTTTTACATTAGGAATTGACATTGGATCGACAACTGCAAAAGCAGTCATTTTAGAAGATGGCGCTGAAATCATATCTTCATCCATCGTTATTGCTACGGTGGGCACAGACGGTGTTTCCAAAGCCATAGAGAATGTATTTAAAGAAAGTAGGATAAAAAAAGAAGATATTCGGCTTGCTGTCGCAACAGGTTATGGAAGAAAGACGTTCGAAAACGCGGATTTTCAGTTGAGTGAACTTACTTGTCATGCTCTCGGTGTTCATCATGAATTCAGCGATGCGAGGACTGTGATTGATATCGGCGGACAGGATGCGAAGGTTTTAGCTCTTAATGATCAGGGACGTATGGTTAATTTTGTTATGAATGATAAATGTGCGGCAGGCACAGGAAGATTCTTGGATGTAATGGCCAATATTCTTAAAATTGATATATCGCAGCTTGAGGTTGAAGCCGCCAAGGCAATCAATCCTGCAAGTATATCCAGCACCTGTACGGTGTTTGCTGAGTCCGAGGTTATATCTCAGCTCGCGGCAGGCATTAAAATTCCGGATCTTGTTGCCGGCATCTGCCAATCTGTTGCGTCTCGGGTAGCGTCTTTAGCAAAAAGAATAGGCGTTAAGGAGACAGTATGTATGAGCGGCGGCGTGGCAAGAAATGCCGGTGTGCGCAATGCGATGGAAAAGGAACTGGGAGTAAGGATTGCGTATAGTGAGAATGCCCAACTCATGGGCGCACTTGGTGCAGCGTTGTACGCCTATGATAAAGTTAAAAACAACAATTATGAGGGAGGTTCTAATTTATGGGTGAAGAAGTAAAGAAAAAAAGACCCGCGCCGGATCCGAATTCGGCAAAATTCAAACTGGGGCAGATTGCGGCCAAAGCTTACAGCGATTGTGTGGAGGCTAAAGCACGAGGCGAAATGGTTGGCTGGTGTGCGAGTAACTTCCCCGTGGAGATACCCGAAACGTTAGGTCTTCATGTATGCTATCCGGAAAACCAGGCGGCGGCCATCGCGGCAAGAGGCGGCGGCGAGCGGATGTGCAGTGAAAGCGAGGGAGACGGATATTCCAACGATATCTGCGCGTACGCAAGAATATCCCTTGCGTACATGAAGCTGAAGGACGCGCCGGAACAGAATATGCCCATGCCGGATTTTGTCCTTTGCTGCAACAATATCTGTAATTGTATGATTAAATGGTACGAAAATATCTCCAAGGAACTTAAGATTCCCATGATCATGATTGATATTCCATTCAATCCGGATTATGAAGTGTCCGATGCGGACGTCGAATACATAAAAGCCCAGTTCTGGGCTGCAATCCATCAACTGGAAAAGATCACAGGGAAGAAGTGGAGCGACGAAAGGTACAAGGAAGTTATGGAAATTTCCGGACGCTCCAGCCGTGCCTGGCTTGCGGCAACCTCTTGCGCCAAATATCTTCCCTCGCCTTTTAACGGCTTTGATCTTTTAAATCACATGGCGGTTATGGTTACCGCGCGCGGTAAAAAAGAAGCTGCGGAAGCGATGGAAACCCTTTTAAAGGAATACGAGGACAACCATCAGAAGGGCGTCTCCACCTACCACACCGAAGAAAAATACCGTATTATGTTCGAGGGCATTGCCTGCTGGCCATGGTTAAGGGTTACTTCCGCAGGTCTTAAGGACAGGGGCATCAACATGGTAACCACCATCTATGCCGATGCGTTCGGATTCATTTACGATGATTTTGACGGTATGTGCCGTGCTTATGCGAAAGTTCCGAATTCCATGAATCTTGAGCAGTCCAGAGATAAGCGCATCAAACTCTGCAAAGAGAATCATGTGGAAGGTCTTTTGGTTCACACGAACCGTTCCTGCAAACTCTGGTCCGGATTTATGCCGGAAATGAGTAAGCAGATAGGCGAAGCCTGCGGGATTCCGGTAGTGAGCTTTGACGGCGACCAGGCAGACCCGAGAAATTTCTCTGAGGCGCAGTATGATACGCGTGTCCAGGGCCTGATGGAAATTATGGAAGCAAACAAGGGAGGTCATTAATAATGGCAATAAATGAATTATTGGCACAATTTCATGAGATTGCTGCATCCCCGAGGAAACAGCTTGACAAATACCTTGCGCAGGGCAAGAAAGTCGTACTGTGCGCGCCGGTTTACACCCCGGAAGAAATCATCCATTCAATGGGTCTTATTCCCATGGGCGTATGGGGTGCGGAGACGGAAGTCCATGAAGCTAAAAAATATTACCCGGCATTCATTTGTTCCGTTATGCAGACGATACTTGAACTTGGAATCACCGGAAAGTTTGAGGGCGCGTCCGCGATTGTCATTCCTTCGCTGTGTGATTCGCTGAAAAGTCTGGGTCAGAACTGGAAATATGCCGTTAAGGATATTCCGTTTATCCCCATGACCTATCCGCAAAACAGAAAACCGGATTACGGCGTTACGTTTACCAAAGCGGGATACGAGCGCGTTATCAATGACCTTACGGTGGCAACCGGCGCCAAGTTCTCTGAAGTTGCGCTTGCAAATTCCAATAAGATCTACAATGATCATAATGCGGCTATGAGGGAGTTTGCACAAGTGGCTGCGGTTCACACAATTACAGCGGCTCAGAGGAACGATGTTTTTAAGAGCGCGTGGTTTATGCTGAAGGAAGAACACACGGCCTTGGTTAAACAATTGATCGAAGAGCTTCATAAAACCCCGAAGGACACAAGCAAAGTGCGTGTGGTGGTAAGCGGCATTCTGGCTGATTCACCAAATCTTCTTGAAGTTTTTGATAAGAACGGGATCAAGATCGTTGCCGATGATATTGCACAGGAGTCAAGGCAGTATCGTACGGATGTGCCGGAGATGGCAAACCCGCTTGACGCGCTTGCACAGAAGTTTGCAAATATGGATAATTGCACTTTACTCTACGACAGAGATAAGAAGCGCGTTGACTATATCATCGACCTGGCCAAACAGCACAATGCGGAGGGCGTTATCATCCTTATGACTAAGTTTTGCGATCCGGAGGAGTTCGACTATGTTCCCATCAAGAGAGCTTGCGAGGCTGCAGGACTTAAGAGCCTGAACATCGAAGTCGACTGTCAGATGGTCAACTATGAACAAGCCGGCACCATGATTGAGGCATTTAAGGAAATGTTTTAATATGGCCACCGCTTAAAATCCATCCTAAGCTCCAACTCCCATAATCTTTGCCATTCGGAAAATTTTTTTGCTTGAGGGGCGACCTCAATAAGAAAGGAAGTATAGAATTACCATGATTGATAAGAATAAGATGCCAATTGCGATTGGCGTAGCGTTTGTTTGGTTTACCACGCAATTCGGCGGCGGTTTTGCATCGGGTGCTCAATTGTATTCTTACTTTGTTAAATTCGGTATCTGGGCGCTTATTACGCCTATTCTCGCACAGGCACTCGGAGCATTCTTCCAGTGGTATGGTCTTCGCTATGCAAAAAGGCACAATACATATGACTATCGTACTTTTACCGACAAATTCTATGGAGACTTAGGGACGAAAGTCAGACCCATTCTTTCGAATCTGTATGAGCTTGTTTACTTATTCACCATTTGCTTAGCTCCGTCAGTAGCGTTTGCGACGGGCGGCGCAACACTTCAGGCTCTTACCGGCATCCCGTACATTATTTGTACGGTAATAATCGGTCTGATTATTTTTATACTTGCTATCTATGGTACCAATGTGGTAAGAGCGGCGGCTTCTACCGTATCGGTAGTAATCATTTTAGGCTTATTGGTGGTTTATATCCCCAATATTTTTGCGCAGTGGGGAACGATCTCAGCTAATATTGGGCAGATGGCTGCAACGCCTGCTCCGGCAGGTCCGGCATTCTGGAGATGCTTCGTGTATGCTGCTTTCCAGTTAGCGTCAATCGGCCTTCTTATGCAGCATGCCGAACCGTTCAAAGATGAGCACGAAGCGAAGACCTCCATGGTTTACGGATTTATTGTGAATGCGCTGATCATTTTTATGTGCACACTTGGCCTGTTTGCGGTTGCAAGCAATCCGAATATCAAAAACGTTTCGATCCCAACCCTGCTGATGGTGAAAACAGGCGTCGGCGCTTCCGTTCTTACACCGATCATCTCTATTCTTATTATCCTTGGCGCGGTGTCTACTGCCGTCAACATGATTGCGGGCGTTATTGTACGTTATGTAAACGCATGGAACAAGAAAGATGCTTCACCCGAAGATTCGGAGAAGCAGTCCAAGAAGCGTACCATTATCATTGCAGTTTTCTTTACACTGCTTACGTTCGCAATCGCTCAGTTTGGACTGATTCCTCTTGTTAACACAGGATATGGATACCTTGGATATTTGACTATTTTGGTTGTCGTTATTCCGTTCATTATCCATATGATTATGACTAAAAATGGAAAGATTGATGCGGAATACAAGAAAAAATAACATTCAATAATTACTTTTTATTATGCGAGGAGAAAATTAGATATGAGTAATCCACTTGAAGGAGTCAAGGTAATCGAACTGGCTAATTTCATAGCAGCAGCCACAGCCGGCAGATTTATGGCAGATCTCGGAGCCGATGTTATTAAGATCGAGTCCCCGAAGGGGGATCCGCTGAGATATACGGCGCCGTCCGAGGGCAGGCCGCTTGACATGTATGAAAACACCACATGGGACCTTGAAAACGGCAATAAGCGCTGTATTTCTCTCAATTTAAAGGATCCGGCCGGCAAAGAGGCTTTTTTCAAGCTTCTTGATACAGCCGATGTCCTGATCACCAACTGGAGGGTTCAGGCTCTTCAGAGACTGGGGCTGGACTATGATAGTTTGAAGGGCAGGTATCCCAAGCTGGTGTACGCAATTTGCACCGGATACGGAGAGTACGGCCCCGACAACAACCTTCCGGGATTTGACTTCACCGCATTCTTTTCAAGAGGCGGGTATCTCGATTCCCTCCGCCAAAAGGGAACCGTTCCGATGAACGTAGTTCCGGGCCTTGGCGATCATAACGTGGGCATGAATCTTGCCGCGGGCATTTTAGCGGCTTTATTTCAGGCTAAGACCAAAGGAGTCGGCGAAAAGGTTGAGACATCCCTTTTTGAAAGCGCCATCTACAACATGGGCATGATGGTTCAGGCATCTAATTACGAAGGTATTGCTCAGCACTACCCGATTGATGTAAGAAAATCCGCCAACCCCTTTAATGCCGCATGGAGAACCAAGGATGACCGTTTCATTCAGACTTGTATGCCGGATTATAATACATACTACAAGGCATTTATCACCGCTGTCGGCAGAAAGGACCTTGTGGATAACGAAAACTATTTCCCAATTCTGACCTGCCAGAAGAAAGGTCTCACTTGCGAAGTATACGACATCATCATGGATGCATTTAGCAAGAAAACCGTCGCGGAATGGAAACCCATTCTGGAAGCCGCCGATGTTCCGTTTGCGGTTGCACAGAACTGGGTGGAAATCAGAAACGACAAGCAGGCGGAGGCAAATGACTGCTTCTATGACATGAAGTATCCCAACGGCAACACAAGAAGGCTTGTGCGGCTGCCGGTTAAGTTCCAGGAGATGGGTGTGCCGGCTTACCGGCCGGGCCCGATGATCGGCGAGCAGGGACCGGAGGTATTAAAAGAGCTTGGATATAGCGAAGCACAGATTCAGGATATGCTTGAAAAAGGCTCTTTGTATGTGTGGAAAGACGAGCACAAATCAAAATAAGGGTTTAAGTAACTAGCAAAAAGGACTGTTGTCGATGGAGACAGACCTTCGGGGACAGTCCTTTTTCATTGAAATTTGTATAATTCCACAGGTGAAATTATGGAGCTTATTAATAAGACTATCAGCGAATGCTTAAAAGAGCGTGCTAATATCAGCGGGAAGCGGACAGCCATTGAGATGGACGGTTGGAGCTGCACATTTGAACAATTGGATAAGCTTTCAGATTTTCTTGCCATACAGATGGGCAGATATGGTATAGAAAAAGGAACCCATGTGGGAATATGGAGCGTCAACAGCCCAAGTTGGGTGTTCACTTTCTTGGCACTTACTAAAATTGGCGCTATATCTGTGCTTATTAACACAAGCTTGAAAGATGAAGAAATCACGCAGATACTTAATTATGCTGACGTGGAGGTTCTGTACTACGGTGCAGGATGCCAGACGATCATCTATGAAGACCTTATTGCGAGAATAAGGAGTAAAACGCCAAAGATCAGGCATTTCGTTCATATTGATGGGAAGGAAGCCGGAGCTTGGGTTAAGGAAGACGATTTCGGAAGGAAATATTACTCTCAGGAAGCGCTGGCGGAACTGGAAGAAAGAAAAAAAGCAATAAAACCGGCGGATACGGCTTGTATGATTTTTACATCGGGAACTACTTCATTTCCCAAAGGTGTGCTTCTCAGCCACTACAGCATTGTAAACAATTCTCTTGCCATGATCAAAGCCATGCATTGGAATGACAATGACAAAATGTTAATTACGGTTCCGATGTTCCATTGCTTTGGTGTGACGGCCGGAATAATAGCCTGTTTACTCAGCGGCGCCGAAATGGATCTGCTGCCATATTTTAAGACGGCCGCCGTATGGGATGCGCTTGAAGCAGGGAACTGTACCGTACTGAATGGTGTACCGAGTATGTTTTTAGCGTTGATTCGGAAACCGGAACATAAGGACAGGTGTGCAGACGGCCTGAAATCCGGGATTATAGCCGGTTCTCCTGTTACTTTGGCAGAATACACGGAAATTTGCAGCAGGTTTCCCAATATGCACCTGCAGCCTTCCTATGGCCAGTCTGAGACTTCGCCTTGCGTGACGATAGCGAATTGGGATGATCCCCTGGAAACAAAGGGTTCATCTGCCGGAAAGTTGATTGACCATGTAAGCGCGCGTATTGCAGATAAAGGTACCGGCAGCGTACTTGAACAGGGCCGGGACGGTGAGATTCAGGTGAAGGGCTATAATGTTATGCTTGGTTATTATCATCTGCCAAAGCCTACCGCCCAGGCATTTACCAGTGACGGTTGGCTGAAAACGGGGGATATAGGCCACTTCGATAAAAACGGAAGACTTCATGTCACAGGCAGACTGAAAGAAATGATCATAAGAGGGGGAGAAAATATCTCTCCGCAGGAAATAGAGCAGGTAATAAAAAAGCTGGGCTGGGTAGAGCAGGTCAAGGTAGTTGGAATGCCTGTCGATGTGCTGCAGGAAGAAATTGTGGCCTGTATTATCCCAAAGCAGGGATGCGAAATCAATAAAAACGAGCTCATGAACTTTTTAAAACCGAGACTGGCACGTTATAAAATGCCCGCCTGTATATTGGGCTTTGACACATTTCCGGTTAATGCGTGCGGCAAGGTTGAAACTGGAAAGCTGAAGTTACAAGCAGAGACCATGGTCAAAGAAGAAAGCGCAAAGAAGACGAAAACAGGTTAGTGCCAAGCAAAAATTGAGATTTGAAATGAAACAGTGGTTTGATAAGGATCGCTGTCACACATTAAGAAAAACCTTAAGTGAGTAAGTTAACATTATTTACAATGGGAGGAAAAAAATATGGCAGATGCGTATTTTACAGAGCAACATGAATTAACCAGAAAGTTGGCCCGTGAATTCGCTGAGAAAGAATTTACCAAAGAAATACTGGACGAGGTTGAAGCGTCCGGAGTTTTTCCTGAAGAGCTGCTTGATAAAATGGCTGCAGCGGGATTCTTCGGGATTAAGATCCCAAAGGAATTAGGCGGACAAGGTGCGGACGCCCGCTCTTATGTTTTGGTTATGGAAGAAGTCGCAAGAGTGTCCGGCGTGGCGAGTATTTATGTGTCCAGCCCGAACTCTCTTTCGGGAGGGCCGCTGCTTCTTGCGGGGAATGACGAGCAGAAAGCAAAATATCTTACGCCAGTGGTAACCGGTAAGAAAAAACTTGCATTTGCCCTTACTGAGCCGGGTGCGGGTTCCGATGTGAGCGGCATAGTGACTACTGCGGTTAAAGAAGGAGACCATTACATACTAAACGGGCGCAAATGCTTCATAACAATGGCTCCGCTCGCGGATTATTCGGTCATTTTCGCAAAGACCGATATGTCAAAGGGCAATAGAGGGATTTCAGCATTTGTAGTTGACATGAAAGCACCGGGCGTGAGCTGCGGAAAACCAGAGGATAAGATGGGCGTTGTAGGATGTGCAACTTCGGATATTATTCTCGATAACGTAATCGTTCCGGAATCCGACCGTCTCGGTGAAGAGGGGGATGGATTTAAGATCGCGATGAAAACGCTGAATACCGGGCGTTTGGGTGTTGCGGCTCAGTCAATCGGCGTTGCGCAGGGATGCCTCGACGAAGCAATCAAGTATGCCAAAGAGAGAAAACAGTTTGGCAAGAGAATTGCAGATTTTCAGGCCATCGCCTTTATGATTGCGGACATGGCCACCAAGCTTGAGGCGGCAAAGCAGATGACGTACAAAGCTGCATATCTCATGGACACCAGACAGGACGCTACTCTCAATGCGTCCATGGCAAAGTATTACTCTGCAGAAGTCTGCAACGAGATTGCGGCCAAGACTGTGCAGATCCACGGCGGATATGGTTTTATTAAAGATTATAAGATCGAGCGGATGTACCGCGACTGTCGCGTGTTCACTATCTACGAAGGGAGCAGTCAGGTTCAGCAGATAGTAATAGGAAAAATACTACTGAAGAAGTAAAAGGGAGGAAAAGCGAATATGAAAATATTGGTATGTGTAAAACAGGTCCCGGATACGAATGAAGTGAAAATAGACCCTGTTAAGGGGACCCTTATTCGTGAGGGTGTTCCCAGCATACTTAATCCGGATGACGCCAATGCGCTTGAGGCGGCGCTCCGAATTAAAGATAAAGATCAGACCGCGCAGATTGTGGTGCTTACCATGGGGCCGCCGCAGGCTACTTATATGCTAAGAGAATGCCTGGCAATGGGTGCGGACGAAGCTTACCTGTTAAGCGACCGTGCGTTCGGCGGAGCAGACACCTGCGCAACGTCAACAACGATTGCGGCCGGAATTAAAAAAATTCAGGGGATAGACATCATTTTTGCCGGGCGTCAGGCTATCGATGGCGATACCGCGCAGGTGGGACCGCAGGTCGCACAGCGCTTGGGTGTTCCGGTGGTTACTTACGTTCAGGATATCAAAATGGGTGACGGCAAAGTAACGGTACAGAGACAATTGGAAGACGGGTATGAAATCATTGAGGCTCAGACACCATGTCTCCTTACATGCGTAAAGGAATTGAACGAACCAAGGTACATGTCGGTAGGAGCGATCGTAGATGCTTACAAGAAGGATATCACAGTATGGAGCCACGCGGATGTTAGCCTTGACTCGAAGGATTGCGGACTGAATGCCTCCCCGACACAAGTATTCCGTTCTTTTACACCGCCACAAAAAGGCAAGGGCGAGATGCTCACGGGATCAGTTAACGAGACGGCGAAAATTCTTGTGGAAAAATTAAACCAGAAGCATCTGATCTAGTTAGGAGGATAAGATTAATATGGCGGTAGTAGTATTAAAAGATAAATGTAGAGGATGTACAAAGTGCGTTAAGTCCTGCCCTTTTCAAGCTATAACGATGGAAAACAGGATTGCCGCAATTGGACCCGCCTGTACAGGCTGTGGTCAATGCATTGAAGTCTGCCCGTTCAAGGCCATAGAAAAGACCGACGATGGTGAAGCGGTCAAGGATTTAAGCGCGTATCATGGCATTTGGGTATTTGCAGAGCAGCGGGAAGGAAAACTGATGCAGGTGGCAATAGAGCTTTTAGGCGAAGGCAAAAAGCTTGCTAAAGCCATAGGCTGTGAGCTCTGCGCCGTGCTTTGCGGTTCGAATGTGGACTCGCTCGTGGATGAACTCTTCGAACATGGTGCCGACAAGGTATATTATGCCAACGCACCGGAACTGAAACAGTATACCACCGATGCTTATACCAAGGTTATTAATGAAGCCATAGAAAAATATAAGCCTGAGATCGTACTTCTCGGTGCAACACATATAGGTCGTGACTTGGGGCCGTGTCTTGCAGTCCGTTGCCGTACAGGCCTTACAGCTGATTGCACGAAGCTTGAAATCAATCCGGAGACCAAAAGAATCATGCAGACCCGTCCGGCATTCGGGGGGAACCTCATGGCTACCATCGTATGCCCCAACCACATGCCGCAAATGTCTACCGTTCGCCCCGGTGTTATGGAAAAAGCGGTCAAGATACCCGGCAGAAAGGGTGAATTGATAAAACTTGATGTTCATTTTTCTGACGGAGACATACGCACCAAGGTATTGGAGGTGGTAAAGACCACCAAAGAAATCGTATCGCTCACCGACGCGGATATCATAGTGTCCGGCGGGATGGGTCTGGGCAATGCGGAAGGGTTTGAACTTCTTAAGAAGCTCGCGAAGAAGCTCGGAGGAACGATAGCATCTTCAAGAGCCGCGGTGGACGCAGGTTGGATTGATCATGCGTATCAGGTTGGACAGACGGGAACCACCGTTAAGCCGAAAATTTATTTTGCATGCGGAATCTCCGGCGCTATTCAGCACGTTGCAGGCATGCAGCGCTCGGAACTTATCGTCGCCATCAACACCAATGAAAATGCTCCAATCTTTGATATAGCGGATATCGGTATCGTTGGTGACCTGTATAAAGTTATTCCCGCTGTTATGGAAGAACTTGATAAGCAACCGGCTAAATAAATTTTTATTCGTTGTTATTTAGAGGATCTGCTGAAATGTGAACCGCACCCCGGAAGTTAGCATGTGATAAAATAAAACATTTAAGCAACCGTTGAATTAAGAGAGAGAAACGAAGGTAGTATCTAAAATATATGCGCTTCTTTTGCTCCTGCCTTTTATTTCCATTATATCTCTTTTGCAATGACGATGAAATCAGCGGTTACTTAGAAGATAAGCTATGCACACACTACTGCCTTGTCGGAGGGAGTAACAGCTCCGCAACTGCAACAGGCGAATTTGGCATTTTGCTGAAAGCTCCCTCAGATACGGTAGTGTTCTTGATCATTACAGAATAGATTGGGCAACCGAATTAAGGGTAATCAAGTTTATGTAACGAATCATTCAAAATAGTTTTTAAATTACGCATGTTCACTGCACGATTGTAAAATGGATGAAAAATATTGTTACTTCGACTTTCACCTTTGAGTAAAGTCGGAGTTTTTAATTTATTGTATATTAAGAAAAACTGCTTTATTGTGTTTCACACAGGACATTATCACAATGCAATTCAGCTATTATTTCAGTGTTTTTAACCACCCGTGCGGTCATTATATTATTTGCCATTGCTGATTATTTTCAGTGGTGTATTTGTCTGGAATACTGACTGGACTTGTATTGCGTGTCATTATGTTGTTACTTGGCCATTGATAATAGATTGAGTTAGTAATGGAGGACAAAGAACATGGAATTGACATTTCCGACCAAGCCATACAAAACGCATGGCGGTGCGGACGTTCCCCACAAAAAGAACACGGCGCAGACAGAGTCCGCCGTGATGCCGCCTCCGGCGCAGGTAGTACTGCCTATGCAGCAGCACGTCGGCGCACCCTGCGCACCCCTTGTAAAGGTTGGCGACACGGTTCTTGTGGGACAGAAAATTGCAGACAGCGGCGCTTTCATCAGCGCCCCGATTCACGCGAGCATATCCGGCAGGGTCAGCGCGATAAAAAAGGTAATGCTGCCCGGCGGGCAGTATACCGACGCGGTCGTAATCGACTCCGACGGCACAATGACCGTTTCTCCCGATGTAAAGCCGCCGGTAACGGAAACGCCGGAAGACTTCATAAAAGCGATCCGGGAATCCGGGCTGGTGGGACTCGGGGGCGCGGGTTTCCCGGCACACGTAAAGCTGAATGTGCCAAAGGACAAAAAGATTGATACCATGATTGTCAATGTTGCGGAATGCGAGCCATATATTACGGCGGACAACCGCGAGGCGATTGAAAATTCATGGGATGTTCTTTCCGGAATCTACGCCGTGCTTGACCTGTTGAAGGTGGAGCGCGTCATCATTGCCGTTGAGGACAATAAGCCCGATGTCATTGAGGTTCTTAAAAAAATAGCGGACAGCAAAACCAACGACCCGGATGACCGCGTGCGCATCCTGCCTTTGCACGCCCGTTACCCGCAAGGCGCTGAAAAAGTGTTGATCAAAGCCTGCACGGACCGGGAAATCCCGATGGGAAAACTGCCGGCCGACGTCGGCTGCCTGGTCATGAACGTCACCTCCGTGGCGTTTATCGCCAAATTCCTGAAGACAGGGATGCCGCTTGTCACAAAGCGGGTTACCATCGACGGTTCCGCCATCAAAAACCCGCAGAACGTCATCGTTCCGATCGGCACGAAAATCGCGGATATCATCGAATTCTGCGGCGGCTATCAGACGGAGCCGAAGAAAATGCTGATGGGCGGACCTATGATGGGCCTTGCCCTTGCAAATGACGAGCTGCCGGTTCTCAAACAGAACAACGGCATCCTCGCCTTTGGCGAGCAGGAAGCGCGTATGAGCGAGCCGACCTCCTGCATCCGCTGCGGCCGCTGCGTGGACGGCTGCCCCATGAACCTGATTCCCACACAGCTTGAAAAATACTCCAATGCAAAAGACATCGAAAAGCTGCAGGAGTACGACGTAATGGACTGCATGGAATGTGGAACCTGCGCCTTCAACTGCCCTGCGGGCAGGCCTCTTGTACAGGCAATCCGGCTCGGCAAGGGACTGGTAAAAGCGGGAGGTAAAAAATAATGACAGATAAACTGATTGTATCCTCGTCCCCGCATATCAAAAGCGGCGTGACAACCCGCAAGATCATGCTGGACGTCATCATTGCGCTGACGCCGGCGGCGATCGCCTCTGTAATCATCTTTGGGCCCAAAGCCCTTGTGCTGATTATTTGCTCCGTAGCCTCCTGTGTTTTAAGCGAATATGTCTGCCGGAAGGTCATGAAGCGCGAAAACACCATCGGCGACCTGAGCGCTGTGGTAACCGGCATACTGATTGCCTTCAACGTGCCCGTGGGCGTCAGTCCGTTCATTGTAATCTTCGGCGGAATCGTCGCCATTGTGGTAGTGAAGCAGATGTTCGGCGGAATCGGACAGAACTTTGTGAATCCCGCGCTGACCGCGCGCATCATTCTCATGTCCTCTTTTCCCGCCCCGATGAGCACCTGGAACACCCCGTTCTATTACCTGCATCAGACTGATGCGATGACCACAGCTTCCCCGCTCGGCATTTTAAAAAGCGGTGCGAGCGGCGCCATGCCGACGCTGCTCAATATGTTTGTGGGCGTGCGCGCCGGATGCCTTGGCGAAACCTGCGCGGTCGCGCTGATCCTGGGCGGCGTTTACCTGGTGGTCCGCAAGGTCATCAGCCCCGTCATTCCACTGTGCTACATAGGAACGGTCGCCGTGATTTCCCTGATTGCCGGCAGGAACGTCCTGTTTGACCTTCTCGCGGGCGGACTGCTGCTCGGCGCTATTTTCATGGCAACCGATTACGCCACATCCCCGATCAACTTCCGGGGCAAGATCGTCTTTGCCGTCGGCGCGGGCATTATCACCATGCTGATCCGTATGTTCGGCCAGCTGCCGGAAGGCGTATCCTTCTCGATCATCCTGATGAACCTTCTGGTGCCGCACATTGAGCGCTTGACACGCCCGCTGGCATTTGGAAAGGAGCGTGCAAAAGGATGAAAATCAATTTCAAAGAAGTTCTTACCCCCACAATCACGCTGTTTGTCATCTGCCTGATCACGGCTGTGCTTCTCGCGGGGACAAACCTGATGACGCGTGACAAGATTGTGGAAATCAACAAACAAACCGAATCCGCTTCCCGTCAGCTGGTTCTTCCCGCCGCAAAGAATTTTGAAGACTCCAGCGACGGCACCTACGCAATCGGCAAAAACGGAAGCGAGCTTACCGGATATGTATTTACCACAAAAACAAAGAGCTACGGCGGCGACCTGAAGGTAATGACCGGCATTGACAAGGGCGGCAAGGTCACCGGCGTCGTCCTGCTTTCCATCAGTGATACCCCGGGCCTGGGCCTGAACGCGGAAAAGGAAAGCTTCCGCGACCAGTACAAGAAAACTGCTCCTGAAAAAGGATTTGAAGTGATTAAATCCGGTTCCCCGAAAGACGGCCAGATCGAGGCTATGACGGGCGCCACCATTACCAGCAAAGCCGTAACAAAATGCGTCAACGAAGCAATTGAAGAATATCAAAAAGTAAAGGGGGGCGAATGAGATGGCGAAAACTCCATGGCAGGAATTCAGCAAGGGCATTATTAAAGAAAATCCTGTTCTTCGCCTTGTGCTCGGCACCTGTGCCACGCTTGCGCTGAGTACCTCCGCAAGCAACGCAATCGGCATGGGCCTTGCAACAACCTTTGTACTGGTGGGTTCCAATACGGTCATCTCCCTGCTGCGCAAGGTGATTCCGGACAAAGTCCGTATTCCCTGCTACATCACACTGATCGCCGGATTTGTTACCATCGTCCAAATGCTGATCGAAGCATATTCACCCAGCCTGAAAGCGGCGCTGGGCATTTACCTTCCCCTGATTGTCGTAAACTGCATCATTCTGGGCAGAGCCGAAATGTTTGCAAATAAAAATAAAGTTCTTCCATCCATTCTGGACGGCCTTGGCATGGGCGTCGGCTTTACCGCCACGCTGCTTGCGATGGGCATTATCCGTGAGCTTTTGGGCGCCGGAACGGTTTTCGGTGTTCCGATTACCGCAGGATTCGTGTCCCCCATTATCATCTTCCTGCTTCCTCCCGGGGGCTTCTTTGTATTCGGCATGCTGATTGCACTGGCCAACAAGCTGGCTGCTGAAAAAGGCGGCGCGCCGGCGGAACTGGGCTGCCAAAACTGCCCGCTCTGCGGAAGCTGCTCCATGATGAGTGAAAAAGAAAAGGAGTGTGCCAAGAAATGATAAAGGGGTTAGTCGCCATCTTTTTGGCAGCCATACTGACTGAAAACTATATTCTGAACAAGTTTCTCGGCATCTGCCCTTTTCTGGGTGTTTCCAAGAAGCTGGATACCGCAACCGGCATGAGCATTGCGGTCACCGTTGTCATGGTGATTTCCACCGCGGCGACATGGCCGATTTATACCTTTGTGCTGGTTCCGCTCAACCTTGCGTATTTGCAGACAATCGTCTTTATTCTGATTATCGCGGCGCTTGTTCAGTTTATTGAAACCGTGCTCAAGAAATATATTCCGGCGCTTTACAATGCGCTCGGAATTTACCTTCCGCTCATTACGACCAATTGCGCCGTGCTGGGCGTAACCATGCTGGTGATTGAGAAGGGCCAGTCCGACCCGACCTTCGGCTTTATCCAGTCGCTCGTAAACGCGTTCGGCTCCGGCATCGGCTTTCTTGTGGCCATGGTCATCTTTGCCGGCGTTCGCGAGAGAATTGAAAACAACGATATTCCAAAATCCCTTCAGGGTCTGCCGATCACACTGGTCGCAGCATCGCTGACGGCCGTGTCGTTTCTCGGCTTTCAGGGCCTTGTTGACGGCATGCTGGGTTAGGAGATGCAGATATGAATGAAATATTGACTCCGGTCCTGATTGTGGCCGGCATCGGCCTTTTAGCGGGCCTGATTCTTGCCGTCGCCTCCATTGTGATGGCTGTGCCGAAAAATGAAAAAGCAGAGGCAATCCGCGATATGCTCCCGGGAGCCAACTGCGGCGCCTGCGGATTTTCCGGCTGCGACGGCTACGCGAAAGCACTGTCTGCCGGTGAGGCAAAACCGGGACTTTGCACCGTAGGCGGCGCGCCGGTTGCCAAAACCATTTCCGAATACCTTGGCTGTGACGCGGGCGATGTCGAAGCAAAGGTTGCCTTGGTACACTGCCTTGGCAGCTACGACAACACAAGCGACAAGGTGGAATACGAAGGAATCGAGACCTGTGCGGGCGCGGCAATTGTCGCCGGCGGCGTTGCAAGCTGCCAGTACGGCTGTATGGGCCTTGGCGACTGCGTGAACGCCTGCCAGTACGATGCGATCAGCGTTTGCAACGGAGTGGCCAGAATTGACCCCGCGCGGTGCAGAGGCTGTTCCATGTGCGTCAAGGCCTGCCCCAAGCATCTGATCACCTTTGTGCCCGCGACCAAGCAGGCTGTTGTTCGGTGCAGCAACTGCGACAAAGGCGCGCTGACAAACAAGGTCTGCAAAATCGGCTGTATCGGCTGTATGAAGTGCGAAAAAACCTGTCAGCACGACGCCGTACATGTTGTGAATTTCCTTGCGGCAGTAGACCCTGCTAAGTGCATTGGCTGCGGCGACTGCGTTTCTGCCTGTCCAAGACACTGCATTACCATGTTTCTACCTTAATTCGTAACGAAAAAGCAGACAGGGCGTATCTGTGTGCAAAGTATTTCTATAGCATCGGTCAGTTTACTCTCCCTGCGAGAATCCCAGTTGGCTTTGCTCTTGGCACGACATGTCTCTTACGCAGAAATTGCAAAACAACATTGCATTTCCGTTGGAAGACTCACGAACATTATGCTGGAGATTTACGGAAAGCTGCATATATCCGGACGGGACGAGCTTGCAAAATACATTAACTGTGAAAAAAACGTGACTTTTTAGGCATGAAAAGTCACTGTTCAAGAGACCGGTTTGCCCTTATGATAGAAGTGAAGAGCTATCGTAAGGGCTTTTTTAATTCGGTATAAATCCTTGATCTTTTTTTAGCAAACCTGTACCAGGTACGGGGATTTTCCAGGAAAATAAATATATAATATTTATTAAATATGGAAATTTATGGAATATTATACTGCATGCGCAAAAACAGTATTTCAGATGTACATGGCGGGAACGATTCGAGATCCTTCGTATAAAGGGTTTCCATATTTCCGCGCAGTTCACCGGCGGAGGAGGGACTTTATGAAAAAGCATCAAAGCGTTCACAAACAGGTTTTGGCTCTCATCTTGGCTTTTGCTCTGGTATGGCAGATGGTGCTGCCTGTAAGCGCAAACATCGCAAATACCATTCACAATACGCAGCAGCAGAACCAGAGTATTCTGGAAAAGCTGCGGGGAATGTACGGCGGCAGCCTTACCGCGACCGATGTGGCGGAGGAATTGAAGAACATGGGGCTGCTGGATGCCGACGGGAATCTGTCCGTCAGCCAGAACATCATGGTGGACGGCACTCCGATGACGCTGGAACAGGTTCGGGCGATGCTCACGAAGCCGGAAACGAACCTGAACAAAGTGGTCAGCGTGGATGGCACCGATGTAACGCTCGCCAGCCTGAAAACCATGATCGATATTGAAGACGAGCTTTCGCGTTTGAAAAAGACCTATTTCACCGACGCCGTACCTTTTGACGCACAGCGGGAAAAAATGTATGCTTCTCTGGCAAACCAGCTGCAGACCGAAGGGCTCAGCCTTCAGAAGGCATACGCCTCAGGCGCGTTTGAGCAGAATATCTACATAAAAATAAACGCCGACTATGCAGGCTTCACAGCCACCCCAGTTTACGCCAACGGAAACACTACGACAGTCCTGCACGACGTATCCTTTAAATGGCGCTTGCTGCCGGGTTCTTTCAGCTCGACCAGCACATCCTTCGGAACCGAAAACACAACGAACTTTAAACTGGGGGATTCCCCGAAAAGGACAAATTATTCTACAGGTATTTCAACTGCCCATTATAACGGCGACGCCTACTGCATTCTGCAGGTGTATGACCCGAGCGGTTCCCTGTTTCGGACGGATACAGGGGAAATTACACGGTCGCTGAACATCCCAATCAAGCAGAGCTCCACATATCAGTGGACAACGGAGATCAGCTTTAGCTATACGCAGCCGGACGGAAGCTATTCGACTCTCGGAACGGTCAGTGAGCCGATTGTGCGTACTAATTTTATGGCTGCTGATACCGAAAAACTGGAAGCTTCCGCGTTGGATATATTCGGCGATATGGCCAACGCAAGGTACCACTTAAAAGCCGATATGAGGCTGAACGTATCTTCGGGTAGTCAAGCCTCGACAATGACCGCCAAACCAAGGCTGTTGAAAAGCAGCCAAAATACATATTCAAACGACGAGTACAGTCTTGACGGAACCAGTTATACTCCTTTCGCCCAGACGGTTCCCCGGAATTTCGAAGTCGGATATCAGAATCCGGGAGCGCAGTTTACAATTGATGCAAGGGTGCAGGGGGAGATTCCTTCCTTACTGGCGTTCACTTCCGCAACCTATAGTCCCTCCATATCCGACATTCCAAGCCGGCAATATTATAACGGTACTCTCTCCATTTATGACAAACAAGGCCCGTCTGTCAAAGCCATCACCGCGCCGGCGGGAAGCTATTACACCGGTCAGCAGGTTCCCATCACGGTGGAATTTTCCGAGCCGGTCACAGGCGCCCCGACCCTTACCATGAAGGACGGTACGGTGCTGAATCCGCAGGAGAGCTCGGCTACAAAATCCAAATACAGGCTGTACCTCTATACGGTCCCTGTCAGCCCGAACCCGAATCCGGTGCTGGGATCGGTGAACAGTATTGCCGATATGGCGGGCAACAATACCGCAGCATATGCCGTGCCGGACATACAGAAGACGCTGAATGCCGTCAGCATGGTGCAGGATAGGCTGCAGTCTTTCAGCGGACTTACGGCGGACAGCACCACCACATATCCGTGCAACGGAAAAATTACGGTGACGCTCACGGCAAAAGACGCCTACAAGCAGTGGCTGTCCGACGAAGCAGCCAATAACGGTAAGGAACTAAGGACCTTCTGTCTTTTCGCGAACAATGGAACCAGTGACAAAACCTATGCGCTGAAGGCGGCGGGTGAAACCGGGCTGGTTTTTACCGCGGAGATCAGTACTGCGGATTATCTTTCCCTCACGGATACGACTCTTGACATCGGCTTGCTTTCTAACCCTTCCTACGACAGTAACACAAAGACATTTTCGGGAGGAAGCAAGGTCTTCGGCCTGTCCTGCAGCGCGAAAATTGCCGCAATTGCTCCCGTAACCGGTATTACGGTTACGGAACCGCAAAACCATACGATTTATATGACAGACGAAACCGCCGCCGTGCTTTCGGCTTCTGTAACGCCGGCCAACGCGACTTTCCCGACGGTCACATGGAATAGCAGCAACGAATCGGTGGCAACCGTTCAGGCGGATTTGAGCAACCCGAACAGGGCGGTCATCACCCCCGTCGGTCCGGGTACGGTATACTTTACCGCTACTGCGGCAAACGGCGGCATGGGAACGCCGGTTGTACAGAAAACGAATAATTTTACCGTTTCCAATGACGGTATCCCGGCGATTGTGTTTGCTAAGGGAAGCGGCACGTTTTATACGAGAAAGAACGAAGCCGTAAAAGTTTTCTGGGGGCAAAACCTGATTGGCAGAGAGGGCTCAACTGCCCAGCCGGTATTCAGCGTACAGGTTTACGAAGGAAATCATACCCTGACGGAAACGGATTCCCTGCAGCCGAAATACGAGCAGAGCGTAACAAACCAGAACAGCTGCACCATTCCGGAAGATAAGCTGGGGAATGCTTCCACAACCGACGCTGAGCAGAACAAGGTTCCCGCCTACACCGTCCGTGTGAGCGCGCCGAACCCGGACAATCCGAGCGAGAGTCTGAAAGCGGCCGGATATATTATCGTGTATCCGCAGCCTTTGAAGGTCAGCCTGAATACGCTGTCCAATTACAGCATTACCGACGAGGCTTCCTCGCAGCAAATCGGCTGGAATATCTCCAATCTGGAGAGCGGCGGCCAGATCGACCTGAAAATACTGAAAAATGGCCAGGCGGTGGATACGGCGGGCTTTACCCGTCAGGCTGCCGGAAGCTTTTCGTTGCCGATCGGTAAGGTTTCCGCGGGACTGAAGGATATTTATACGGTTTCGCTGAGTGCAAAAAATCAAACGGATTCCTCATGGTCCACCGATTCGTTCGTCCTGAACGTCTATAAAAACGATTCCATGAAACTGATGGTTGACGACCAGGAAAAGCCGGACAACAGCTTGGTTTCGCTTGATAACGAACCGCTTATCAAAAGCAAGTTCGATGCGGGTGGAAGCGAGTCCATCCTGCAGCTCAACCGGGAAATCAGCCTGAAAAAATCCGTCAGCATCAATTTTGACGCGTTTCCCTGGGGTAATATTACGGATCGGATTCTATGGAAGTCCGGGAACAGCGGAATCGCCTCCATCAATTACCGCCAGGGCTCCCTGTATGAAAACATTGAAAAATTCAATTACCTGACTTACAGCCCGCTTGCCAAATTTATGCTGGCGGGCAACGGGGACGGAACCGCGCAGATCACCGCGACGCACGCGCCCACCGGGATGAAGCAGACGCTGAACGTTTCCGTAAAAACCCTTAAGAATAAGCTTTACCTGTTCAACCTCTATCCGAAGCAGAAAACGACCGTTACCTTTGAAAACGGCCTTGGACAGTCCCGCAAGCTGACCACGAACGATAACGGGGAAATCGCGGTTTACGAGCCCAGCGGAATCAAAGGCGATATTTCATTCCAGTCCGGTTCCGGTACCGACACTTATGTGGGTACCATCTTCCACAACGACCTGCAGTCGGCGGAAGGAAATGCGGGTTATTACGAGCGTTACCCGGTAAACATTCTCCGGTTGCGCCTTGTCACCACGTTGAATCTGTATTTCAAAAACAGCGACGGCACCCCGTACACAGGGGCTGTTACCTTCGGCGGCGCGGTTTTCCGCAACGGGGAGGAATGCAGCCGGACGCAGGTAAGCAATCAGAGCATGACGCTGAATACGCAGGGTAATTTTCAACTCCATTTTGACTCCACTCAGTTCACGGCCGGAGACAACAGCCAGCCGTTCAAAGCCACCGACAAACTGACGTTTATTTATGAAGTGCGGTTTGCCAACGATTCGTATTACCCGCAGCTGATTACCGCGGACGGCAGCCTCAGCTCGGATGACCTTGTGCGCTTCGGGGACAGCGTGGTCAACCTCAAGGAGGTTCCCTCGGGAGGGAGAAACAAACCGTTTATTGTTTCGCAGGCAATCGATTATCATCTGGCAAGCGGAAGAAAACTGGACGTGACAAACTATGCAGGCGCTATCGGGCCGGGCAACCTTTATCCGAGCACGGATCTGGTCAGCACGGTGGCGTGGTGGGGGATTTCCAGCCCGTCGCAGAATAAAAATTATGGTCTGGAAATGCAGGATGAATATGGCGCAGTGATCCCCGGCCAAAAGGTCAAAACGCTGAACTATCCGTTCGCCGCCATGTCCTACACGGAGAATACCGCCACGATGAGCCCGGCCAGCTTAAATCTGCCGATCGGTGGGAAGAAAGGGGCGGCGACTGCCCTTTACCTGCCGGACGGAACCCTGTACAGTCGTATTCAGAACCCGTTCAGCTTCACCAATATGGTTGGAGCGGCGGACGCGAATGATAAGGACAGCGGTGTAAACCACGCGTTTAGCGATTTAAAGCAGTCGGGAATGCTCGGTTTCAACACGGCGGATCTTACTGGGTCGATCTTAGGCCAGATCGGATCGTCCGACGGCACCCTCCTCAATGTTGTGAAATTGCTGAACAGTACTGCCATAGGTCCGTACAAATTTAATATGTCCATCACCGCGACGAACGATCCGATGATTTTCCGCGGGCTGATCACCGTTTCGGCTCAGGAAGGGGAAGATACCAACATCGATATCGGCGGGGCCGATGAAAGTATTGACCTGCCCGGAATCAGCAGTCTGGCGGAAACCGCCAAAAATAAAACCGACATCAAGGAACAGTTTTCCGCCGAAACCTCACCAAAGGCCTCGGGTGGGTTTGAGTGGGGAATGAGCGTGGCCGGGTATTACGAGGTGGAGGCCCGTTACGACGCGTCGGCTTCCAAATGGAAAATGACGGTGACCGGCGGAGGCGCGGATATCGGCGCCATGCTGGGTTATTCCCAGTGCTTCAATACAAGCGTTTACGGAATCCCTATTACCGCTGAATTCGGGGCGGGCGCGCAGATGAACCTCGCCTTCCGCGCGGCGAAGCCTTCCGCCGACAGCGTGCCGGAGGGAGTAACGGCGTCCGATGTGAATGATTTCTTCACGATGCTCCGGGTCAACCTGTATGTGAGGGCGTTCGGCGGGTTCGGCTTCGATTATGAAATCGTCGCGCTGAAAATCGGAATTTTCGGTCAGGTGGACCTCGGATTCAATAATGAGAACCTGAATCGGAGCTACCTCACGGAAAATCAAAAGCTTTCCTCCATCAGCGCCAACCTTTACGGCACGGCGGGAATCAAGTTTGTCGCAAAGTTTCTGTTCGTTTCCTATTCCACGGTGCTGGCCTCGTTCTCCTACGGCGGAAACCTGTTTACAAAGGATGTCGCGGGAACGGATGCCCACAATAACATAAAAGCCTGGAAATCAGACCAGACGCTTCCCATGCCGGACGACCCGGAACAGGGCTTCAGCTATGGATTCCTGGGCGGGCGGTACACAGGCACAAAGAGCTTTGCGCGTTCGTTTGCTTCCTCCGGGCTGCAGACGGTTCAGAGCTCGGCTGCGCTGGAAGGCCGCGGCTATCTGGGCGAATATACGCGCAGCTGGCCGACCAGACAGTTGCTGCGCGCAGTTGACAGCCCCAGCACCCTGAGCAATATTGAATCGAATGCTTACCCCTACTCCAACCCGGTGGTTACCAGAGACGGTCAGGTTCTTGCCTACCTTTCCGACTCCAGTTCCAAAGATGTAAACAATACGCGCGCAAGCTGGGGGCTCATGGGCAGCAACGGCTTGTATGAAGATAAAAAAGGACTGAGCACCGATGCCGCAGCCGGGCCGGACAGCAGCCTGTCACTGGACGGCACCTCCGGCTTCGCCGTGGCCGCGTGGACGCGGCAGGGTACCAAGGTCACAGCGGCGGCCGGCCAGAGCTTGAGCGAGTCGGATGTTTCCGCCATGACGAACAGCACAAAGGTCATGGCGAGCGTGTACAGCGGCGGAAGCTGGGTTACGGCCCCCCTGACGGACGCAAACGGAGATAACCTGGCTGCCGATCTGGCGCCGGTGGTGGCGGCCAACGGAAATAAGGCGATTGTTGCGTGGCGCAGCGCGGCGGGGAGCAGCATGGACGCTCAGTCTCTGGATTATTCCGGCGTAAGCGACCGCATACTGTACCGAATCTACGCAAACGGAGCATGGGACGATACGAAAGTCCTCTACAACGGTTCCAAGGGAAGTATAAAGGGCCTTGTGGCCTCCATGCTGGACGACGGCACCGCCGGCCTGGCCTATACTGTGAACTGCGGCACCGACACAACCAGTTCGGAGGGATGGGAAACCTTCTGCGCCGTCGTGAACGCGGACGGTTCCATAGCCGGTGACCTGAGACTTACGAACAATGGCGATACGGACGACAATCCGCAGATCGCCGCCGTCAATTTCGGCACGGATGCAAACAAGGAACAGAAATTCGTGCTCGGCTGGCATACGTCGGTGAAAACAACGGATTCCGAAACCAAGAAGGAATCCTCGACAAACGATATCCGGCTGGCCGCGGTCAACAAAGACGGAACGCCCTGCGGTGACTTTACGGATTCCCTCAGCAGCATCGGAGACAGTTCGGCGGTTGCCGGCGCCAGCGGTTTCCGCTTTGCAAAGGGAAACGGCCTAAAGCTGGATGACCTCTCGCTGATCTGGGTGCAGGCGTCCACCTCCGGCAGCGCAACCAATGCGGAGACGCTGCCTTCGCAGTCCGGCAACAAGGACTGTCTGAAGGCCGTCAAGTTTATGAAGGATGAAAACGGGAAAATCTATCTGACCGGCGCACTCGACGTGGCGGAAATGCCGGACTGCGTCAAGATTGATCATTTTGACGCCTACTATGAATCCGCCGGCCAGAAGGTTCGCGCGGTTATGCTCGCCAGCGATTACAACGCCGGCGCTCTGCAGTCCGTTACAGCAGCCGACGGCAAGCCGGTTTCCATAAAAGAGGCGGTTTGCTCGATGAAATCGGCCACGGCTGTTTATACGAACACCATTGGCGTTCAGGATGTGCGTGTCAATTATTCCGAACTGAAAAGCGGGTTCCGCACGACTGTTCCGTTTGCCATAGAAAATAAGGGTGTTCAGACGGTCAGCTCCGTAACCATCACCGTGGACGGAAAAGGTCAAACCTACAGCGACCTGAATCTGCTTCCGAATCAGAAAATAACGCTTTTCTATGATTACGACGTACCGGATCCCATCCATGACGTGAGCTATACGGTAAGCGCTGCTTTCAGCGGCGGCTCGGTAAACAATCAAACCGGAAAACTGAACCTGGATCTTCCCGACACCGGCGTTTCCAGGCTGGAGCTGGTCGGCGACGAGCAGGGGGAGCGCATCATCCAGGCCACGCTGCAAAATATCAGCGATGTGCCGCTTTCCGGCAGCAGCAGGAAGGTTTATGTGGGACTTTTCACGTCCCCGGAATGCACACTGGCGGATAAGGACGGAAATGCCTTATGGCTCCAGAGACAAGAAGTTACGGGGGATGATCTCAAGCTGCTTGACGAGAGCGCCCTGACTGTGCGGTTTACCTACAGTGTGCCGCCAAGCGGCATACCGAGCGGCGGAACCCGGCTTTACGCGCGCATCTGGGTAGAGGAGAAGCAGCCCGATTTGTCCTATGACGAACTAATTGAAAACAATACGACAAACGACAGCAAATCAATTCTGCTTGCCAATCCGCTGGAGGCGAACAACGGAAATCCGATCCGCATTACGGTTGACCAGGATAATTCATCCGGCGTTTCCGTTGCAAACCTGACGGTCAAGAATCTTACGATGTCGCCGGTTACAAACGGCAATATTGCCGCGGAGCTGCTGGACAGCGAAGGAAACGTGCTCGAAACCAAACTCCTCTCCTATAACAGCTCCGGACTGCTGAGCCTTGGCGGCGAGGAGAGCGTGAAGAGGCAGATTTCGTTTACCCGGACCGGGGCGAAAATCGTGGCGCAGTATTTTACCGCCAACGAAGGCTCCGGAGGAATTTCCAGCATCACCGCACAAGGCATCGGAATGGTATTTGACAGCGGTGTCCATGCGTATTCTCTGGAGGCAATGAACCTGCCGTCCACGGTCATTATGGCGGCCGCGGCCGATCCGGACGAATACGTCATCATCAAGGACAGCGGCGGAACGCGAACGCTGGCGCAGTCACAGGGGGCGGCATCCTATACCATGGCGCTTCCGGACGGCTCAACGCAGACTGTTCAGGTTTTAACCAGCACGGATCCGCCTGTAAAGAGCAGCGGCGGCACACAGACACTGCTGAAGTCCTTCAGCCCCGGACAGATATTCCGAACTGCGTTTGCGCAGTCTGCGGCAGATCCGCCCGCCTTGTCTTCCGATACTGCTTCAAATGCTTATAAGCTGACCATCAGCAGCAAAACGAGCACGGCAGCAGGCGGTACCATTTTGCTTCAGACTCTGGGGAAAAATGCGGACGGAAAAATGCGAATCCAGGTGAACGCCTCCGGACTTTCCGGATTTACGCCGGCAAAGTGGCAGTATACGTCTGACGGCGGAAAGGACTGGAGCGAACTGCAAAGCTGGAATGACAGCAGCCCAAATATTTTTGTGCTGGATAAAGGCAATTACAGCGCCGTGCAGGCCCGCGTGCTTGACGCGTCCGGAACGGCAATGACGTCGCACCCGATTTCTGTTTCTTCCACAGGGAAGATTTTGAAGAGCTTGACCGGCCCGCCCGCGATTTCCGGGCTTCTGAATGGTACGGCTAAAACTGAGCAGGCGCTGGGTTTGCCGGATACGGTGACTGCCGTCACGGACTGCGGCCAGGATAACATTTCTATTATCTGGAACATGAGCGGCTGTTCCTATGACCCGTCCTCCGCGGCATCGCAGACCTTCACCGTGAAAGGTACGGCTGTGCTCCCCGCCGGAATATTCAATCCAAACGGCGTTTCCCTGTCGGTCGGGATTTCCGTAACGGTCTCAGCGAAGTCGTCGAAAACGTCGTCCAGCAGCGATACAAAGCAGGAAAATCCCAATATCGTTTCTTCCAACTTTGCCAGCGATACGACCTCCGACCTCACGGTTCGTGATTCCTATCGGTTCCGGATTACCAGCGCGGACGGCAGCGTGCCTTCCTTTATCCTTGGCACTCCCGGCGTGTTCAGCGTCCAGATGATACGGGGCGGTCAAAATGAATTTTTCTTCCAAGTAATCCCCATCGGGCGTCCCGGAAGTCAAACCGGCGTGTATCTGAACGGAAACATCAGGCTCCTTGTGCTTACGGTCGCCCCGACTCAATGGAACGGAACTAAATGCGATACGCAGGGGATGTTTGATGTACAGGAGGGCAAATCCTATCAGTTCAAAATCGTTTCCGGCCACAAGCCGGTTTTGCTGCCGGGCAGCGGCAGCTTCCGTCTGCTGGATATCCGGCAGAACGGACAGGAATGGTATTTCCGCTTTTCAGCGGTCGGCCATCCGGGCGAAAGCTGCGGATTCTATCTTGACCGCCGGAAGACGCCGGTAGCAATCGCAAATATAAAGTAGAAATTCAGACCGCCCCGGCACGTATGCCTGTTTACCGCTCCCACAGCGGGTTTTGCAGGACGGCGGCTGTGTCGGGACGCTTTACCCCGCAGATTCTATGATCTTTCCAAAACAGCAGGTCTCCTGCCGCGTTTCTGTTTGCGGCAGGAGACCTTTCCCATCCATTTAAAATTTGGAATCTTTTATCTTGTACATTGCTTCCACGCGGTTTTTCACTCCTAATTTGCTGAAAATATTGGAATTGTGATATTTAACGGTTCGGATACTGATTTTCAGCTCTTTCGCGATTTCGGCATTGGTGCACTTCGCGGCAAGAAGCTGCAGGACAATTTTTTCCGTGTGAGTCAGGGCTTCTGAAATTTTGGCGCTGTCTTTGCGGGGAAGTGCCGGTTTTTTAAAGCAGCGCAGCAGATTTTCCGCATAGGCATATTTTTTGTTCCCCGTGCCGGCGGCTTTCTGTTTCAGAGAGAGACGCAGCAGATGTGCCATAGGTTCCGGTTCGTCAAGAAAGGTTCGGGCGTAACCGTCCTCCATACCCAGTTCAAGGGCGGCGTCAAGCGTATCTACAGCCTTTTCCGTATCTTTTTTCAGAAGGTATGCTTCAGCCAGAAGGCAGAGTACCTCAATCCGGCTTCCCAGCCTTTGTTCTTTCTTTGTAAAGGAATTGAGACGGTTCAGCAGCAGGACAGCTTCCTCCAGCCTGCCCGCCAGCATCAGGTATCTGGAAAATACAATGTGTTCGAATTCCCGGGCGGCGGACAGCGTATCGTACACTCCGGTTCGGCTGGACTTCATCCATGCCTCCGCCCCGGGCCGGTCGCCGGCTCCGATATACAAATTGGCCGCAAACAGGTCCAGAATGTAATTCCACCGCATCTTTCCCTCATCGGGCAGCTTTTTTCTGCCTTCCTCCACCACGGCGAAAGCGCCCTCTATATCCCCGTCTGCCCTCCTTATTTTGGCAAGCGTGATAAAACACGGCACGATAATGCCGGAAGTGCCCAGCGCAAGTATTTCTTCAAAAGTTTTTGCCATCGTCTCGCGGCATTCATCCAGCCGGTTGCGCTCATAGAAGGACTCGATAAAAATCATGGGGAAGTATGCCGAAAAATCACCGATTACGCCGGATACGGTCTCCCATACGCCCGAATATGCCTCGTCGACCTTATTGAGCCTGCCCAAAAAGCCGTAACAGGTTCGCAAAATGCCCGGCTGGCCGGAATTGATTTCACCCAGAAAAAGATTTTCCCTCAGACGGATACCACATGCCTCCTCGTAACAGCAGGCCGCTTTACGCGCGTCCATCCGCGTGGTCGCGATATTGGCCTGCAAAAAGCAAATCAGCGCAAGAAGCTGGTTAGCGTGCCCGGTTTCCGTGCCGTCCTTGATTTTCCGATAGCAAGCGTTCGCCTTATCCGCCCATGCTTCCGCTTCCGTTACCTGATTTTTCAGCAGGAGGAACCATGCGTACACAATGCGGAACGTAACGTTATCCCGATATACCTCCTCCGGCATGCGGCTCATCCATCCGAACAAAAGCGCGTGTTCCCCCGCACGGCAAAAATGCCGGTACGTTTTCTTGTACAGCGTGAATGCGCCCGGATAATTCCCGCCGGCTATGTAAGCATCCATAGCTTCTTTGAGAAAGCCGTTATCCTCATACCACAGGCCCGCCTTTTTAAGAACGGATTCTTTGACGGAAGGATTTCCCGCGGAAAGCTCTGATTTTAAAAAATCCGAAAAAAGGTGATGATACCGGAACCACTCGTATTCCTGATCCAGTGGGATAATAAAACAGTTGTGTGCCAATAGACTGTCAATAATTTCCCCGCAGTTTTCAAGACCTGTTACCTTATGGCTCAATGAAAGGCAGAACCGGTCCAGTACGGCGGTTTTTGTAAGAAAGGACTTTACATCATCCGGCCATTGTTCAAAGACCTGCTCCTTTAAAAAACTTCCGATGTGACGACTGGACGAGAACAGCTCCCCGCTTTTAAAAAAACAGTCGTTCCCCTCCTGAATGGTAAGGGCTGCGGCTACAAGACCTGCGGCCCAGCCTTCGGTTTCCAATTCTATTTTCGAGAGATTTTCCTGCGTGAGCCCGCAGCCAGTCACTTCAAAAAAATCAGCGATTTCTTCCCCGCGAAAGGACAGGTCATGTGTGTTCAGCTCCAGAATCTGCCCTTTGACATAGAGGCTTTCCAAATCGGTATCCAGCTCTCCGCGGCTCAGCAGTACGGTGCTGAAATTGGCGGGCGCGTTTTTTATAAAATAGGCAAAGCTTTTGTAAGAATCTGTATTTTTAATCAGATGATAATCGTCCAGTATGAGGACGATCTTTCCGGGAATGCAGGAAAGCCGGTTAATCAGCAGCCCCGCGAGAATGTTTGAGGTTACAAGTTCCCGGCTGACGGGAATATCCGTAAAACAGGCGGATTCACTTTGGAACTCCTGATTGAGAGCGGCAAGAAAATATCGCCAGAACCTTACCGGATCACTGTCTCCTTCGTCAATGGAAAGCCAGGCCGCAGTCAGGCTCCTTGTTTCAAGCCAATCCAAAACGGCCGTGGTTTTGCCATAGCCGGCAGGCGCGGAGACAAAAGTCAGCCTATACGTCAATGACGCGTCAAGCTTTTCAGACAGACGTTTCCGTGTCAGCAGCTGCGGGCAGACGCCGGGCCTGCAATATTTTGTTGCGATTAAGTCGGACTCAAATGACATTCTGCATTCGCCTCGTCCCAATATCAGAATATTCAAAGTGAATATATCTTTATAATATATTGGAAAAAACCGGAATACAAGTATGTTTATTAAGTTTTCCATGAAATAATAAATGTACTTTTACGTCATCTTTTTGTGAAACAGTGTGATTCTGGTTGATTTTTTACTCAGTACAGCATATAATACCTTTACAGAATTTTTAATTGCAAATGGCAACGATAATCTTGCCTTTTTCAATCCGCTGTATGAAAAATTGAAAATGCATTTTATGGCTGGCGGTATGCCTGAATCAGTTGACAAGGCTGTACAAACTTTCCCAAAGCCGGGGATGATGATTACTGTAAGCAAAGGGGGATGTCCGATGAGCCAGGATGCAACGGAGCAAAAACCGGCGGAAGATAAAGTAAACTACAGCGTAGTAAATTTAAAATGGCTTAGACGGCAAAACATCCCTTACGTTTTTATATGGATTTTTTATTACGCCTGGGTGATTGCTTTTACGACATGGTGGACAGCTTCTCCTCTTACTGAAAATGTCTTCAGTACGCAATTGCGTGAGCTGATGCACTCGCTTACTTTGGTTTCCTCCGCTGCCTTTGTATTTATCATCCGAAAAGAATGGTTCGTGAAAACTGCCCGCATAGGAGCAGTCCTGATCATCACTGGAATGAGCATTTTTTTTACGACTCCGAATGCAAATATTCAGACTTTGTCGGCCGTCATAAGCTCGATTGCTATGGGCTGCGTCAACATCAGCATTCTGATTCCATTTATTTTTTTGCTTAACAATACCGAAAAGCTGTACGCGGTCGTGGGCAGCAACCTTCTGATACAGTTGCTTTCATTGTTTCTGGAATCCAATACGCAAAGAAGCATTGAGTTCGTTCTGTCCGCCGCTATTCTTGCCGTTTCCCTGGGCACCATTGTTTTTTTCAGAAAGAACGACATTGTAGAATACATTTATGATCCGAAGCCGGATCTGCCTCGTTTTCATCGAAGAATCTATCTCTCCCTGCTTTTTAACTGCGCCGTCGCAATTTTATGCAAGGGTGTGGGCAAGGGCATCCTCAACGTAGCGGCGGAAAGCGCCGGCGCGTCTGTTTTAACGTGGTATTGCGTCGGGGGATTGGCGGGATGTCTCCTGTATATCCTGATTTACACCTTCACGAAGAAAGCGTATATCTGGCTTGGAAACATGACCTTCGCCAGTGTGGCGATCAGCTATATGCTTAACGCCTTTCTCCACCACATTCAGGCGCTCACGGTTCCATTTGCTGTTTTGCTTGGTCTTGGCAGCACGATGGGAATGATTAATATGTACTATATCCTCGGTGTGATCGGGAAAAAATACGACAGCATGCGATATGTGAGGCTGTATATTTTCTTTATCGGCGTCTTTGGCGGAGGATCGGGAATCGCCGTGGGTAGTCTGATCAGCGTGGGCGGAACCCTTGAGCTTCCCATTTTTGCCTCCATCTTTTCGGTGGTGGTTATGATCGCTTTTATGTTTATATCCCCCATCATGGAGCGCGCGGACTATGTCAACGTTTGGGGATTTGATTCCCAGCAGTCCGAGATAGACAACGAGCAGCTTCATGTTTTCCGGAAATACCGATTGAGCAAACGGGAAATCCAAGTGTGTAAGCTGCTTTTACAGGGATATACCATGCGGCAGATATCAGGCATCCTTTCGATTGCTTATCCGACTGTTAATACATATTGCACCAGCATTTATCGAAAAACGAAAATCAACAGCCGCTCCGAGCTGCTGCAGGTTTTTAAGGATTATACAACAAATAGCGTAAATACCGGTTAAAAGCAGCGCCTCATTAGAACTAATGAGGCGCTGCTTTTTGCGCTCATGCGTGTTAATGAATAGGCAGCAGGGATTTTTTCATGCAGAATGGGATTACAAAGAAACAGTTTTTATCGTAATTCCAGAAAGGAGAATACAAAATGGCAAATGATTTTTTTGGCGGACTTGGCGGACTCATGAAAGGGCTTTCCGGTTTCATGCCGCAGGATGATCCGGACGTGAAGCTGATGAGAGCACAATCAGATCTAAGCGATCTGCAGAAACAGGAAACCGCCATTTACGCCGACATAGGCAGACAGTCGCTGGCCCAGAGCCAGGACCGGTTCCCAGAGTTGGAAAACAAGCTTAAGCTGGTGCAGACCAATATAGCAGAGGCCCAGGCCCGACTGGAAACGGTTCAAGCAGAAAAGAAACAAAAGGAGCAGGAAGAACAGCTAACGGAGCAGCAGTGCGCTTGCCCTACATGCGGTTACCACAATTTAGAGGGCGTGAAGTTCTGTCAGCAGTGCGGCGCGAAGCTGGGAGTATCCAATTGTCAAAGGTGCGGCGCGGCTTTGGCGCCCGGCACACGCTTCTGCGGTGAATGCGGCGCAAAACAGGAGGTGTGAGCATGGCAAGCTACAAACAGCCCTGCATCCACTGCGGAGCGTATATCGAGCCCGATTCACGCATTTGCCCCGCCTGTCAAAGCGAAAGCCCTTTTGGGTATCTCTGCCCAACCTGTCTGCGCCCCATCCAAAAGGGCCAACCTATCTGCTCCGGCTGCGGCAGGCCGCTTTCTGTCACTTGCCCCGCCTGCGGAAAACAGACTTTCGTACAGGAAAGATGCGAACAATGCGGCGGGACACTGATGATCCGCTGCCAGAATCCGCGTTGCGGCGCGCTGCAATTCTTTGAAAACACTAAATGCACTGCCTGCGGGAAAAAAATCAAATTAATGAAGAAATGAGGTAACGGCCTATGCTGCAATCTTTTACGAGAAATTTTGAAGATAACTCCACGGAAGCCGGATTCCAGTTCACTTTCTACTGTGACCTGTGTCAGGATGGGTATAAAAGCAGCTTTGTGGAATCCGAGACTTATAAAAAGAACAGAGGCCTGAGTGGGCTGGCGCGTGGGGTTGGAGCTTTGGGGGGCCTGTTCGGCGGCGGATTAAGCAGCCTCGCCTACTCACTGGAACGCGGCGGAGATATCCTTTCCGAGCGCTTTGAGGGCATGAGCCCCGAATGGCAGAAGGAGCATGAAAAAGCCTTTGAAAGAGCTCAAAATGAAGCGCAGCGACATTTTCACCGCTGCCACGGCTGCCATCAGTGGGTGTGTGATTCCTGCTACAACGAGGATGAGACGCTCTGCACCGACTGCGCGCCCCGACAGGAGGTGGCGGTGGCGAAAGCGCGGGCGGAGGCTATGCGCCGCAATATCGACGAGGCAGCCGAAACCGCTGCCGTCTGGAAAGGGAAGCTGGAAAGCAAAACAGTGGTCTGCCCCTCCTGCGGAAAGCCCGCCGGATCGGGTCAATTCTGCAGCAACTGCGGCGCATCTCTGGCACTGGCAGTTTGTCCCGAGTGTGGTGAAAAAAACGCACAGGGAGTACGCTTCTGCAATCACTGCGGAGCGTCCATGAGCGCGCCGGCCCAACACACGTGCAAAAATTGCGGAGAAGAAAATCCTCCCGGAACCAAATTCTGTGGCGGCTGTGGGAGCAGGCTATAGATCTGATGCACTGCCGGTAAGTATCGCCGCGCCTATTTTTTTCCGGCAGCGTACCGGCAAAAAGCATTATGTAAAAAGCTGTTGCAATATACAGCTTCGAGGAGGTGGAAGAATGGCGCTATTTGGGAAGCTAAAAAAATTGATTGCTTCCGGGCAGCGGAAAACTGCTGAAAAGGACGTTGCCGCTCCGAACGGAACAGCCAAAAACAGCGATCCTCCTTCCTTTGCGGACACATCTGGAATAACGGAAGAAAAAAAGAGAGAGCGGTTTTCTCAGCTTACCCCTCGCGAGTATGAGCTGTGCCTTCTTCTTTTAGAAGGGTTTACCTTAAGAGAGTCCGCAAAACAGCTTTCGATCAAATATTCTACAGCGAACACTCACATGACAGGCATCTATAAAAAATTAGGTGTCAAATCCAGAGCGGAGCTGATTATCAATTACCGCAATATCAACGGAGAAGGTACGCACGCGCCATAACAGACGAAGATAAACCCGAAGACCGGCACAGGCCCGCCGGCCCATAAAACATCCAAACAATGGAGGTAATGATGATGACTGAGCAGAAAAACAATCTTGAAAACCAGGAACCGGTAACGGCGTCGGAAACTACACCAGTTCAGGAAAACACCTATTCTATCGAGGACATTGAACAAGGCAAAACCATGGCGGGGCTTTCCTATTTGCTTTTCTTCCTGCCGCTGGTGGCTTGCCCCGAATCCAAGTATGCAAAATTTCACGCCAATCAGGCTTTACTGCTGCTGGTTACAGCCATAGCGGGGAATGTGATCTTAGGCTTTATTCCCGTCATCGGGTGGATGCTGATGCCGATTTTCGGAATTTGTGTTTTGGCGTTGGGTATTATGGGCCTTATCAATGGATTTGGAGGAAAAGCAAAGCGATTGCCCCTGATCGGAAAGTTTACCATTTTGAAGTAAGGCTGGATTTCCATTCGTATGGATGGTATCGAATTTTATTGATAATACGTAAGGAGACCAACTATGAAAAAATTTATTGCGGGTGCTTTAATCTTTATTCTGATCTTATCGCTTGCCGGGTGCGGGGCAAAAGAAAACTTGGAGAAAAAGGCCGGAGAAACGCTTGCGGAAAAAACGATCGAGGGCGCCGGAGGAGGCAATGTTGACATCGACGGGGATAAGGTAACCATCAAGAGTGAGAGCGGTGAATTGACCGTAGGCGGCACTGAATGGCCAAAGTCCGAACTGGCACAAAGCCTTCCTGAATTTAAAGAAGGAAAGATGACCGGTGTATTTGACAGCACGGATTCCGTAATGATAACGCTGGAGTCGGTAAAAGAAGCCGATGCGGTCAACTATCTTGAAACAATAAAAAAAGCGTTTGCACAGGAACCGATTGAGGCAACCGCCGAAGACAGCTTCAATTATGGAGCGAAAAACGCAAACGGAATTGGCGTAACGCTCCAATATTCCAATGAAACTCTTACCATCACGGTTACAAAAGCTGAGGCGTAGCGATGCCTTACAACCATTATTGTTTTTTGGGAGGTTCTTATGAAAAAATGCATTATATGGATTTCCATATTCATGATAGTTGTCTCGTTATGTGCCTGTGGACAAAAGGAGTCAAGCGTTCCACCAAAGGCATCTAATTCTTCCTCTTCCGCTATTACTAAGTCAACCGATCAGACAGACTCTTCCCCTGCAAAAAGCGAAAATGGGCAGGAACGGAAAATAAACATTGAGATTTCCCCACCCCAGGGCTGGAAGCTGAATGAGGATTCCGTATTGCCTGTGCACTACATGAAAAACACCGCCAGCTTTCTGGTAAAAGAGGAAAATTTTACAAGTAGTACGCTGGACGGAGTGGTTGACGAGGCGCTCAAAATCTATGGAAAGACTTTCGATAACCTTGCCGTTCAGGGAGATGTCGAAACGATCACCGTTGACGGCAAAGAGGCCAAAAAGCTGACCTTTACCTGCACGGTCAGCAAGATGAATATGAAATATCTCTATGTGTATCTCTTTGCAGAGGGGAAAACCTATGTAATCACCTTCGGCGATTTTGCAGACAGCTTTGATTCCCTTTCTGCCGACTATACAACAATCTTAAACGATATCAAATTCAAGGCACAATAGTGACGGGAGGCGGTTTTACCTCTTGCCCTATGCCTGCTTCTGCCTTTGACCGGCCGCAAACAGTCAGGCGTCGGCACGGGCTCTACGCAAGCAGTTCTTCTTAAGCGTCAAACGCGCTGCCGGCAGAAACGAAAGCCGCCTTGGATTACTGCATGGTTTCAATCACTTCTTGCTTGAATTCCGCCGTGTTACGTTTGTTCGGCATCCCTTTGGGAATAGAACAGCACCCCAACCGTTATTCAGTATATCATACTGCCTAACAATGGGGGTGCTGTTCTATTTGTGGCGCGCCCAGCTTTTAACTGACCGCCATTTGTTTGTAGCTGACATCTATTTATGACACACCAATGCATCCCTCATAAAATCCAGCATTAGCTGTTGATTTCGTCTAAATATTCTTTTGGACTACAGCCGATGTACTTTTTAAAGACTGTCTGGAAATATTTATATTCCCCTATGCCGCATTTCCAAGCCACATCCTGAATCGATTCCTTGCCTTCCTGCAATAGCTTCATGGCTTTTTGAATTCGATAACGGTTCAGATATTCAATGAAGGTAATTCCCGTTAATTTCTTAAACTTTTTATTCAGAAAAGTCTCGCTGTAGTTCAAATAATTTACAACATCCTGTATGACAATTTTCTTTTGATAGTTTTGAAAGATGAATTCTAGCATTTGCTTAACAATATTGTCCTGCATCATATCTTCATGGTATTCCTTTAGAACGGAGATTTGTTTCCATTCCTCTTTGCTTCTCTGTTTGCTGATATAGGTTCGCCTGACCTCACATTCTTTCTGTGCGTGAAAGATGGCTTCCTTTAAATCTTCAATGTTCAGAGGCTTTAAAAGATATCCTGTAATCCCATAGCGTATTGCTTCCTGTGCATATTTAAAATCAGAATATCCAGAAAGAATAATGGCCGCATAACCATACTCTTCATAAGTCTGTTGAACCATCTCCAATCCATCCATCACCGGCATATTAATATCCACAATCACAATATCGGGTTGGTTTTCCTTTATTTTTTCAATTCCCTCAATGCCATTTCTTACTTCGGAGATGACTGAGCATCCCATGTCCACCCATGGAATTGAATAGACCAAACCCTTTCGTATGATGTCTTCATCTTCTGCAATCATTACCTTATACATTTGACTCCTCCATACTTTGCACTACCTTCAGGATCACCTCAAATCCAACCCCTTGGCCATTTTTAATTTCAATTCCGCTCTTGCTCCCGTAACGCAGATACAGCCGTCTTGAGATATTATGAAGCCCATAAGACCCTGGTCGCGGATAAATTTCTCCCAAGGACTCACTTAATAAAGCGGCGCTTTTTTCCGGCATTCCCAGCCCGTCGTCTTTTATTGATAGAATCAGAATGTTGTCGGACATAAAACCTCTTATATCGATTTTAAGATCCATCTTTTTCTTAAAACCGTATTTAATACTGTTTTCAATAATAGGCTGCAAAAGAAGCTTGGGGACTATGCACCTTTTACAGTCTTCATCAATATCTATCGTGCAGCGGAGACGGTCTCCGAAACGGCAGCTCTGGATTGCAAGGTAATCTTGGATGTACTGCATATCTTCTTCCAAATATACATCCTCTTTCGAGCCGTTAATGCTGTATCTCAGTACATGTGTGAGTTGTACGATTAACTGCTCCGCACGTTTTCCATCAAGCAAAACCAGGTTTCGAATGATTTCAAGCGTATTATACAGGAAGTGCGGTTTCATCTGGACGGTCAGTTGATTGATTTCCATCGCGTTGTTTAGTTTAAGAAGCTCTGTATTTCTGCTGTTTAATTCGCTCAAATTGTCAAGCATATGGTTAATTCGGTTTGCCACCTCGCTGAATTCATCCTGTGTATCAAGTGCAATGCGGTGCTGGTAGTCTCCATTTTGGATAATTCGGATTTCGTTGGCCAATTTGCTAATAAGCTCGGAGTTGTTCTTCGCCATGGAATTTGCCACCCAGTTTGCTAATAAAAACCAGCAAAGCCCCATGATCATAATGATGGTTAATCCAATAAGAAAATATGAAGAATTCTTCGGATAGTAAATTAAAGAATAAATTTTCACATGGTAGTCTGGCAAAGCTTCGGAGGCTACCCAGAACCGCTCCTGATTGTAGTAGTAAAGTCCCTGATCCTTGCCGTTGAATTTGTTGCTCTGGCTGATTAAACCTGGCTTGCTGGCGTAAATTACATTTTGCATCTCGTCAGTGATCACACCGTCAAAATTGCAATTTAATAGGGAATAGTTCCAATCATCACCTGACAAATATAAACTAACGAATCCAATAATTTCTTTGTTCTCATAAACTGGTTTCACAAAAATATAGTCGGAATATTTGCCATAGCTGAAGAAAACAGAATTATAAATTTCCCCTTCCGCACTGTTTTTCGCATTGTGGCAGATTGCTGAGTTATAATTTTTCAAGTGCGTCAGTTCTTCGGCATCGTAGGAAGTATAAAGAACTTTTCCCTGATTGTCGCTCAGAATAATTTGGTTTTTCACTTTACAGCCGGAATTGAATTTGTTGAACTCATACCCGAGTTTTTCTGTGTTTCCAATGTGCTCTAAGATATTTCGGCTATAATCCATCGTGCTGGAATTAAGGAGAAACGCCTCGTTTTTTTGATACAACGTTTTGTAGACTTCCTTAAGCATCATTAGATTGTTGACAGCGTTAATCCGGTTTGTGCTGTATGTAACGATTAATAATCCGATAATAAACAGCGTAATACCTGTTCCAAGCAGCAAAAAAATCTTTTTCGCTACAGATTTTCGCAGTTGCCGCTCAAATTTTCCAATATTGCTAGTCCTATTTTTGCGCATTGTCTGACCTCGTTGTAAAATTCCACCTATCGGTAATAAGGGGCTTTGAAAATGTCTAAAAACGGTCAATTCTGATATTCTTACCAATATAAAAGTAACATTCAATACCAATTGTAATAATTATACAGTTTTCTGCTCTCTAGTCAAGTGAATTGTTGATATGATTTCCACTCAATCAAAAGTCTTTATGAATATTGCTTTTTAGAAACTTGTGCGATGTCCTTCAATTGCTTTGTTTGGTATTTTGTCTTTTTAAACTGGATAGTGGGTATGCTGCAATGATCGATATTGCTATAATATATCCATAAACTTAAAAAAATATATGTAGAATTAACGTCTTTTTGAGACGATGATAATAATGGAGGTAAACATGAGTGTAGGAATTACGATTGAACACGCTGTAAAGAAGTATGGGCAGAATACGGTTATCCCAGATTTATCCCTGAAAATAGAAAATGGTAAACTTTTTACTTTACTAGGACCGTCTGGCTGCGGGAAAACAACGCTTTTGCGTATGATTGCTGGATTTAACAGTATTGAAGGCGGAAATTTTTACTTTAACGACAAAATCATTAATCAAATGGATCCGGGAAAACGCAATATCGGCATGGTTTTTCAGAATTATGCGATCTTCCCGAATATGAATGTTCGCAAGAATGTTGAATTCGGCTTGAAACACCGGGATGTATCCAAACAGGAAATGAAAGAGCAGACAGATAAATTTCTGAAATTGGTTCATGTCGACCAATATGCGGACCGTATGCCCGACAGACTGTCAGGCGGCCAGCAGCAACGCGTTGCCCTTGCCCGCGCTTTGGTTATTCAGCCGGATGTCTTATTAATGGATGAACCGCTTTCCAACCTGGATGCCAAACTTCGCGTTGAAATGCGCACCGTTATTAAAGATATTCAGAAGAACGTGGGTATCACCACGGTTTATGTCACACATGACCAGGAAGAGGCCATGGCGATTTCTGATGAAATCGCCATTATGAAGGATGGTGTGATCCACCACTGCGGAAAGCCTAAAAATATTTACCAGCGGCCTGCCGACCTGTTTGTGGCTACATTTATTGGAAAATCCAATTTGCTGAAAGCGAAAATGCTGGTGGAAGATGAGTGCTGCTATTTGCAGTTTCTGAACGGATATAAAGTGAAATTTGAAAATATCCGGACAGAAGAGCGCAGGGAACGCGATGTAACGGTTTCCGCTCGTCCGGAGGAACTGCTGGTTCATCTTGCGGAGGATGCGAGAGAAAAAGAAGGAATAAAAGGTACTATCAGCGACAGTATGTTTTTAGGCCTGAATACACATTATTTTGTAAAACTGGAAACCGGCGAAGATGTCGAGATCATCCAGGAATCCAAAATAGATTCCATTCTGTCGACAGGCAGTAAAGTCCTCTTGACTTTGAATGCGGCAAAAGCCAATGTTTTCGACCCACAATCGACCGTGAGTATTATGACCGGAGTGGAAAATTGTTTAGCACTTCCCTCTTCTGCTGCAGAAAGGGGATAAAAGGAATGAACATTGCGAAGAAAAAAATAGATTTCTGGACAATCGTTTCCATTGTATTAATGGGGCTGTTCCTTTTGTTTTTGGTTTACCCAGTCGCTCAGTTGTTAAAAGAATCCGTTTATACCAATGGAGCTGTTTCATTTGACGCTTTTCAAAGATTTTTCAGTGAATCCTACTATTATAAATCCATATTTAACAGCGCAAAAGTAGCAGTAAGTGTTACCGCCGTCAGTCTTTTGATCGGAATCCCGTTTTCGTATTTTTTTACCTTTTATCAATTAAAAGGTAAAAAACTTCTTTTTATCTTTTGTCTGTTATGCACCATGTCCGCTCCTTTCATCGGAGCGTATGCGTGGATCTTGCTGTTAGGAAATTCCGGACTTATCACGCAAATGCTGAGATCAATCGGAATTAACGGCCTAACGATTTATGGCGAAGGCGGCATTATTTTCGTACAGTCATTAAATTTATTCCCACTTGTAGTAATTTATATGAATGGCGCCTTCAAGGACATTGACAATTCCCTGATGGAAGCAGCCGAAAGCATGGGCTGTAAGGGTGTCGAACGTTTTTTCCGGGTTCTCATGAAGCTGACGATGCCAACCATATTGGCGGCAGCACTGCTTGTCTTCATGCGCTCCTTTGCGGACTTCGGAACACCGGTATTGATCGGGCGCGGTTATTCTACCTTCCCGGTATTGATTTACAATCAGTATCTCGGGGAAAACGGCGCGGACTATCATTTTGCGGCGGCCATCAGTGTGATTGCGGTTTTGATCACCGCGGTGATCTTTATCATCCAAAAGGTTGCCACCAATCAGTTTAAGTTTACCATCAACGCTTTGCATCCCATCGAGCCGGTTCAGCCACACGGCATCCATAGCGTTTCCATGCACATATACTGTTATTTGCTTGTCGGCATTTCCTTTTTGCCGCAGCTGTATATTGTCAACATGTCTTTCCGAAATTACCGGAACAGCATTTTGAGGCCGGGGTACTCGCTGGCCAATTATCAGAAGGCGCTTGAAAAGTCGCTGGGTCTGTCTATTTTCAATTCTCTTATTATTAGTTTTATTACTCTGGCAATCATTGTTGTAGTTGCTGTTTTAATCGCTTATCTCGTAGTGAGAAGAAGTAATTTGTTTAATAATGCAATCGATACCATTTCCATGCTCCCTTACATAATGCCCGGCGCGGTAATTGGTATTTCAATGATCATCACATTCAGCAAGAAGCCTTTTTCCCTGACGGGAACACTTGCGATTATGATGATAGCGCTGGCGATCAGGCGTATGCCGTTTACCAGCCGTTCCGCAACAGCTGCCATGATGAAAATTCCAAAGAGCACCGAGGAAGCCGCTATCAGTCTGGGAGCCTCCAAGGTAAGCACGTTTGTCGGCATTACGGTTCCCATGATGTCAAACGGCATTATTTCCGGTGCGGTTTTAAGCTGGGTATCCATTATCACAGAGATGTCTTCCGGGATTATCCTGTATAATGACAGGACAATTACTTTGACGATTAGTACCTATGAAGCAATTACCGGCGGTATTTTTGGTGTTGCAGCGGTCTTTGCTACGGTCACGTCAGTGTTCACAGTCATTTGTCTGGTCGTTTATTTGGGATGCACCAAACCGGATGATGTTAAGCTGTAGTCCAAATTTTTTTATATAAAGGAGAGTAAAAATGAAAAGGTTTTTGGCAATTGTTTTAGCAGCAGTGATGAGCATTTCAATGGCGGCCTGCAGTTCAGGCAATTCAGCAACAAGTTCTGCAGCACAAACACAGACGGCAACTTCAGCAGCGGAAGGAGCGGCCAGTGAGAAACGTCCTTATTATGTGAAAGACGCGGATAAGGTGACCGGCACCATTACGGTTTACACAACAATGGAGGAAACACAGCAGGCAGCGTTGCAGGAACTCTGGAACAAATACTATCCGAACTGCAAAATCAAAATTCAGGCTGATTCCGTCGGTACTCTGGCAACCCGTATTCGTGGGGACCAATCGTGCAACGCAGACGTTGTAATAGGCGGGTTGTTCCAGGCGGACGGTGATATGTATCATGATATTCTGCAGCCTTATACCGCTGCATGCGACAAGGAGCAGTCCTATCATGATAAGTCCGGCTATTATACCTATTATGATGTACAGGTGATGTGCCTGGTTGTGAACCCGGAACTTAGGGATAAACTCGGAATCAAGATCAGCAGCTATGAAGACCTGCTGGATCCCAAGATGAAAGGCAAGATCATTCTGGCAGCGCCGGATTCCACCTCTTCCGGCTGGCGTCAGCTTCAGACGATTCTCGCCGTGAAGGGCGATAAGTTTGATGATGAGAAAGGCTGGGACTATATCAAAAAGCTGATTCCAATGTCCTTTAGCACAACTTCATCCAAAGACGTTTACAATCTGGTCAGCAGCGGTGAATATGTTGCCGGTCTTTCTTATGAATCCAGCGTTGCGGCTATGATTAAAGATGGCGCTCCCATTGAGTGCGTTTACATGAAGGAAGGAAATACGGCGATGGCCGGCGGCGGCGCAATCGTTAAGAATGCAAAGAACGTGGCGGCGGCTCAGGCCATGATGGACTTATTGTCATCTGCGGAATTTCAGGATTACCGCGCCCAGAAGTCTTCCGGCCGCGGTTCCAACAGCAAATGCAACCTGAACGGTTTACCGGATACGAAAACACTTAACATGGTTGATTTGGACTTTAATTATCTGTCCACAAACAAGTCTTCCATTTGCAAAAAGTGGAACCAACTTTGGGCTCAGTTAAACAAGTAATGTTATTCTAATCGAATAAGGGGCAAACCCTTTTCAGGAGTTTGCCCCATATTTTTTTAAACTTTTATACGAACCTGAAATTGTCAATAGCAATAATAGGCGGAAATCAATGATATCTAATATAGAAAGAAGTGCATGTTTTGAAAACGAAAGCAGTCAGAATGTATGGAGCGGATGATTTGCGACTGGAGGAATTTGAGCTCCCGAAAATAAAAGAGGATGAAATCCTTGTTAAAGTTGTAAGTGACAGTATTTGTATGTCAACATATAAATTACTTAAGCAGGGGAAAAAACATAAGAGGGCTCCGCAGAACATTGATACGAATCCAGTCATTGTAGGACATGAGTTTGCAGGCGATATTGTTCAGGTTGGGGCAAAGTGGCAGTCAGAGTTCCGTGCGGGTGAAAAATTTGCCCAGCAGCCTGCTTTGAACTACAAGGGCAGCCTTGCTTCCCCGGGGTATTCGTATGAATGGTTCGGCGGAGACTGTACTTATTGCATTATTCCGCACGAAGTGATGGAACTTGGATGCCTTTTGCATTACAATGGGGACAGTTATTTTGAAGCATCCCTTGGGGAGCCAATGTCTTGTATTATTGGGGGTTACCATTCGAACTATCACACAAGTAAAACCAGTTATCACCACTCCTCCGGCGTGAAAGAAAACGGAGCGGTGCTTATTATGGGCGGAGCCGGTCCAATGGGGCTGGGTGCAGTGGAATACGCATTTTGTGCTGACCCGAAACCGCGCCTTGTAGTGGTGACGGATGTCAGTGAAGAAAGGCTTGCACGTGCCCGTAAGGTGGTACCGGAGTCCAGGGCGGCGGAGCAGGGTGTTATTCTAAGATACGTAAATCCGGAGAAACTGGAAAATCAGCTTGAAGGCCTCTTGACTTTGACCGATAAAAAAGGCTTTGATGATATTTTCGTAATGGCGCCGATTCGTCCGCTGGTTGAACAGGCCGACAGCCTTTTGGCGTTTGACGGTTGCCTTAACTTTTTTGCAGGCCCATCTGACAAGAGTTTTTCAGCGACTATTAATATGTATAATACTCACTACATCAGTACGCACATTATGGGTTCAACCGGAGGGAACACCGATGACTTGGTGGAAGCGCTGAATTTGGCATCCGCCGGAAAGATGAATCCTTCCGTTATGGTGACTCATGTTGGTGGAATTGACTGCATTGCTGAAACAACAAAGAATCTTCCCAGTATTCCCGGCGGTAAAAAGCTTACCTATACGCATATCAACATGCCGCTGACTGCAATCGAAGATTTTAGAGCACTTGGGGAAAAAGACGAATTATTTCAAAAACTTGCCGACAGCTGCGACCGCCACAGTGGCTTATGGAACAGCGAGGCAGAGCATATTTTATTAGAGCATTTTGGCGTGACCGGCTAAATTATGTCAAAAGCGAACGAAGTTAAGCGGAGGTAACGGGATTGATTTATACGGTAACATTTAATCCTGCATTGGATTTTATCACACAGGTGGCAAATTTTAAGGCGGGGGAAATCAATCGAAGCATCGGTGAACAAATCCTCAGCGGTGGAAAGGGAATCAATGTTTCCATTGTTTTGCACAACCTTGGTGTGGAAAGCACGGCACTGGGTTTTATTGCAGGCTTTACCGGGGAAGAAATTGAGCGGAGAATAAAAGCCTTAGGATGCTGCGCTGAATTTATCCATTTGAAGCAGGGACTGTCACGAATTAATGTGAAAATTCGTTCCGAACATGAAACTGCAATTAATGCCTGCGGGCCTGATATCCCGCAGGAAAAGCTGACAGAACTGGTTAAGCGGCTGGATAAATTGGCAGACGACGATATTTTAGTGCTGGCGGGGAGCATTCAATCCTCTCTTCCTGAAAATACATACGAAACGATAATGGCGCGCCTGCAATCCAAAAACATCCGTATTGTGGTTGATGCCACGGGCAAGCTGCTTTTAAACGTATTAAAATACCACCCGTTTCTGATTAAACCCAACCGTGAGGAACTTGAAGAAGTTTGTGGGGAATCGCTTTGCGAGTCGCTTGATATTATCCATGCAGCGAAACGACTGCAAAAGCAGGGAGCACGCAATGTGTTGGTTTCCATGGGGGGAGACGGGGCAATTCTTCTTGCGGAAACAGGGCAGGTTCTTCAAAGTGCTGCGCCGCGGGGCAAAGTAATTAATACCGTGGGTGCCGGGGATTCTATGGTAGCCGGTTTTCTCGCGGGATACCTTCCCGATTTAAACTACAATAATGCTTTCCGTACAGGAATTGCAGCCGGAAGCGCCAGCGCTTTTTCTGAAAACTTGGCAACAAAAGAAGAAGTTTTCGCGCTTTTGGGTTCTGTCTTTTGAAATTTAACATTGTATCAATGCCGCTGATAAAATAATAAAACAAAAGCCAGAGATTTCATTCCCTCCACGCGGGAGAGAGTAGGAATCCCTGGCTTTTTATTTATTTAAATTACAATCGTATGTACGGTGCTTTAATGTTTGTATTAAATGTGTCTCGATGGATGTAATATATAATGAAAAGGCGGGAACATTATTGCTTATACTGACCTAAGTGTGTATGACGAAGACATTTGTGAAGTGAGATCACAACAGCGCACATTTGGAATATATTACATTGGGATATGCCTAGAGAAAATATTTTCTATCTTGTGAGGGCTAAAAAAGGGTAATATAATAATTATACAAAATATGTTTGAAACAAATAAAATTTGTATAAATAATATATAATATTTATAGATTTATTAACGAATTAAAATAGATGATTTCGCTTTAGAATTTTTCAATTACATTAGTTTAGACATGAATTTTTATCGATTTTGACAGTTTGTGCATGATACGGGGGTGCGATATGGAAGCTGAAGTATATAATCAGTCAACCTTTATTATTTTGAAAGCCGCTTATCTCTATTATATCAAGGATTTGTCTCAAAATGAGATTGCAGATATGCTGAATATTTCCGTCACTACTGTTTCACGTCTTATTAAAAAAGCAAAAGACGAGAAAATTGTGGAATTTGTTATTCGTGACCCTTATATCGAATGCATCCATCTTGAAGAAGAGTTGAAGAAAACATTTGGGTTAAAAGATGTCATCATTGCCCCAAATCCCAGGGTAGGTTCAATAGAAAATAATATGCCCTGCAGTGACAACATCAAAAAACTGGTTGCTTTGGAAGGGGCAAGGTATATCCAGAGGATCATCCGAGAAAAGGATGTTCTCGGCATCACCTGGGGAAGCACCATGTATTACCTGATTAATTATCTGAACCCATGCCAAAAGGTTGATGCGTCCTTTGTTACCCTTCATGGCAGTATTGCGTGCTGCGAGAATGAACTGGATGTGCGCACGCTTGTTTCAAGAATGGCAAAGGCTTTTTCCGGGAGAAAGTATTTTTTGTTGACGGAAGGGCTCATGAGCAATAAAAGTATTGCAGATTCCATTAAAAAAGAAAAACACATTCAGAATGTTTTTGAGATGTTTGACGACATTGATATTTCAATTGCAGGAATTGGTTCATTTTACCCTCAATTAAGTTCTGTATTGGCAAAAAAAGAATATCTGACCAGCTCCGAGCTGGAAAGCTTACAAAGTAAAAACGTTGTTGGCGATATCGCCCTTCGCTTTTTTGATGTGAATGGAAAAGAATGTGAAACCGATTTGGCCGACAGAACTATTTCCATTAATTTGGAAAAATTTAAAAAAATAAAGACAAAGATAACAATAGCTTCCGGAAAAGGGAAGGCCGTCCCAGTTTTGTCAGCTTTAAGAGGTCGGTTAATTGATGTGCTTATAACTGATTATGAACTTGGAACCTCTATCCTTAAATTAAATAATAAGTGATCATCTCTCCAACTGTTCTGGAGAAAATCATGATAAAATTTTAAGGGAGGTCTATGTAATGAGGGAGTTTATACTAACCATTGATGAAGGCACAACGAGTGCAAGGGCAATTGTTTTCAACCACGAAGGGGATTGTGTCAGCGTTGCCGCGAAGGAGTTTACTCAGTATTATCCTGCTTCCGGCTGGCTGGAGCATGATCCAAATGAGATCTGGACGACAACCATCGAAGTCATTAAAAAAGCAATGCAAAATGGGAACATTGCTGACAATGAGATTAAAGCGATCGGTATTACAAACCAACGCGAAACTACAGTTGTATGGGACAAGTGTACAGGAAAGCCAGTTTACAACGCCATTGTATGGGGAGACAGAAGGACGGCTGAATTCTGCGACGGCCTGAGAAACAAAGGCTATGAGCCCATCATTAAACAAAAAACAGGACTGGTATTGGATCCGTATTTTTCCGGTACAAAAGTCAGATGGATTTTGGACCATGTAGAAGGTGCACGCGAAAAAGCAGAGAACGGTGATTTGCTGTTCTCGAATATTGACGGCTGGATTATCTGGAATCTGACTGGCGGCAAAGCACATGTAACGGATTACAGCAATGCATCCAGAACCTTAATGTTCAATATTAACGATTTGAAGTGGGATAATGAGCTTTTAAGCATGCTGGATGTGCCGGCAAATATGCTGCCGGAGGTAAAACAAAGCAGCGGCTATTTTGCTACGGCTACCAAAATATTTAAAAATCAAATACCCATTACGGGGGTTGCCGGCGACCAGATGGCCGCTACATTTGGGCAATGCTGCTTTGAAAAAGGGATGTCCAAATTCACATACGGCACAGCTGGCGTTATGACAATGAATATTGGTGACAAGCCGATTGCTTCAAAAAATGGCCTGCTCACCACCATTGGCTGGGGATTAAATGGGAAAGTAGTATATTTGATGGAGGGCATAGTATATAATGCGGGTTCCGCTATTCAGTGGCTGCGCGATGAGCTTAAGTTCATTGAAGCCTCTCCTGATTCCGAATTTTTTGCCAAAAAAGTTGGGGATGACAACGAGGTTTACGTGGTACCTGCGTTTACCGGATTTGCCGCGCCATATTGGGATGCCTACGCCAGAGGTACCATTGTCGGACTTTCCAGGGGCACCAGTAAAAACAATATTATCCGTGCAACGCTGGAATCCCTAAGTTATCAGACAAAAGATCTGGTTGACGCGTTGGCTGAAGATTTTGGCCAAAGACTGCCTTTGCTGAAAGTGGACGGCGGAGCCTGCCGTAATGACCTTATGACACAGTTTACATCCGATATTCTGGATATGGATGTTGAAAGGCCGTCAAATGTGGAAACAACTGCGGCGGGCGCGGCATATCTGGCTGGATTAGCTGTCGGATACTGGAAAAATGAGGAAGAAATTGTTCAGTACAGGAAAATTGACAAAGTGTTCCATCCCAGTATGGACGAAGAGACGCGCAAAAAGCTTTATAAAGGCTGGAAAAGAGCCGTCAATGCTGCACTTGCTTGGAGCAAGGACAGATAAGCTGTTTTTAGAGATATCATCTATTAACAATAAGGACACCACTGTTTACGTAATGTTCACTGCATTTGCGGTGGGCATTACGTATCCTTTTTACGGGCATTATGCATAAAAAACACAGTTCATAAAGAAAATATTTTCAATGTTGATGGAATTTAGTTGAGGTCCTATAATTTAGACAGAGTTCAAAAGGATCCCGATTAAAGAACTTTGGCACTATGAAAAGGGGAGTTAAGAATGAAAACGGACATTGTCATCATTGGCGGTGGGGTAATCGGTTCGGCAATTGCCCATCAGCTGGCAAAGTACCAACTCGATATCGTGCTGGTCGAAAAAGAAAGCGATATTTGCATGGGGTCAAGCAAGGCAAATTCCGCAATGGTTCACGACGGCTACAATGTGGATGGCCATAAGCTGAAAGGTAAGCTGGTTTTGAAGGCCAATCCCTATTTTGAAAAGCTGTGCAAAGATTTACATGTTCCTTATGTGAAAAGCATAGGCTCCATTGTTGTCGGATTTGAAGACGATGACATGAAAGTTATGAATGAACAGATGGAAAATGGCACAAAGAACGGCGTAAAAGGCATGAGAATCGTCGGAAAAGACGAGCTTCACAAAATGGAACCCAACATTAATCCAGACGCGCGGTTTGGGCTCTATAATCCGAACACAGGCATTATCAACCCCTTTGAACTGACAATGGCTTTGGCGGAAAACGCTGTACTGAACGGTGTTAAAGTTCTGCTGAATACCGAAGTGCAGGACGTGATTGTCAGGGATCAGAAAGTTGAAGCGGTTAAGACCAACAGAGGAATGATTGAAACCAAAGTGGTCATAAATGCGGCGGGACTTTTCGCTGATAAAATTGCCGGGATGGTTGAAGATATTGATTTCGCAATCAAACCAAGAAAAGGTCAGTATTTTCTGTATGATAAAAAATGGGGCGACCACGTAAAACACACAATTTATTCCGCGCCGACAAAAGTTTCCAAAGGGATGATCATTGTTCCTACAACAGAAGGAAACATTCTTGCGGGTTCCAATGCTCAGTCCATGGACGATAAGGAAGACCTGGCCACGACATACGAGGGAATGGAAGAAATTTATACGAAAACCATTTCACACATTTTCCCCAGCCTTCCCCGCATGGGCGACGTCATTACTTCGTTTACAGGACTTCGGGCGGCGGCTACCAATGAAGATTTTATTATCGGATATGCAAAAACAGTAAAGGGCTTCATCAATGTGGCGGGAATCCAGTCGCCGGGATTGTCCTCCTCTCCGGCAATCGCCATGATGGTTGAAGATTTGGTCAGAGGACTTCACTTTGATCTCAGCTTTATTGAAAAGACGAATTATCGGATTGACCGTCCAAAGCCGATTGTGCTTCGTGATCTTTCCTATGAGGAGAGAAGCGAACTGATTCAAAAGAATCCGGATTACGGTACTATCATTTGCAGATGTGAAACAGTGAGTAAGGGAGAAATCATTGACGCAATTCATCGACCGATTCCTGCGACCAATATGGATGCCGTCAAACGCAGGACGCGCGCCGGAATGGGTCGTTGCCAAGGCGGTTTCTGCGGACCAAGAGTGCTGGATATTCTGGAACATGAGCTGCATATTTCACCTCTTGAAGTTACCAAAAGGGGCAAAGGTTCCTATGTACTGGCAATAAAGAACAAGGATTTGTCTTTACAGGAAGCGGGGAAGAGAAATGAAAAAATTAAATTATGATATAGTCGTTATCGGAGGTGGCCCGGCCGGTCTTTCAGCTGCTTTAGAGGCAAAAAAGAACGGAGTAGAAAAGATCTTGATCTGCGAGAGAGGCTCTTTCCTGGGAGGAATCCTGGAACAGTGCATCCACAATGGATTCGGACTTCAGTATTTTAAAGAAGAACTGACAGGGCCGGAATATGCGGACAGATTTATTAAGAAGGTTCAGGAAACCGATATTGACGTCAAGCTGGATACCATGGTGGTAGATATTCTTGAGGATAAAAAAGTAATTGCAGTCAATCGGACGGACGGTTTATTCGAAGTGGAAACAAAAGCGGTTATTCTTGCAATGGGCTGCCGCGAAAGAACACGCGAGGCTCTGACGATTCCGGGAGACCGGCCGTCAGGCGTAATGACTGCCGGAACCGCTCAGAGGTACGTTAACGTGGAGGGATATCTTCCCGGTAAAGAATTTGTGATTCTTGGTTCGGGAGATATCGGCCTGATCATGGCCAGAAGATTGACTCTGGAAGGCGCCAATGTAAAAGGTGTGCTGGAAATCATGCCATTCTCGACGGGTCTGGTTCGCAACAAGGTACAATGTCTGGATGATTACGGTATCCCGCTTTATCTGCATCATACGGTCGTTGAGATTCACGGAAGAGAAAGACTGGAAGGCGTTACAGTAGCAGAGGTCGATGATCGCTTAAAGCCCATTGCCGGAACGGAAAAGTATATCCCATGCGACACATTGCTCCTTTCCGTAGGATTGATTCCTGAAAATGAACTTTCAAAAAAAATCAATGTCCGTCTGGATCCGGTTACAAAAGGGCCGATCGTGGATGAAAAGCGCCGCACCGATGTTCCATGGGTGTTTGCAAGCGGTAATGTTCTGCATGTGCATGACCTTGTGGACAATGTGACGGCAGAAGGCGAGATAGCCGGAAAATCTGCGGCGGAGTATGTTCACAGTCAGTTCAAGGCCAGAGAAAAGCGGATTGAAGTAAGCCGGGGAGATAACATTGCCTACGTTGTTCCTCAGTTTATCGATTTTGATAACACTCAGGAAAAAGTTGTTAAGCTTTATATGCGTGTAAAGCATCCGGACACAAATGTCGGCATTGTAGTAAAGGATAACACGGGGAAAGCGCTGGCAAGCTTTAAAAGGGATATTGTGACGCCCGGTTCCATGATTACGCTTCCAATTCCGGCGAATGCTCTGTTGCCGGATTTGGATAATATCAGCGTTTCCGTAGCAAAATAAGGGGGTAGGAAAGATGGCTGAAGAAGCAAAAATTATCTGTATCGGCTGCCCGAAAGGATGCAGCATCAGTGTGATGCATGACGGTGTCGATATTTTGAGTGTCGATGGTTACAACTGCAAAAACGGATTAGAGTATGCAAAGAATGAGTTTATTTCACCAAAAAGGACTTTGACCTCAACGGTAAAAATCAAAAATGGAGAACTTCCTTTGATACCGGTAAAAACAAGAAATGCTATCAGCAAGGACAAAATCTTTGAATGCATGAAGGAAATATGCAAAATAGAGGTTGAAGCTCCTGTAGAACTGGGAACGGTCTTAATATCCGACATTGACGGAACCGGTGTGGACTTGATCGCCACAAGAAGCGTTCATAAGAAGCATACGCGCACCGCATAAATTTGATATTCATACAAGGAGGTGATAATTTTTGAAATATTATGAGCGGCTGAAAGATATTCCGGCCGGAAAAACAGAACCGTACAGTACACATTATATGCTTAGTGAGAAAAACGGATGCGCGGCAGCCTGCACCGCAGGAATCAGTTTCCATACGAAGACGGAATATCCGGCTCCGGGAACTCATCCGGATCAGGAAGGCATTTTGGTAATGGAGGGAACCGGCTGGGCGAAAGTCGGCGATCAGGAATTTAAATTAGAACCGGATACCGTTTTTATAGTACCCGCGCAAACAAACCACACGATAAAAAAAGATTCCGACTCGATTCCGGTCAAAGTCTTTTGGTTCCGTGCAGCAATATAACAGCTCTATTTATTTAGTTTTCCCAAATGGCCATTTAAAATATACAAATTTAAAAACGGAGGTAATTTTATGAACAGATTTTACAGCCCAATCCTTAACCCAATGTATGAGGGAGTGAACCTCGATGAACTGTGCGTCGCTACTTACTTGATCGGTGCTTCAAAGGATGAGGATCCGATCGTAAAAGCAGCCAGTATAGGCATTGAGCAAACCACTGGTTCCTGGACGGATGTCCCGGAAGAAACAGATGAAATCAGACTCAATTATGCTTCCAAGATCCTGGGTATCTATGAAGTTCCAGATTATGAAAATCAGACAAACGTCAATCAGGACGTTGGCAAAGATGATTTACGGTTCTACATTGTGAGAATTGGTTATCCGGTTGCCAATATTGAAGACAATATTCCCCTTCTTTTTGCTACCATTACGGGAAATATTACAGCAATGCCTTATCTTAGAATTCTCGATATCGACTTCCCAAAGAGTTATGTTGCAAAGTTCCAGGGGCCGAAATTCGGTATTAAGGGCATCAGGGACATTCTTGGCGTAAAGGAAAGACCTTTACTGAACAATATGATTAAGCCTTGCACCGGTTACACCCCCGACGTAGGCGCAAAACTGTTCTACGAAGCGGCTGTCGGCGGCGTGGATATCATTAAAGACGACGAGTTGATCGGCGGAGACAGACGCTTTAATAAAATTGAAGATCGCATAAAAATGAACATGGAAGCGGCTGCCCGTGCGGACAAAGTGAAAGGCGAAAAGACATTGTATGCCGTCAATCTCACCGATGAGATTTCTCGCTTGAAAGACGATGCCTTGAAAGCAATCAAAGCCGGCGCTAACTGCATCATGGTTGATACTTTCTGTGTTGGCCTGTCTGCGCTGAGAGATTTGGCGGAAGACCCGAGAATCAATGTTCCGATTCTGTCACACTGCTGCTTTGGCTCCGCCTGGACAGTGTCACAGTATCAGGGTATCAGTTCATTCGTACTCACTAAACTGACCAGAATGTGCGGCGCAGATACGATGCTTCTGGAATCTCCTTATGGAAAATTCGACATTACCATGGCAAAATATGTTAAGAATCTGATTGCCTGCACCGGTAAGTTCTATGATTTGAAACCGACGCTTCCATTTATGGGCGGCGGCGTAGTACCGGGAATCGTTCCTACTGTTTTGGAAAGCTCCGGCTACGATTGTATGCTGGGTGTTGGCGCGGGAATCCATGGCCATCCGATGGGGCCGGCCGCTGGTGCCAGGGCATTCAGGCAGGCAATCGATGCTACCATGAAGCATGTAAACCTGAGAGAGGCTGCAAAGCAGCATGAAGAACTAAAGGTAGCAATTGATAAATGGGGCATTTACGGCGAAAGCAATCTGAAAGATCTCTATGCCATCTAATCATTCAGTTCTTTTTTAATCAAGTCCTAACTTAACACTTTCCCAACTAACTTAATTTAAAAGTACGTCTCCATGGTTCCCCTAAGCCAGCGGAAGCGGACATTTAAAAAAACAAGCCTTCTGCCGTAGAATCAAATACGGCAGAAGGCTTTTGCTATATATCAAAACCGCCGGCTAAGCTTAGCCGGCGGTTTTGGTTTGAGAGATTATTCATTGATTATCTGCTGTTCGTTTAGTCGTGGGAGGATGCCGTATTGAACCGTTCTACAAGCATTTTCAGTGTCTGTGCCTGACCGTTCAATTCTTCGCTGGATGCCGCGCTTTCCTCGGAGGTAGCGGAATTGGTCTGAACAACAGCTGAGATCTGGTCAACTCCCGTGGTAACCTGGTCGATTGACAGGGACTGCTCTTTTGATGCTTTCGAGATTTCATTGACAAGGTCGGTTGTTTTCTGCGCGCTGTCAATAATCAGATTGAGCGATTGGGCGGTTTCATTTACGATTTTTGTGCCATTGTTTACGGAACTGATGGAATTTTCAATCAGCGCTGTGGTGTCCTCTGCGGCTTCGGCGCTCTTACCCGCAAGATTCCGCACCTCATCCGCAACAACAGCAAAGCCTTTGCCCGCAGAACCGGCACGGGCGGCTTCTACCGCCGCGTTCAAAGCAAGAATATTGGTTTGGAAGGCGATATCCTGAATGGTCTTGATAATTTTTTCAATTTCACTGGAAGACCTATTCATATCGTTCATGGCTTCTACCAGCTTTTGCATCGATTCATTGCCGCGCTGTATTTCGACGGAGGTCTGCTTCGCAAGCTGGCTTGCGGTCGCCGCGTTGGATGCATTCAGGTTTACCTGGCCCGCGATCTCCGTAATGGATGCGGAAAGCTCTTCAATGGAACTTGCCTGCTCTGTAGCGCCCTGCGCAAGGGCCTGAGAAGCGCTTGCCACCTGATTGGAGCCGCTCGCGACCTGCTCGGCGGATTCGTAAATTCCTGAGAAGGTTTTCGTCAGCGTAGTTTTTATGTTTTCCAGTGAATCCTTGATTTTGGAGAATTCCCCAACGTAATCGCACTGCAGGTCAAAGGAAAGGTTGCCCACGGCAATCTGATCCAAAACAGAAGATACTTCCTGTATGTATTGAATATACTGCCTGAGCCTGTCCACTGTCCGGGAGAAAGCATCCGCCACCTGACCTGTTTCATCACTGGATGTAATTTTAAGATCAACGTCCAGATTTCCGTCCGCAATTTTGCCCGCCGCGTCCTTCAGCTTTTTAAGCGGCCGGATAATTCCTACGGACACCAGGATAATCAGCGCAACCAGAATAAGCAGAGCAATCAGAAAGACAACGAAGACGGAGGTCTGCACAGCATTGTAATTTGCGTTGAACTCTTTTTCCGGCAGGCCGGTCGTAACGGTCCAGCCTGTAGTCCCCACAGGGGCCACATAACCGTAATTTGTCTGGTTCATCGCGGTGTATGTAATTGCGCCCGCCGTCTTGTTCTGGATTGCGGAGATGACGTTTTTTGACATGCTGGTTTCAGAGACGTTTTTATCGTCAGATGCCTTGTCGGGATGGTAAATCAACTTTCCGTCCCCCGTGGCAAGCATATAGAAGCCGGTATTGCCGAGTTTATAGTTTTCTACCATTTTTCTAATGTTCTCAATGTTGAAGTCTATGGCCGTAACGCCCAGTAAGGTCTTGGTTCCTGTTTGATATACCGGCGCGACCACGCTGACCACCCATTCCTTTGTATGCGCATCCTGATACGGTTCCGTCAAAACAACCGTCTGCTTTTGCAGAAGTTCTTTGTACCATGAGCGCTCCGTAATCTTCCAATCCGCTCCGGACAAATATCCGTCAGACTGCGTGTACTGGCTGGAATCTACATCGGCGATCCAGGAAATCATGATATTGTCCGGGTCGCTCTGTTTTACACTGTCCAGAGAGCGTTTCGCGTTGGCAAACCCTTCTGTGGCTGTGAGTTTTGTACCGGGAACTGATTTCAAAAAGACATCCTCGAATTGTGAGTTTGCCGACATCTGTTTTGCTATTTCCATATATTTTGAGAAATATCCTTGAATCTGGTAGGACGCCGCCTGCGATTCCGAGGTCAGCCGGCTGTTCGTCAATTGAGTAACGGATTGTTTTACCGTTGTTAAAACGATGGATGCTGTGATGCAAAACACCAAAGCAACTGGCACACCAACTGAGAGAAGCATTTTTAACAATAAGCTTTTTTTCGTCTTCATTCCTTTAACACGCTCCTTTAACTTTTAGTCTTCCTATATCCATTATCGGCATATTCCCTTAAAATATTTGAAATAAATACAGCAATCGTCAAATTTAGCACGTTTACTATTTCAAACTTTCTCTGCGGAAAATTTTGGAGAATAAATATTGTACACAATAGAAAAGGCCGGACGTCAAAAGCAATTTTTGTCCGTCCGGCCTGGTTGATTTATTTTTACTGTTTCAGCTCGAAAGATTCACAGTCGGTGCACTCTTCAACGGTAGGGTTCGCTTCGTGGGTACCGACAGAAATGCAGTCCAGAGCGCAGTAATTCTGATCCTGACAATGATTTTGACACTGGGAAACAGAACATTTTATGCTTTGGTTGGCCTTTTTTCTATTGTTGTCCATTAAAAAAAAACCTCCTTTCCAACAGCTATTTTAACCATGAAATCTAAAAATATCAGTTGGAAAGAGTCGGGCATTAAAGCAAATCGTTTTTTAATGATAAAATTTAAAAAGGATGAATATGAAAATGCTGATGCGTACTTCCCGGATGCCGGTGATAGTATTCGTCAATCAGGTTGACTTTTTTCAGAAGGTCAATATCTTCCAGCAGTTCCTGGGCGGGCTTATCCGCGGCAATGGCGTGGTTCTCGTCAAACAGGACCGCCCTGTCCGCAATTTCCTGAACCATCTCAAGGTTATGCGTGGAGGATATCAGCGTTTTCCCGGCTTCGTGCAGCTTGATCAAAAAAGAGACAAACCACCGCTGCGTTCGGGGGTCAAGTCCGTTCAGCGGTTCGTCAAAAACAAGGATCTCGGGGTTCATTGCCAGCACGCAGGCAATGGCGACCTTCTTTTTTTCGCCGCCGCTTAAATGATAGGGCTGGCGGTGGCGGAAGTCCTCAATATTTAACAGCGAAAGGCAGTCCTGCACCCTGCTTTCCACGTCGGTTTCCTTCATGCCCATCTGCCGCGGGCCAAAGGCAATTTCGTCATAGACGTCGGAGCAAAAAAGCTGCGTATCGGAATTTTGGAACACAAAGCCGATTCTTTGATGAAAACGTTTGGAAAACGCGGGGTTCTGCATTTTCTTTTGTGTAATCGTTTCTCCGTCAAACCGGTACTCTCCGCTGTCGGGAAAGATAATCCCGTTCAGAAGCTTTAGAAGAGTGGATTTTCCGCTTCCGTTTACACCCATCAGCGCAACGGATTCCCCTTTGCCGATGTGCAGGCTGATCTTTTTCAGAGCCGGGATTCCCTCATAGGAATACGATACATCCTTTAACGCAATCATTTATTATTCATCCTATAGTCATTTCATTTTTGTTTGTAAATTGGATAACGAAGCCATAGCAATTACAAAAATCCAGTGGAATGAATTTGTTATCCAATTCTTATTTGAAATTGCCTAAATATGCTGTAGGTACACAAAAATCAGCACCAACGCGATATGAACCAGAATATAGAGAAAATCCGCAGCGGTAAAGCGGATATGCTGATTCACACAGTAGTCCCCGGCAAATCCTCTGCACTCCATGGCGGCGTACATGTCCTCCGCCATTTCCTTTGACCGAAGAAACATAGTGCCGGCAATTCCGGAAAGAGAGGAATATTTGCCCGTGTTTTTCCCCACCGACCTCAGTCTTAGCGAATACAGCATATTCAGTGAAAAATCACCCAGCATGACGATGTATTTTATGGTGATGTCCAGAACAAAGATGAAAAGATCGGGAATAAAAAAACTTTTCAGCGCGCCGGTAACGGAATGCCACCCGGTGGTGTGGGAAAGAAGGCTGACCGCCGTGACGGTCGCAAGCGTTTTTAAAGGGATCATTACCAGACTGTACCGGTTCCCCATAAAAAAAGAAGGCAGCAGAACCAGAAAGGAAAAAAAGGAAATAATCAGTCCCGCTTTCAGCACGCGGATGATCTTTTCCGCGGGCAGAAGACTTAAAACCGCAAGCAGATAAACACCGACGGCGGCAACAAATAAAATGTTTTTTGAAACGGAGAGCAATACAATCAGCAGAAAGGTGCACGCAACCTTATAAACCGCATGCACGCTGTATTTACCGGCTATGTAACCGCTTTGCGCCCGGATGCGCGAAAGGATGCGCAACAGAGAGAGGATGCTTTTATCAATAAAAGCGTCCCTGTCGGAAAGTGGTTGGTAATTTTCATCCTTTAGCAGCCATTCTGGCATAGTTTACGGTTTCCTCCCGGATTTATTCATGGATACTGTGCTTTGTCTTTTTGAATGAAGATATAATTTTAAATAGAATCAGTAAGATAGCGACGCCTGCGACGGCAGAGAGAATATATCCCACGGCCTCCGGTATACCGGAAACTGAATAATCGGGCATGATCGATTCAAAACGGATTCCGTTTTTCATTCCCTCCGGAATAAAACCGAGCGCGCTTCCGTTGGAGACGACCCCTTTGATCTCATCCGCACCCCATTCGCCCCACGCGGTGCCGGTGGCTAGCAGGCCGAGCGGCGTCAGAAGGATAAGGGCGGCAATCAGCGCGTAGACCGCTTTGCCCTTTTCTTTTGCCCCTTCATAGATCGTACCCGGCGAGACCTTCTTAATGAATGCAAAAATAGCCACAGTAAATAACAGCTCTACCACGCCGGCCACAAGAAGATGGGGAAGCGTCATCGCCGGGATGGAAACAGACAGGGGATAGGGGCTGTAAAGCGGCTGCCCGGCGGCATTTTTGAACAGGAGCGGCTGAATGCCGAACTCAATTGCGGCGCACAGCGCCGCAGCGTTAATACCTATATACGAGCCGAGGGCAATCCCGATATATTCCCCTTTTTCGGAATGTACCCTGTCTTTGATGAATTTATATACGGCATACCCGACGAACGGCAGGACAAACGCCATATTGAAGCAGTTTGCCCCAAACGAAAGAATTCCGCCGTCGCCGAAGAACAAAGCCTGAATCAGCAGGGCGACTGAAACGGAAATACAGGCCGAAAACGGCCCCAGCAAAATTGCCAGAAGCGTTCCCCCAACGGCGTGACCGGTTGTGCCGCCCGGAAGGGGTACGTTGAACATCATCATCAGAAAGGAAAAGGAGGCGCCGATGCCCAGAAGCGGCATTTTGGCCCTGGTAATTTCTTTTTTCACCTTTTTCACGGAAAGCGCCCATACCGGAATCATGACCGCGCCCATTGCCGCACAGGTTGAGGGACTCAAATAATTATCGGGAATATGCATTTTTACTACCTCTCAATCACAAAAAAATAACCCAAAAAGGAACTACTTCAGTAGCTGCTTTTTGGATTCCTCAAATTTAAAAAATTTTGATTGAAAGCCTTCATGACTTATATTATTATAACTTTATCACAGGGCAATTCTTTTGTCAACCGATAAAATGTACGGACGGTTTGGCAACTCATGGAAATTCTTTCAAAATTCATCAGAATATTATTGACAAAAGGTCCTGCATAGAACATAATCTAATTGGAATAGATCGTTGGCGTATTGCGTTTTTTAAAAAAAGTAAAATCCTGTGTTGAGTTCAAACCGGGCCGATTTTTGCGATCGGCCCGGTTTGATCGCCTGACATAGGTGTCCGGCGATCCTCCAAGAAAAAGGCGGAAGCGCTTTTCGCTGTGTGCGGAGGGTGTTTCAATATTTTATAAAGTACGGAGGGTTAAGAATGAAGGTACTGCTTATTAACGGAAGTCCCCATGAAGAGGGCTGCACGTATACGGCGCTGTGTGAGGTTGCCGGCGAGCTGGAAAAAGCCGGCATTGAAACCGAACTTTTCCACGTGGGCAAACAGCCGATCCGGGGCTGCATCGGCTGCGGTTACTGCAAGAACAAGGGCAATAAATGCGTGTTCGGCAACGACACAGTGAATACCGCGCTTGAAAAAGCCAGAGATGCGGACGGTTTCATTTTTGGTTCTCCCGTTCACTACGCGGCGGCGTCCGGTATGCTTACTTCTTTTTTGGATCGCTTTTTCTACGCCGGAACCGTGCTGAAATACAAGCCGGGAGCGGCTGTTGTAAGCTGCCGCCGTGGCGGGGCCGCGGCCGCGTTTGACCAGTTAAACAAGTATTTTACGATTTCGAGCATGCCGGTTGTTTCTTCCCAATACTGGAACATGGTGCACGGGAATACGCCGGAGGAGGTGCGCCAGGATTTGGAAGGAATGCAGACCATGAGAACCCTTGGCAAAAATATGGCCTGGCTTTTAAAATCCATTGAGGCCGGAAGGAAAGCGGGCGTTACCCTTCCAGAGGAGGAAGAACCGCAGAGAACGAATTTTATCCGGTAAAGACCTGCTGCGGCAGTACCATACAATAAAAAATGCCTGTACCGTAAAGGAACAGGCATTTTTTTCGTTATTTGCCGGCCAGAAGAAAATAGAGAATAACCACCAGCCCCAGTACAATCCGATAATAACCGAAAGCCTTGAAGTTGTGTTTTTTAATGTACCCCATCAGGAATTTTATCGCGAAGACAGACACGATAAACGCCGTAATCATGCCGGTGAGCAAAATCAGAGCTTCACCGGAGGTAAATGCAAAACCGAATTTTAAAAGTTTGATCAGGCTGGCGCCGAACATGACGGGTATCGCGAGGAAAAATGTAAACTCCGCAGCCACGCTTCTGGAAGTTCCGATCAGCATGGCGCCGATAATAGTGGCCCCTGAGCGGGAGGTCCCGGGAATCAGGGCGAGAATTTGGAAAATGCCGATGAAAAAGGCCGTTTTGTATGTAAACTGAGAGAAATTGCGTATGGCCGGCCTTCTGTTCCGGTTGTGGTTCTCAATCAGAATGAACAGGACGCCGTATAAAATCAGTGTGACCGCCACAGTCTGATAGTTGTAAAAGATTTTGTCAATCTTGTCGTCGAACAGGATGCCGATAATGCCCGCCGGTACACAGGCGGCAAGAACTTTCAGCCAAAGGTCGACGGTTTCCCGTTTCTGGCCGGCCGTCTTTTTAGGGGAGAAGGGATTCAGCTTATGAAAATACAGCACGACGACGGCCATGATCGCGCCAAGTTGAATCACGACCAGAAACATTTCCTTAAAAGCGGGGGACACGTTCAGTTTGATGAATTCATCCGCCAAAATCATATGCCCGGTGCTGCTGATGGGCAGCCATTCGGTAAGCCCTTCAATAATTCCCAAGAGAAACGCCTTGAAGATATCAATTATAACCATAATCATCACTCACATATTCCTTATCAGTTTAACCGGTGCTTTTGCCCGGTTGGCTTCTATTATAAAATACTTGCCTGTCAAATACAAGGAAAATAAGGCTTCTTATCCTGAGGGAAAAAGAAACCGCCGCCTCCTGCAAAAATCCGCAGGGGCGGCGATAGGAGGAAGTGAACGGCGTCAGGCGGCGGGGCGGCGGTAGATATCAAAAAGCTTTTTAAAGTTCGGACGCCCGGCAGAGTCGAGCAGATGAGCGGATTCATCCGCGTCTTCGCTCCGGTTTTCATTCAGCTCGCGGACAATCGCTTCCGCGTTGTGGATGCCGATGCCGTGCCCGTAATACTTGCCACCGCTCAGGTCAATGACATTTTCACCCTGCCACTCGGGGGTCAGCGGGTCGACGTCGGGATTTGCGAAGTACCTGCGGTCCCCCGGCAGGTACACATCTCTTTTGCTGATATAGCCGACTTCCTGAAGCAGCCTGTCAATGTGATGCCAGTTCATCAGCTCGATTTTCGGGAAGGTTCTGTCGAACAGGTCTTCCCCGTAAATGGTTAAAAGCGCCTTATAATATACAATCATCATGGCGGTGGCGCACTCCGTACCGTATTTGGAACCGTTTTTGTATATATCCATGATCGCCTGGGAGGGTTTTACGCCGTCTTTCAGAAGAAAGCCCCCTTCCTCAGTCCTTTTCCAGTAATCCGGATTGCATCTGGTTTCCCGAAAAATTTCAAAACCCAATCCGCTTCGGTAAAGCTGCTTGGAGGCTTCGATGATTTCTCTGCGCATGGTAAGCTCGAATTTCAGCTGATCTGCGGAATCATATACGTCTTTTGAGCTGCCGGAAGCGAGCGCGTTCAAAATAATGCTTTCTATGCTTCCCGGTGCGAATTCCCCTATACTTCCCGGCTGAACCGTATTGCCTGCTATCACAATCATACCAGTTCCCTCCGGCCGTAGTTGGCGATGTCGATCTGCCTGCTCACCGGATATCGCATCCATTCATTCCAGGACGGCTGGTTTTTGGTATGGAGGGTGTTGGAATAGTTTGCAAGCACGGCCCTTTCTTCCTCTTTGGCACCATAAAAGTGTTCCAGATTCGAACGTTCCTCGTCGGTCAAGGGGGTCAGCGGCTTGTTGTAGCGCGGAGAAACGCCTTTACACAGATACTTCGCCTCCAGGCTCACACCGCAGGCAGAGGGGGCGTTGGTCAGCTGCATGCTTTCCCCTGTAAAATAGACATAAGGGCCGTTGTCTTTCAGCCACGACAGATAGGCGGCGTACTGCTTCTGCTTGTCGCTGTTCGTTATCAGAGGAGTATCCTTCGGGATGTTCAGCAGCACACGCGCCAGCTCCACGTCCTGCTGAACGGGGGAGCGCAGTCTTGCCGCAATGTGGCGCAGCGACTGCGCGTCGCGGGCCTGGAAAAAGGCCCAGATCAGATCGTGGTTGTAAACGCCCTTCCGGTTCCGTTGAAAAATCATATCCGCCATTACCGGCAGAACTGTTTTTTCATGGTGTGTTTTCACCAGAACGGATGCGGTGATATCCAGAATCTGGTCAAACCGACCGCTCATACCGTCGTCAAGAATGCCGGTATTGAACATCCACAGCAATACGGAATGGACGGCTTCGCTCTTTAAAGAAAATCCGTCGCCCGGCCTGCCTGCCGAATGTTTTGCGTCCGTTATTTTTTGGCATATGTTCAGCGCAGTTTGGTTGCGCTCACTGAGTTCCTGATAAAGATCCAGCTCCCTGATTTCCTGCTGGAGGACAAACAGGGAAGCAAAAAAGAGCCTGTCGTCGTTGATCAGTCTGACGGCATTTTGCCTGCTTCTTTTTTCCGTTGTGATAAAAATAAATCTGCAGGCATCCGCTCCCCGTGTACGTCTGGTACGGTCCAGCTGGTTTGTTGGACCGTGATTGCCCGAATTCATTCTAATCCCGCCTCTTTCGGTTATGGAATAGCCCCCGAAGGGCCTTCGTTCCATAATATTTTGAAAGGGCGTTTTTGTTTCTGGGTTTATTGGGTAAACAGTAAAAATAGAAGAAACCGATTGTCCGGATAGCGGCTGTCATACGGGCACAAAATAGGGAGAAGGCTGATTGACAAATTCTGCAAAATCATATACATTAAAATCACGGTAAATTGACAGATAACAGGAATGGAACATCATTATCGTAAGGACGTGAGCGTTTGAATTTTATTATCACAGCGGGCGGTACGCGGGAGAGAATCGACGCAGTCAGAACCATTGCGAACGAGGCGACCGGCAAGCTGGGTAGCCTGATTGCGGAGGAACTGGCGCGCAGGCTTGAAGGAAAAGAATACGCGATCTATTATCTGTGCGGGACAGGCGCCTGCCTTCCCCGCATAAAGGACGCGAAAATGCACATCATGCACATTGAAGGCACGGAGCAGCTTCAAAATGCGTTAACCGGGCTGCTGACAGAGCAGAAGATCGACGCGGTCATCCACTCCATGGCGGTGAGCGACTATAAAGTAAGCAGTGTTACAACGCCGGAGCAGATTGCGCAGGCGCTGGCGGAAAGATTCCGCGGCCCGCAACCGGTGCTTTCCGGAGCGGAGTGGGAACGGGCGGTCACGCAGGCGATTGCCGCGCGGCCTCTCAGCGCGGAGCACAAAATCAGCTCTGAACTGGAGCACCCGGTGCTGGTGCTGGAGAAAACGCCGAAGATCATCGGCATGATTAAAAAGGCCAGCCCCAAAACACTTCTGGTCGGGTTTAAGCTGCTCAGCGGGGTAAGCCGGGAAACGCTGATTAAAACGGCGTACGCTCTGCTGAAAAGGAACCGGTGCGATTTTGTCCTTGCAAACGATACGGACTCCTTCCGTGGTGGGAACCATGAGGGCTTTCTTGTGAATGAAAACGGGAACTATATAAAATTTTCGGGCAAGGAACAGATTGCAGAGGGAATAGCGGACAGCGTGCTGAAAAAGCTTTTGGAGGAAAAGGTATGAAACATATGATTCTTGGAGTGACCGGAAGCATTGCGGCATATAAAGCCGCCGATCTGGCACACCGCTTTTTTAAGGCCGGGTATGAGGTGGAGGTGATCCTGACGAACGGCGCGACGAAATTCATAACGCCGCTGACCTTTCGCAGCCTGACGCAGAACCGCGTGTACACGGATGTGTTTCAGGACGATTTTCCCCATGAGATCAAGCATATTTCCCTTGCAAAGAAGGCGGACGTCGTGCTGATCGCTCCCGCCACCGCCAACATCATCGGCAAGATTGCTTCCGGCATCGGGGACGACATGCTTTCCACCACGATTCTGGCAGTCAGAAACAAGCCGGTTCTGATTGCGCCGGCGATGAACACCAATATGTGGGAGAATCCCATTGTACAGGAGAATATAGCAAAATTAAAAAAATACGGATATCAGTTCATTGAACCGAAAGAAAGCCTTCTGGCGTGCGCAACCGTCGGAAAGGGCGCGCTCGCCGATGTGGAAGATATTGTTAATGCGGTGAACGCCGCCGTAAAGCTGTAACACGGACTTCCCAATCTTCATGACTTTTCCACACTGTGCTGATAAGATATGGCCAAAACACCGAAATCCTGAAGCGGAACGGCAGCAATGGGTACTGACACGCTCCTTGGGAATTATGACAAAATAACAAATAAATCTTCATATAATACGATATATATTTCTTATTTGTTTTATCTTTTCAATATACATGAATAATGGTATAATTTGCACATTAATATTCTCATCCATATACGCATCCCTTTGTGCCGAACGCTACGCGAAAGGACAGTTGAAGATGACGGTTCAATTTGTGCGGAATTTACTCAGCCATCTCCCTCTTGGCTATGCTTACCACCGGATGATTTTAAATGATCGGGGCGAGGCGGAGGATTACATATTCCTTGATGTGAACAGCGCTTTTGAAAAGATGACGGGGCTTGTAAAAGAGTCCATTCTGGGAAAAAGAGTGACGGAAGTGGTTGCCGGTGTAAAGACGGGCAGCTTTAACTGGATTGCATTTTATGGGAAGGTTGTTCTGACGGGGGAGACCTGTGAGACCACACAGTATATGGACAGCCTGAAACACTGGTATAAAATCACGGCTTTTTCGCCTGAGCCGGGCTGCTTCGTTACCATTATTCAGGATCTTACTGCTGAAATGCGGAACACAGAGCAGTTAGAAAATCAGAAAAAGCAGATGGAAACCGCCTACAGGGATCTGGATATCGTTTTTAACAGCACGCATGACGCCATGTTTCTTGCCGAATATAATAAGAAGACGTTAAATTACATCCGGTTGAACACCGCCCATCAAAAGCTGTCGGGTTTCCGCGTACAGGACGTGCGGGGGAAAACGCCCGTCGAGCTGTGGGGTGAAGAAGTCGGCGCAGTGCTTCAGGAAAAATATCTCGCCAGTATGCTGTCGGGGGAAGAGACAACCTATGAAGAGAAGCTGAAGCTGAAGCAGGGCGAAAGATATTTTCTGACCAGTCTGACGCCTGTGTATGAGAACGGCAGCCCCAGATACCTGATCGGTTCGCGGAAAGATATCACGGAATCAAAGCGCCTGCAAAAAGAGAAGGACGAGCTTCTGCTGCGTCTTCAGTCCATGTTTAATGAGCATTTGGCCGTCATGCTGATTGTAGAGCCGGAAACGGGGAAAATTTTGGATGCCAATCCCTCTGCCTGCGCCTTTTATGGCTATTCCCGGGAAGAGATTCTGGAGATGGATATCCATGATATCAACATACTGCCAAGGGAGGAAGTGGTGGAACGCCGTTCCATGGCGATGCACCGCGATAAAAGATATTTCCTGTTTCCGCACCGGCTGAAAAGCGGGGAAATCCGGCTGGTTGATGTTTATTCTTCTCCGATTCAATATGGCGGGGAGACCCAGCTCTTTTCCATCATTTTTGATGTAACGGACAGGGAAAAATACCGGGAAGACCTTTATTATGAAAAAGAGCTGTTAAGCACTACCCTGGAGTCCATCGGTGACGGGACGGTTACAACCGATATCAACGGCAGGATTACTTCGCTGAACAAAGCCGCTCAGGAAATTGTTGGGTGGAAAAATCCGGAAGCAAAAAACCGCCGGTTTACGGATATATTTCAACTCAGGAGTGAAGAGACGGGAAAGACGGTGGAAGACCCTGTTTCCAAGGTGCTGCAAACGGGAAAGGTAATCGGGTTGGCCAATCATACCGTGCTCATTAATAAACAGGGAGTCCCCATCCCCATAGCGGACAGCGCGGCGCCGATCAAGAACGATAAGGAAGAAATTTTTGGGGTGGTCATGGTTTTCCGTGATGTGAGCAGGGACAAGGCGCAGCAGGAGAAAATCCTTTTTCTGAGCTACCATGATTCGTTGACGGGCCTTTACAACCGCCGCTTTCTGGAAAAAGAAATGGGTCGGCTGGATACCCCGGATCAACTTCCGCTGGCGGTCATCATGGGGGATGTCAACGGGCTGAAAATTACCAATGACGTTTTCAGTCATGAGGCGGGGGACAGGCTTTTGCAGAAAGCCGCAAGTATTTTACAGGATAACTGCCGTCAGGAGGACATCATAGCACGGTGGGGCGGGGATGAATTCTTAATTTTACTGCCCCGTACCACTATGAAAACTGCACAGGAGACCATCCGAAGAATGGAAAACCAATTTGCAAGGGAAAGTGAAGGCGCTTTACATTTAAGCGTTTCTTTGGGCTGCGCGGTGAAAACGGTACCGGAGGAGGCTTTGCAGCGTGCTCTCCAGCAGGCGGAGGAAAGTATGTATCATCAGAAGCTGCTGGAGGGAAAAAGCTACAAGAACAGCATCATCAACACGCTGCTTGCGACCTTATACGAAAAAAGCATGGAAACGGAGGAACATGCGGAAAGGCTGAAAGACACCTGCCGCGCCATTGGATCGCAGCTGAAATTTTCTGAAGAAGACATGAGTGAATTGTCGCTTCTTGCCATCCTGCACGATATCGGCAAGGTGGGTATTCACCAGAGCATCCTGCAAAAAAGCGGACCTCTGACGCCCGGCGAGTGGGAAGAAATGAAAAGACATCCGGAAATCGGGTACCGTATCGCTCAGAATACGCCGGAACTGCTGGTGGTGGCCGAGTATATTCTGTCGCACCACGAACGATGGGACGGAAAGGGTTATCCAAGAGGGCTCGGCGGGGAGAATATTCCCATTCTGTGCCGTATCCTCGCCGTGGCGGACGCTTATGACGCAATGACGAACGACAGGATTTACCGGAAAGCATTGAAGGTGGAAGACGCTCTTCAGGAGCTGAACCGAAACGCGGGCACGCAGTTTGATCCGTACATTGTAGATCTTTTCGTCAAGACAGTCGAGAAATCTCTGCTTGTTTAGCTGGCTGCGGGGTTTCACACCGCCGCTGAAACGAAAGTAAATTTGAAAGGGACTTGGAGCAATCATGCTTCAAGTCCCTTCTTAACGGATTTTACCGGCCGCTTACCGTCTGATACGGCCAGGAGCGGATTCCTCCCATGCTGCTTACATGGGTGTATCCCATTGCGGACAGCTGACTGCAGGCATTCGCGGCCCTCGCGCCGCTCAGACAATATACAAGAATCTCCTGATCCTTGTTCGGAGCAGTTTTCTCAATTTCACGTTCCAGCCGATTCAGGGGTACCAGCTTGCTTCCCGGAATACGAATTTCCCGGTATTCCTCCGGGGTCCTGACGTCCAGCAGCAAAATGTCCGGATTTTCATCCAGCTTTTTTTTGGCTTCTTTTGGAGAAATATTCTGATATGTCTTTGTTTTGAATAATGTTCTCAGCATTTTTAAATCACCTTTTCTTTTTATATGGGTTTTCATGATAAACGGAGTTTTTTTCTGTTGTTTATAGTATAGCCGCATTTTTCTGCTTTTTCTGTGACTTGGTAACATAATGCCGACAGTGCTTTTCAAAAGAGAGGATAAAGGATTGTAAAATCGGCATATGAGTGCTATAGTAAAAAGACAATCTATTTTAAAGCAGATGAAAGGTGATCAGGATGGAATTTATTGAAAGTATTATTGAGAGGGCGAAAAAAGAGAAAAAGACTATCGTCCTGCCGGAGAGCGATGATATAAGAACCCTTCAGGCCGCCGCGGAAATTCTCAGCGGGGGAATTGCAAATTTAGTCCTTGTGGGGAATAAAGAGAAGATCGAAAAGCAGGCCGGAGATCTGGACTTGTCCAAAGCGCAGTTTGTGGACCCCATGACTTCTTCAAAGCGTGAGGATTATATTCATACGTTTTATGAATTGAGAAAAGCAAAGGGCATTACTGTGGAACAAGCGGAGAAAATCATGGCGGACAACGTTTTCTGGGCTGTCATGATGGTGAAAAAGGGCGACGCGGACGGAATGGTTTCCGGCGCGGCGCATTCTACGGCGGATACGGTTCGGCCGGCTCTGCAGATTATCAAGACGGCTCCCGGTGTAAAGACTGCATCCAGCTTCTTCGTGATGTCCGCCCCGGACTGCGAATACGGTGAAAACGGCATTTTTGTTTTTGCGGACTGCGCAATCAATATCAATCCGAACCCGGAGGAACTTTCCGATATCGCCATCGCGTCGGCAAAATCCTTCAAAGACATGGTTGGGGCGGAGCCAAAGGTCGCCATGCTGTCTTTCTCCTCTTACGGGAGCGGCAAGGACGAGCTTGTGGACAAGGTGGTTGAAGCGACGAAGCTGGCGAAAGAAAAAGCGCCCGGCCTCACTCTGGATGGGGAACTGCAGGCAGACGCGGCGCTGGTGCCGAGTGTCGCCAAGTCCAAGGCAAAGGGCAGCAACGTGGCCGGCCAGGCGAATGTTCTGGTTTTCCCGGATCTGAACTGCGGCAATATTGCTTATAAGCTGGTACAAAGGATCGGAAAGGTAACGGCATTCGGCCCGATCCTGCAGGGAATTGCAAAGCCGGTGAACGATCTGTCCAGAGGCTGTTCGGCAAAGGATATTGTGGGTGTTATTGCCATTACTGCGGTGCAGGCGCAGGTCTGAGAAGCACTCTGATACAGACACGCAAATCATAGTTTATAAAAATGGCCCGGGAAAGCGTTACCAAACGCCTTCCCGGGCCTGAATTTTTAGATATAGAACATAAATCCCGCTTCCTGCGTCCGTTTTTCCACGTCGTCCGCGATATCGTAAAGCGTAATCTTTGTCAGCTCGGATTCGATTGCGGAATCAATGACGGAAAAAACAGAATGCTGCATGGCCTGTTCCATTGCCGGGGCTTTTTTTTCCACCGATTCTTCCGTTTTTTCAAAAAGGGATTGCTCAAGCGACCGCAGAATATCATAGACGTTTATTTTCTGAGGAGGCTTTGCAAGCTTATACCCGCCCTGTGCCCCTTTGACGGCAATAACCAGTTCCGCCCTTTTTAAAAGAGAAAATACCTGCTCCAGATAGATTTTAGAAATTCCCAGCTTTTCCGATATGCTCACAATCGTAATGCATTCATTGCTGGTATAGTTCTGCGCCATGGTGATCATGGAGGCAAGTCCGTACCTTCCTTTTGAAGAAATTCTCATGGCTTTCTCCTTCTTACAGAAACTTCAGAAATTCATTTCGCTGTATTTTTAAAATTGCTGTAAAATTTTATAATACCTATTTATCATATCTTGAAAGAAGGATTCCGTCAAGAGGGGAGATGGGTTTTGCAAAGCGCCCCTTGCCTCTATTGACAATACGACGTCTTCCGGTTAAAATATTTTTATATATTAAACATATATGAAATTACTAATTATCATAAATTTGAACGGAGGTTTCTTAGATGTCAAAAATTTATAATAGTCTAACCGATCTCATTGGAAAAACACCCTTGTTGGAGCTCTCGAATTACGAGAAAAAGCACGACCTGAAAGCAAAGCTTATTGCAAAGTTGGAATATTTTAATCCCGCGGGAAGTGTAAAGGACAGAATTGCAAAATCCATGATTGATGATGCGGAGGCAAAAGGGCTTTTACAGCCGGATTCCGTTATTATTGAACCGACCAGCGGCAATACCGGCATTGGCCTTGCATCTGTTGCCGCCGCAAGAGGCTACCGCGTGATTCTTACCATGCCGGAAACCATGAGCATGGAACGTCGCAATCTCCTGAAAGCCTACGGTGCGGAGGTTGTACTCACCGATGGCTCCAGGGGCATGAAGGGCGCTATTGAAAAGGCGGATGAACTTGCCGGCGAAATACCTCATTCCTTTGTACCCGGCCAGTTTGTCAATCCTGCCAATCCTGAGGCGCACAAGCAGACCACCGGGCCGGAAATTTGGGACGACACCGACGGCAAAGTTGATTTGTTTGTGGCGGGTATCGGCAGCGGAGGAACCATCACAGGGGTAGGGGAATATTTACAATCCAGAAATGCCGGCGTAAAAGTGATCGCCGTAGAGCCGTATGATTCTCCGGTTCTCTCGGAAGGCAAGCCTGGGCCGCATAAAATTCAGGGAATTGGCGCTGGCTTTGTCCCCAAGGTTCTGAATACATCGGTGTACGATGAGATTATAAAAGTAAAAAATGAGGATGCTTTCCAAACCGGAAAAGAACTTTGTAAAACAGAGGGACTGCTCACGGGCATCTCTTCCGGGGCTGCCGTATGGGCGGCTGTCGAACTGGCAAAGCGGCCGGAAAATGCAGGAAAGATGATCGTGGTACTTTTGCCGGATACCGGGGAAAGATATTTGTCCACTCCTCTTTTTGCTGAATAAAATGATATTACAGAGCAGGCAGAAGACAAAGTATCAGGATAAAGGTACTTTGTCTTTTTTAGTGGTTAAAAGGTGATAAAATATAGATAGATGATGTGAAATGCTGAATGAAAAAAGGAATGACAGTCGAGAACGATTGGGACCTTTAGTTCGGAATTCAGGCCAGTCTGTCTAAGAGATCTTTGATAGGACCAGTTCAATATAGAAAAAAACCGTGTGAAAACTTGACAAAACTTATCCAGAATGATAAACTATAGATAATCAATAAAATTTTACAGATTTTGCGGATTGGAGGGGTTCATTCTGCTGATTACACGGGAAACAGATTATGCTCTGCGTGTCCTGCGCGCAATGTCGGGCGGGGAACAGGTTACAACGGGGGACATCTGCCAGCGGGAATTGCTTCCGCAGCAGTTCGTATATAAGATTCTTAAAAAGCTGGAGCGTGCCGGACTTGTACAAATTACCCGTGGTGTGGGCGGCGGCTGTCGGCTGATCGCGGACCTTAAAAAGGTGAGCCTCTACGATTTGACGGAAATTATGCAGGCCGAAAAGATGATCAGTGCCTGTATGCAGCACGGATTTCAATGTGCATGGCAGCAAAAATGCAGTTCACCCTGCACGGTCCATCAACAGCTGCTGCGGATTCAGGGTGTGCTGGATGCGGAGTTGCGCGCGCTTAGCTTGCACCAGATGTTATATAAAGATGAATAAGGTTTAAAAAATGATTTATATGACCAGTGTGTTTTTTTACTTTTAAAGCAGATAAATCTTATCAAGTATAGACAGGCGGCCGGATTTTTGATTTGCCGCCGCAAAGCTGCGCATCCTGTTTTATGAATTTCTCTGAACGGAATTCATAAAAATCAAATATAACTGATTATTTCAAAGGGAGGAAGCAATATGTCTTTTAAAACGACGGAAGATCACGAAGCGCTTCGCGCGAAAGTCCGGGAGTTTGCAGAATCGGAGGTGAAGCCTCTGGCGTTTCTGCTGGACAAGGAAAATGAATTTCCCGCAGAAATTGTTGGAAAACTGGGCGGGCTTGGATGGATGGGAATCCCTTACCCCAAGGAGTACGGCGGTATGGGTCTGGATATGGTCAGCTACGCCATCGCCGTGGAGGAGCTGTCCCGCGTGGACGGCGGCACCGGTGTTATTCTTTCCGCGCACACCTCGCTGGGGTCATGGCCTATTTTCGCCTATGGCACTGAGGAGCAGAAGCAGAAATATCTGGTTCCGCTGGCAAGGGGCGAAAAACTGGGCGCCTTCGGACTGACCGAGCAGAACGCGGGCAGCGACGCAGGCGGCACGGAAACCACCGCTGTTCTTGAGGGCGACCATTACGTTCTGAACGGAGGCAAAATTTTTATTACCAATGCCGACAAGGCCGATACCTATGTGGTGTTCGCCGTTACCACCCCGGACATCGGCACCCGCGGCATCAGTGCTTTCATTGTGGAAAAGGGCTGGGAGGGCTTTACCTTCGGCGACCATTACGACAAAATGGGCATCCGTTCCTCCTCCACCGCGGAACTGATTTTCAACGATGTGAAGGTTCCGAAGGAAAATCTGCTGGGTGAAGAAGGGAAGGGCTTTAAGATTGCCATGTCCACGCTGGACGGCGGGCGTATCGGTATCGCTTCACAGGCTTTGGGAATCGCGCAGGGCGCCTATGAAAACGCGCTGGAGTATTCCAAAGAGCGCGTCCAGTTCGGCAGACCCATCTGCCAGCAGCAGATTATTTCCTTCAAACTGGCCGACATGGCCACCAAGCTCCGCGCGGCACGGCTGCTGATCTACAGCGCTGCCGAACTTAAACAGAACCACGAGCCTTACGGCATGGAGTCCGCCATGGCCAAACAGTACGCCTCCGACGTCTGCCTTGAGATTGTCAACGACGCGCTCCAGATCTTCGGCGGCAACGGCTATCTGAAGGGCATGGAAGTGGAGCGCGCTTACCGTGACGCGAAAATCTGCACCATTTACGAAGGGACCAATGAAATTCAAAGGGTGGTCATTGCCTCTCATATTATCGGGAAAATGCCGAAAAACGACGTTCCCGCCGCAGCTCAGCACGGGCCTGTGACCGGTGTGCGCAAGAAGACGATATTGAAGGAGGGCACCTCCTCGGAGCGGGTAAACGCGCTGGTGGACGCTCTCAAAGCGGACGGCTATGACTTTACCGTCGGCATTGATATCGACACGCCCATCACCAAGGCGGAGCGGGTAGTCAGCGCCGGCAAGGGCATCGGCGCGAAGGAAAATATGGAACTGGTGAAAGCCCTTGCCGTTCAGGCGGGCGCGGCGCTCGGTTCCTCCCGCCCAGTGGCGGAAACGCTGAAATACATTCCTCTGAACCGCTATGTGGGTATGTCCGGACAAAAATTCACCGGCAATTTGTACATCGCCTGCGGCATTTCTGGCGCCATCCAGCATCTGAAGGGAATCAAGGATGCCTCCACGATTGTTGCAATCAACAAGAATCCCAACGCGCCCATCTTTAAAAACTGCGATTACGGCATTGTGGGCGACGTGCTGGAAATCCTCCCGCTGCTTACTGCCGCGCTGGACAACGGCGAAGCCAAAAAGCCGGCGCCCCCCATGAAGAAGATGAAGAGGGCCGTCCCCAAGAAGGTTATTCCCACATGGAAACGGTATGTCTGCAATGGTTGTGGGTACGAATACGATCCCGCCGTCGGCGATCCGGAAAACGACGTCCGCCCCGGCACCCTGTTCGACGCGCTTCCGGAGGAATGGATCTGTCCGGAATGCGGCGAGGAAAAAGATCAGTTTATAGAGGTCTGACAGGCAGAATTACTGAAAAATAACGATTGAGTTTCAAGGAGGACTGAACCATGCATTGTGTAAGAAAAGTAACGGATAATCTGTATTGGGTAGGGGCCAATGACCGCCGGCTGGCTCTTTTTGAGAATATTCATCCTATTCCGCGCGGGGTTTCCTACAACTCGTATCTGCTTCTGGATAAGCAGACCGTGCTGTTTGATACGGTGGACTGGTCGGCCTGCCGTCAGTTTTTGGAAAATGTCGAGTTTGTTCTGGACGGCAGGCAGCTCGATTACCTGATAATCAACCATATGGAGCCGGACCACGGCGCGTCTATTGAAGAAATTCTCCTGCGCTATCCCAAAGTCAAAATTATCAGCACCGAAAAAGCCTTCATGCTGATGCGTCAGTTTGGCTTCCATGTTGACGGACGGATGGAAGAAGTTAAGGAGGGCGACACCAGAACCTTTGGCAAGCATGTGGTGACCTTCGTGTCCGCTCCGATGGTTCACTGGCCGGAAGCCATGGTGACCTTCGACACGACCAACGGCGTTCTGTTCTCCGCGGATGCTTTCGGCTCTTTCGGCGCGCTGGACGGGAAGCTTTTTAACGATGAGGTTGATTTTGACCGCGACTGGATCGACGACGCCCGGCGGTACTATACCAATATCGTGGGGAAATACGGGCCGCACGTTCAGGCTCTGCTGAAAAAGGCCGCAGGAATCGACATCAAGATCATCTGTCCCCTGCACGGGCCGGTCTGGCGCAGCAACCTGGGATACTTCCTCGACAAGTACGACAAATGGAGCAGATACGAGCCGGAGGAAAAGGGTGTAATGATTGTTTACGCCACCATGTACGGTAATACCGAGAGCGCCGCCGGCGCCCTGGCCTCCAGACTGGTGGAGAAGGGCATGACCAATGTGGCCATGTACGACGTGTCCAATACCCATGTCTCCTACCTGATTTCAGAGACCTTCCGCCTCAGCCACGTGGTGCTGGCTTCCGTTACCTATAATCTGGGAATCTATCCGCCGATGCACAATTATCTGATGGATATGAAGGCGCTGAACCTTCAAAAGCGCACCGTCGCCATTGTGGAAAACGGCTCCTGGGCCTGCAAATCCGGCACGCTGATGCGCGAGTTCCTGGACAATGAGATGAAGGAAATGAATGTTCTGGACGAAAAGCTGACGCTGAATTCCGCCATGAACGAGGATAACCTGCCGGAAATGGATGCCCTTGCCGACGGTATCATCGCGTCTATGAAGTGATTTTGCAGCTTGCTTATATGTTCGCGCGTGTTATAGAAAGCGGGAGATACGGTTTTACCGTATCTCCCGCTTTTCGCGCGTGTGTTGGAACGAAATCTTATGGTCACAGCAGAATCCTGGCAAGTGGAGTGCGCCTGATAGATTTTATTTAAAGTGTTTTCTTAATAAAATCACCAATCGCCTGGATAGCTTCCTCTTCATCGTTACCTTCAGCGTGTATTGCAATTTTATCCCCATTCAGGATGGACATCCCCATAACGGCGAAGATTTTTTTTGCATCAGCCGCTTTTCCTTTGGCTTCAATTGTAATTTTTGAAGAAAACTTGGAGGTCTCTTTTGCTAAAAGCCCTGCCGGCCTTGCGTGTATTCCGGACGGATCGGTAATCATATATTCAAAAGTTTTCATTGTTGATATCCTTTCAGCTATTCGTTTTCCAAATCAGAGCCATTGGATTCAATTACTTTTTTATACCAGTAAAAACTTTGCTTTCTGCTCCGTTTTAGTGTACCTGTACCCGCATCGTCGCGGTCAACATAGATAAAGCCATATCGCTTTGACATCTGATGCGTTCCGCACGATACAAGGTCGATCGGCCCCCATGTCGTGTATCCGAATACGTCGACGCCATCGGCAATAGCCTCGCGTATCTGCTCAATGTGTTTTCTTAAGTAATCTATTCGGTACGGGTCGCGGATGGACCCGTCGGATTCTACAGCATCGTGAGCGCCCAGCCCGTTTTCGGCAATAAATATAGGTACCCTGTAACGGTCATACAGAACATTTAAGGTAATTCTCAGGCCCACGGGGTCGATTGGCCATCCCCACTGGGAAAGCTCCAGGTTGGGATTTTTGATAACAGCGATCACATTGCCGGATGACTGTGTATCGTTTGGATCAAATTTTGAAACATAAGTCATATAATAGCTGAATGACAGAAAATCAGCCGTATTCATCTTTAAAATGGAGTCATCCCCACATTCTTTTTTAATTTTAACATGGTTCTCCCTGAAATACCGGTCCATATAATATGGATATTCTCCTTTTAACGGGACATCCGAATAAAAAAGGTTCAGTTGATTTTCAAATTGAGCCTGCCTGACATCCTCCGGTTTACAGGAAGCAGGGTAGGTTTCAATTCTGGCGATCATACAGCCTATTTTTGCATCCGGCATGATTTTATGGCCTGCTTCAATCGCCAGTGCGCTGGCAACAAACTGATGGTGTGATGCCTGAAACTTAACCTGTTTGTCGTTTTCGGAACATCTGTCCATTAAAATTCCGGCCGGCAGATAGGCATTCAGAAGGGTCATATTCATTTCATTGAAAGTAATCCAATATTTTACTTTCCCTTTAAAATGACTGAATACAGCAGTCGCATAATGAACATAGCAGTCAATGACATCCCTGCTGATCCAGCCGTTGTATTTTTCCGTCAGCGCAAGCGGCATTTCATAGTGCGAAAGGGTTACCAGCGGCTCTATCCCGTATTTTTCCAGTTCTGCAATCACATTATCGTAAAACGCAAGTCCATCCCGGTTCGGTTCTGCTTCTTCTCCGGTGGGGAAAATGCGGGGCCATGACATGGAGAAACGGAATACCTTAAATCCCATTTCGGCGAACAGCGCGATATCCTCTTTATAATGATGGTAAAAATCAATTGCGGTTCGATGCGGGAAATTATAATTTTGGGCATTTTCCAGCCGGTCCTTTAATTGTTCATCCGAGGTTATAGTATCTGTCATACCTGTCAGCTCATCCCGCTTTTCCAATGGAATATACTTCAGCATATCTGCTGTAGACAGACCTTTTCCTCCCTCGTTGTAGGCCCCTTCAATTTGATTGGCTGCCGTAGCACCTCCCCACAAAAAATTTTGGGGAAACTTTGTTTTGTTTGCCATCATAAAATCTCCTTTTCTATTTTGATACGGTAAACAGCGGCTCATTTCTGGTGATGCTTCCCTGTGTTTTTAGAGGTATTATGGCGCTGTACTCCGATGTGTTTGTAACAATCACCGGTGTTACGGTTGAATAACCAGCTTTGGTAATTTCATTCAGATCCATTACGGCAATAACGTCTCCGCGCTTAATGGTATCGCCTGATTTGACTTTTGAAGTAAATCCGTGGCCCTGAAGGCGAACCGTGTCAATTCCCATATGGATCAGTAAATCCATCCCGTTATTGGAGCAAAGGGAAAGCGCGTGTTTTGTTTCAAAGGTATCGACGACGGTTCCGTCAAAGGGAGCGGTGATGGTTCCGTCCGTGGGCTTGACGGCAATTCCCTTCCCAATGATTTCCTGTGCGAAAGTTGCGTCTTCCACCTTATCAATTGATACCAGTTCGCCTTCTACCGGGCTGTATACAGTAAAAGTGGTTGTCTGGTCGGGCTCATTTTGATGAACGGGCTTCTCCGTCTCCCTCAATCCGCGGATGCATATAACAACCACGGGAATCACGAAGGCCGCTGTGAATCCAATCACCAGATAGGGCAGGGAAGGGCCCGAAAAAACAGGCAATGTTAATAAACACGGCATTGAATAGGCGTTGGCTCTCGCGCCGAATGCAGCGGCAAAAGCGCCGCCGATTCCACCGCCGATCATGGCGGCCGCGAATGCCTCTTTGTATTTGATCAGGCATCCATAAAGAGCTGGCTCCGTGATCCCGATTAATCCGGTGACTGTCGCCGACTGGGCAACTGATTTCATTTCCTTGTTTTTGGTTTTCAGATAAATCCCTAAAGTGGCGCCCGTCTGCGCCATTGCAGAAACCAGGAACATCGGTAAAATATAATCATAGCCTAGGCTGACGATACTTTGAATGATAATGGCCCCCAAAGCCTGGTGCATTCCAAAGAATACCATAATCGGAATCAGCGCAGCCACAATCCCTCCGGCGAGCAGAGGTGATACGGTAAACAGCCACTGTGCCATTTTTGCCACCCCCTGACCGATATAGTTCCCGATCGGCCCCAGTACAACCAGCTCCAACGGAACCATGATCAGAAGGACCAGCAGAGACGTAAAAACAGTTTCCAGTGCCTTTGGCATGATTCGTTGTACAAAACGGTAGAGGTAACTCAAGAGCCATACGGATAGAATAATCGGGAACACTGTTGCACTGTACGAGATGAGGGGAATTGGCAGTCCCAGAAAATGCAGCGCCCCACCCTTTGCAGCACCGTTCACAATGGTCGGATATAAATAGGCGCCGGCAAGCGCAAGTGCCAGAATTTCATTCGTTTTAAATTTTTTGGCACAGGTATAGGCCAGTATAAATGGGAGGAAATAAAAAACGCAATCTGATATCAGAGATAAAATCATGATGGTTTCCGACGTTGCGGGCGCCAGCTTAAAGATGGATATAACGGCAAGCAGTCCTTTTAAAAGTCCTGTTCCGGCAATAGCCGGTACGATAGGCTGGAAAATACTGGGAATCACTTCAAGGAAATCACTGATTTTTTTCTTTGTTTTTTTGTCCGGCTTACTTTCAATGTCACCAAGCAAATCCGTTACGGCATCAAAAACTTTTTCCACGCCTGCCCCGATCACTACCTGCAATTCGCCTGACTGAAACCGAACTTCAATAATTCCTTCTACTTTTTTAAGTCCGGCGAGGTTCGCTCTTTTTTGATCTTTCAGCTGAAACCTTAGACGGGTAACACAGTGGTAGACACTTATAATGTTTTCTCTGCCGCCCATCAGCTCTACAATCTTTTCAGCTAATTTTTGATTGTTCATAAATATTCTCCCTTCACAATTGTCGGATGATTCATGCCAGAAAACTGTCTCTGTACCTCCTTAAATATAAATCGCTTCTATAGAATATAAAAACCCGAAAAGCAGCGTGCTGGCAGCGCTTCTGCTTTTCGGGTTTTGCTTACCGGAGTAATAACAATCCCTTTCACCTATGTTGTTTTTTTAATAATGCGGGCGATATGGATGGTAAGATATGTCATCTCCTCGTTGCCGATGGAGTAATGATATTTGTAGGAGAGAAATCGTTTAATCTTCTGCGCGCATTGAAAGGCATCTCCATTCTTTTCCATGATCATGGCCAGAAGTTCCTGGTCGCCGTCTCCCTCTTCGTCTTCCGGTTCACTGAGGAGCCGCTGCGCAAAAAATTTCAGGTGGGTTACAAAGCGAAAATAAGTCAGCGAATTCTGATCGTATCGTATGTGGAAATACGCGCTTACCAAATCCAGAATTTCCTGAATGATATGGGTAATGGTATAAATTTTATTCATTTCATAGTTGGATTCATTCAGCTGCGCATTGACAAAATGCATGGCAATAAACGCTTTTTCATCTTCCAAAAAGGAAACCCCGGCGGCCTCCCGAACGATTTCTGCTGCTTTTTCGCCGACTTCAAATTCGTCCCTGTAGAGCCTCCGGATATCCCACATCAAAGGATTCTTTAAGGTGATTCCTTTTTTATAGCGCTCAATGGCAGCGCTGATATGGTCGGGTAACGTGATATAAATCGTATCATTCAGCTTTTCCCCTCTTTTTTTTGCGTAGTCTATGATTTTCTCAGAGATCAGCATATGCTCCATTGGGATATCGGCGAGAATTTGTTGGAATTTATTCGTGATTTCCGGATTGGATAAGGTAAATGTCTTTTCAATTTTAGAAGGGTCAACCCTTTCACCGACTTTTCGCTGAAAGGCAAGCCCACTGCCCATTACAACGGTTTCTATCCCTTTTGGGTCCATCGTTACGACCACATTGTTGTTCAGTATTTTCTTAATGATCATCCGAGCTCCCCCCCCCTAAAAATCAAAAAAAGGCAAAACCACAGCTAAAAACTGTTGGTCTTGCCTGATTCATCAGTAACAATCCGCTAAATTCATCTTTAATTTCGAGATAATATTATCATATTTAAACAATGAAGTCAATACCTTTTTATCCGATTTATTTTTTCTGAGCTTTTTCCCAATTCCGCCGTTCGTTTGCGTTATTCTGCGGATAGCGGCGGAAGGGGCTATATGGGTGAGCGCAATTTGTTTATCGTAAAGTTATCCTCAAGCAGCACCCAGTTTTGAGGGAACGGATATCCCAGAGCCCAATAGCTTATTCCGCCCAGATTATAATTCTTTACTGTATTGAATTTCGCCTGAGCACTCCGCGCGTCTTCAAACCATACTTCATGTCCTCTTCCCTGATCGTCCGTATACCGGAAAAAAGGCGCCTGTGCAACCCAATCGTACTGAATAACAGTACCGTACCGCGCAGCTCTTGAAATAGCCTCCTGACAACTGACGGTCTCGGCCTCCTGCCCTTCCACATGGGGCAGCAGCCAGTCTCTTGCATAGATCTGAAATCCAAAATAAATTTTCTCCCGCGGAATAACCGTGACGGCATAGTCAAGAACCAGCTTGATTTGATCCAATGGGGAAATCGGCTGAGGCGGTCCTTTTCGATATCCCCATTCATAAGTCATCAGAATCACGAAATCAACGATTCTACCGTGTGCCGCATAATCATGCGCTTCATACAACAAACCGGTTTGCTGCCCGGTTGTTTTCGGCGCGACGGCCGTGGATACAAAAAAGCCCTCTGAATGCAGACGGTTTACCGTGCGCTGAAGAAAACGGTTGTATGCTTCACGGTCGGCGGGAAGTACATTTTCAAGATCGATATTTAATCCCTGATATTCTTTTTCTTTCATCAGGCGGATGATCTCGGTCAGCAGGCGTTCGACAGTCTGCGGACTGTTCAGCACAATCGACGCAAGGTTTTCTCCACGGGATGTTGACGTAAAGTTCGTAATTGCCATCATGGAGATCACTTTTTCTGTCTGAGCAGCTTGAATAGCGGGTACATCATCAATCGGCTGAAGGGTTCCGTCCTCTTTGATTAAATAAGCAAACGGGCTGAGGTACGTCAGATATCTGCCGTCTTCCCTGACGATCGGAACGACATCTTCCCCGTAGGTATAGATATAGCCGTTCACATTCATCAAAGGCCCCGGCCTGTGTGGGATAATCAATATGATCCCTGAAGTGATCAGGTTGGGATCGGCAATTCCGTTAACCTTTATGAGAGCCTGTAGCGAAACACCGTACCTTTGCGCGATTCCCCACAAAGTTTCTCCGGGCTGAACACGGTGCCGGAGGGCCGGAAGATACAAGATCATTCCCGGATTCAGTTTGTCCGGATCCGCAATCTGATTATTCTGAAGGATATCCTGCACGGTTGTTCCATATGTTTGAGCAATATTCCATAAAGTGTCTCCGGGCTTCACAGTATACAGCAGATCTTCACTTGGAATGACCAAAGCCTGGCCGATGACAAGCAGGTCGGGATTAGGCAGCTCGTTGACCGCTGATATTTCCGACATGGCAACATTGTATCTGTTTGCAATTTGCCAAAGCGTTTCCCCTTGCATGACTACATGAATAAACATAACGCACCACCCTCTTATCTCATAATATATGTTGCTTTATTGAAGTATGTGAAAAATTTGAACCGGGCCTGCAAATGCAACCCCAGAATAGGTGAAATCCGTGATAGCCAACACAAAAAGAGCATATGCCTATAAAATGTTGATGATAATAGATAAAAAAGTTTATTTTTTTTCAAAAAACCTATTGGAAAATATAGAACGGTATGATATGATATAAGCAATTGAAAACGTTACCGATAAGCTTACCGAAAACGATACCAAATCATTGTATTTATCCGGGAACGTATTTCGAAATTGAACAGCTATAAATTTGAAAGAAGGAAACGGTATGAAAAGGTTTAAGAAAATTTTGGCGCTCACTTTAGCGACAGCCACCATTATCAGCATGGCAGCTGGCTGCGGCGGTGCGGCAGGGTCATCTTCAACAGCCGCTTCGGCGGCGCCGGCATCCGGGACTCCTTCCGGGGCGGCTTCTACGGCTGCAACTGGATCGGGGGAAATTTATTACCTGAATTTTAAGCCTGAAATTGCTGACGTCTACAAAAAGATCGCGGACGCCTACAAAGCGGAAACCGGAGTTACCCTAAAGGTTGTGACTGCCGCGTCCGGTACATACGAACAAACTTTAAAGTCGGAAATGGCAAAAACCGATGCGCCTGTACTTTTCCAGATCAACGGGCCCAAGGGCTATGCAAACTGGAAGGATTATTGCGCAGATTTGAAGGATACCGAACTGTATAAGCACCTTACCGATAAAACTATGGCGGTTACCGATGGAGACGGCGTATACGGGATCCCTTATGTTGTTGAGGGCTACGGTATTATTTACAACAATGCCATCATGACAAAATATTTCGCGCTGAGCGGCGCAAAGGCAAAATCTATGGATGAGATCAACAACTTCGCAAAACTGAAAGAAGTTGTTGAGGATATGACAGCGCAAAAAGGCAAGCTCGGTATTAAGGGCGTGTTCTCTTCCACATCCCTTAAAAAGGGCGACGATTGGCGCTGGCAGACCCACCTTGCAAATCTTCCGATTTACTATGAGTTTAAGGACAACAAAATTGATCTGAAGAGCAGCGATACCAGTGAAATTAAATTCCAATATGCCGATAATTATAAGAACATCTTTGACCTCTATTTAAATAACTCTGTCACCAGCCCCAAAATGCTGGGCAGTAAGAGTGTAGACGATTCCATGGCGGAGTTTGCACTGGGCAGGTCCGCAATGGTGCAGAACGGAAACTGGGCATGGAGCCAGATCTCCGGGGTTGACGGAAATGTTGTCAAGGAAAGCGACATTAAGTTCATGCCTATTTACACAGGCATGAAGGGCGAAGAGAAACAATCGATCTGTATCGGTACGGAAAACTTCTTCGCCATCAACAAAAAAGCGTCCGCCGACCAGCAGAAGCTGGCCACAGACTTCCTGACATGGCTCTATACCAGCGACAAGGGCAAGGCGTTTGTTACCAACGACTTAAAATTCATCGCTCCTTTCGATACCTTTAAGGAAAACGAAAGACCAACCGACCCGCTTGCTAAGGAAGTCCTCCGCTATATGGGCAACACAAGCCTTACCAATGTTCCGTGGAACTTCACTGTATTCCCAAGCCAGACCTTTAAGGATAACTTTGGTGCGGCACTGCTGCAGTATGCGCAGGGCACCAAAAAGTGGGATGATGTGAAGAAACTGGTTATCGATCAGTGGAAGTCTGAAAGCGGTAAATAAGCTTACAGTTTATCTCTCATACAAGAACCTTTTTCATAACTCCCGAAAATAGTGAGTGTAGTTTTCACGGACTCACTCACTATTTTTCATTTGAGAAGGAGAAACAACGATGCAAAAGACAATGAAGAAATATTTCGCTTTTTTCACCCTGCCCACGGTACTTGCGTTTTTAATCGCATTCCTTATACCGTTCCTGATGGGCATCTATCTCTCGTTCACAAAATTCACCACGGTGAACGACGCCCATTGGGTAGGATTCAGCAATTACATACGCGCGTTTACTTCCGACCAGGATTTTCTTAACACGCTGATCTTTACAGTGAAATTTACCATCGTCTCCGTGGTGCTCATTAATGTGCTGGCATTCGCTCTTGCCCTTCTGCTCACCCAAAAGATTCCCGGCACCAATATTTTTCGTACCATTTTCTTTATGCCGAACCTGATCGGGGGCATTATACTGGGCTACATATGGCAGCTGATTATCAACGGTGTTCTGGCCGCTTTTGGCGTGGATATTACTTTCGATGCAAGCTATGGCTTCTGGGGCCTTGTTATATTGATGAACTGGCAAATGATAGGGTATATGATGATTATTTATGTGGCCGGACTCCAGAGCATTTCTTCGGATTTGATAGAAGCTTCAAAAATTGACGGCGCAAATTCGTGGCAGACTTTAAAGAGTGTGACGATTCCAATGGTCATGCCTTCCGTCACCATCTGCACCTTTCTGACCTTGACGAATTCCTTCAAGCTCTTTGACCAAAACTTCGCTTTGACCGCCGGCGCGCCCGGCAACAGTTCCGCCATGCTTGCGCTGGACATCTACAACACCTTCTACGGCCGTATGGGGTATGAGGGCGTAGGCCAGGCAAAGGCAGTGGTGTTCTTTATTATTGTTGCACTGATTGCACTGGTGCAGATTCGCCTGACAAGAAGCAGGGAGGTTGAAAACTGATGAAAGCAAAAGCGCAGCTCCGCGACAATTTTTTATTTATTTTACTGCTTGTTCTCTCCATTGTGTTTTTGGCGCCGATTTTAATCGTGCTGATGAATTCCTTTAAGGGCAGGTTTTTCATCGTTGACACGCCTTTTGACCTGCCGAACGGCGAGACGTTCGCAAGCATAACCAATTATGTCAATGGAATCCAGAAAACCGGATTTATACAGGCATTCGGTTATTCGCTGTTCATTACCGTCTGTTCAGTCGTGGTCATTGTACTGTTTACGTCTATGACGGCATGGTATATTACGCGTGTAAAATCAAGATTCAATTCTGTGCTGTACTACCTGTTTCTGTTTTCCATGATTGTGCCGTTCCAGATGGTTATGTTCACCATGTCAAAAATGGCGAATATCCTTCACCTGGATAATCCCGTTGGAATCATCGTGATTTATCTGGGCTTCGGCGCGGGTCTTTCGGTATTTATATTCAGCGGATTTGTAAAGGGAATCCCGCTGGATATTGAAGAAGCCGCGACCATTGACGGCTGCAGCCCCATTCAGACATTCTTCCTGATTGTATTTCCCATCCTCAAGCCGGCTGCCATTACGGTCGCTATTCTGAACGCCATGTGGGTTTGGAATGATTATCTGCTTCCGTATCTTGTAATCGGCAGCAACTATAAGACGATTCCGATCGCTGTGCAGTACCTGAGGGGCGGATACGGTTCTCAGGATATGGGCGCGATGATGGCAATGCTGGTGCTGGCGATTCTGCCGGTTGTTATTTTCTACCTGTCGTGCCAAAAATACATTATCAAGGGTGCGGTAGCGGGGGCTGTTAAAGGATGATGAAGATGAGAGCAAGCGGGATTTTGATGCCCATATTTAGTCTGCCGTCAAAATATGGAATAGGGTGCTTTTCAAAAGAGGCTTATACATTTGTAGATCAGTTAAAAAAGAGCGGGCAGAGCTATTGGCAGATTCTTCCGCTTGGACCAACGGGTTACGGTGATTCTCCCTATCAGTCGTTTTCTACCTTTGCGGGCAATCCCTATTTTATTGATCTGGATGGCTTGGTGGAAGCAGGACTTCTTGAAGCAGTGGAATGTGAAGCATATGACTTCGGGGATAATCCGCGTTACGTCGATTATGAAAAAATCTATCGCGCCAGATTTAAGCTGCTCAAAAAGGCTTATGACAGAAGCCGGATTAACGAAGACGAATCCTATAAAGCTTTTGAATCGGGCAATGCGTATTGGCTAAACGATTATGCGCTGTATATGTCCGTAAAGCATTACTTCGGTGAAGTCAGCTGGAATCAATGGGATGAGGACATCCGGCTGAGACATCCGGATGCTTTGGAAAAATATGGGCGTCAACTTGAAAACGAAATTCAATTTTATAAATTTATACAATATATATTTGCAAAGCAGTGGAAGAAGTTAAAAGAATATGCCAACCATAATGGAATACAGATTATCGGGGATATCCCGATTTATGTAGCTTTCGACAGTGCGGACAGCTGGTCGCACCCGGAATTGTACCAGTTCGATCAATTTGAAAATCCGGTGGCAGTGGCGGGCTGTCCGCCGGACGGTTTTGCCGCGACAGGCCAGCTTTGGGGAAATCCGCTTTATAATTGGGAGTACCATAAAAATACTTCGTACGCATGGTGGACTCAGCGTATCTCCTACTGTTTCGAGTTATATGATTGGGTGCGCGTGGACCATTTTCGCGGACTGGATGAATATTATTCCATCCCGTTCGGCGCGCTTACTGCTGAAAACGGCCATTGGGAAAAGGGGCCGGGGGCGGACTTGTTCCAAACGCTGAGCAAAAAACTGGGCGCCATGAATATCATTGCCGAAGATTTGGGATATATAACGGACAGTGTGCGCAAGCTGGTGAGAGATACCGGTTACCCGGGCATGAAGGTTCTGGAATTCGCCTTTGATTCCAGGGAAAAAAGTGATTATCTGCCGCACAATTATGACCATAACTGCGTGGTCTACACAGGGACACATGACAATGATACGATTAAAGGCTGGTACCAAAGTATCGTTCCCGAAGATAAAATGCTGTCGGTTGAGTATATGGGCAACGATAAAACGGCGTTGGAAGATATTCACTGGGACTTTATACGCCTGGCGCTGAGCAGTGTCGCGTGCCTCGCGATTATTCCGATTCAGGATTATTTGGGGCTTGGGACAGAAGCCAGAATGAATCGGCCGTCTACTTTGGGAAATAACTGGAAATGGAGGCTGCTGAACGGGGAAATAACCGAAGGACTGTTGAGCAAAGTGGCCAGACTTACCGAATTATACGGCAGAAAATAAATCAGCGCAGCATTCATTGCATTTTATAGATTTAATTGCTATATTTATTATATTCAGAAAAATTCGCTATTTCACAGGTCAAAAGGGAGAATAGGTATGGACACGATAACAATTAAAGATGTTGCAAGAATGTGTGGAGTTGGCGTTACCACCGTTTCAAGGGCCATTAACAATCACCCTGATATCAGTGAAGCAACAAAAGAAATGGTTTTGCAGGTGATCAAGGAAAACCATTACGTTCCCAATAACAGCGCAAGAAATCTGAAGCGCTCCGCTTCAAAAACGATAGCGGTTTTAATCAAGGGAATCACCAACCCGTTTTTTAACCGGATGCTGCAGGTGTTCGAAAAGGAAACAAAAAGGCGCAAGTATTCTTATATTTTACAGCGCGTAGATGAAAATCAGGATGAAATTGATGTGGCGATTGAAATAGAAAAAGAAAAGCGCCTGAAAGGAATTGTATTTTTAGGCGGGTACTTTTCACATTCCCAAGAAAAGCTGGATCAGCTGACCGTTCCCTTTGTCCTGAGCACGATCGGAATGACTGCCGAGGTAGATCAAAACAACTACTCTTCCGTATCCGTTGACGACTTTCAGGAAAGCTACAAAATGGTGGATTATCTGCTTAGTCTCGGCCATAAAAAAATAGCCATTATCTCCGCATCCATGGAAGATGAGAGCATCGGCAGATTACGGTACGAGGGGTACAGGAAAGCATTGGAAGACCACGGGATGGAGGTAAAGGAAAGCTTAGTCCGGTGTATGAAAGAAAATATTGAAAGCTATACCATGGAAAACGGGTATGTAGTCACAAAAGAACTTTTGCAGTCCGAAGAAGAATTTACCGCGGTTTACGCAATATCAGACAGCTTGGCGGTCGGCGCTTGCAAAGCAATTTTAGAATCCGGAAAAAGAATTCCGGAAGATTATTCGGTCGCCGGCTTTGACGGGCTCGATATCGCGTTTTACTATAACCCTTCCATTACAACCATCCGGCAGCCTGTGGAGCAAATTGCGAGAGAGACGATTAAAATCCTTTTTGACCTGATCCAGAAAAAAGCGCCGCCACAGCATAAGATTTTTCCGGCGGAATTAGTGGTTCGGGAATCCACCAAACATATTTTATAAAATCGTTCGCAAAAAAGCACCCTTTCGAGGGTGCTTTTTTTACATCTTGACAATGAAGATTAAAAGAGGATCCCTTGGAATAATTCCGTTGATGATTTGTTTGTGCAAAAGATTGTGCGGGAGATGATGGAAAAAACAAATCTTTGCACAAATTCCCCGCGCGGTCATGAATGTTTTTGGTAATAGTCAATTTGAACAATATATGCTAAGCTACATACAATAAAATATTTAATATAGTAAACTTACAAAAAGGCAAAGCCTTGGAAGGAGAAAAAATGTATCAAAAAGAGGTTGTAATCAATAATAAAACGGGGCTGCATGCACGTCCGGCGTCGGAGCTGGTAGAGTTTTGCAAAAACATCAGCAGCGATATTATCCTGAAAACCGATAAAAATGAAGAAATCAATGCAAAAAGTATTTTAAGTATTTTAAGCGGAGGTGTTTATCAGGGCACAAAGCTTCTGGTGCAGGTAAAAGGCTCTGACGAACAGACGGCGGGCCCGAAGGTGATTAATTTTTTACAGAATCTTTCCGACTGACGGCGGAAGACGGGAGGCATAAATGGAACTTAAGAGCAGGCAGACTTATATTTTGCGCGTCCTGCTGACGACGGAAAAAGGTGTTGCACCCGAGGAGTTCCTTGAAAAGCTGGGCGTGGGAAAACGTACCCTGTATTACGATTTGGAGAAAATCAATGATTGGCTGAAATATTACAGGCTGGGAAAAGTAGTCATTTCCGGGCAGATCATCCGCGCGGAAGTGCCGGATGCGGCCGCGTTGGATCAGCAGCTGCGGGAAGGGACCACTTACTTCTTTTCGGTAGAAGAGCGTCGTGCAATGGAGATTGTACATATTTCGCTCTCCAGCGAAAATATTACGATCAATCATCTGATGGAGCTGTTTGGGGTGAGCAAAAACACCGTCCTGAGCGATATCAGGGAAGTGCGCGCCATGCTGGACGGATGGGGACTTTCCCTGAACAGTACAATCAAATCCGGGTATCTGATCCTGGGCGAGGAAATGACCATCCGGAAAATGCTGGGAGAGCAGTTCCAAATGCTGTCAAGTCCCGGCTGTCAGACGTGCATCCATAATTTCCTGCAAAAAAGTCTTGTCCGCCTTTATCACAATGAAATTGATTTTGGTGAACTGTGCCGTTGCCTGATCAAGCAGTACGAAACAGATATTCACGGCGATTATATTCTGGCAAACATTGAACTGATCGGAATGATGATTCAAGTGTCCTGGATCCGCAGCAGCAAGGGTAATATCATTCGGCTGAGCAGCGATGAGCAGCTGGCTTTAATGAAGAGCCTTTCGTTCCGCTCCGTAGAGTTCAGCCTTCAGAAGCTGCGTGTCCATGGAGTGGAGGTCGCCATGCAGGAGACCTATTATATTACGACGCTGTTTCTCGGTATTCAGACCACGGATTTTCTCTCTCAGGAACAGGAGGATACTTTTATAACGGGATTTGCGGAGGAACTGGTGCTGAGCTTTGAACGCATCGCCTGCCTTTCGTTCCCAAACCGCGAGCGGCTGCAGAAGCAGCTCAGCCATCATATCCGCCCCATGTATTATCGAATCAAATACGGCATTCCGGATAAAAACCCCTTGGTCAAGGATATTAAAGCCATGTATCCGTTTGTGTTTGATTTTACCCGCAAAGCCTTACAGGAGGCAAAGATGGATCTTCCCGCAGGAGGAATCTCGGAAGATGAGCTGGCGTATCTGTGTGTTTATTTTGTCAGTAACCTCAGCGAAAAATATCTGGTTAAAGAAAATGCGGACAGCAAGGGCGTGCTGATTGTGGGAGCAGAGAACATGGCGGTTGCCGTTTTAATGCGGGAACAGCTGCAGGATCTGTTCGGCCTTTCGCTGGACTACCGCGTGATCAGCCAGAGCAAACTCCGCGAATGGATGCTGGGGGATTATGCCCTGGTGGTTTCTCTGGTGCCGCTGAGCAAAAGCTTTTCCTGCACAAAAATTGTGGAAACCGGGCCCATCATCACGGAAAACACCCAGCGCCGTATTATGGAAATCCTGCGCGGCGACCGCTCCGTCGCCCGTTATGACGAAATGATATGCGAGATTATAAAGCGCATAAAAGGCAGTGTTGACGGGAATGTGCAGGACGATAAGCTGTATCTCGATCTTTTCCGATATTTTGAGGAAAAAGAACACGGCAAGCAGCCCCGCGCCAAAAGCGATATTTTCTATGAGAAGATTGAACAGAACCGGTTTTTGGTACTCCCGGATACGGCGGACTTGAATCAGACCCTTCTCAGCTGCAGCAAGCGGCTGCGGCAGGGAGCGGCAGGTCAGCGCCTCGCGCAGAGAATGCTTAATCTGGTACAGAATAAAAAGCTTCAGACCTACCGCATTCAGGGCGATGTCGTGCTGGCGCATTTTCCCCTTCAGGGGGATGCGAATCCCAAAATAGATGTCTGCATCGCACTGGCGCCCAAAGGCCTGAACTGCCCTGACGGAGAAAATGCCGGAATTCTGGTGGGACTTGCAACAAAGGACTCTTATTCACACTGGGCGGTACTCGAAAGCATCTACCACTATTTCAGTGACCCTAATCATGTCAATGGAATTAAACAACTATATCAAAATGACAAGGAGCATTGCACAAATGAAAAAATTTACCGGCCTCGCGGGAGCGGGAGGACGCGATGTATCACAGACGGTGATTCTGCACAGACAGAAACTGATACTAGGAAAAAAGGCTGTGGATGACTGTGAACAGGAAATAAAACGTTTTGAAAAAGTGCGGTGCGAATATGCCGGGGAATTGGAGGAACTGTACCGTACCGCGCTGGCTGATGCAGGAGAGAAAACCGCCGGTATTTTTAAAGCATACCGTACGATTGTTGAAGACGACTTTTTATTTAAAAACCCCATTCAAACGGTGCGGGAAGAGCATATCGGCATTGATTACGCGATTGAACAGGAAAAGGAAAAAATCAGCGCCAAATTTGCTTCCATGTCAGACGCTTACATGCAGGAGCGGTCAAATGACATCCGCAATGTATGTGACGAGGTGATCCGGCGCCTCAACGGGGTGGCCGGAACCGGGCAGGAGACGCAGAATATGCGCGAACCTTTTATTCTGGTGGCGGAGGATCTTTCCCCGGAGGACACCATTCGCATTGACAAGCGTTTTTTGCGGGGCTTTATAACCGAAAAGGGCGGAATTACTTCCCATGTCGTCATTCTGGCGAAAACGCTGGGCATTCCGGCAGTTGTGGGCGCAGCCGGGATCATGCGGGAAGCCCGTTCCGGTCAGACCATTTTTATTGACGGCGACTGCGGCTACGGGATTTTAGAGCCGGACGAGGCTTTCGTACGCGATTTTCTCAAAGAGAAAGCCGGGATAGACGAGCGGAAAAAGCTCTATGCCGTCGTGGCGGAAAAGCCGGCTGTTACGGTGGACGGGCACAAAGTGGCTGTCTGCATGAATTCCGGCGATGCCGAAAGCCTGCGGAATTTCCGTGTGGAACAGTGCGACGGCGTGGGCCTGTTCCGCACCGAGTTTCTCTTTATGGACCAGCATGATTATCCGGATGAGGAGCTGCAGTTCCGGACGTATCGGAAGATTGCGGAAAGTGCGCAGGGAAAAGAGGTTATTATCCGAACATTGGATATCGGCGGGGACAAGCAGCTCGATTACATGAAGATTCCAAAAGAGAACAATCCATTTCTGGGTTATCGGGCAATCCGCATTTGTCTGGACCGCGAAGAGGTTTTTCTCACACAGCTGCGCGCAATTCTTCGTGCTTCCGCTTTTGGAAATATAAAGATTATGTTTCCCATGATTGTAACATTGGAGGAACTGCGGCAGGCAAAAAAGATGGTGGAAAAAGCGAAAGCGCTACTTCGTGCGGAAGGCAGCGATTTTAAAGAAAATATTCCCGTTGGCATCATGATTGAAACGCCGGCCTCGGTTCTTATCAGTGACAAATTGGCAAAGGAAGCCGCGTTTTTCTCTATCGGCACCAACGACCTGATCCAATACACCACGGCGACCGACCGGATGAATGAGAGTGTCCAGTATCTGTATGACCCCTGCAATCTTTCAGTGCTGCGCTCTATTGATCTGGTCATCAGGAATGCACATAAGGAGGGGATTCCCGTCGGCATGTGCGGCGAGGTCGCCTCGGATGCGAGGCTGACGCCGCTTCTGCTGGCAATGGGACTGGACGAGTTCAGCGTCGTGCCAAAACAGGTGGGCAGAGTCAAATACCTGATTGGTCAATATGATCTGGGCAAGCTCTCCGGCCTGACGGAACAGGTGCTTGCCAGCGACAGCATTGAAGAAGTAAAAAGACTGCTAGCGGAGCATACCGCAGAATAGAAAGGAGTGCCGGATGAAATCAGAAGCCAAAAGGCGTGCGGAAAGCAGAGAGGCGGCCAAAGCGCAGGAGGCGAAAAAACAGAAAGAAAAAGAACGCGCTGCCAGGACAATACAGGAGGAGCCCTGCCTGTACTGCGGAAGACCGACGCTCTGCAGGCAATATATCATCAATCAGGGTGCCGAACACGAGCTGCCCTGCTGCAGTGCGGAGTGCCTGGACAAAACCAGGCAGTTTGTGGAATACGATACGCACGGCCGGACACCGTTCTATATGGTGCTGCTGGTTCTTGTAGTGGCGAATTTGGTTCTGCTTTCCTTACAGACAGCAACACGGTGGACCTACCTGCCTTTGTTTGGAATGAGCATTGCCGCCTGCATATGTCCTCTGGTTTTTACCCGGTATGAGCGTTACCAGAAATTCGGTATTTATAAGACGAAAATAATCATTCGTGTTGCTGCCGCGGCGATTTCTGCGTTTGCGCTGCTGCAAATAATTTGCTACTAAGTGTGCCTGTTTGCACAAAATAGCTCAGACAATTGCAAAATTAACTGTACAATCTGTGAAAAAACTTGGTCTTTTTTGTAAAGACGTAATATGGTATGTTGTAAACAGCGACATATTCATATCAACTGGTTGAAGAGAAATGAAAGAGGAGGCGGCTATAATAGGAGCATTACTGGATGAACGGCTTATCGTTTTGGATGCGGATGTAAACAGCGACGAAGATTGTATCCGGCTGATGGCTACCCGCTTTGAAGAATCCGGATACGTCATGCCGGGATACGGAGACGCGGTGATTGAACGCGAAAGAACCCTGCCCACCGGGCTGCCCGGAAAGAAGATTAACCTGGCTATACCGCATACGAATAACAAGCTGGTAATCAGGCCGGCAGTCGGGGTCATTATTCCGCGGAACCCGGTCGTATTTCATATGATGGGTGATAAGGAAACCACGCTGAATTGTGAAATCGTTCTGCCGTTGGTGGTCAAGGATTCCAAGCAGCAGATAGGCATGCTGAAAAAGATTATGAAGATCATTCAAAACAGTGAGTTGCTGGAAAAGTTGAAGGATTCTAAGAGCAAGGCGGCAATCATGCAGTGCCTGAACTCTTTGGAAGACGAATCATAACAACAAAGGGAGGAGAATCTTGATGCGAGCAGTAAAGGTTTTATCGGTATGCGGTTCCGGCACAGTCAGTTCTGCGATGCTGTCGTCCAAACTGGAGGATGTATTGGCGGAACACGGGTACAAAATGGAGTCCACAGAGGTCGCGCCCGGCGGCGTGGAGCTTGCGGTGGCGAACGGCGGCTATGATTTGATCGCCTACACAAGCCCGGTGGATGACATTTATGGGATCCCGGTACTGAATGCGACGGGTTTCTTGGTCGGGATCAACGAGGACGAGTTTGTGGAGGAGCTTCTTGCTGTGCTAAGCAAGCTGGATCTGGGATAAAGCGGCGTACGCGGGAGGTTCCCTTTTTCAGAAGAAACTACCGAAAAGAGGAAGGTTAGGAATTATGTTTTTTACAGTATTGAAAAGTGTATTTGACACCTTTGGCAACTATATCACGGTACCCCTTATTATTTTTGTTATTTGCAAGCTGTTCAAGGCGCCTACGAAAAAAGCCTTTTCATCGGCCGTTCTCATCGGTGTCGGGCTGAAAGGCATGGCTTTCATCACCACCGAGTTCGGGGCCGTGCTGTCCCCGCTGGTAAAACAGATTGTAAAGGCGAGCGGCCTGAACCTGCCCGCGCTTGACATTGGCTGGCAGGCTGTTGCCTCCGTTGCCTACTCCACCAACATCGGCATGATGTTTATCGGCGTCGGCCTGATTTTCCAGATTGTGCTCTGGCTGGTCAAATGGACCGATATCTTTATGCCGTCCGACCTGTGGAACAATTACTCCATCATTGTATGGGGCTCCATGCTGTACCAGCTCACGCACAATCTGCCCATGGCGTTTGTGCTGATGCTCTTTATCAATCTGGTTACCCTGCTGATTGCAGAGGTTCTGCAGAAAAGATGGTCCACCTATTACCATTATCCTTCCTGCGCAATGACCGCGCCGCATCACAACGGCGACGCTCCCATGTACCTTGTGCTGAATATTTTGTTCAGCAAGCTGGGAATGGACAAAATCAAGGCCGATCCCGTTACGATCCGCAAGAAGATCGGCTTTATGGGAGAGCCGATGTACATTGGGCTGATTGTCGGCATTATTCTGGGCGTAGTCGGCAACATCACCACGCTGAACAGCATGGCCGCCTGGGGACAGGTTGTCAACGTATCCGTGACCTGCTCCGCAGTTATGGCGATTTTCCCGAAGGTTGCAGGACTGTTTGCGTCCGGATTCACAACATTGACCGATTATTCCCGCAAGACCCTGAAAAACAGCAAATACGGCAAGGACCGCGAATTTATCATCGCCGTCAACGACGCGCTGGGCTATGGCGAGCCGGCTACCCTGACAACCGGCCTGCTGGTAATTCCTTTTGCCGTTCTGCTTGCCTTCCTGCTGCCGGGCAATGTGGTCATTCCGGTTATGGTACTGCCTTCTTTGCCCTACATGGTTGAAATTCCCGTATGCCTGAGCAACGGCAACATTGTAAAATCCTGGCTGATGGGATGCATCGTGTTCAGTGCGAAGATTATGATGGCTTCCTATTGGGCAACCGTCTTTACCCAGGTAGCGGCCGGAGCCGGCTTTGAAGCGGCTACCACTGCCTTGGCGGGTGGCACGCTCATCATCGGCTTTATCATGTCCAACTGCACGGCCGGTATCATTACCATGGCATTCCTAACCATGAATCCGGTTATCATCTTCGCGGTGGTTGCAGTGTATCTGGTATTGTTTGTCCTGTATAAGAAGAATAAGGTCTCTGTTCACGAATATCTGGAAAAGGGTGCTCTGGGTGAGGCGTATGTCGCTCCTCAGCCTGCTGTCAACGCCTGAACCTGCCTGGGAAAATTAATAGTGTGAGAGACTGACGGAAAAGCATTCATTTTGACGTTTTAGGCGGCAGAATGAATGCTTGTTTAAGAGAGAAAGGAAACTCTATGAAGATTGTAGTGATTGGCGATATCGTCGTGCCCTGCAAGCTGCTGACAGAAGCGGCGGAATCCCTGGGAACGCCCGGCCAGAACACAGTCGTACCGATTGTGTGGCCGTCCGAAACGCGCCAGGAATTCCAGAAGAAAGCACAGAACATAGAAAAAAACGGCCCTACCGCGGAGAAAGTTCCCGCAGAGGTCTACCGTGAGATTGCGGACGCAGACATTCTGCTGACGCATTTTTGCCCGGTCCCCGAGGATCTCATTGCACAGGGAAAGAAGCTGAAGCTGATTGGTACCTGCCGCGGCGGTATGGAACATGTGGACGTGGCGGCGGCAACCAAATACAACATTCCCGTAATCCACTGCATCCGCAACGCGGAGGCAACTTCGGATTTTGCAATCGGACTCATGTTTGCGGAAACCCGGAACATCGCCCGCGCGCACGCGGCGCTGAAACAGGGCGAGTGGCGCAAGGAGTATGTGAACGGCGGCTATACCACATCGATGTGCGAAATGACGCTGGGCGTGGTTGGTTTGGGACATATCGGTAAGCTCGTTGCCAAGAAGGCGGCCGGTGTGGGAATGAAGGTTATTGCCTATGACCCGTATGTCAAACAGGAGTCCCTGGATGAAATGGGGCTTCCGGTTCATCTGGTCGGTCAGGAAGAACTGTTCAAAACGGCGGACATTGTGACGCTGCACCTTCGCCTGACTCCCGAGACGAAAAACAGTGTCGGCGAAAAGCTGATCGGCCTGATGAAACCGACCGCTTATCTCATCAACACGTCGCGTGCCGGCGTGCTGGACAAGAACGCATTTGTAAGGGCACTGCAGAATAAGACGATCGGAGGGGCCGCGCTGGACGTGTACTGGGAAGAACCCATCCCGAAAGACGACCCGCTTCTGGCACTGGACAATCTGACCATGACGCCGCACAATGCGGGCAACGTGGTGGATGCCCTTCCAAAATCCCCCCTGCTGCTTGCACGCACGATCAAAGCTTTCTGGGAGACCGGCAAGAGCGATATGGTTGTGAACCTGAGAGACATTAAGCGCTGACAGTATTGTGTCGGCATGGAATAAATCAGCCGGGGCTGTTCCCCGCATGAGAAAAGGAGAAATGATATATGTTAATGGAAAAAGAAAGAAAAGAAATCGCGGAATACGGCCGCAAGATGAGCTCTGCCGGCCTGAGCAAGGGAACCAGCGGCAATATCAGCATTTATGACCCGGCTACCGGTTATATGGCAATCAGCCCTTCCGGCCTGGGCTATTTTGAGACTGAGCCCGAAGACGTGGTTGTGATGGATCTGAAGGGAAATATTATAGACGGCAATCGGAAGCCTTCCAGCGAACACGGCCTCCATACGGTAATGTATCTGAACAAGCCGGAAGCCCGCGCGGTCGTTCATACCCATTCCACCTTCTGTACCACGCTCGCATGTCTGAATGTCCCGCTGAAGGCGGTTCACTATGTCATCGGCGGCGCCGGTGTGCCCGAGGTTCCCTGTGCGGAGTACGCAACTTTCGGAACCCAGCAGCTGGCGGAGAATGTTGAAAAGGCGATTGGCAAAAGCAAAGCCGTTCTGCTCGCAAACCACGGACTTGTGACCAGCGGCCCAAGTCTTGCCAAGGCCTTCGGTCTGGCCGTCAACCTTGAATTTGTGGCTGAAATGCAGTGGAGAGCTTCCTGTGTCGGCTCCCCCTACGTCCTGAGCGCTGAGGAAATGGATACGGTTATGGAGAGCTTTAAAAGCTACGGACAGCCCAAAAAGGCGGATGAGAAAAAAGACGGAATGGGTTATTAAACCAAAACAACGGGAGAATGAGAATATGCTGGCAGCTATGCTGTATGGTGTGGAGGATATCCGCATCGTGGAAATGCCGATCCCGGAAATCGGTCCGGGCGAAGTGCTGATTAAAAATAAGATTTCAACTACCTGCGGAACCGATGTGAAAAACTTTAAAAGAGGATATCCGCTGCTGAAGCCGCCGCATCCTTACGGACACGAATTTTCCGGCGTGATTGCCGCCGTGGGAAAAGATGTCGAGGGTTTTCATGAAGGCGACCGTGTCGCGGTGCACAACACCGCCCCCTGCAACGAGTGCTATTACTGCAAAAAAGGCCTTTATTCCATGTGCTCCAACATGACGTTTAACCGCGGGAGCTACGCGGAATACGTTAAGGTGCCACAGGCCATTGTGCGGCAGAATATGTTTCTGCTGGATGATTCGGTCTCCCATAAAACAGCTTCCCTGATGGAGCCGTTTTCCTGCGCGGTGTACGGAATTGAGAACTGCCCCATTCATCTGGGCGATACCGTCATTGTCAACGGCGCAGGCCCCATCGGTCTCATGTTCGCGCGGCTGGCCGTGCTGAAGGGCGCCAAGGTGGTTGTGACGGACATGATGGAAAACCGTCTGAAGCTGGCGGAAAAGATGGGGGTTTGGAAAACCTGCAATCTGACCGGCGTGGAAAACACGGTGGAGGCCATCCGCAATCTGACAGATGAGAAGCGCGGCGCGGATATTGTCATCGAGGCCACCGGCCTGATCAATGTATGGAAAACCAGTGTGCAGATGGTGCGAAAAGGCGGGTTTGTACTGTTGTTCGGCGGCACCAAATCCGGCAGCGAGCTCACGGTGGACGCCACCCTACTGCATTACTCACAGATCACGATTAAAGGAGTGTTCCATACAACCCCGCGCCACGTCATGACGGCACTGGAGCTTTTGAAAATGGGCGTCATTTTAAGCGATGACTTCATTCAGAATGAATATCATCTGCCGGATCTGGAAAAGGCGATCCGCGAGCACGCCTCCGGTTCGGTAATCAAAAATTGTATTGTATACGACGATTAGAAGGAGTGGGAAAACAAACAATGTATTCGATCAAGCTTGGCTGTGAACACATATACTGCGGTGAAAACGCGGTACAGTACCTGAAGGAATTGCCCGCTGTCCGAAAGAGAGCCTATATTGTCATGAGCGGCACCATTTTACAGGAGCTGGGCCAGCTCAAAATTGTCACAGACGTTCTGGAAGAGGCCGGTTTTGCGTGGAAAGCCTACACCGACGTGGAGCCTGAGCCCAGCTTTGAAACCGTAAAACGCGGTACGGCGGACATGATGGAGTTTGAGCCTGACTGGGTCATCGGATTCGGCGGCGGCTCCGCAATGGATGCGGCAAAGGCCATGTGGGTTTTCTACGAGAATCCGGAGTACCGGGAACTGGAGGATGTGATGCCTCCGAATGAGATCAAAAATCTAAAAATAAAAGCGCGCGTCGCCTGTATTCCCACGTCTGCGGGTACCGGCAGTGAAGCGACCCGCGCGGCGCTGATTAAGGATACCGTAAAAAAGAAGAAATACTCCATCCGCTGTCTGAAAGGCCGCATGGTGCCGGACGTCGCCATCCTCGACCCCGCTTTCTCCATAACCATGCCGAAGAGTCTGACGGCCGCTTCCGGAATGGACGCGCTGACCCATGCGATTGAATCCTATGTTACGCCGCTTGCGAATCCGTTCTCGGACGGCATGGCAATGGCTGCGTTTATTTACGGCTACAAAAATCTGCCCGTCTGCTACGAGGACGGAAAAAATCTGGAAGCCAGAGCAAAGATGCTGGAAGCCTCCTGTATGGCAGGCATTGCGTTTTCCAACTGCGCGCTGGGCATTGTGCACAGCATCGCGCACACCTTCGGCGCGGAATACGGTGTACCGCACGGTATGGCGAATGCGATTGTTCTTCCCTACGGGCTGCAGTTCAATTCCCGCGACAGCCATACACAGGCGCGCTATGACGAGTTGGCTGCCTTTGTGGGAGAAACATCCCTGTTGGATGGAATTCTGGCCCTGCGCAGGCGTATCAATGTACCTCCCCGCATGAAGGATGTCGTAACCGATGAACAGGACGTCCTTGGAAAAATCGACGCACTTGTGCAGAAAGCCATGTCGGATGTCTGTACGCCGTTTACTCCGGTAAAGCCTACGACAGAAGAGATGAGGGACTTAATACTAGAGGTCTATTACGGGGAGAAGGGGCATAAGGCTTAGCCTGTGTAAACCCAATCATATATCAATCGGGCCGGCGTCTTTAGACGCCGGCCCGATTCACGTTGTGGCTTTAGCACGTGCCCATAATCGCGTCGCATAGAAATGCGTGGTAATTTTATCGGGCAGAATAATGTTGTATTGACGCAAAATGAAATATAGTATACAGTAAAGTAAACGGTTACAGCAATTACAAAAATGCAGCGGAATGATGTTGTTATTTGAAATTGCCATATTTTATTTTATAGCATCCGGGTGATATGTAAAGCACATCTATTTGGAAATCAGCGAACGCAACAATATCATTGCTGTTCCGCGTGCGGGGCGACGCTAAGGCTGCGGGAAATTTTATTTCGGGGAAAAGGTGGTTCATAATATCAATATTAATCTAAAATATACAATAAAGTATTCGGCTGTTCACAGCTTTTATTGGTCGATTTTTTGCAGCAGTCTTGGTTTTGCATCGGTGTTTTTATTGTCTAAGCATTTTAGAAACAGCCAGATAGGTATCGTGTTTGCAGTAGCCAACATCCTATCTGTATTGCTGCAGCCTGCCGTGGCGGCATTTGCCGACACGGCCAGAAAAATATCCATGAAGGACTTAATTTTAATACTTGTAGGAACGGCCGGAGCGCTTGCGGCAGCCAGATGTTTTCTGTCAGAGTATTTTATTGTACTTTCATTGGTTTTCATCCTTGAGCTTACCATCCTTCTTACATTGCAGCCTTTGGTGAATTCTCTGGGAATGCAACTTATTAATACAGGAATCGGAGTTAATTTTGGACTCGCAAGAGGGATGGGTTCCATGACATATGCGGTTTTCTCCGTTTTGTTAGGAGTTCTTGTGGAAAATTTAGGTACGGATTCCCTTCCGGTGGTTTCCGTTGGGTTGTACATAGCGCTTGGAGCAGCAGTTTATACGTTTACAAAGAAGCAGTCCCCTCATACCGAAGGGGATGCGATTCTTTCGGAAAGTATCGGCGTTACAGATAAAACGGAAATTGATGATACGAATCATTTATTTTCATTCTTTATACATAATAAAAAATTTGTTGCATTGATGGCAGCGGTATCACTTACGTTTTGCTCGCATTCCATGATCAACAACTACTTTATTCAAATTACAGAAAATGTGGGCGGTACTGCAAAAGACATGGGAATCGCTACTGGAATTGCAGCGGCAATCGAATTGCCTGCCATGGTTTTATTTGGCTTTTGGGTAAAAAAGATCCGCTGCAGCTCAATCCTGAAATTATCTCTTTTTTTCTTTATGGTCAAAGCAGCGCTTACGATGTTGGCAACCAATGTGTGGATGCTGTATGCGGCACAAATGTTTCAATTTAGTTCCTATGCGCTGTTTATTCCTGCTTCAGTATATTACGTGAACGAAATAATTAAAAAAGATGACATGGCAAAAGGGCAGGCTTTTATGACAAGCGCTATTACACTTGGCGGTGTGGCTGCAAGTCTTCTTGGCGGATGGCTCTTAGACGGTTCAGGTGCAGGCAGAATGCTTTTTGTGGGACTGATTGCCGCTGCACTGGGATTTATCATAGGATTTTGTGCTGTTGAAAAGGTTGGAGTAAATGAATACCTATCGTATTGAAAATAGTTGCGATGTAGGATATATTGACGGTGTGATAAAGACAACATAAAACAAAGGAGGAAACTGATGAAAAAGGAGATTGTTTCTCTGGAAGGGAAACTGATAGTATCCTGCCAGGCTCTTGAAGAAGAGCCGCTTCATTCATCGTTTATTATGGGGAGAATGGCAAGGGCGGCAAAAGAAGGCGGCGCCAGCGGTATCAGAGCCAATTCAGTTGAAGATATTGAGGAGATTAAAAAGAATGTAGATCTTCCGGTAGTAGGAATTATTAAAAGGGATTATGACGACAGTCAGATTTATATAACGCCTACCATGAAAGAAATCGATGAACTAATGGAGGCGGCCCCTGATATCATTTCCACTGATGCCACAAACAGAATCAGACCCGGTAATCTGACTTTGGATGATTTTTACATACAAATCAGGGAAAAATATCCCGATCAGCTTCTTCTTGCAGATTGTTCTACAGTCGATGAAATGCTACATGCCGATAAACTGGGGTTTGACTTTGTCAGTCCAACCTTAGTCAGTTATACGGAAGACAGCAAAAATTTAAAAATTGAAGCAAATGATTTTGAATTTCTTAGAGCAATTATCGGAAAAGTAAAAGCAAAAGTAATCGCAGAAGGCAATATAGATACACCTGAAAAAGCGAAGAGGGTAATAGAGTTGGGTTGTTATTGTGTAGTGGTAGGCAGTGCAATCACAAGGCCACAGCTGATAACAAGGAAATTTGCACAAGCGGTAAATTCGATTCAAAGGTGATTAAGAGATTTTTGAAAGAGCAAAGACATAAAACAGTGTTTTGGCTACACAGCTTCTTCAGATGATGTGCAATACCCGGCCCTAACTGAAGTGCGCTCCGTCAAGTAAACAAATAATATAAAATTTAGCAAAGGTTCCTCAGGAAAGTGGGGAACCGTTTTTTGTGGTCAGGCGGCAGAACAGAAGCTGAAGTGACCTGCGAAAACTAAGCCAATAGAAAAGTTAGCCACAATGTGATAAAATGTAGATGGAGTGATTAACATGAAGAAACAGTTCAGCGAGGAAAGATCATCAGAATTCTAAAAGAGCATGAAGCATATGGCCCTTGGAGAGGGACTCAACATACTACTACTTTATAATAACGAGGAGATACTTATGGCTTGTACAACTATTCTGGTTGGGAAAAAAGCATCCTATGACGGTTCTACCATGATCGCACGAAACGATGATTCCGGTTCTGGTCATTTTACCGCTAAAAAATTCGTAACGATCCATCCTGAGAAGCAGTACGAAACCTACAAATCCGTGCTTTCCCATGTGGCAATCGAACTGCCCAAAAATCCCATGCGGTTTACGGCAGTGCCGAATGCCGTAGAAGGCGTGGGCATCTGGGCCGCTAGCGGTGTGAATGAGGCAAATGTCGGCATGACGGCCACGGAAACCATTACTTCCAATCCCAGGGTATTGGGGGCGGATCCGCTGGTCGAATATCATCCGGCACAGGACGGGCAGCCTGAAACTGCCGGCGGCATCGGCGAGGAGGATATCGTTTATATTGTTCTTCCTTACGTTCACAGTGCTCGTGAAGGCGTTGAGAGGCTGGGTGGCTTGCTGGAAAAATACGGTACCTATGAAATGAACGGCATTGCCTTTCAGGATGTCGACGAAATCTGGTGGCTGGAGACCATCGGCGGCCATCACTGGATCGCCGGAAAGGTACCGGACGATGTTTATGTCGTAATGCCGAATCAGCTGGGACTTGACCGGTTTGATCTGGATGATGCACTTACCGAAAAGAAAAACTATATGTGCTCAGCTGATATGCAGGAGTTCATTGAGAAGAACCATTTGGATCTATCGCTGAATGGCAGTCTGAATCCAAGAGATGCTTTTGGAAGTCACGATGATGCGGATCACGTTTACAATACACCGCGCGCCTGGTTCATGCTGCGGTATTTTAACCCCCACACCAAAGTATGGGACGGGCCGAATGCGGATTTCACGCCGCGTTCCGATGATCTGCCCTGGTGCATGGTGCCGGAGAAGAAGATCACACCGGAGGATGTAAAATACGCGCTGTCCTCTCATTATCAGGGAACGCCGTATGATCCCTATGAAGGCCACGGCGATCCAACCATGAAAGGCATCTTCCGCCCGATCGGTATCAACCGGAACGACTTTATGGCTTTGATCCAGATGCGCCCGGACGTCCCGGACGAGTTCCGCGCGGTGGAGTGGATTGCCTTTGCATCTAACGCCTTCAATGTACTAGTGCCCTTTTATGCCAATGTGCCCGTAACACCGGACTATCTTGCCAATACAACGAAGGAAATTTCAACCGACAATTTCTACTGGTCCAGCCGCATGATTGCCGCTATGGCGGACGCATCATATGGTAAATCAGTATTTCATATTGAACGATATCAGCTTGCTGTACAGTCCAAAGGACATGCACTAATCAACCAATATGATAAGGAGCTTCGCCTGGAAGAAAATATGGTAAATCGTGCCGCCCTTCGGGAACAGGCTAATCAGGAAATCGCGGATATGTTGAAAAAAGAAGCCACCGATACATTGGACAAGATTCTATTCGAACTGAGCAGCCAGATGAAGAATGCCTTTTCCAGATCGGACGCTTGATTTGAACACGGTGTTCAGCCTTATTTTCCATTCTTTTTCATTGATAAAGCAATGACCGCACCTATTCGTTTTGGATGGCGGGAAAGCCTTGCATAGGGCAATGACGAACACATTCGGAAGATGCGCCATTATCCATCGTTGCCAGATGTACAAGAGGTAAACCGAGTAATTAGAAGTATTAGCTGAACTTCCCAATTTGTTTATGCTATATAACGGAGGTTATAATTCAAACTACTGGGGATGTGTATTATGAAAATAGATAACTATCAAGATATTAAAGTGGCTGTCGATGATTTTTTGGGAAAAGAAAATTCTTCTCTGGACAAATATGATTTAATTACAAAAAAGGTATGGCTGACAATTGGAAAACCTGAACCTCAAGCTGGCGAATTTGCAAAAACTCTTAAAAATATGATAGACAGTTTCACCAAATCTTCAAAATGGAAACTCTTATACAAATTGAAATAATGGAATTCCGGCAACCATGATTGCCGGAATTCTGATTGACTTGTCGATTGTTTATTTTAAATCATATGATAATTTTCATATTGTAAACGACGACTTTGAAACATATGATTTCGGACAGCAGAAATTTGATCTGGTATATTCCACCGCAACAATTCAGTGGATACCTGAAAAGATTGGTTTTTCAAGAGCATTCGATCTTTTAAAAAATGGCGGAACATTTGCAATGATGCTGGTAAAAGGCGATTATAGAACACCAAATGAAGCTTTGTATAACAAAATACAAGAGGCATATGATGAATACTTCCGTCCAGAAACTTCTTATACTCAGAATTTAGCTTATCATAATGTAGTAAATTACGGATTCATTGATTTTGAATGCCGGGAGTATTCCAGTAAAAGAGCATTTAACGCAGATGATTATGTTTCTTATTTCGGAACTCATTGTGATCATATTGTATTGAAAGAGCCATATAAATCAGAGTTTTATGCGGGCGTCAGAAACGCTATTTTGGAAGCTGGAAATAAAATTATATTGGAGAATTAGAGTATGGGAAAAAAGCGAAAACTTTTCTGTGAGATATCACCATTTACATATAAAATATCTTTACTGAAGTGCCAGGTTGTTCGCCATATTTTCAATTTGTTCTGCTTTAAAAAATTCGCTGTAAAAAAAAGTAGTGAGATTTTGCCTGTTTTGGTATACCGTCATAAATCTTTAATTCGTCGAAAGCTGGGAAATGTAGATGCACAGCTACAAGAAAATAAAGCGGTAAACTTGAGTATTGCCGCACCTAAAGTGTCAAATGTTATAATACGTCCCGGAGAATACTTTTCATTTTGGAAGTTAGTTGGCTCATGCACAGCAAAAAAAGGATATAGAGAAGGTTTGACTATCAATAACGGGCAGGTAGGGAAAGATATTGGTGGCGGTATGTGTCAATTCACAAATTTAATACATTGGATGATCCTACATACCCCTATGCAAATTGTGGAACATCATCATCATGACGAGATGGATTTGTTTCCGGATTATGGCAGGCAGATTCCTTTTGGAGTGGGGACTTCTATTATGTACAACTATCTTGATTACTGCTTTAAAAATACAACTGAGAATGTCTTTCAGCTAATCGTCTATACTACGCCAGAATATTTGTGTGGGGAGCTACGAACCGATAAAGAGCTTCAATACAAATATCATATCAAAGCGGAAGAAGAATTTTTCTCTAAAGAGAAGGACGTGGTATTTCGCAACAACTGTATCTATAGAGAATGTTTTGATAAGAAAACAGGTAAGCTTTTCACAAAAGAGTTGATTAAAAGGAATCATGCAAAAGTTATGTATGATGCAAGTAAACTATTGATAGAATGTACGGAATGAGTATGGATTTAAAGTCAAGTTTTGAACGTACTTGAAAAGCTCGAGCGCATGGAACTGCAAACGAATGCCGATATCAAGAAATTCGTAAAATGAGCACACTGGGCAGCAGCAAGGGCCGGATGAACTTTGTTTAATGTTAATCACATTAATCTAAATCATAATTATATTACATGAAACGGTGAAGACTTTGAAACTTGAAAAAATGGGAGAATTTTTCGATAATCGCTTGGAAGGTTACGAAGAGCATCAACTAAACTGCGTTGAATACGCGAAAGAGTTTTATCCCTATACAGCAGAACAGTTGCCAATGTTCTCAGGGAGCCAAGTTCTTGATTTGGGCTGTGGAACCGGCTTGGAATTGAACGAATATTTTAAAAGGAACCCAAATGCTGCTGTTACGGGTATTGACTTGGCAAGCGGTATGCTTCAATCCTTGAAGGCTAAGTTTTCTGGTAAGCAGCTTACGCTTATAAACAACTCTTATTTTGAAGTTTCTTTCGGTGAAAAAATATTTGACGCTGCGGTCTCTGTGGAATCATTGCACCATTTTACTTTGAAGCAAAAAATACCGCTATATAAAAAGCTTCACGAAGCTCTTAAAGAAAAGGGATATTTTATTTTAACAGACTATATTATCGAAAATGCAAAAGAGGAACAGCAAAACTTCCATGAACTAGCACGACTGAAAAAGGAAGCAGGAATCTGTGATGATCAATTTTATCATTTCGATACCCCGCTTACCATAGAACACGAGACAGAAGCACTGCTTTCAGGAGGATTTTCAAGAGTTGAATGCGTAAACAAATGGGGGAATACAGCCGTACTTAAGGCTTTTAAATAGATAACGGATTTATGAATTCAAATGCGTTGTCTCCCCTTCCATTCGAGCTTCTCATTAGCGGAATAATGGGCATATGAGTCGAAAGTAGGTCTTTGCAAGACTGGAAAGTAAATAGTACTATCTTTCATGTTTCAATCTGGCACCTCTTCGGAGGTGCTTTTTATATTATTTTTAGGAGGGAAAATTATGCCAAGTACATTCGTAATCGTTATCTCTATAATTGCTGTCTTTTTTCTGGCCGCTCTCTTTATTTCAGAGGCCATGCACGGAAACCTGAATATCAAGGCCCGGACGGTCGGTGACGGCCAATACACTGAGGGATCTTGATCAGAAGGACATTGAATTTTTTGACCAGGTACGGATATCGATGGCCACCAGCCGCGAATTTCTTGCTGGCTTGCGGTTCTCGGCAAAAGAAACGGCAGAGCGGATACAGTCCACCATGAGCAAAGTAGTGCGGGTATTCAAGGATAACGGAATGATTGTACGTCTTGCCGCAAAGCCGGACATCAAGCGGACGCTTGCTATTTATCTGGAGCAAAACATCTTTAAAACAGAAATGCAGGATTTTGACGGGGAAAATATGCGGATCTGTTGGAGATGAAATTAAACTGGTTGAAGAAACGCCGGCGACGAAGATCGTTTCTCAAAGCACTGGTTCTTCCTCCGATCATTTCAATTGGGTCATTGAATCCGCGCGCCAACATTCTGGGATAAAACAGCCTGATAAGAAGAAAAAGAAACAAAATCATAAGGAAAAACCATTGTCGAAAAGGAAGTCTCCCGTAAAAAAGTTGCTTAAAATATTTAAGCACGTTCAAATTACTAAAATTTGGTATATAATTCTTTCTGTGAATAACAAAAAGCATCCACAGGCGAAAACCGTCAGCAAACAGTTAATCGCCTTGCGCCATAAGGGTTACACAGACCCATTATGACTTGTGAATGCCGTTTATGCGTTGCTATTTTAGCACGTATTTCGGATACATATCAAGGTCTGTACCCTTATGTCGCAATGAGGGTACAGACCTTATCGTTTACGGATAAAATTCGCGGAGTGGGGTACGTGTGGCAAATCAGTACGCATAAGCGTGCCTCTGCCATGAGAAATACGGGGACAAGACGATTGCACAAAAGTGATCGTGCCTCAGGACAGCACTCTGGAAGTAAACGCTATAATAATCGAGCACTCCGGTTACTTTATGGAAGTGATCGGGGTGTTATTATAAAAATATAGTTTATGCTTTTATGAAGAATTACATTTTTTAATAACAACAAGGGCAAAAGCTCATCGCTTTTGCCCTTTATCGTTATGGTGGACGTTATAGAACTCGAATCTATGACCTTTCGCACGTCAAAAAAAATGTTGGTTTAAAATAATGTTTTTGTTACATAATCATCGAATTTATCAACGGATTTTAAGACTGTAGTCTCTTTGAGATGTGTGTAAATCGCTAAGGTGGTTTTAATATTCGAATGTCCCATTAATTCAGATGCAGTGATTACATCAACACCAGAAATATATAATAGTGTAGCGTATGTATGTCGCAAATAATGTGCTGTGATATCTCTAATTCCAGTATTCGTAGCTTCAGGATTTTTCTTGATAATAGTATTTATATAGCTATTCCACATTTGTTTCCAAGAGGTGGGGGTATGCATGTTTCCATCACATTTACAGCATATATACCTACTTTTTGAATTTTTTTTCGCTTCTTGTATTTGTATGGCTAGATCCAATGGAATTTTAATTAATCTTCCCCATTTATTATTTTTCGTTCCGCTCTTGATATCAAATCGATTGCCTTTTTTTTCTTCAACACTTTTATTTACGCAAATGCTTAAATTGTCAAGATCAACATCGTCCCATGTTAATGGAATTAGTTCGCCTCTTCTAAGACCAGCAAGCATCATTATCAAGGCGCCTATTCTTGCTCTGTGTGATGTTTTCACTATTAATTTCTGCTCTACATCAGTAAGAGCGCGACGCACAGATCTAGGTGCATATTTAGAAATCTCACATTTACGTGCAGGATTTTTATGCACGACTTCACGATCTAACGCTAATTCACAAACATCAGATGCAGCATTTCGTACATTAATTAAATATTGGTGAGATGTTGGTCGATTAGTATTAGGATTCACTTTAGTTAATTCGTCAAGTATAAAATCGATATCGTCTGTTGTAACTTTTTCTATAGGCATATCACCAATATAGCCATATAAATGTTTTAAATAGCATTGTAAATTTTTGATTTGCGAATAGCTTACTTTACCATTTTTCTTTCTTAAAAATTTTTCTCCATAATAACGAAAAGTGTTTGCAGAGTCATCAATTGCATTCATATTCTAATCCTCCTAAACATAATTCGTTCGCGAACTTAATTATTATACCATCTTTTACCAATCATATCATTCAAAGATTTATGAGCCAAAGAAATGGCTCATTTTTTTATACCTAAAATCAAAGGAGGAAAATTATAATGAAACGCTTATCTATCAGTCTGGCCGAGAGAGGCACAGGATGAAAGCTGGAACCATTTTCATAGAAAGAGAGCTATCGCCCCAGTCGGATTAGAAAAAGGCGCAATAGTAAGAATTGAAAGTGTTCTTGCCGTATATGACAGATATTCTGATTTTTTTAAAGTAAATCCCGAGTTCAGAGATTTAGAGCCTTTCTATATTCCACATGAATTACCTCAGCTTAATTTTCAATTGAGATTTGTTGGTCAGGGAAACGTCGGACGAGATGACACAGCTTTTATTTTGCAAGACCCCAAGAACAGCCACGTTTATATCTATGATGCGAAAAGCAAGATTTATCTAATGACTCCGGAAAGCACCAAAGAGCAGACTATCGCTGAGGACGGACCCGAGATGGAGAAGTAGACGGCGAACTTCTCTTGCATCTAGGACCCAAAACGATTATAATTAATAACACTTTAGGGAGGCGGTATTAAGTGGAAAATAGCGAATTACTTCAAGCTATATACAACGATCTGCAGGGTGTAAAACAAGATGTTTCTAGTTTAAAGCAGGATGTTTCCGGCCTAAAAGTAGGGCAAGCAGCTTTGCAGCAGGATACAAAAAGCATTAAACTTACACTTGAGAATATCACCAATAAAAATATTCAGATAATGATGGAAGGTCATTCCCTCAATGTTGAGAAACTTGCGAAGCTTGATTCAATTGGAAAGACAGTTGAAGAAACAAAAGAAAATGTAGATGTTATGTTTAAAGTCATTCAGGAACATAGCGGCGATATTAAAGAATTGAAACTTGCAAAATAATCTTATGCAGTTGAATATATATATATAAACGGTATGGAGGGCAGAATTCCATACCGTTTTTCTATTCGGGTCAAGTGGTCACAAAAATATAACCTTCTCTTGACAATAGAGAATAAAAGAGGATAATGAAATCAGCGGATGCTGATAAAGAATTATTCTCAGCGAACGGAGGAAGCAATATGAAAAAGATTGATTCAAAGATAAAAAGATACCTTACCGTCGGAGGCACTGTACTTATTTGTGTGGGAGCTGCCGCATTGGTTCTCACCTTTGGCACCGGAGCCGGAGCGGCAGATCAGGCAGCTGTATCATCAGCGGAATCAACTTCTACGGAAGTATCCGTACCTGAAATAAAAGTAATATCACAGGAATCCAGCAGCGAAGCATCAGCTTTTGTCCCTTCCAGCGGAGCAAGCGCAGCGGCATCATTGACCACAATATCAAAGCCGACGTCAGCGCCGCCGGAGCCTACGCCTCCAGCCAGTTCAGTATTGACGGACAAGAATAAAAAGCCCAACTATTCCAGCAAGCCGACTGTAGCAAAGAAAACTACTTCCGCGAAAACGTCCGGTACTCCTAAAAACGGAGAAGTCAGAAATGGGAAAACTTGGATGGACGGCTTTGGATGGGTCGAAGGAACAGGTGGTGGTGAAGTAACCGTTGTGAGCGGCTTTGATGATGGAAGCGGCAAGCAAGTGGGGATCATGGATTGATCTGCTATCATTAATATAGACATATAGAGGACATGGTGATAAACCGTGTCCTCTTCTTTTGGGAGGATTAGAGTTATGCTTAAACGCATTATTGCATTTTTATTATGTACGTCCATCTTTTTTTCAATTTCTCCCCAATTTGCTTTTGCCGATACCGGGGACGGTAACATGGACGGCGGCGGCGGCGGGATGGGAAGTGGCACCGGCTCTAACTTTTGGCATGAGGGCGAGGACGGCGCAAGGGTTACGGTTATAAAGGCCAGTGATAAATCTATTGTATCAAAGTCCATTGATTTGACAAATTTTAAAGAAACAGATGTGAAAGGACACTTTGGGAAAAAGAGTAAAATTGCTTACAAGGATGGAGCTACATTAACAGGGACAGCAACTACTTATATAGCGTCAAAGCCTGACTCTACTATGCCCCGCATTATTGGTAACAGTGGAAATTCAAATATAACTGCCATAAAGCACTATTTTTGTTCGGAACCCAACCTCAAAAAAATTGCACAGCTGATCGGTGCTGATTACAACAAACTCATCAACGGCAACTATAAGCTGCTCATTGAACCTATTGCATTTTTTACCTTCAACGGTCAAAAATTTGCTATGACGGCCACGGAAGCGGCGTTATATGACCAAAAACTAAGCGGTAAGTTGAGATCAAAGATGGTTTCTTTGACACATCAAAACTTACCGCTTTCTTTATTTCTTGAGAAATCCGATTTAGGATTCCCGGCTTATTCCGGTTCCACCAAAAAGGCACAGTCCGATTCAATCATTATTTCGTCCTTAGGATTAGGCATCGTCAAATTCAAGCCAGGTGAAGAAGAAGATCATGGCGATCCAGTTAGCACCACTGCGCAATACCGTGCAGACACGGACGTTATCACATCGGTTACATTGAGTACAGATCATGAAATCAATCCGGACAGTCCGGCAAAGGTAACCTTCTCTATTTCGGGTGGAACCTACACCGTTACCAACATTGTCATTCCCGAAGGGGAAAGCCAACTCGTGTGGGTGAAATGGCACACGCCCAGCTCACCGCAGAGCGTCCATATTTCCGTAAGTGCCAATAAAGGTTCTCTTAACACATCGTCGTTTACGGCCAACATTGTTTCTCTGGACGGGAAAGACCCGCCTGATCCGCAAGCCAACGACCGCAACGACTCCTTTTCCATGCCTAACTTGCCGACCAACACGCAGCAGACAGGTAATTCATGGGGCGTATGGAGCGCCAAATGGGTGCCGGTATGGGTATGGCATGAGGATTGGCACTGGATTTCAGATTCAAGTTCTCCAAGCGGCGGTCACTGGAAAGATAAAGGGAAATGGGTTGATGAAGGGTACTGGAATTACAGCTTCACAAACTTTCAGGCCGTCCTTTCTGCGAAAATAAGCCTGTTACCAGATGATAAGGTTTGGAGCGCAAAAGGAAAGCTGATGCCATCCGCTTACGGAGTGAAGATCAGCGTAACCAGCGATATGACCTCCCCTGCCCCATCGCCCCATATCACCGGCGCACAGACAGCTGTAAGCTATTTTCCTGAGTTTCAGTATAAAACCTATTGGCGGCACCTTGCTTATTCTGCAGGCGGGGAAGCTTCCTCATTCCAGTTTAAAAACAACATCTACTCCACCTATAACCGACCCGTGCATTTCACTCCTCTATGGTTCCCGGACGGGAAATACACCATTTACACATACCTTCAAGATGCATGGACGCCGGCCGGAATGTTAAGTATAAACCTGAACGACTATGTGACCATCAAAGGTTCAGTTTACGATAATTGGCATATTGGGCCGAAGCTAGTGGATTAATAATCCACTTGTTTTTAAACTCAACATAGAAAGGAAGATTTAAAATTGAAAGAGTCTGAATGTATTCTTGAAGCTGGTCATACAATTCCTCTTGCTGATATTCTGCGTTCATGTGGCAATCCCCCTGTTCGTCTTTTGACAAATGACGATTTAAAAAAAGAATATGAATTTTTTCAAAAGCAATTTCAGTCAGACAAAAACAATAGGAGAATAAATATGTTGGGCGACATAATTCGCAAAATTAGAATTAAAAGCTGCATGTCGCAATCCGAGCTTGCTCGAAAAAGTGGACATGCCGTTTCTACTATCCATAATATTGAAAGTGGGTATGTCAAATGTCCCGGATTCAAGGCAATTGGAGATATCGCACATGTACTGGGGATTCCTTTGGAGGACCTCTATCAGGTATGCTGCCGATCGGAAGCTTCCCCGGCAGGATCAGAGTCGCATGTACGTAAGGAGGAATCATAATGAAGTCTAAAAAGATAGACATATCTCAGAAAATGTTGGAAAAGGCGTTGCTCTGTTGTGCAAAAGATGATCCTGCACTAGAAGGGGCGGCTCCGTGCGCGGACTGCTACCTGATGCAAAAAAAAATGGTGATGGATGGCCATGCAGACACCAGCGAAACGTGTTTCATGTGTCTAGCGAGTGATGCCATTGACTTCATCCGTAAAATCAAAAATTTTGAACAAAGCCTTCTGACGGATATGGTGCAGTTAAAAATTGAAAACGCCCAGCTCCGGGGAGTTATAGAGCAAATGAACCCGGATTTTCTCACTCGAAAATGCCGGGTATGCGGCTGCGACTGGAATCATGCTTGCAATGATCATGATTTTTGGGTAGAAGAAGACCTTTGCAGCTCATGCGCGGCACAAGGAATGCACTCAGAGACACTCCGAATTCCAACAAAATGAGAAAGAGTGAATAGATGAAAAACCAGATAATACTATTTGTGCTGTTTCCCTGCTTGTTTGTAACAATAACCTCTATCTTGGCTACTTTAATCCTAATACACAGACCAAATAAAAAGAATAACTCTTTTGGAGGGATTTCTGCATTAGCAATCCCATCGATTGTAATGGGATTGCTTCTCATTTTGTATAGTATATTCAAGGATTATCTTTTGCTTAATCTCAATCTTGACCTCTGCGGAGCAATAATAACTATAGCTTGGATGGTACTTATATTTTGTATTTTTATCTATTCTTTTATAACAAAAGAGGACTCATTTCTTCCATTGGCCTTCTTAGTTATTATTTGGGGAGGTATAATACCTTCTACAATTAGTGCAAATTCTTTATATCGATTATTTTTTGATAGTTGTTTCTTCTTGGGTATATTTCTGACGATTATAATCCTGTTTCGTTGCAAATCGAGCAAATGATCGTTATACTTATTCCAAAGAAATTTGTCTACTGTTCCAATTTTATTAATCACTGGCACGGCTGCTATATTGGCCGCCGTAAAATCATATTGGGTAAAAAAGTACAATGGAGGTCAAGAGATAACATGGAAAGATAACCTAGAAAATAGTCAGGAGGAAAAATGATGGAGACTCAAAAAATCATAGAAGAACTTTGGAATTTACATGATCGGCACGATGAAAACCCTGGATGCATCATTTGCGCCGAAGCAGCTGATCACATGTCCATGCTGAAACGCGCGTTGGAAAAAATCAACAACAAAGCAGTCGCATTTCAGGAGGAAGGCCCATTTGACCAGCAGGAAGCGTTTGACCGTATTACAGAAATATACAGGTTAAGTATGAATTTATAAATGAACAATAAAAAAAATAAAAACCGCCCCAAAACGGAGCGGTTAAGGAAAGAGGAGGGATATGAAAAAGCTTTATATGAAGCCTCATGAAGAGGCGGTTATTGTTGGTCTGCCACTTTTTTTATGGTTCGGTATTCCGTCCATACCCATAACGGTGACAGTTTTTATTTGATGTCTTTATTATATCGATGCTATATGAAGATAGCATGAACGCCTTGTCAAAGTTATGTTAAATCCAAAGTTTGTAATTTGCCGAAAACGTGAGAAATCGAGAGATCAATTTTTCTTGATAGGAACACAATATATTGTGGTTTTTCAGCCATCGTTTTATGCCCTGAAAAATAGCTAATTTAGAAAATTGGCCGTTTTTCGGGGTTGACTTTTTTAGATGATCTGAGCGGTGCCTAATTATACAAAATAACAGTTTGGGATAATAAGCTAAAGGGGGAATCTAATTGAAAAAGCAAACGCCGGTATCTCAGGTGGCTGAATATGCACAGCGTATCAAATTAGAAATTAATTACTGGAATCAGCTTTACCAGTTTGGCGGCAGCGACCCGTTTTGGCCTGACGGGACGGGACTGAATTTGACGAGGAACCATATCATTGCATATAAGATGGATATTCAAAAGCTCTGTGAAGAATATGCATTGCCGGTTCCTCCGGAAGCGGATTGCCCTATTCCCCAAGAAGTGGAAGACAGCTATATGGCTCAGGCCGATCTTATTCGGACAAAAGCAGAGGAAACCCTACAGGCATACCTGAATGATTCTTCTTATAAGAGTCTTATGAAGCTGCAATATATCCTTTCCCCAGCGCAGGCACAAGATTGTTCCATAAACAGAATGTTAGGGTATGTGAAATGGCTTCAACAAGCAATTTCACACGATGATTTGGTGACAATGAGAAGGCATCTGGATCCGGAGCGATATCTACAGACATTTAAGGAATGTTTAGAAGCCACTAAGAAGATCAAGGAAACCCCTGTTCCGCCGGGTACCCAATTATCACTGTTTGACTGTATGCAGTGCTGCACCTGCATTGATGAAGAATTGTCCGACGTCAGCGAAGATGATGATTTAACTTTGTCTTTATAGTTTTATTATGTTATGAAAGGAAAAAAACACATGGAAAGCTTACGTGAACGAAATGAAAGGCTATCTGGTTCCATTTTACCAGCATATGAACTCGCCTGTGACTTTATCGATACTATTCTCTCTGAATGCCCTGCTTGCTACTCTGTTGTAACATGGAACGACTGTAAAGAAAATACAAAAAATGCATGATCGAACAAGAAAGCAATAAATGCTGGGAGCGATACTTCATGGAGAAATCTCAAATTCTAATAAAAGAGAATGAAACTGAAAAGTAAACCCGAATAAATACACTGAGACGTATATGAGTATTAAAGGAGAGATTCAATGTGGAAGATAACCAAAACGGTGTTTTTCGTCATCGAAGAACAAATTTTTCAGCAGTTTCAAATATGGCTCTGCAGGATGAGCGGTTGTCCCTAAAGGCCAAAGGCCTTTATTCCCTTATACAGTGCTACAACGAAAAACCGAACTACCGTCTATATAAACGCAATCTGCTCAAATTGTGTAAAGAAGGTTCTAAAGCTTTTGACTCGGCATGGAAAGAATTGAAGGACACGGGATATCTTAAAATTTATCGGATACCAAGCGGAGACAATGACAGATTCAAATATGAATATGATTTGCTGGACGAACCAGATCCGAATACTCCCTCGCTTATTAATCTGAATAAAAAGGGAGAAACGATTGCTCCTAAAACGCCAAACACTTTAAAGGATACTATTCCAACACCAGTAAATTCCCATCTCCCCCAAAAGGGGGTATATGCCAATTCCGACAATTCCCATACCCCCCATTTCGTACCTAATGCGAAAGGCAATATATGCGAAGCGCATCCCATGCCAAAGGGGGATAATAAACGTAAGACTGATCTACGTAATACTGACTTACGTAATATTAAATCTATCAAACTATCGTTTGATGATGGACAGACGGATGAAATACGCGAAAGTTTACATGATCAAATCGAATTTGACTATTTCGAGGAAAACTATCCGGAAGATATCGCCGGCATCGAAACAATTGTCGGATTTATGGTGGACATGCTCTCATCCCCCTCAACCAAAATCAGCGGTGTCGATCAGAGCAGAGAGACTCTGAAAGCATACATAGACCGGGTGGATAGCTGCACACTCAGGGAATTCCTGCAGACCATGAAAGGCAAGGATATGTCGGAAGTAAAAAATGTGAATGCCTACTGGAGTTCTTCCTTCATCAACTTCCTCCGAGCGCAGGAACTGCTGAAACTTCAGATTTAGGATGACTGATATGTTTGAACTGAATAGCTTTTTTAACATGGACTGCATGAAAGGGCTAAAACAATTCCCTGACAAATACTTTGAGCTTGCCATTGTCGACCCGCAGTACGGAATAGACGCTCCTAAAATGAGCATGGGAACCAATAAGCACAGAAGGAAAAACGGTTATCCTTCCACCAGCACGGCTGAAAAGCTACGGAAAGACGGGGCTGGTTCGTCCTGGGATTCGGAGCCACCGTCCAAAAAATACTTTCAGGAGCTTTTCAGAGTTTCGAAAGATCAGATCATCTGGGGGGGAAACTATTTTGACCTGCCGCCCACACGCTGCGTTATCTGCTGGGATAAATTACAGCCATGGGATGCCTTCTCACAATGGGAAATGGCGTGGACTTCTTTCGACAGACCCGCAAAAATGTACCACATTTCCAATACAGGCGGCGGCAACAGCGAAAAAAAAATCTGTTACACGCAAAAGCCCGTTGCCCTTTACACAAAATGTCTGACCGACTTTGCAAAGCCGGGATATAAGATTCTGGATACGCATGTCGGCAGCGCGTCAAGCCTGATTGCATGTTATGAAATGGGCTATGACTACATAGGTTTTGAAAAAGACTGTTGGACATACAGAAAAGCAAAAGAACGTCTGGAAGCATTTCAGGCACAGCAATCCCTGTTCAGAAATTCAATATCCGTAAGACTGCCGGTATAAAAGCCGGTTATTTTTATATCCAAAATAAAAAGGAGACAGACGATTATGAGTATTAAAATTACGATTACCTACGAAAAAGGCGGCGTTGCCAAAACAACCACTGCGGTCAATGTATCCGCTATCCTTGCTGATAGAGGATATAAAGTCCTGCTGGTTGACCTTGACCATCAGAGCTATGCCACAAGCTACTATGCCCTGTATGACGATACCAAGCCGGGTATCTTTGAGCTGATGCAGGGAGCTGCGGAAGCGGAGCAGGTAATTGTCCCTTCCGGAATTCCCAATTTGGATATGGTGCCTTCTACCTACTCGTTCCGCGCCATGGAAACTGTTCTGATGATGAAGATATCCCGGCAGGAATACACCCTTCAAAACGCTCTGAAGGATGTTGAAAGCAACTATGACTTTATTCTGATGGACTGCCCACCGAGCGGCGACAGGGTAAAAACAAACGCCCTGGCCTTTGCCGATTATCTGATATTACCCACCATCCCCGATGATTACGCAGTACACGGCCTCCAGTGTATGGCGGAAACGATTGTGGATATCAAGCAGGGCGTCAACCCGAAGCTGCATGTGCTTGGAGTGCTCATCACCATAGACGAGCGAACGACCAACAAAATGGCCTACAAGGAAGCGCTGCAAAATCAGAATATTTTTCCCTGCTTTAAAACCGCAATCCGTAAGAACACAAAGCTTTCAGAAGCTATCAATGCCCACCAGCCGATCAATCTCTACGAGCCGAAAAGCAACGGCAATATTGACTACAATGCTTTGACTGATGAAATCGTGGAGCTGGTGACAAGATGAAAACCACCTTTTTCTGTAAATGCGGAAAGTCTTTTCAGAAAAATACACCCGCCGACACTACGGGTTACCGCCTCTCCGGCTACGGAGAGGGACATGAATGCTATGGCTGTCCTTTTATCATTCCGATTTACGACGGATGGCAGAACAGAAAAATAAGCGCGTATGAATGTCGGTGCAGCAAAACACTTCGATATGAAAGTTCTGCACAGCTGTACCTTGACAGTAAAAATGTCGGCAGCATTTACAGCCTTGATTTTGAGTTTTTAAAACAGATTCAGGATTATGCTGACAAGCTGGACGGACTTCACCCGTCGCACGAAGCTTTTTCGAGTCGGCCGGCTGATTTCGGCAGTGACGGAAGATACAGGCTTGCAGTCTATCCCGAACAAAACAAAAAAGGAATCCAGGCAAAGCAGCTTATCCTTGAAGAATTCTTCAATCCGGATGGGAGCAGAAAAGACGTTTCGCCCACGGAAGAAAAACAGATCGTATTAAGGCAAATAGAGGAGGCAACAGCAATGGGAAAAATCAACGTCGGCAATATTACTGCAGGTCTTAATAAAGTAAAATCTCTGACAGAAGCATTGTCAAAGGTATCGCGCCACGAAATGATTCCGGTAGAATATATTGAACCTGCCGATAGTAATCCGTTTGCTGAAAACGATACGGACGAAAGCCGGTATGAACTTGCAATGAGTATTCAAGCAAACGGCCTTCTTGAGCCGCTTGTCCTGAATAAAAAATCGGACACCTGCTATAAGCTGATTGCCGGGGAGCATCGCTTCACGGCAATCAAGCAATATCTCCCGGAAGTCAAAAATGTTTCGTCTATGGTCTTTGAAGGAATCTCTGATGATGAAGCTCAACTGAAACTGTATGAAGCCAACCGGCAGAGAGAATATACTTCTGCTGACCCGGATGAAGGAATCCGGGAATTACCACGGCCCCATACAAAAGGGTCTTGCGGAACTGTTGGGCGTCAGCACACGGCAGGTGAGAAAATATAAAGGCATCATCCAAAATCTTTCCGAGGAAGATCAGCAGCAGGTTATGGAAGGGAAACTCAGTGTTGACACCGCTTACCAAATTGTCCAATCTCAAAAAGAGGAAGATTGGCAGGAGCCGGTGATCAATGATGAGGAAGATTTTGTTTCAGAGGATAATCACGATCAGCTGGTGAATTCAGGCTTCACAACTCCTGTACCGAGAGAGAATGGCAATATAGACGCCGCTTTTCCTTTTGCCAATGAACGGAATGTTCAGAACGGCACCCCAATCGAAAAGACAGCAAAAGAGGAAAAAAGCGGAAGCACTTCCGCTTTTAGTGAATCCTATTGGAAATCAAAAATTGAGTTTGCCATCAAAAGCCATTACGACGCAGAGCGGCTTTTCCAGTTTTATACCTTTCAGGTTCCAACGACGGCGGAAGCAATCAAAGAGATCCTGAAACCGGCCTACGGCTATTCCGGCGGAAGCGTGATGTTTCCGGATGGAGTGCATGGAGATTGTACCTGTCAATCGTCCCATATGGATATTGAGTATAAAAGAAAACATCTGCAGCTTACCTATTCGCAGGTCGACGGTTATGTCAGGAATATGATACGAAGCGGACGCTTGCTGACAGAAAAAGAGGTTTCTGAGGTACTCAGTCAGCGGTTAGACAACATTAATGAAGGAGAATAATGATGCAGATAACAAAAGTAAAAGTCAGGCTGATTCCTGACAAGCCGCGCCTTAAGGGGTTGTCCAGTATCACTTTGGATGGTGATCTTACCATAAACGATATCAAAATCATTCAATCGGACGGCCGCTTTTTCGCTGAATTTCCTAAACACCAGTTTGCTAAGAAAAATCATCTGGAATACATTGTTCCGCTCAACCCCAAGACACGCCACATGATTGAAGGTGCCATTTTGCAGGAATACTGGAGAGCGATTACAAAAGAACGAAATTCTGAGATTCACGCAGGGTAAAGTAGCTGTTTTCTACCGCTGCCCGGTTTCCATTAAAAAGCCGCCATAGTAATGTCTGCGTAAAGTAGGAGGGCATTAGCGTGAAAGAAAGGATTAAGATGATGCTGCGCAGGCATAAGGAAAAAGCCCTGCACAAAGATGATTTTTTTGCAGGGCAACAGAGAAGTTTGTAAAAGGAACTAACTTACAGCAAGTCCTTGCTTCTCAAGAAATTTGACTGCCTGTTTAATTGCTTTGGCTTTCTGCTTTTCCTTAAGAGCTTCCGGCATATCAATTTTGTAAAGGTCACAGGGATTCCACACTTCACCGGTGGACATCATAGTGAAAATTGCGGTGAGAATCATTCTGGCAATGGCGATAATGGCTCGCTTCTTTCCGCGGCGTTTTGAAATCTGCTCATACTTTAAGCGGTAGTAGGAAGATTCGGTAGCTTTCACGGCTGCGTGTGCGGCTTGCACAAGTGCAGGTTTGAGATAAACTCCAGCACGTGTAATGCGAACCGATTTCTTCTTTCCGGCAGATTCGTTGTTTCTGGGTGTCAGACCCGCCCAGAAAAAGACGATACATGCCAGTGAACGCGACCGCGCAGATGTACGGGCAAGGCGAAAGGTGTGGAAAGAGCAACAACCGCAAGTAGACGCATCCCGTCTTGTGTTTCTGGATGAAAGCGGCGTAAATACGAACATGACACGACATTACGCCCGAGCCAAAAACGGGCAACGGGCAAACGACCATACACCGCTGAATACAGGCAAAACCACGACAATTGTCTCTTCTGTCCGGACAGACGGAACTACTGTTTCCTCGTTTTTGTCAGGTTCGTTAAATGGAGAAACTTTCAAGGAATATATTGAGCAGCGTCTTGTACCAACCCTTCATACGGGGGATATCATTGTGATGGATAATTTGCGTTGCCATAAAGTCAAAGGGATTAAACAGGCCATTGAAAAGGCTGGCGCACATATTCTTTATCTTCCACCATACAGTCCCGACTTAAACCCGATTGAACAGATGTGGTCAAAAATTAAAGCACTTCTTCGTAAAGTGAAGGCACGCTCTGTTGATGTCCTTTTGAAAGCCTTGCCAGCCGCTTTTGATGCGATTATCGTTCAGGATATCCTTGGATGGTTTCATCTTGATGGCTATTCCTGCTTATAAGTTAACTTGCTATAATGTAGGCTGTGCAGCTCGTATCGGTGGACGGGCCATAGCTATCGCGGTGAACATACAGGAAAGCGGTGATTGTCGATGTATTTGCAGAGATGTTTTGTGTGTAGGAATACACGACTTTGACCTGCGATCCATTCTGCAGGGCACTGATGATTTCAGACATATTTATTCTCCATAATCAATTTACTGGTGGAAAAAATTTATATAATCATCTCAATATAGAAGTGAGTTGAATGAAAAAATATACTTGTCCATGTTGTGGATATAAGACCTTAGAGAATGAACACGAATATGATATCTGCCCTATTTGTTTTTGGGAAGACGATCCTCTCCAGTACGATGAAATCGATCTCAGTGGGGCAAATCATGTTTCACTGCGGCAAGCTCAAAAGAACTATTCCAAATTTGGAGCTTGTCAAAAAGACATGCTGAAACATGTAAGAAAGCCAAACGAAAATGACGTAAAAGACAGTAGCTGGGAGCCTATCTCAAATAAGTGACTTATATCACCACAAAGTCTACGCCGCCCCCGGCTCGAACAATTTCCTTAATGCTTCCGACTGTGAGGTCATCCTCAATGATGGTTTTCTGCAGGCGCGTTCCGTCCGGCGCGACGTTGATGCGCAGATTGTCGCCGCGATAGATTTCAAATGCTGAGGTGGAGATGTGGGCCTTCATGTCAGTCGTATTGCCTCCGATCGTCAGGCCGGTGCTATCGGCGATGGAATTCGTCGTATAAAGCTCCTCGTCGGACTGCACCCATGGAGCGACATTCGTGCCCTCGGAAATGATCAGATCGGAAACCAGCGCGGCCACCGTTACAGAGATTTTCAGAGTGCAGACTATATCGAGAGAATTGAATGAAAAAGTGACGAACGTCCAGTCCGTGCCGGTGTTCACGTTGTCAAATAAAATGAATTCGACGCTGTTTTGCGTAATGCTGATCTTCACTTCTCCGCCAGAACCGGAAGCCCGAAAGAGAAGAGAAACTGTGTGTGCCGTGTTGAATTTCAGAGAGAACGTCTGTGATATTGTACTATCCGTATTAAGTTTAAAAGCAGCATTACTAACTGTACTATTCGATGTATCTGTATTTGATACTGTGACCACTGTCCCGGTAGTATTCCAGAATGTCAGTCTGTTCTGGCCAGCCGAATTTTTCAGCAGATTCCGATATCCGGTTCGGCTGATGGAAAGCGATAAGCCATCCACGGTCTGAATGACGGTCAGCCGGGTATTAAAATCGGAAAGCTGCGAATCATTTTCTGAGGCATATCCGTGGAAAGTGCTGTTTTCCACCTTCGTCTGAATTGAAGAATCATGCTGTTCAATGGTCGATTCCGCATTGGAAAGCCGAAGTGCGATGCCGTCTTCGGTATTGGAAATCTGATTATCAATGCCGGAAACCGAGGTTTGCAGGCCGCTTACATCGGTCTGAACCGTCGTGAGCGTTGAATTGATGGTCGTAATTTCGCCCATATTGGTGTCTACGCCATTCTGCGCGGTATCGACCAGTGTCTTGAGCATTGCGGTAATCGCCTGAACCAGCATATTCCGAGCGGCATAATAATCGGCAAATTTCTGCCGATACTGCGCACCGCTGATATCAGTCGTAACATTCAAATAGTCATTGTCCAACCAGAGCGGAATTCCGGTTGTGTACAGCGCTCCGCCGTTAAGATAATTGGAGAGGAGTTGGAAGGCATCGCTATAATCAGAAAACTCGGTTGAAATTCCAAGTGCCGTGGCCTGTGCGCTGAAGGTTCCTTTTTCATTGGCAAAGGAGCTCCACTCCCGCAGGGCGGCGCTTTTTTCCGGGCGATGCTCTCGATTTTTTCAAAGCTCGAATATCGGTCGGTGTCGATCAGGTCGGAAATGATGGCGATGTTCGCGTAATAACCCGCGGCGGAAATGATCGTCAGACGGTTGAGCATGGCGGCAAGTCGGTTGCCGAGAGTCTTGATCTGAAACTTCAAGCTCCTGATGGATCACGCCGTCAATCATATTGATATTTTCAGCCGTAACTTCGATATCGAGGTAGGCGTCGATAGCGTGGCGAATCTCCTTGGATAAATCCGTCCCGTTTTTCGCCACCAGCTTTTCCAGTGCCTTGATGGTGTCAACCGGCAGATAGAGCGTTTGCCGCTCCGTTTTACAGCTTCGTCTTTGAATTCCTTATCGTATTTTCGCATAACACACCATCCTGTCTTTCTTTGATTCTATCACATTTGGTGTGTTTACCCTCTGCATTTTTATGGTATCACTCCAGTTGTGTATTGCTGATAATTTCGTTTTTTTTTAGGATGGACGTACCGGAGTAAAACGTTTAATATATGTTATATAAATTTATCATAACATAGGGGAGGATTTTTATGAAAAAAGCATCAAGAGTACTTTCGCTGGCACTGGCAGCTATCATGACTGCAGGTGCGTTTTCGGGCTGCAGTTCCGAAAAGTCCACTTCGCAAACAGCATCGCCATCTAAAGCCTCAGACAGCAAAACCCTGACTGTTTACACAGCTAGGAGCGAGCCACTTGTCAAACTGGTTATTCCGGCTTTTGAAAAGGATACCGGCATAAAAGTCAATACGATTACCGCAGGAACCGGGGAACTTGAGAAAAGAATCCAGTCAGAAAAGAGCAATCCAATGGGTGATATTTTCTGGGGTGCTGACGTTACCATGCTGTCTTCCATAAAGGACTTATTCATGCCTTATACATCTCCGGAAGATAAGAATATGCCTGATGAATTTAAAAACAAAACCGGATATTTCACTCCATGTTTTGCTGACCCTACTGTTTTCATCGTCAATAAGAATCTGGCTGGCAGCACAAAGATTGAAGGTTTTACAGATCTTATTAATCCTGCTCTAAAAGGAAAGATTGCCTTCGGCGATCCTGTTAACTCGAGTTCAGCATTTCAGCAACTGGTTGCAATGGCTTATGATATTGGAAACGGCGACCCTATGTCCGACAAGGCGTGGAAGTTCATCGACAAGTTTATTGCAAATCTGGATGGAAAAATTCTAAACAGTTCCGGCCAGGTTCATAAAGGTGTTGCAGACGGCGAATATGTGGTTGGTCTTACATGGGAAGATCCCGCAGCCGACTATGTAAAGAATGGAGCAAATGTACAGGTTGTATTTCCAAAAGAAGGAGCGGTATTCCCGGGTGAATCCGTGCAAATCATTAACAACTGCAAAAACCCCGACAACGCAAAGAAATTCGTTGATTACCTTCTGTCGGAAAAGCTGCAGGACCTTGTTGGTACACAGCTTACCGTTCGCCCGCTGAGAACAAACGCAAAACTGGCAAGTTATATGCAGTCGATAAGCACCATCAAACTGACCAGTAAATATGATCCGAATTGGATTTCAAAAAACAAAACCTCCTTGACGGCAAAATGGACAGAACATCTTACTAAGGCTCAGGGCTGATAACCATTTCTGACCAAATAACTGATTCATGGCTGTGCAGCCAAGCAACTGGTTCGAAGCTGCACAGCCCTTTCATTTCATAATTTACAAATTTTGAAAGCAGGTATCCTTTTATGGGAGTATCAATTGATATAGACAATGTTGTCAAAAGATACGATGACAACACTACTGTGCTCAAAGGCCTTTCTCTGAAAGTAAAACCAGGCGAGTTTTTTACGCTCCTTGGCCCTTCCGGATGCGGCAAGACCACCCTTCTCAGGATGATTATCGGATTCAACACAATTGAAAGCGGCACTATCAAAATAAACGGGAAGGTTATCAACGACATTCCCACCAACAAACGAAATATTGGCATGGTGTTCCAGAATTATGCTGTTTTCCCTCATATGACCGTTGCAGAAAATGTTGCCTTTGGCCTGAAATACCGGAAAGTGCCAAAAGATAAAATAGCGGGAATGGTAGACGAAATCCTTAAAACTGTAAAAATTGATCATCTAAAAAGCAGAAAACCATCTGAACTTTCCGGAGGTCAGCAGCAACGTGTCGCCTTAGCAAGGGCTCTTGTCATTAACCCTGATGTACTGCTTATGGATGAGCCGTTATCTAACCTCGACGCAAAACTTCGCGTCGAGATGAGAAACGCAATTAAAAATATACAGCAGCGGCTTGGGATTACTACGGTTTATGTTACTCATGATCAAGAAGAAGCCCTAGCCGTTTCCGATCGGATTGCCGTTATGCATGACGGCGTCATCCAGCAGATTGAAAGTCCAAAGCAGATCTATCAGCGCCCTGCTAACATCTTTGTTGCAACATTTATTGGCCTTTCCAACATTCTAACCGGCAGCGTTTCAACTGGTTGTCAGGGTTTAGAAAAGCTTTTACATTTCGATGATTTCGACTATCAGGTTCCCCTTTCCAATCTGCAAGACGGTGTAAAAAACGGACAGGCGGTCAAAATCTCCGTACGCCCGGAAGAATTTGTAATCAACGCAAAAGGCGAAGGCATAAAGGCAACGATTCAAAGGGCTGTTTTCTTAGGACTGACAACACATTACTTTATAAAGCTTGTAAACGGCAAAGATGTAGAAGTAATCCAGTACTTAAATGATCAGGACCTTCTGCCCATTGGTTGTGAAATTGGTCTTACGGTAAAGTCTTCTGCCATTAATGTATTTGAAGCAGGAAGCGAAAAGACTCTGATTAAAGGAGCGGAGAATTCATGACCAAGACAAAAAACAAGTTTGACGGCTGGATGATAACAGCGGTTGTCGTTTTCGCTTTTTTTGCCCTCTTCATTATTTTCCCGATTGTGCTGGTTCTTTATAAAAGTTTTATCAACCAGACTACGGGTCAGCTTACTCTTGGTTACTTCGTGAAGTTCTTCTCGAGAAAATACTATTGGGGTACTCTGATAAACAGCCTAACTGTAACACTTTGCGCAACGGCGTTTTCCGTACTAATCGGCCTTCCCATGGCCTATATTATGAAAAGCGTTAAAATTCACGGGAACAGCGTTCTAAGTATTCTGATTATAATATCTTATATTTCCCCGCCATTTATCGGTGCTTATGCATGGATTCAACTGCTGGGAAGGAACGGCACGGTTACAAAATTATTCAACAGCCTTTTTAATATCAAGTTTAACGGAATCTATGGGTTCTGGGGGATTGTTCTCGTTTTTACCCTGCAGTGTTTTCCACTGATTTATATCTATCTCTGCGGTGCACTGAAAAACATGGACAACTCCCTGAATGAGGCGGCTGAAAGTCTAGGTTGTGTTGGCATGAAACGCGTCATGCGGATTGTCGTTCCACTTATCCTGCCAACATTGCTTGCAAGCGCACTGCTGGTCTTTGCTCATGTTTTTGCCGACTTCGGCACACCAATGCTGATCGGCGAAGGCTATAAAACCGTACCGGTTATGATTTACAATGAATTTATGAGCGAAGTCGGCGGCGACGACGGATTTGCTGCTACTCTAAGCATCATTGTTATCGGTGTGACAACCATTCTTTTCTTCATACAAAGATATGTCTCCAACCACAATATGTATTCCATGACAGCGCTTAAGCCAATATCCGCCAAGCAGGAAAAGGGCATCAAGAATATTCTTGCTCATATATTTGTCTACTTGATTGTCTTCTTTGCGATTCTGCCGCAGCTGGTCGTCATTTATACCTCCTTTCTAAAGAACAACGGAGGTCAGGTTTTTACCGGAGGATTTTCATTCCAGAGTTACCAAGCGACTTTGTTAAGCAAAGATAATTCCTGCATCTGGAATACATATATTTTTGGACTTACTGCCATTGCAATCATTCTGGTTCTTGGCACCATTGTTCCATATCTGACCATTCGAAAAAGGAATGTGCTGACTTCTCTCCTTGATACTTTGACTATGTTTCCGTTTATCATACCCGGTTCAGTGCTTGGCATTGCGTTCCTTTTTGCATTCAGCAATAAGCCCCTGTTCTTAAGCGGAACGGCTGCCATTATGATTATTGCTTTTACCATTAGAAGGCTACCATACACAATCCGTTCCTCAACTGCCATCATCGGGCAGATCAGCCCGAGCATTGAAGAAGCGGCTATCAGCCTTGGGGCAAATGAAAAGCAAGCTTTTACCCACGTTATGGTTCCGATGATGGCACCAGGTGTTCTTTCAGGTGCGATCATGAGTTGGATTACTGTAATCAGCGAATTGAGTTCGTCCATTATCCTCTATAACAGTAACACACAGACTCTTACCGTTTCGATTTATACGGAAGTGATCCGCGGCAATTACGGAAACGCGTCCGCTTATTCTACGATTCTGACACTTACGTCAATCGTGTCACTCTTGATTTTCTTCAAGCTTTCAGGCAAAAAAGAAATAAGTATATAGAAAGTCCTTTATAATTCTGAACACGGTTTCTTTTGAAGCCGTGTTCAGTAATATAATAAAATAGAAGTTAACGATAATATGCGAAGGGTAACTGATATGAGAAAAAGAAGCGGAAAATTCAGCAACTACATTAGCCATACTTTTGTTCGCTTCGCTCTGATTATAATCGGGCTCATGTCAATCTGCTTTGCATCTTTCATAGCTCTAAACATTAAACTTACCACAGAAAACAGCAACGGAGTAAACAACCGCACAATCGGGAATTTTTTTCTCGAGCAGTATGGAGAATACAATAAAAGCATTGGTCAAATCGCCGACTCAAATGAGATTGCAGATGCGCTCACACAAAACAAGGCGACTACTGATGCATATAGATTGTTATATAATTTTGACAACAAACAGAAAATCAAGTCGATATTTGTCTTGTTCAACAACAAGGGCGAACCAATCATCACAAACCTCTACCACCCCAATCAAATCATCTGCCAGAGCAGCATTAAAATAAGAGACGCACTGGAAAAGTGCAGCAGTTCTCCGAATCAGATTTACAGTGGAATGAGTGATATTTCCTATGACAGCGGGCAGGAAACGGTTTACCTGTTTGCAAAAGCTGTTGTTATAAAAGGAAAAACAGCCGGTTATATTCTTCTAGATCTCAAGAGGGATAGCTTTGACCAGTTGATGAGTAAAAACGAGGTTGATATTATCGTTCTCACCGATCGGTTTGACAATGCTTTTTATGAGACAAGCAATGCCGTCTTGGACAACATGGGCAAGTGCCGGCTGACTATTGCACCAGATAATCAAACAACCGTGAGCGGAAAGCCCTATTATTGCACCACGTCTTTTCTATCACAATGTGATACTAAGATCTACACACTTTCCGCTGTCTGGGAACAGAACCAGATGATGTTTTTAGGCGTTCTGTTTTTGTGTTGCACAGGTGGTTTAATGGTTCTGCTTGTACTGTTTATTTCAAAAAGAATTTCAATCAGCAACGCCCATTTTATTGAAGAGCTTTTATATGCTGTCAAACAATGCCAGAACGGAAATATTAATTATAGAATCAGTTCAAAGACGTTTGAAGAATTTCAAACGCTTTATGACAGTTTTAACCAAATGATGGCGAAACTGAATATCCTAATCAAGCACAACTCCGAACTTGTAGAACGAAAACGACAAATGGAAGTAAAGCAGTTGGAAGAACAGTTTAACCCGCATTTCGTTTTCAACGTGATGGAAACCCTAAAATATGAAATTTTGATTGACCAGAAACAGGCTTCAAAGATGGTGGTTTCCTTTGCCGGTCTGATGCGCTACAGCATTAATTACGGCTGCACCCAGGTACCTTTGCGTGTAGATATTGGGTATGTACAGGATTATCTGACGCTTCAGAAAATGAGGTTCAACCAGCTCTTGACATATACAATCGATATAGCTGACGATCTGTTGGACTGTCATGTGCCAAAGCTGATTATTCAGCCAATCGTGGAAAACAGTATTATGCATGGTGCACAAAATGTCGAACATATTAATATTAATATCACTGGACGCAAAGTGGAAAATGATGTGGAGTTTATTGTTCAGGATAATGGAGTTGGGATCTCCCCGGAACATCTGCACGTCATTCGAGATCAACTGAGCGATGAAAATACTCAGCCTGAGTGCATTGGGCTATACAATGCGCACCGGGTACTCAAGCTTCTTTACGGAGAAGCATATGGACTGGACATCGAAAGTGAGCTTGGAAAAGGTACTAAAATAACGATCAAAATGCCACTGAAAGGGGGAGAACAGGATGTACAAAGTCTTACTCGTGGAAGATGAAGATATTATCCGAAAAGGCCTTATGTTCACCATGAATTGGTTGGAGTTCGACTGCACAGTAGTCAGTGAGGCGGCAAATGGAAAAGACGGGCTGGATAAAATCGACCGGTTTCATCCTGACATTGTAATTACCGATATAAAAATGCCCTTTATTGATGGGATTGAAATGCTTAAAAGAAGCATTGATGAGTTTGAGTATGAGGCGATTATTATTTCGGGCTACAGTGAGTTTGAATACGCCAGAGAGGCTGTTTCGCTTGGCGTTTCCGAATATCTTTTGAAACCGTTGGACATGGAACTCTTAGGCAATACATTGCAGAAAGTCATTCATAAGATAGCAGTAAAAAAAGAAATCAAAGATTATCATCAGGTAAGTGGTCTTTCATCAGAATGGAATGCCATGCATAATGTGCTGGCTGCAGAAAGCCAGCATACAAAAACCGTTCGGGAAATGCTGGACTATATTGAAAGCCATTACGACAAGAAAATTTCAATCAACGATCTGTGCGACAAACTGAATCTAAGCGCAACATATCTGAATACAAATTTTAAAAATGAAACCAACTATACCTTTAACGATTTTCTGAACCGTTATCGGATTCTACGTGCCATCGATATTTTAAAAAACAGCGAGATGAAGGTTTACCAGACTGCAGAGGTTGTCGGATTTCAGGATTATAAGTATTTTATCCAGGTTTTTAAAAAATATATCGGCTGTTCACCGATTAAATTTCTGAATACTCTGGAAAAAGACAGAACAGTTTAACGAAAGAAGAAGCAAAATGAAAAGAGTTTTTTTGATCGTGTTAGATAGCATGGGAATTGGCGCCATGCCGGATGCAGCGGAGTATGGTGACAGTGGTAGCAATACCCTTGCCGCAATCAGTACAAGCAGATATTTTGACCTGCCAAATTTGAAAAAGATGGGTCTTTTTAACATTGATGGGGTTTCCTTCAACTCCAAAGAAAACAGTCCCTCTGGTTCATATGCCCGGATGAGTGAAATCTCAAAGGGAAAAGACACAACGATTGGTCATTGGGAAATTGCCGGAATTAATTCTCCCAAACCGATGCCTACCTACCCAAATGGCTTCCCCCATGATGTGATAGCCGAATTTGAAAAACAGACCGGGAGAAAAGCCCTTTGCAATAAGCCTTATTCGGGGACAGATGTTATCCGGGATTACGGAAAGGAACATATGGAATCCGGCTCTTTGATTGTGTACACTTCTGCAGACAGCGTATTTCAGATTGCAGCGCATGAGGAAGTGGTACCTCTTCCTGAACTTTATCGGGATTGCCAGATTGCCAGAAAGATCCTTGCTGGACCCAATGCAGTCGGGCGGGTGATTGCCCGCCCGTTTATCGGCACAGATCCAAATTTCCGCCGCACTTCAAATCGCCACGATTTCTCTTTGGAACCGCCAAAGACTACCATGTTGGACCAACTCTTGGAGAACCATTACGATGTTCTGGCAGTTGGAAAAATCAATGACATCTTTGCAGGAAAAGGAATCGGAAAATTTGTCAGGACCAAAAATAACGAAGATGGAATCAACCGGACAGTTGAATTTGCAAAAGAAAATTTCAGCGGATTATGTTTCGTCAACTTGGTGGATTTTGATATGCTTTACGGTCACAGAAATGATGTGAATGGCTACGCAAAAGCCATGACTTATTTTGACAGGCGTCTGCCTGAAATTACAGCTCTATTGCATGACGATGATATGCTTATGATTACAGCCGACCATGGATGTGATCCAAGCACACCTTCGACTGACCACTCCCGTGAATACACTCCGTGGCTAATCTACGGGAAGCATGTAAGGGCCGGAGTAAATTTGGATACCCGTCCTACCTTCAGCGATATTTCGGCGACTGTGCTCGAGTATTTCCATGTTCCACCCAAAATTGAAGGCAAGTCGGTCCTCAGTCAGTTCTATCAGGAGTAAATTTACTTCTGATAAATGCTTGGCTTGCTTTCTCACCGAAGCCATAAGCTGAGTGAGAAATAACAGGCGCTGGTTTTAGAAGTAAGGCAGAACGTCCCGAACAGATGCTGAGATATGTAGGATGAAAGATGTTGCGGCCTTCAATAGCGCAACAGCGAATTCAATTATATGGTACTCTTAAAATGCATATAAGGGCCTTTCGAAACCATCATACGCTTACACATTGACTGTCTCTAATCAGGTGCTTTTTACAGAAACCGCCGTGATAAAATAAGATTTGCTTTTCTGTACCTGTTGGCGTGACATATGAAACAGAGAATACCCCGTCCCTCATGAACCGCAGTTTTGCCTTTACCATTAAACAACGGTATTTACAGGCAAACGTTTTGTACATGCTGTATTCCATCACATAGCGGTATTTTGAAAGCACCGAGACATTGCTTGCCAATGCATAATAATTGTATAATCCCCGGATTTCGGCATTGAAGGTTCCCACGATTTCTACCGGCGTTCTGTTTACAAAGCTGCTTCTTGCCACTGGCATCCATCGCTCTTTGCCTTTTTCATCTTTCTGTATCCACAAAATATTTTTCGACAGCAGGTTGCTAATCCATTTTTCTTTTGGAACATAGAGCTTAATGATGCCTGCGGTTCGCCGATACTTTGTCCCGTTTCTTTTGACGAATTCTGATGACGGTTTTGTCGTTGTGATGTCATAGCCAAGAAACCGCGCCTTATCCGTTGCATGTGTTATTAATGTCTTTTCCAAGGACAGTTCCAGATTCAGGTGTTCCGAAAGAAATTCCTTGATATCGCTTTTGATTCTTTCGGCATCCGCTTTATTCCCGATGACTCCAATTAGAAAGTCATCTGCATAACGGCAGTAGGTGATTCGCCGATAAGTTTCATCCATGGGTTCCATTGACGGGAGTGACGACCAAGCCTTATGCTTTTCATCAATTTTAGCCATTGCAAGGGTTCGTTCTTGCTCCGTAAAGGTTACCCATTTCTTTTCCACCGACTTTTTAAATTCGTACCATCTGGCTTTTTTTCTGGAATATTCAGAATTGTCCGCCCTTCCTAGCCCTTTGTCGAAGCGCAATTTGTATTCTTCCATATACACGTCTAATTCGTTCATGTATATGTTGGCCAAAATCGGGCTGATGGTAGAGCCTTGGGCGGCTCCGGAGTATGTTTCATTGTATTGCCAGTTCTCCATATAGCCTGCTCTAAGGAATTTCCACATCAAGGCTATGAAGTGCTCATCCCGAATTTTCTTGCGCAGGATGTTTATCAGCATATGCTAGTCAATGTTATCGAAGCACCCTTTGATGTCTTCCTCTACAAACCACTTTATCCCTGTGTATGACCTTTGTAACTGGTCGAGTGCTGTATGGCAGCTTCTGCCCGGCCGGAATTCATGGAAATATTTTGAGAATGTTGGTTCGTAAATGCTTTCCAGAATCATTCTGACGAAGAACCAGTTTGTCATCGGCTGATGGAATGCCAAGTGGCCTTAATTTGCCGTTTGCTTTTGGGATATACTGTCTTCTGACGGGGTTGGGCTGATAGCTGAAGTCTCTGAGCATCTGGATAATGTGGTTAATACGTTCCATGCCCATTCCATCCAACGTTTTTCCGTCAATGCCCTTGGTCATGCTTCCGCTGTTGTTGTAAATGTTTTGGTAAGCAATCAGGTAAAAGTTTGGGTTATACAAGTTCCTGTATAACCGCTCAAATTGGTAGCTCGCGATTGTTGTTTTAGTACCCAAGCTGTTTAACACCTCGACCGGACTTCTCAAATGTCTCACGCACCTTTCCTGTTACCGGTATTAAGCATAGACTGTTCCACTTCGCCATGTACCAGGCTTTCCCCGGTTCAGACTACTATTGGAACTCCGTTGCCATGTCGAATATTCAGAGACTCTTCTCATAGCACTGATGTGCATTTCGATTTAGGCAATCCCCGTTTAGTGCAGAAACGAACTTAGCGCCTGTATTGTCGGATATGACATTCGCCATTTTCCCGCTTATTGCGGTGGCCGGTCAGGAACACTTACAAGATCGCCTGTGGCTTGGCTTCTTGCCCTTGACCGCATAACGTTTCAATCAGCTTTCGTTATGGTTGACGATAGAACTCCTCTGGCTGTCATTCAAGCAGTTTAGCTTTTATCCCCATATACAGTTTTCATCTCAGCATTCAGTCGCTGTTTGCAGACTAACAGATTTATGCCTTTACTGGCGTGCTTTTGTCGCCGTCCGGTTTCCCTTATCGGTTTAGCCAGTTGATGACGGGCTTTTGTGTTTTACCCGGTGCCTTGCTATCAGCACTTTTCATTTCTGCCCACGTCCCACAGGGGGAACTTACGGGCGCACCCAACATTCATCCAACCCGAACGGCTCTACCTGATCGGTATAGTCTAGATAAATTTTCCGGGCAAGCCTTGAAAACCGCATATAAAGCTCAAACCGGGGCTGCACAATGACAAGATCGGGACATTTCTGTCTCGCCTGCCAGAGTGCTTCACCGGTTTTTATATTATATTTTTTAGCGATCTGATTTTTTGCGAGGATGATTCCGTGACGCTGTTCTACGTCACCGCCAACCGCGACCGGTTTATCACGTATTTCCGGTCTGTGAAGGCATTCCACCGATGCATAAAAGCTATTACAGTCACTATGCAGTATTACCCGTTCCATTTTATCACCACCGATTCAAACGCATGTTCTATTTTATGCAGATTTAGTATAGAACATGCGTTCTGCTATGTCAACTGTAATTTATGGAAAAGCGGAAGGACTTCCGCTTTTTAATTTTTTTTAGGAGTGACCAACTATGTTTGGAGCAAAACGAAAGACAATATTAGAGCAAACCGCTGAAATTGAGATTCCCAAAAGCTATCCTGAACCATACAAGGATGAACCGCCCCAATGGGAAAGCCTTTCCGACGAAGAAAGGCTTTCTTCATGGTATGGCATGGGTCAGCCAGCGCCGGATATCCCGGACGGGACAAATATTGAAGACGCCGCGTCCAACGGCGACGCGCGCGCCATGTATGTGCTTGGGAAAATGTATTACAAGGGAATCAGGAAAGAAGCGAATCTTGTTCATGCGGGGACATGGTATTCCAGAGCTTCCGAAGTTGGGAATCCCTTTGCGGATTATGAGCTTGCCAAAATGTGTGAGTTTGGATTCGGGATGGTAAAAGATACCGAGTCGGCGTCCGAACTGTATGAACGCGCCTACAACGCTTTTTTGAAAATGGAAGAAAAAACGCCCAATAAAGTCACTGAACTAAAATTGGCGATTTTAAGTGAAAACAATTTGATCAATGAAGCAGATCCCGCTGCGGCGAAACACTGGAGGAAATTGGCCACGGTTCAGCCGGCCGCACCGAAATTCATTCCACAAATCGTGAATGATTCTTCTCCTTCCTTATCCGACGCAGCAGGGAACCCTGAACCAAAAGAGAATATCAGGATATCCGGTATTCTGAAATCAGGAAAGCCGCAGGACGTCCCGGCAGAGTATATTGTGCCTGCCGAACGAAATCCTTACGCGAAAGGCGATACCGAGGAAGAAATTCGCGAGTTGGCCATGAGCATTCAGGTAAACGGACTGCTCTACCCTCTGCTCCTGAACAAAATCTCTGATACCGAGTACCGGATTATTGCCGGTGAGAAAAGATATAAGGCCATCACCCGTTTTCTGCATTGGGATACTATCCCAAGCACTGTGCATGAACATCTTTCCCAAAATGCGGCGCAGCTCATGCTGAATGCCGCGAATCTGGACGTCCGCGAATATTCATCGGGGCAAAAGCTCCAATTTTATATGGAAGTAGAAATGGTACTGCGTGACATGAAAGATTCCGGTGAATATACCGGTGCCCTGCAAAGAGGTATTTCCGAAATGCTGGGAATTTCCACTCATCAAGTCCGCAAATATAAACGGATCGTAGAATCTTTACCGGAGGAACAATTACAAAAGGTAATAGACGGGGATATCAGCATAGAAAGGGCCTATAAATTGGCTCAACTTTTTCCTGATGACCAGCCGGACACCGGACGCACGTCCGCTTTTGCAGAGAAACCGGACGCGGCTGAAAAACCGAAATCCGGACACACGTCCGCTTTTGCAGGGAAACCGGATGCGGCAGAAGAACCGAAACCCGGACGCACGTCCGCTTTTGCAGAGAACACGGACGCGGCTGAAAAACCGAAATCCGGACACACGTCCGCTTTTATAGAGGAACCGGACGTGGCTGAAAAACCGAAACCCGGACGCACGTCCGCTTTTGCAGGGAACCCGGACGCGGCAAAGGAACCGAAACCCGGACGCACGTCCGCTTTTATGGAGGAACCGGACGTGATGGAAGAACTGAAGCCCGGACGCGCGTCCGCTTTTAAAGACCCCCAAAATTACAGGGAGGCTGTTTCCATGCTGAGGATTCTTCCCTTTGTCCCCGGTGATATCTGCGCGGTATTGGAGGACGATCAGGTACAGGATGGAATCATCGACCGGATTGAACTATATGAAACAGCGTTGGTGCTGTCCGTAATGGTAAAAGATACTCGCCGGCCATTCCCGATATCCACAATAGGGAAAACTATTTTTATCGGCGAGGGATGTTTTGATATTGCAGAAAAATCCGTCAAAGCATCTTAAATCTATCATAATCTAACGTTCCGGCATTCGTGGAGGGACGTTTTTATATAAATTGAATCTGTCTTGAAAGAAGGTGAAAGGAAAGCGGAAGGACTTCCGCTTTTTCATTCCCATAAAAAACAATTATTAAAAACGGAGGTAAAAAATGTTTATGAAAATCCAAGAGAAGGTTAAGAAGGCAAAATCAGCTATTAGAAACGAAGTTATTAAAATGAAAGCATCACGCGTTTCGGCAAGAGATATTCTCTGCAATCAGCGCGGGAGCGGGCTTGTCGAATACGCGGGAATCGCCGCAGCAGTGCTGATCATTATTATAGTAGTCGTGCTGCCGGCAATGAAAACCATGTTCAATACCGATATTTTCCCGGGATTAACAGACCAGATCAAGAATATCTTTAAGTTTAGCTGATGTCTTGCCTGCTGTACTGTGTTCCCCACAGCCCCGCGCATATTGTGAAAGGACTGGCTTTTGCGGTCATTTTGTCCATTGCATCATACGACGACGCCAATACCCATGAAATCCCGGACTGGATTCATGTTTTGCTGTTCATAGACGGACTGATCTTGCTGGAACCGCGAAAAGCGGCTGCCGGCTTTTTTATTGTCTCCGTCCTGTTTTACCTGATGGCCGTTTTCACCCACGGAGGAATCGGCGGCGGGGATATCAAGCTGACGGCGGCGGCAGGATGGGTATTGGGACCGGCCGGAGTCCTCATTGGCACGGTCATAGGCTGCTCATTGTTCGTATTGACATACTTACTGGTATATAACCGCCGGGATGCCCGGCATAAACGGTATGCACTGGCACCCTATCTTTCCATAGGGTGCTTTGCTGCCTATTTACTGACTTCGTAAGGAGGATTCAATAGATGAAGTTTTTTCGTAACCGAATATTTATAGGCGCTTTCAGCCTGATCATCGCCGCCTTTGTCTGCTTCGGCCTTGCACCGGCAGTGAACCGGGCTTCCAACCGACAGACGGAAATCGTCCGGGTAGTAAAAAGCATCCCGGAGGGCACCGCCATTACAAAAGATATGATACAGACGGTGAAGGTCGGCGGGTTTAATCTGCCGCAGAACATCATCACCGATGAAAAGAACGCAATCGGAAAATACACCACCACGTCATTGGATAACGGGGACTATATTCTGACATCCAAAGTATCCAATACCGTGAAAAGCGCATACCTGTCCGGGTTGGACGGGGAAAAAGAAGCAATCTCCATTTCCATCAAATCATTTGCGGCAGGCCTCTCCGGGAAACTGCAATCCGGGGATGTCGTTTCTCTCCTTGTGAGCGATTACGGTGATGCAAAACAAACCATTGCCCCCGCAGAGCTGCGGTATGTAAAGCTGCTGGCAGCTACGACTGCCAAAGGCACCGACACAGACCAGAAGCAAACCTCTGATAAAAAGGACAACGATAACAACGAGGACAACATTCCCGCCACCCTGACGCTGCTGGTTACCCCGGAACAGGCTACAAAACTTGTTGATTACGAAACCAACGGAAAGCTGTATGCCACACTTGTGTACAGGGGGACGGAGGACAATTCACAGAAATATCTGAAAATGCAGGACGATTATCTCAGTCAGATGTCTACGGGCAGTGCGGCCGGGGCGGGAGGTGCTTCCTCCAATGGACAATAAAAAAATCATCGCCGTATGGGGAAGTCCCGGCAGCGGGGTGACTACCACCAGCATCAAAACAGCAAGGGAGCTGGCCAAAAACAGCAATGTAGTGCTTGTCCTAACCGATGAGGTTACGCCGTCGGTTCCTTTGGTTGCCCCACCTTCCGGGGAAACCAAATCCCTGGGGCATCTGCTTACCCTTCCCATCATGAAATCCATCTCCGTTTTTCAGCACCTGATTCCCGCAGGCCGGAACTTGAGCCTGCTGGGGTATCAGAGCGAGGAAAATGAGATCACTTACGGCGAATATAAAGAAAAACGCGTGCAGGACTTACTTTCCATATTGAGCGGTACGGCAGACTACGTTGTAATAGACTGCTATCACCATCTGTTGGCCAATGTTTTCACGGCGGTCGCGTTGGAAGCGGCAAAAACCGTACTGCGTGTGACGAACGCAGACCCGAAAAGTCTGCTCTATCTGAAATCGCAGAGACCGTATCTCGCGGAAGAACGGTTTCACTACAACCGACATGTCAATATCATCAATAACGTACTGCCGTCGCAGCCGGTTCGCACCTACGAGGATGCGCTAGGAGGAAAAGCCTACCTGCTTCCGCATCTGGACGCCCTGAAAGCACAGTTTGATGAAGTGCGGTTATTGGATTCCCTCTCCGGCAGGGAAGCAAAACAGTATGAACCGGTCATCCGGGATATCGTAAAGGAGGTCATTATGGTTGATTAGAAACACAGGACTGTTTATGAGCCAACAGGACAGCATGGAGTTTCCGGAGCTGCTCGAAAAAGTACAGGGATACATGTCGGAGCAGTATAAAGAATTGTTATCCGGAGACGGAGAAGACAACAAGGATACCCTGATCTCCGCAATCAGGCAATTCCTGACGGATACCCGGCTGAGTGTGGATGACATGGACCCGGAGCAGCTGACAAACCGGCTGTACCGGGAAATGGCTGAATATAGCTTTCTTACGCCCTACTTAAACTATAAAGTAGAAGATGTGGAGGGAATTGAAATCAATTCCTGGGACTGCATATGGGTAAAGTTTGCCGGCGGGAGAATGGAGCCCGCAGAGGGGCAGTTCCTGTCTCCAAAGCATGCGCGGGACGTACTGACACGCCTGCTGCATCAATCGAAAATTAATATGGACTATGCCTGTCCCCTTGTACGCGGACATCTGGACAAAAATATCCGGATTACGGTCAACGGCGGCTTCGGAACGCTGGATGAGGACGTTGGCATTGCCGCGAGTATCCGGTTTGTAAATCCGAGCCATCTCACAAAAGAAGACCTGATACAATTCGGGACGCTGACTCCGGAAATGATGGAGTTTCTCATTGCCATGTACCGTTATGGCATATCCCTGATGCTGGCCGGGGAAACCGACGCCGGAAAAACGACCCTGATGGCTATCATCATGGCGGTGGCAGTACCATACAGTAAAAAATTATATACTATTGAAAACGGAACGAGAGAATTCGATCTCATTGTAAGAGATGCGGTTGATCGGATACTGAACAGTGTTATCCACACGGTCACGAGGGATTCCGAAGATCCAAAGCAGGCTATCACCCAGCAGATGCTTCTGGAACTGGGGATGACGATGAATCCGGATTACATTTGTATGGCCGAGGTCAAAGGCTCCGAGGCGTTTGAGACGATTGAAGCCGCTCTGACCGGACATCCGGTGATCGGCACGACCCATACCGACAGTGCCGAAACCATACCGGACAGGCTGGTGCAGCTCGCAAGCATTAAGGGAACAACCCTCAGTGACAAAACCCTATATTCAATGGCAACAAAGGCATTCCCCATCCTGTTTTATTCGGAGAAAATGGCGGATGAGGTTCGCCGCGTAACGGAAATCTGCGAATGTACGCTGGAAAATGACCGGCCAAAGGTTATCCCTCTTTGGAAGTACGTTACAGAATATAACGAAGTGATTGACGGAAAAACGGTTGTGCATGGAAATTTTATTAAATGTGGAACCATTTCAGAGCAGTTACAAAAGCGGCTGCGCAGGAAGGGCATTCCGGAAAATCTTCTTCAATCATTTCTAAAAGGAGGACAGGAAAAATGAGCCTATTCTACTTTATGGGCTTCGCGGCCTTTTGCGCGGGGGTATTCCTGCTGCTGGATATCCATCCGGGCGCTTTCGCATCCAGTCTAAAACGTATGGTGTTTGCTATGCGTCCGCACCGAAAACTCAGCATGAAAGAACAGATCAGGCGGAGCATGAAGAAAAAAGAGCTGCGGGGAATCCGGCAGATCATCATAGAATCAAAGTCGGTGCTGGAACTGACGCACCGGACAGACCGCTTGCCAAAGTATGTATTGGCGTCGGTCGTTTTTTTTATCATTGGCGTTCTGATCAGTCTCATCATGGGCAATTACTTTTTGATGCCTGTTTTGGCGGGGGGCCTTGCCCTTGTGCCTTGGCTTTCAGTTCTTGCAGCCGCGACAAAGTTCAAACGGCAGCTTAACGATGAGCTGGAAACCGCGCTGAGTATGATTACCACCTCCTACATCCGCACGGAAAACATCATTGTGGCTGTCCGTGAGAATGTGGATTCCCTGCAGTACCCGGTCAAGGAAGTATTTGAAAAATTCCTTGTCCAGTCCAGCATGATCTCAACTGATATTCCTGCTCTGTTGGAAGAAATGAAGCAAAGTATTGACAATGCCGTCTTTAAGGACTGGGTGGATCAAATCATCCTGTGCCAGGATAACCGCACCTTAAAGAGTACGCTGCAGCCCATTGTCGGACGGCTGTCGGAAGTTCGGGAAGTGTCAGGAGATCTGAACAACCTGATGTACGAGCCTTTAAAAGAATTCCTCAGTATGGCTGTTCTGACCGTTATGAATTTCCCTTTATTCCGTACCATCAACATAGAATGGTACAACACCCTGATGTATACGACATCGGGGCAGTTGATTGTTACCGTTACCTTTATTATCATTTTCGTATCCTTAACGGCGGTCGTGAAAAATACGCGCCCGGTTGAGTACAGGAGGTGATTACTTGTCAACTACAATGTTAGGGGCTGGAATCTTTACGGCAGCCGGCTGTTATTTTATCCTCAGCGATCTCATGCGCATGCCCACTTTGGAAGCAACGCGGGCAGCTATAAAATTGACGCAGAACCAAAAAGCAAGAGGGTATCACGCCCTGCTCCGGCAATGGGCCGGTACCCTTGCGAAATACATCCGGCTCGACGAATACCGCCGCAGGCAAATGACGGCAACATTGAAATACGCCGGAATAGAGCTGTCTCCGGAAGCGTACCTGTCGGACATTATCGTCAAAACCGCCGTGCGGCTTCTGCTGATTATTCCCTGTATCTGGATTTCACCTTTACTGATTCCGGTTGTCATCCTCCTGACGATCAACAAATGCTGGGACAGCATCCGGGCGGCGGAAAAAATCGCGGCGGACAAAAGAAAAAGCATTGAACGGGAACTGCCACGGTTTGTTGCAACAATCGCACAGGAGATCAGCGCCACAAGGGACGTGCTGTCCCTGCTGGAAGGCTACCGCGAAACTGCCGGGCCGGTGTTTAAAAACGAATTGGAAATCACGATTGCCGACATGAAGTCCGGCTCACAGGAACAGGCACTGAACCATCTGTCCGGAAGAGTGGGAAGCGGGATGCTCAGTGAGGTGGTGCGGGGACTGCTGACTGTCCTCAACGGCAGCGACGGGGTCATTCTGTTTGCCATGCTGAATCATGATTATCAAAAGCTGGAAATACAGGCGCTCCGGAAGGAAGCGCAAAAGCGTCCCGGCAAACTGAAAAAATATTCCTATCTGCTTCTCGCCTGCATTATCGGCACCTACCTGTTTGTTGTTTTCAATCAGGTGGGCAGTTATCTCGGAACCTTATTCTAAAATATGAAATGAAAGGAATCAGCCATGCGATACATCAAATCAAGACGTGGAGACACCATTATTTCCCTGCCGATCCTCGTGATGGCGATTGCCTTCTGTGTGGCTTTCTTCCTAAAGGTTTCTCCTGCTTTTCTGGTAAAACAAAAGCTGGATACTTACGCGGGGGAGCTGTGCCGCGTTGCGGAAATCTCCGGGCGCGTGGGAACGGAAACTACACAGAAGGAGGAAAAATTAAATCGAACTATGGGAATCTCGCCGGCTATTGAATGGTCAAAGTCTGGGAATATTCAGATGAATGATTCCGTTACCGTTACCTGCAGCACGACCTATAACCTTGGGCTGTTTGGAAATGTCGGCTCTTTTCCCGTCCGTCTTCAGGGCCATGCGACAGGCCAATCGGAGGTGTATTGGAAATGAAACACAGATTAAAATCTCTGTTAAAGGATAGAAGCGGCAGCACCGTCATTATTATTCCATTTTTGGTGTTGGGAGTATTGATATTAGGAACAACCATGTGGGAGTATTCCCGGTTAAACACTGTCGCGCAGGGCAGCCGGGACGCGGTGCAGACGGCGATCACGCAGGTCTGTACCGAACAATATGACCAACTGTACAATGGTTTGCGGGAAGGATATTCCGGCGGATACAAGCTTCAAAGTACGAACTGGACGGAAAATGTGGATCTGATCAATATCAACGCTAAGATCGACACCAAGCTGGGTACCAGCAACGGAACAAAAACCACAAACGGTAAAATGGAGTATAAGATCACCGGCATGTCGGTGCAGCTGCATAACGCTCCGCTTGCTCCGGGCAATCCTGACAGTACGAAACAGTTTTCCGGCACTGCCGCATACACTTTGACCGTGCCGCTCTCCTTCGGTTGGTCTTCCCTGCCGCCGATGGTCGTCCAACAGAAAGTGATTGCAGGGTATTCCCCACAGGGAGAATTGGCTGCGGGCGGCGGTGACGGCTCCGGTGGTGACGGTATTCCGGTGACGGGAATAGAGTTGAGTGAATCGGTCTTAACGCTCCAAAAGGGCGAATATGCCAGCTTGTCCGCAGCCGTTTCCCCGGACGACGCCACTGATCCGGATGTTACATGGACTTCTGCCAATGATGGAGTAGCCACCGTCAACCGCGCCGGACTGGTGAAAGGAATGGACGCGGGGACTACCAAAGTCCTTGCCATGTCGGATGGCAGGATGGCGCAATGCGACGTTACGGTTGTCAATCCGGTAACCAATATTTCACTGAATAAGACCAGTTTGAAACTCAATAAGGGCGCCAGCGAAACGCTGGTTTCTGCCGTCGCGCCCGACAACGCGACGGATAAGTCCCTGTGGTGGACAACCTCGAATGCCGATATCTGCACCATTGATGCAAATGGAAAGGTAACAGCAGTTAAGCCCGGAACCGCAGAAATAGCTGTGGAAGCGCGGTCGGGCGGGGCTATGGCCACTTGTCAGGTCACTGTGGAAAGCCCGGTGTCCGGTGTGACACTGAACAAGACTGCAATGACATTAAGGCCGGGAGCCGGTGAAAAGCTGACTGCGACGGTCACGCCGGAGGATGCCACCAATCCGGGCGTGATGTGGGCCAGCTCAAATCCGGAAATCTGCACGGTCGATCAGGACGGCAATGTGACGGCTGTTCAGGCCGGTACCGCCGTGATCTCCGCAGCCGCAAAAGACAATGTCCATATGGCACAATGCACCGTTACGGTTACCATTCCTGTTACGGGGGTAACGCTGAACAAAACCTATCTCTCTATCATCAAGGGAGCCAGCGATATCCTGTACGCGACGGTATGGCCCGCAGACGCGACGAATAAAACAATTACATGGTCTTCCTCTAACAGTGCGGTTTGTTCCGTTGACCAGTCCGGAGTAATCACCGGCACCGGCGTAGGAACGGCCACCATTACGGTAACCACACAGGATGGAGGATTCACCGCGAATTGCGTCGTTGAAGTTAAGCCGAATACCTATGTTGTGTCGGCCAACGCGGTACACGGACATGTGGAAGGTACCGGCACCTATTGGGCCGGAATGAATGTGACGCTGACAGCTGTGCCGGATTACAATTACGAGTTCGTGAATTGGACGAATTCAAGCGGTGCAGTCATCGGCACAAGCACTACGTACACCATTTATAACCTGAGCGCAGATGTTACGGTAACTGCAAATTTCAAAGAAAGGGCATATCGGTGGACGTATGCACTATCGTCATCGTATTGCAGTGCAACTGATAAGAACAATACGGCGTCTTTGAGCGCTAATTTTTATGACGACAGCAGAAGGAGGAACAGCTATGGTCAGGTGACATATACATTTACAGAACCTGTTGTACTCCCTGCAGGAAGCGGAATTTCCGTTTACATTGATTGGGGAGACTATTACATGGTGGGCGGCGATGTGTCAGTAAACGGTACTCAATTAAAGGGTCCAAGCAACCATCCTTATAGCTATGGTTCTACCACAGCTGACATGTATCGGTACCCAAACGGCATAACGCTAAACACAATAACAATACGTTCTAATTACGGAAGTCACAGCCATTACGATAGTGCAGTTATATCGGTTAAAATAATACCTCTTAACGGAAAACCGTTTTTAATGAATTTCACCGGCACTTCCGAGAATCAGAATTTGCAGGAAAAGCTTTTGATAGATCAGGATTGGGGTACAACATACGATAGAACCGTTGTAAGTGATTCGCATGTATTTTTTGCGGATGTAGACAGGTCTTCTGATGGGCAAGGTAATGTTGTAGTTTATCATTTTTATCAGCCGCTTGACATTGACAGGATTGAATTCAAAGCATACCCACTAAATGATAAAAATTATTCTACAGCATACTTTTCATTTAAAATAAGCGATATTTATAACAACACAAAAGAATTTACCAGTCGTGTAACACCAGATGGTGCAAGAACAACATATGGATTTTTCACAAGTAAATTTTCTGACGGCCATGGTAGTTATGTAATCTCTTTACCCGCCGATCTACCTGAAAGGGGTTGGGGTACCGGAGGTACAGATGGATACGGAGGAGGAGCCGAGTATAAAAATGACATCTATGTATACGGCTCAGCAATCAGTTCTAAAATATCCAGTCTCTATTTCAAATGGGGTGCATCAAGAGATACCTCTGCACAAATTACTGTTTATCTGAAAAACGGCAAGAGCTTTAATATTAATTATGGGCAATGATTTTGAAAAGGGCGGCCGGGGAAATCCGGCCGCCCACTTTATTTGAATGGAGGTCCGCAATTGGACAGATTAAATGAATGCAAAGAATTACTGCAAATGACTCAGCAACGCGTTGTATCCTCCACGCAGGAATGGACATCCTTTCTCCGGTTTGCATCAGGAATCTACAAATATGATTTTACATCGGCACTTCTGATCTACGCGCGTCGGCCAGACGCGACCGCACTAGCTCCTATTGAAACTTGGAACCGCGTCGGCCGCCGGGTGAACACCGGCGCAAAGGGTATCCCAACAATCATCGACACCGACCATTGGGTGACTCTGAAATTTCTGTTTGATGTCTCCGATACACATGGGGAAGAAAAAACACTTCCTCAACATTGGGAGCTTTCGCCCGATAAATATCATATAGCTATGACAGATTTTGAAGACCGTTATGGAATCACCGCGAACGGTGCGCCGTTCGGTGAATTCCTCAGTACGGTGATTCGGCATACGCTGGATCAGGATTACGGCAGCATTGATAATTTCTTGCAGGATAATCCTCTGTCGGAGCTAAAAGGCATCAACGAGCAGGAAATGTTTCAGGAGACTGTTTTGGACAGCATAAAGTACATGGTTTATAGCCGTGTCCTACCGCGTGAAATCCCGCCTTTTCTGGCTTTTAGCGGCCTTCCTTTACTGGAAAATCCGGAGCATTTCACACTGCTGGGTGAGGAAACCGTCCGGCGTTCCTGCACCCTGCTGCGGCAGATTGAAAGCACAGTACGACAGATCGAACACGAACAGAAAAGGAGTATGCGCCATGGAATATCAGGAGAAAGACGGATTGTTATATCCGCAGCTGGCAATCGCGGGGCCGGAGGACGACAAGCCCCTGACGAAGTACGGGACGATATACAAAAAATACCTGAAGGAAGAGCATCCGGGCCGGTACGCGATTCTTACGCAGAATCTGGAATTGATGGCAGTTTGCCATCGGGTGGAACGGGAAGCGAACGAATACGAGGACAATCTTCTCAGTCAGCTGCGCAAGGAGCATCCGGCACCGAAGACGGACGACTTCATGGAGACGGTACAGTACAACAACTGGCTGTACAAGACGGCGGAGGAAATGACGCTCGAGAACGTGGTGTACCCGAGCCGGTAACAGAGAACGAACCAACGGGGCTTTTTGAAGAAGAAAGTTCCGTTGGTTTTCGTTTATTACCAACAATCAATAGCAACCCGGCATATACCGCCTTTCTCTCCGATTATGATTTTCTTCACTCCTATTTTTTCCCTGCTTTAAAAAGCAAATCACTTCTAAGCATCCGGGAGAATATTTACAATTTTTATATTGACAATGAGCCGGATACAAAGGATGCCGCGCGGTTTCTGAAAAAAGCATTTAATGAGCATCCTTCCATGATTATTCACAGCACCGGCGGCGATGCCTGTGTCTGGTTCCAGCCAACCGGAATCTCGCTGGACATTGCTATGAAAGAGGGGGACTATTCCAGAAAATTAAGCTGGAATGAATGTGAAAAGCACATCCGGAATCTGATTGACACGGGGGACTTCATAGAGGGAAAACCGGCACATGCGCCGCAGCAGCTTACCTTTGGCGCTCTCACCCCCATGTCACCCGGCATCCCGGAGGAAAAGCCTGCAGACCCGCCGGTACAGGAACCGACTGCTATCAGCGAAGATGTAAAAACCGGAAGTGCTTCCGGTTTTGAAGAATTGGAAAAAGAGGAACCGAAAGCAAAAAGCGAAACCAGTTCTGCTTATTCATTGCCTGTGTCCACTGGAAAAACCGGAAGCACTTCCGCTTTTGACTATGGAACGGAGCGAATCAATTTCCGGTACACAGATACGCAGGAATTCGCCGGCGGGCAGAAAACCCATTATAGGGCCAATGTGGAAGCGATTAAACTTCTGAAAGCCATAGAACAGGAACAGCGTTTAGCAACTCAGGAAGAACAGCAGGTGCTGGTCAAATATGTCGGCTGGGGCGGCATCCCGCAGGCGTTTGATAAAAAGAACGAGAAATGGCAGAAAGAATTTGATGAATTAAACACTCTGCTTACTCCGGAAGAATACGCCGCCGCCCGCGCCTCTACCCTAACCGCGTTTTATACGCCTCCGGCTGTCATCAGCGCCGTACATACCGCCCTGAAAAACTTCGGGTTTACCAGCGGAAATATTTTGGAACCGTCCTGCGGAACAGGGCGGTTTTTTGGTTTTATTCCGGAAAATATCTCGGAATTCTGCAATCTTTTCGGCGTGGAGCTGGACAGTATCACGGGCAGGATTGCGCAGCAGCTCTATCAAAAAGCAGATATCCAGATCCAGGGCTTTGAGAAAACGGCGTTTCCGGACAATTTCTTTGATATCGCATTCGGCAACGTACCGTTCGGTGAATTTAAAGTGCCGGACGCACGGTACAGTAAGCAAAACTTTTTCATCCATGATTATTTCTTTGCCAAAGCGCTTGACAAGGTGCGTCCGGGCGGACTGATCATGTTTGTTACCTCCAAGGGAACGATGGATAAGGCGAATTCGGAAGTACGGCGTTACATTGCCCGGCGCGCGGAGCTGATTGGCGCGATTCGGTTCCCCAACACGATGATGTACACCGAAGGCAACACGCAGGTGACGTCTGATCTGATCTTCCTGCAAAAGCGCGACCGCATGGTGGACATTGAGCCGGACTGGGTCAATCTGACGTATCTTGAAAACGGAGTACCGGTAAACACCTATTTTGCCGACCACCCTGAAACGATGCTGGGTGATATGGTGTTCGACAACAGCATGTACGGAAATGCCAAAGAAACGGCACTGATCCCCCATAAAGGGAAGGATTGGCGGGAAGAACTGATACCGGCGGTCAACTCTCTGCAATGGACGATTCAGGAACCGGAAATTGAAATGGAGGACGGTCAAGCAGCGGTCAGCATCCCGGCTGATCCGAATGTAAAGAACTACACTTATACCATTGTTGAGAATGAATTATATTACCGTGAAAACTCACAGATGATTCTGCAGAACATCACCGGCGTTCGCGCACAAAGGATTCGCGGCATGATTGAGATCCGCGATGCCCTGCGGGAAGTCATCAGGGTACAGAGTGAGAATTACCCGGATGATGTTATTCTCACGACACAGGCCAAATTGGAGCATCTCTATGACAGTTACACTTATCAATACGGATACCTTACCGGCCCCGGCAACAAGCTTGCTTTTTTTAACGATTCCGATTATCCGCTTCTGACCAGTCTGGAAAATATTGATGAAGACGGAAACGTCAGTAAAGCGGCCATCTTTACGAAACGTACTATCCGTCCTCCTGTAGTGGTCACAAGCTGCGAAACCGCCGTGGAAGCTCTGCCCCATTGTCTGGACGTAAAGTGTTGTGTGGATATTCCCTACATCGCTCAGCTTGTGGGCAAGTCGGAAAGCGAAATACTGGACGATCTGAAAGGCTTGATTTACCGAGACCCGCAAACCGGAGTGTTGGAAACCGCCGACGCCTACCTTTCCGGAAACGTTCGGCAAAAGCTGACCGATGCGGAAACGGCGGCAGAAAATGACGATCTGTACGCTGCAAATGTGGAGGCCCTCAGGTTGGTTCAGCCAAAGGATTTGGATGCTTCACAGATTGACGTCAAATTAGGCTCTCCCTTGCTGGACAGGGACGACATCAAGCAGTTTATTGTGGAACTGCTGAAGCCTGATTCATATGACGAAATGCATCTGAAGGTAAGATATATTCCGTCGCAGGCGACATGGAAGATAAATGGCGTATATCACGCCGGACAGCGTCAGAAAGTGCTGCCGGGGAAAACCTACGGAACCTCCCGGATTGATGCTTATGATCTGATAGAAATCTCCCTGAATCAAAAGATACCCACTATCCGGGATAAGCAGTTGGACAACTCTTACAAAATGAATCCACGGGCTACGGCGGCTGCGAGGGATAAGCAGCGCGTCATCGAACGGAAATTTGAGGAATGGGTGTTCGGGGAGCCGCATCGCCGAGAACGGCTTGTATGGAAGTACAATCAGATCTATAACAACACCCGTATCCGGAAATATGACGGATCCTATCTCACATTTCCCGGTATGACTCCCGAAATAACCCTGAATCCTCATCAAAAAGATGCGGTTGCCCGTATTCTGCAAAGCGGGAATACCCTTCTTGCGCATTGTGTCGGAGCTGGAAAGACCTACACCATGATTACGGCGGCAATGGAAAGCAAGCGTTTGGGTCTTTGTAATAAAAGCATGATGGTCGTTCCCGGCCATCTGATTGACCAGTGGGGCGCGGATATTTTAAAACTGTACCCCGGGGCAAATGTCCTGCTCGCTACAAAGAAGGATTTTGAAAAACAGAACCGCCAGCGCCTTGTCAGCCGGATAGCCACCGGAGACTACGATATGGTGGTCATTGCGCAGAGCAGCTTTGAAAAGATTCCGGTCAGCCCGGAGCGGATTGAAAGGCTGCTGAACAAAGAAATCAGCGACATCATGGACGCTATGGAGATCGCCAAAGAGGAGGATGAGAAAGGCTGGACTGTCAAGGCCATGGAACGCACTAAAAAGAGTCTGGAAGAGCAGTTGGAAAAGCTCACGAACCAGTCCCGAAAAGATAACCTTCTGACTTTTGAGCAGCTCGGTGTGGATCAGATGTTTGTGGACGAGGCCCATTATTACAAAAATCTGTTCATCGCCACCAAAATGATTAACGTTGCCGGCATCGGTCAACAAAAGGCGCAGAAAGCCTCCGATATGCTAATGAAATGCCGGTATGTCAATGAAATCCATAACGGACAGCGCGGTGTGGTATTTGCGACGGGTACCCCCGTGTCAAATTCCATGGCGGAGCTTTTTACGATGCAGACTTATCTGGAACCCGGCAAACTGGAAGCCGGAGGCATCTCTCATTTTGATGCCTGGGCCGCGAATTACGGAAGGGTTGTCTCATCTTTGGAGCTAAGGCCGGATGGAACGCAGTACCAGTATAAATCGCGGTTTGCGGAATTTGTGAATCTGCCGGAACTGATGTCTCTCTATTCACAGGTTGCAGACATACAATCGGCGGAAATGCTGAAGCTCCCTGTTCCCTCTCTGAAAACGGGTGCTATCGTCACCGTCCTGTCAAAACCAAGTGAAGAACAAATCCAATACGTTGACGAGCTTGTTGACCGGTATGAGCGTATCCATAACGGGGAAGTGGAGCCATGGGATGACAACGCACTGAAAGCAACCACCGACGGGAGGGCCTGCGCACTTGACATGCGTATGATTAATCCCTACGCGAGGGATTTTGCAGGCAGCAAAATCAATATGGCTGTCAGCAATATTTACGATATCTGGAAACAGACAGCAGCCATCAAAGGCACTCAGATGGTCTTCTGCGACCTTTCCACACCGCATGAAGTGATCCATATGGAAATGATCGACGGTGTGGCAAGGATGGTCGACCCGAATGGAAAGGTATGCTTTAACGCCTACTATGATATCCGTCACAAACTACTGCAGCTCGGCGTACCGGAGGATGAAATTGCCTTTATCCACGACGCAAAAACGGAAAAGCAAAAAGAAGCGCTCTTTGCTTCTATGCGTGCCGGAAGGGTGCGTATTCTTTTAGGCTCCACTCCTCTGATGGGCGCAGGAACCAACGCACAGCGCCATCTGATTGCCCTGCATCATCTGGACGCACCGTGGAGACCTGCGGACGTGGAACAGCGTGAGGGAAGAATCCTTCGTCAGGGTAATGAAAATCCTGAGGTGGGAATTTACCGGTATGTTACGGAAGGGACATTCGATGCCTTTTCATGGCAAATTCTTGAGCAGAAGCAGCGATTTATCAGTCAGATTTCACATGGGAATATTGTAGACCGCCACGCGGCCGACATCGACAATACTGCGCTCGATTACGCCACTGTCAAGATGATTGCGAGTAAGGATCCCCGTATCAAAGAACGGGAAGAACTTCGGGTGCGTGTCGCTCAGCTTTCTCAATTAAAGGCCGAATACAATCATGAAAAATACAGTCTGGAGGACGACGTGCTGAAGCGTCTGCCGGAAAAAATCAAGCTCAATCAGCAGGCAATGGAGCGACTCAGGAAAGATATTATTCTGCGGGACAGCAACGCTTCAGAGGATTTCTCCATCCAGTTATTAGGAAAAACATACGGTAAGCGGGAAGCCGCCGGTGCAGCCATTTTGAAAAAGGCGGGAAGCTTCCGGAAAGCCGGCGAATATTTGCCGATTGGAGAATACCGAGGTTTTCGGGTAGAGCTGACGTACAGTGAGTGGGAACAGGCACATTCCATCGTCCTTTGTGGGGCAACTCGCCGGATTACGGAAATGGGACACAGCGCAATCGGCTGTACCGCGCGTATGGATAACCTTCTCCGGGATTTGGAAACAACTGTTGCCAAATGTCAGCATGAAATTGACGCGGCACAGGAACAATTGAAGGAAGCAAAAGCACAGCTTGCGCTCCCGTGGGAGCATGAGCAGGAATACAACGAAAAAACGCAAAGGCTGAACCAGCTTGATATTGAAATGGCGGCGGATATCGGAAGCGATCAGGAACAAGTGGTTGACTCGGAAGAAATAGAAGAAGATCCCGAAATGGTTATGTAAAAAAGCGGAAGTCCTTCCGCTTTTTGAAGAAAGGAGATCATGTTGAAACTCGTATATATTTGTTCTCCGTTAAGGGGGGACATTCAAAGTAACATCAAAAAAGCGAATACATATTGCGCATACGCAGCTGAAAAGGGTGTCATTCCTTTGGCGCCGCATACGATATTTACTCAATACCTGGATGATACAAAACCGCAGCAGCGTCAAAAAGGATTGGAAATGGGGATGGAACTTCTAAAACGATGTGATGAACTTTGGGTATGCGGTGATGTTTTGTCTAATGGAATGAAACAGGAAATTGAATATGCCAAGGGGCATGGCATTACCACCCTGTATTATTCGGAAAGTTTTTTTCATAATGAGCGCGTTTCCCACACGGAGAACTACAGCCAAAAAATGAAACAGAAGATCTTAGATATTCAGGAAAATTACGGCCAAATTTTTGTGACGAAAGAAGCCGGCGGAAAGATTACCAGTGTAATTTTCCCAAAAGAAATCCACGGTGCCATGAACCAGGATGAAATCAAGGAGGTGAAACATTACATTGCCTCGGAAGGAAACCCAAAACGGGCAGCTGAGCCAGTAGAGGATCATACTTTGGAAATGCAGCAGTGATTTTACTGCAAATAGTTAAAGGAGACTTAATAATGAAAAAATATAAGAAAACGTTATTGCTGATAATAGTAATAGCCGTCTTCGTATCGATCTTTGGCATCCCGGCCTATGCCGCCGGCGCAAATGTATCCGACGCGGTCAACAGTGCCTTTAATACATATATCAAGCCTCAAATCAAAAGCGTGGTCAATATTGCCGTTTTTGGCGTAGTTGACGCTGTCCTGCTGGTTTTCTTTGTCATCAAGCTTGCTACCGCTGTTGTGGATTACCGGCAGCACGGAGGGCAAATTGAATGGAAAGTGCCGGCAGGACTCGCCGCAGGCTTGGCTTTGTCCATCTCCGCCCCCTTTTGGATGTGGGGCATCATTGGATGGTGAGGGCAAATGTTTACGGTCGGAAATTCCATGGAACAGCTGGAAGCATGGATTTATTACACTATCCTGAACGGCATTAACTCATTCAACCAGTATATGGGAAATATGGGAGCGGATCTGTTTGATAATCAGTATGTTCAGGGAATTCTTTATTTTTTTCAGCTGCTGGGAAACGGCCTCTTTGCCGTCGGCCTTGTGTTGGCTTTATTGGAGTATTTCGCCACTATGGAACAGGGAAAGGGCAGCCTGAAGGACATCGGCATGAATATTTTTAAAGGGCTGGGAGTCCTGCTTCTGTTTACGACACTTCCCGTAAAGCTTTATCAGCTGTCGGTTAATATGCAGGCCGTGATGGGGAAACTCATGAATATCGCCGGTGTTATGAGCGACCCGGCCCTGTCGAAACCTGTTTCCTCAGGAAACACGATTACTAACACCATTAACTTTTTTATAGGACTGGTTGCGTCAAACCCGTTGGTCAATATCACGGGGGCAGCCGGCAGCGTTCTTTCGGGCATTGTGGGAACACCAGCTGAACAGCATGTACCGCAGGTTACAGATCTGTTTTTCATCATTGCGTTTGCTTACGGCTTCTTCAAAATTCTGTTTGGAAATTTGAAGCGCGGAGGAATCCTGTTCATTCAGATCTGTGTCTGTTCCCTGTACCTGTTCAGTATCCCCCGCGGATACCTTGACCAGTTTATGTCCTGGTGCAAGCAGATCATCGGCATTTGCTTTACCGCTTTTCTGCAAAACCTGATGCTCATGATCGGCCTGAACATCTTCAAAGATCAGATGGTCATCGCAACCGGCGTGATTCTGGCGGCGTCGGAGGTTCCCCGAATAGCGCAGTCCTTTGGGCTGGACACTTCCATGAAAGGTAATTTATCCAGCGCGGTACATACGACCACATCCATCATTAATCTGGGAAAAACATTTATTCACTGAGGAGGAATCTTATGAAATATTACTATCCATCTAATATGGAGGCACCGCCTTTGCTGGGCCTTTGGGAGCTTCGCGATATCTTCATCTTCGGGTTGGCCGGTGTTTTTTCTTTAATCCTGTTTCCGCTTACGCGCAGCGTTGTTCCATTGGTCATCACCGCTTTCTATGCGTTCATGACCGTCACCTTTGACGATATATCCATATTTAAATATTTGAGCAAGCTCTGCAGGTATTTCATCACGCAGCAGCTTGTTTTTTATTGGGAAAAGGAGGACCGGCCTTGAGAAAAGCAATCGACAAAAATCAAAAGAAACGGAGAAGCGTACAGGATTTTATCGGGGCAGCTGCCATTGAGGACAGCTGCCTCGCTGTTTCTTCCGGAGAACGGCTGTGCTTCATTGTAATTACGCCTGTCAATCTGAATGTCCTGTCATCGATCAATATCCAGAGCAGGATCACGAAAATGACCGATACACTGGAAAATGTCGGCACTGTGGACTTCCTATGCCTGAATTCCTCGCAGAGCTATGACAGCAATAAGCATTATTTGGCAAGACTGAAAGAAAGGGAAACAAATGATACCCTAAGAGATCTCGATCAGAAAGATATTGAATTTTTTGACCAGGTACGGGTATCGATGGCCACCAGTCGCGAGTTTCTGGCCGTTCTGCGGTTCTCAGTAAGGGAAACAGCCGAGCAGATACAGTCCACAATGAACAAAATAGTACAGGTTTTCAAAGATAACGGAATGATTGTACGTCTTGCCGCAAAGCCGGATATCAAGCGGATGCTTGCCATTTATCTGGAACAAAACATCTTTGATAGTGAGATGCAGGATTTTGACGGGGAAAAATATGCGGAGTTATTGGAGATGAATTTATGAAAAGAATTATGGAACCGAAAATACAAAACGATGAGGTGGTGACGGAGCAGGAAACCCCAGAGCAAAGGACACAGTCATGGTACGATCTTGCGGCCGTCACGGACGGGAATGAGGAACAAGCGGGGCTTTGCAAGGTGTACAACCCCGATCAGGAACCGGAATGGTATCTTTCCGCCGCCAACCGGGGCGATAAATACGCCTGTTATACGCTGGGGATGATGTATTATTGGGGCGTATCCTTAACTCAAAATTATACAAAAGCAGCTCTATGGTTTACGAGGGCATCCGATAAGGATATCTCCTTTGCGGATTATGAGCTTGCCAAAATGTTCGCTGAAGGAATCGGGATGGAGAGGGATCAGGATTCTGCTGACCAGTTATTTATTAAAGCATTCCGGGAATTTCAGCAGCAGGAAAGAAAAAGGCCGAATTCCAATATTGAATGGAAGCTTGCCGCAATTTATGAAAAGGGGCTTGCCGGGGAAAGCGATCTGGGCCTTGCGCAGTATTGGCGAGCGCTGGCAAGCGAAAGCAACAAAAAGCTGGTAGAGGAAACGCCGACATCAAAAATTGCCCCTCAGGACGCGGCGGATTCTTCCTCCGATCATTTCAATCGGATAATTGAAACTGCTCGCAGGAGTTCTGAAGCAAACCAAGGCAGTAAAAAGAAGAAAGAAAAGCGTATCCATAATCAGAAAGCATCATCGAAAAGCGGAAGTGCTTCCGGTTTTGCACCAGCCACTGACAGTGATATGCAGAGCTTTCTGGATATGATTACGCCCTCGGTGCTTGATTTTAAGCATCAGGAGTATTACATTTGCGGCAATACCTTCCGCTGCGTGTGGGCCGTTCGGGAATATCCCACCTCAACGGAGGATCAAGCCATTTTGCGGGAAATCGGTGAAATGAGCGGCGTCACACTCCGGATTTTCGTCCGGCCGGTTTCCGAAGATGAAGAAAACAAAATCATAGAAAAATCGGAGCGGAGGAACAAGCATAAGAAAAATAACGCCAACGGTATGAAGCAGAACATTGAAGCAGAGGAGGATCTTAATGATGTTCAAGTAATTGTGCGTAGAATGCATAAGACCAAGGAAACCCTGATGCACTGCGCCGTATTCATTGAAATGATTGGAAAATCTCAGAAAGAATTACAAGATATGCAGCAAAAAGTTATCTTTTTCTGCACAAGAACAAAGATTGTGTATGACCGGCTATGGCTCCGTCAAAAGGAGGGCTTTCAGACGGTTATGCTCACCGGCAGCAATGTATTCCGGTCACAGTTTGAACGTAGCCTGCCCGCCAGCAGTGTAGCGAACCTTTATCCTTTCTCCTATTCCGGCAAGACAGACCCGGACGGGATGTACATAGGCATAGATGTCGGCGGCACGAATATCATTGTTAATTTTGACCGGAGAGCGCAGGATAAAACCAACGGTCACATCCTGATCTTAGGAAATTCCGGCGAAGGGAAATCGTATTTGCTGAAACTTTTAATAACTAATTTCAGGCAGGCGGGTAAAAAATTCTACATCCTTGACCCGGACGACGAGTACAAAGACCAGACAATCGGTCTCGGAGGCTGTTATATTGACATGATGGCCGGTCGATATTTTATCAATGTTCTGGAACCCCGCCTGTGGACATTGGAGCCGGTAACTGACGAAAAGGAAGATGTGCCACCCGCTTTCCGTAAAGGAACGCGGTTAAGCCAGCACATTGCCTATCTGCGCGATTTTTTTCGCTGTTACAAAGATTTTCCAATGGAGCAACTGGACACATTGGAGATTCTGTTGGAAAAGCTCTATGCGAACTTCGGAATTACTGACGACACAGATTACAGCAAACTCACGTCTGAAAATTATCCTATTCTTTCCGATCTGTTTCATTTGGCGCACCATGAGTTGGAAACAAATCAGGAGACCGGCAGTCAGCTCTACACAAAAGATATACTCCGCTCTTTAACGCTGGGTCTGCGGTCAATTTGTGTTGGCTCTGAAAGCACTTTCTTTAACGGCCACACCAATATCATCAACGCTGATTTCATTGACTTCTCCGTCAAGGGCATGATGGATACCAACGAAAACCTCAAAAACGCGATGTTCCTGAACATCTTCTCCTATATGAGTCATAAGTTCCTGACAGAAGGAGCTACCCAGTTGGCCGTGGACGAGCTGCATCTTTTCCTGCAGAACAAAATCGCAATTGACTATATCCGCAGTTTCATGAAGCGCGGCCGCAAAAAAGATTCCGGCGTTATCATTGCAAGCCAGAATGTGGAAGATCTGATGCTGCCGGGCATTGTGGAATACACCCGGCCGTTATTAAGCATCCCGACACACAGCTTCCTCTTTAACCCCGGCGAGAACTGCGACGAGGCCGACTTCCAGCGTTTGTTATCCCTCCAACAGTGCGAATATAACCTGATCCGTGAACCGAATCGGGGCTTCTGCCTGTTCAAATGCGGAAACGAACGGTACCATCTGCATGTGATTGCGCCGCCATATAAGAGAGAGCTGTTCGGGGACGCCGGTGGCCGATAATGAGCGGTGCGGCGTATGCCCTGCTCATCCGGCTTGCCAAAGATAAGAGGGTATGGAAAGTAATCGGCGGGCTGCTGGTTCTTATTCTGCTGGTTGCCACGGCGGTCGGTACCAGCATGACGGGCCATAACCTGCAGGTTTATGTAACAAACAAGGTTGCACCGGATTTTGCCCCTCTTGTCGCGTCTGTCAACAGCGATATGGAGGACGGGCAGGAAATTAACACCCAACTGCTGTATGCGGCATATGTGACCCTCTTTGATAATCCAAGGCATCCGGATAAGGCGAACATCAGGGAACAGCTCATCCGGGCGTTTTATGAAAGGAAAACAAAGAAGGTTCTTGTACGTGACGCTGATGGGAAACCGGTTCTGGACGGGAACGGAAACAAGACTTACACAGTAGAAGAATACACGGTACCGGTTACGGATACCACGAAGATTTTTCAGAACATTGAATCCCGTTTCCGGATTACCATCAGCGAGTCCGAGCGCGAATACATGATAAACCTTTCGCAGGTTTTGATGGATTATAGCCCGTCCACGGTTTCACAACAGGTCACAGCTTACGAAGGGCTGATCAGCCAATATTGCTCTCAATACGGTATTCCCCAGTATGCCTCCCTCGTAATGGCCGTCATGCAGAACGAAAGCGGCGGGACCGGCAATGACCCGATGCAGTGCAGCGAGAGTCCCCTCAACACGGAGTATCCGCAAAGGCATAACGGAATCATCAATCCGGAATATTCCATCAATATCGGAATCAAATATTTTGAAAGTTGTCTGAGAGCCGCGAAATGCAAGTCTCCGGACGATGTACAGGGCATCAGCCTTGCCCTGCAGGGCTACAATTTTGGAAACGGATACATCAACTGGGCGCTGAAAAAAGGCGGCTACACACAGGCAAATGCTCTTGAATTTTCACAGAAGCAGGCGACGCGGCTGGGCTGGGACAGCTACGGTGATGTCAACTACGTCAGCCATGTGCTGCGTTATTACAGTACGGCCGGAAACTCCGAAAGCGGTATCTTCGGCTACCCGATCAAGGCAGGGAAATACACCATCTCTTCCCCCTTCGGCTACCGTTCCGACCCGACGACCGGCAAGAACACCCTACACAAGGGTATGGACTTCGCTGCCGCTTATGGGACGCCGATCTATGCCGGTGAATCCGGAAAGGTGATTTTCGCTGAATTCGGAGTCACGGGAGGCGGTTACGGCGGCTATGGAAACGTTGTTGCAATTCAGCATTCATCCTCCACAATGTCCCTATATGGTCACTGCTCGCAGCTGCTTGTGAAGGAGGGAGAAATCGTGCAGAAAGGGCAGGTGATTGCCCTGGTCGGAAGCACCGGCGATTCCACCGGGAACCACTGCCATTTTGAAATCCGTCTGAACGGAAAAGCAGTTGACCCGATGGGATACTTGAAATAGCAGAAAGTGTTATTTTTTCTCTGCTTTAGGCGCTCTTTTTTTTCTGTAATATAAAGACGAATCCTAAAAGTCGAGCTATGGCATCTTTCATTACATAACGAAAGGTAGATATTATGTTTAATAGAAAAAGTTACAAAGTGCTTCGCATTGAGATCGTCAACTCATTAAAGCAATATGATTACACAACGGGAACTGAAATTACTCTATCCGACATTGAATTCATAAAATCTGTGTTACTCCCAATTAAGGCAAAATTATCTGCAGGCCTGCAGGACAACATCAGGCAAAACCATAATCAGATCAATAATTACCAATTTGGATACGCCGACAGATGCATGCAGAAAATAAGAGAATGTGAAGTCTCTATTGCATATCGTTATCTAGAAGAGTTTTTCGATATTAAGTATAGTTGCAGTGTCTGTAACTATTCAGAATTAGTGGTTGGAGTCATCCTTACAAATAACATATTACTTCTTTGTGATGTTGTACGTAGAGAATTTGAAGAAAAGTACAATTTGATGCAGCCTCTATTGGAGAGAAGAACGTTTGTTGACGAGGTGGTGAAAGGAATCAAGCCTACAACAGATTTAGATGGTAGATTTAATTTCTGGCTCTCGTATGGACATAAAATATCTTTTACCGAATATATTGGTTTAACCGTTGAGGAAGAAAAATATTGGAATGATTCAATAAAGGACACCTTTCTTATTATTGCGAACAGCAGGAAAAAAGGCGTTAGTATTGATTCATATCTGGAATCATATTGCAATAAATAAGTGCTAATTCTTCATTTTCATAAGAACTCATTTTCACTAAAATTCTTTGATAAATGCGCCGGAAAGTGCTATAATATTATTAATAAAAGGAGGGCTGACCGATGAAAGATGTTGAGAAAATAATAGGCCAAGTCAATGGAACAATGGCCATGGAAGGCATGCCCTTAACGGATGAGGACAAAGATATGCTTAGAAAATGTATAACTGGTGAAACATCATCTGATGACATGGTTAAACGTCTCATCAAGCAGTATACTGTAGTACCAGATAGGTGAGCAAATGAACGATTCATATCAATACGATTACGAATGGGATAGCAAGTATGAAATGCACCCCTAAAGTTAGACAGTATGATATACTAAAATAACTTTGGGGGTGTTTTTCATGCCAAGAGGGACCCGGTGGCCAGGAGAATTTAAGCAAAAAGTGGTTGAAGACTTGATAAATAG